>CAJDWT010000015.1_pt1 | contig 29768 bp, 18 predicted proteins | sample 7391671 | NCBI WGS metagenome assembly CAJDWT01 (sample SAMEA7055729, study PRJEB34461) | soil metagenome | biome: terrestrial ecosystem; feature: Peninsula; material: soil | place: Antarctica | collected 2016
AATACATTTTACGACAGGCACCTGCCGGTGCACCGACACTTTGGCGAACGCTGTCGCCGAGCGGCGTTGCGGCAGCGCAGGATTGACTCGGTGATGCGCGAGATTGAGGGGGCAGACACCCTTGACGCGCAGATAGCGCGGATGCCTGTACGAGGCAGCGCTGCGCATGCGCGCCAGAGCACTGCGCATCGGACCGACGGTGCCTGCCCGCAACCTGATCAGGTCCGGGAGGGTTAACGAGATCGCTAGCATCCTGCACACCCGCCGAAACGACCGAGAGCACGCTCGCCGGCCAGAGCCCCAGCAGGACGATCAGCACAACGAGCGGACCGACCGAGAGCAGCTCTCGCGACGAGAGATCGGGGAATTTTCCGCCGAACGGCTCGAGGTAGGGGTCTTTCTGCCAGCGCTCGTCGAGCTTGCCGAAGCCGATAACGTCGAGGACCTTCACGTGCGCGGCGGCAACGAGCGCAACGCCGAAGAGGGCGATGAGCACGCTGAGCCGATGGCCTGGGTAGGCGCCGATCGCCGAGAGGCATTCGCCCCAGAAGCCGGCGAGGCCCGGAACCCCGAACGACGCAGCGAGCGAGAGCACGAACGCGCCGCCGAGAAGCGGCATCTGCTTGCCGACGCCGGCGAGCTGGTCGAGGCGCCGAGTGCGCGCGCGTTCTTCGACCGCGCCGATCGCGAGTAGCAGAACCGAGACGATCGCGACGTGCGCGCATACTTCAATGCACGTGCCGGAGAGCCCCTCCGGCGTGAGCGACCCGATGCCGAGGAGCGCGATGCCGGCGTGGCTGACGCAGGCATACGCGACGAACTTCTTGAGATCGCGTTGGCCGAAGGCGCAGAGCGCGCCGTAGATGATGCCGGCCGCGCCGAGGCCGACGATCGCTCCGGCGGCCCAACGGCTCGCTTCGGGGAGGATGCCGAGGTCGAAGCGCAGAATGCCGTATACGCCCGCTTCGGTCGCGACGCCGGCGACGAGCACGCCGACCGGCGCGGGCGACTCGACGACGACGTCGACGAGCCACGTATGGACGGGCGCCGAGGCGGCGAGGACGAGAAACGGAATGAACAGCGTGATCCACAGCGCCTTGACGAGAGGAAGCCCCAACATCGTCGCGCCAGGATCGTTGTATGATACATGCATAAGCTCTGGTACCGCGAAGCTATGGAGAACAGTGGTGCCGTCGACCAAGAAGGTACGAGCCGAGTGCTGGTAGAGGCCGGAGATGGCGAAGAGGAGGAGGACGCTCGCCACCAGGCCGACGAACCCCAGCTTCGCCGCCGCTGCCTTCGCCGCCTCGGTTCCCGAAGCGACGAGCAGGTACGCGGAGATCCAGAAGAGGCACCAGAATGCGAAAAAGAGGACCACGTCGAGCGCAACGAAGAGGCCGAGCACGGCGCCGGCGACCGTCAAATAGAGGGCAAAATGAGCCTTGTTACGCTCCTTGACGCCGACCGAAGCGACGACACCGAAGAAGACGCCGAGCGCGACGACGAAGATCGTCGCGATGCTGAGGCCGTCGGTGCCGAGGAAGTACTCGACGCCGAGCGAGCGTATCCACGACGTCCGCTCGATGAGCTGAAAGCCGTCGTTGCCGTCTGCGCGGGCGAAGCTGCCGTCGAACACACGAAACGCCCCGAGCGCGGCGAGCGCGGAGGCTCCGGTCGACACGAGCGCAATACGCCGCGCGATTTCGTCACTGCTCGCCTTGAAGACGTGGAGGAGGAAGATCACGAAGGCGCCGACGAGCGGCAAGAAGACGACCCACGAGAGCAGATGATTCGCGAGCAGCGGGAGCGCGGAGGGCGCGTCGGCCTCGACGCCCATCGCGACCTCGCCGGCAGCGTCGTCCGTGGAAGTGACGATGATTTGACCGAAGAGCTGACGCGCATTGGAGCCCTGCGGTGGGGCCCAGACGACGGCGACCTTCTTCGCCGCGTGTGGCGGGATCGTGGCGCTCGGCGAGTCGCCCTCGACGAACTTGGCCGACAGCTTGGCGGGAGAACGGACGTCGGTGTCGTCACCGCGCGGCGCGACGCGGGAGACGACGAGCGGCGTGTCGCCGGTATTCGAGACGGTCATTTCCGCCCGGAAACCGCCTTCGTGCGGGAGGAGGACGAGCGGGCCGGAGGCTCCGTCGTGCGAGAGAGCCACCCTCCCTTCCGCACGGCTCGACCTCGCGAAGACCATGACCGCGACGAAGGACAGCAAGGCGAGGAGACCGACGAGCGAGCGATTCATTCGCGCTCTCCCTTCAGGTGGGCAAAAATCCGAATGAAGGCACGGACGAAGCCTGCGCCGGCGCCGAGCACGCCGTCGACGACGTAGCGGTCGGTGTCGATGGCGAGCGTCGAGAGGCGGCCAACGAGCATCGACGATACGGCGGCGAGCCGGGAGCCGTCAGCGGCCGCGTTCGCTTGCCAGCGACCGATGGCGGTTTCAGAGGAGCCAGCGTTCGACGTCATCGAACGACTGCGCGCCTTTGCGAAGCCGGCGGCAGCAGCGCCGAAGCCGACGGCGAGCACGACGAGGTCGAGCGCGCCCGCTTCGTGCGTGTCGGCAGGCGCGAGGCCGGGCGCGAGGAACGACGCGAACGAGGACTGGTCCGTCGTGAAGGGATGGAGGTCTCCGACCTCGGAGGCGATGCCCGCGACGAGAGCGGCGATCGTGAACGCGAGCGCGAGGCGGAAGACGAGCACGTTGCTGGCGCCGGCCGCCCGAGCGGGCTTCGCTGATTTCTTCGAAATCTTCACGTTCTTCTTCGCGCTCGCTGCCTTGCTCGATTTCGTCTCCGTCTCGTCTGCATTCCTATATGCGCCATACACGCACTTCCAGACCGCGAACGAGACGAGGCCGCCGGCGACGGCAGCGCCGAGGCCGGTCACGATGCCGGTCGAGCGCGCAATGCGCTCGGAGGCGAAGGCGGCGCCGACGGAGCGGAGCGAAGCTGCGAAGATACCGAGACCGGGGACCGGCGCGGCGGCAAGCGCGGCGGCGGACCAGCGCGCGACGTTCGCACCGGCCGGGGCGTCCACTGTCGACGCGAGCGCGGCGGCGGTGAGCGCGAGGGCGCCGACGGCGGCGAGGATGACCGCGCCGATCGCGCTGCCGGCTCCGACGGAGACGAGCGCGACCCCGAACAGCGCGGATGCGACATGCCCGAAGACGCGCGGCGGCTCGGAAACGCAGGCAGCGAGGCCTGCCACGACTGCGCCGATGGCACCGACGACGGCGGCGACGGTCCCAGCGACCGGCGAGAGATCGAAGAGAAACGACACGCGCGCGAGAAGATAGACGGCGGTCGCGAGCGCGACGGCGCGGAGGAACGCGGCGACCGGGACGTCGGCGGCGGCGGTCTCGTCGACGAGACGTGTCTCGAACGGGGCAATGCCGCCACGGCCAACCGCCGCGAGCAGGAAGAGGAGGCACGCGAACGTGACGGCGCCCAGCCTGCCGACCGTACGCCGAGAGACGACGGCGTCACGCCGCCATGAATCGCCGTGGTCGTCGACAAGCGCGAGCTGATCATGGAGCTCGCGGAATACGGTCGTGGCACCGACGAGGATGAGCGCGACCTCCGCGTTGTCGGCGAAGCGCGCGTGGGCAACGATGGAGTCGTCGAGGCCAGAGCCCGGATGGATACGAAACGTGTGCACGCCGCCGTCGATCTTCTGACGGACGAACGGCGCGCGGACGGCAACGTCGCCATTCACGAGCGGCGTGTGCGAGTCGTCGGCGAAGACGAGCGCACCCGGGTAGCTGGTGAGCGTGAGAAATCCCTTCGCTTGCGGCGTCAGACGCGCGGCCGTGGATGTCGAGCTGGCGTTCGAGACGGCGGCGAAGCGTGCGTCGAGGTCGGGCACGTAGTCCCCTTCCGAGAAGACGCCGCCGAAGCTCCAGAACAGAACCGCGGTGGCGGCGACGAGCGCGGCATCCCCGAGGCGCGCGACGACGAACGAGCTGCGACGCGCGCGCGTGCCGAGAGCGGTCGCCGGGCGCGCGAGCGAGGCCGACAGCGCGCCGACGGCGCCCCAACCGACGATCGCGAGGAGGAGATTGTCCGCGAGGACGAGCACGAGGACCGCGGCGACGAGCGCATCGAGCCGAGCGAGCAAGCGCCACGACGATTCCTTCGCGTCACGGGCGACCAGCGCGACGGCGGCTGCGCCGATCGCGGTGAGTACGACGCCGAGCGTGACGGCGAGTGGGTCGAGCGCGAAGTCGACGTTGACGTCGAGCTGACCGATGCGCAGCAGGTTGCGGTCGACCGCCGGCATGCGGATCACCGTCCAACCCTTGGCGAAGCGACCGAGCAGCTCGTCGAGCTCGCCCCGGTGATCGCTCACGCCGGTCACCAGCGCGGCGGCGAAGGGCTCAGGGTCGAGCGGCAGCGTGTCCGTGCTGGTGGTGCCCAACGTATCGATCAACGTGTATGGCGGCCACACATACATGCTCTGCTCCGTCACCGGGTAGACGCTGAGGTTCCGGATCACCGCGACCAATTCCGAGGCATCGATGAGGCAGCTCTGCGCGTGCGCCGTCGCTGCCGCGCACGCTTCGTGCCCCACGTAGCAGGCTTGGCTGCAGTCGCAGTCTTGCGGATTGCACTTCGCAACGCAGTCGTTGACCGCCTGCACGCAGTCGGCGTCGTTCGTGCGTGCGACCTCGGCCTCGTTGCACACGCCGTTGTAAGGCTCGTTGCGCGTGCATTCACAGGCTGGCACCGTCGCGTGCGCGATGCACGAGGAGCACTCGTTCTCACTCGAATGGGTCCATGCCGCGCGATCGACGCAAGCCGCGTGCAGGTCGAGCTCCTGGGCGCGACCGTGCGCGAGCTCACTGCCGTCGCCGCACGCAGCGAGAAACGCAACCACCGCGAAAACGAGGCCGGATGCACGTCGGGACATGGGCGGCACCACACTAGGATCGGTCGCGCCCGGTTGCCACCAAAAGCGCTAAAGAAACGGGCTCGGCCGAAGGACGACGGCCCCCTTCGTCCTGAGCGCTCGGACGATCGTCAACAAATGCACGACCGCGAGCACGACGATGGCGAGCGTGGCGAAGTCCACGATGGTCTCGATCCGACGATCGAAGCGAAACGCATTCTGCGCGGACGCGAGCGCGAGCGCCAAGCCCGCCGCTGGAACGAGCGTGCGCAGTCGCCAAAAGCCGGGAACGACGGCGCGGAGCGAGGCGACGAGCCAAAAGAGAGCGGCTGCGAGCGCGAACGAGAGCAGGATCGAGGACGGGTGTGACGGCCCGCGGAAGCCACCGCCGAAGAAGAGCGGAACTGCGAGCGAGACTGCGAGCGCTAGACGGAATGCGTCGGACGCGCCAAGCGAAGCGACGGGGATCCGGGCCTCGAGATGGTCGGTAACATCGTGCGCTCGCGGCTCCTCGAGCGTCGAGCCGAGGGTCGCGGCCAGATATGCGAGGACGAGCGCCAGGCCGGCCGGACCGCGGAATGCGATCCAGTTCCAGGGTCCGCCGCCTTGCGTGGAGGCGACCTCGGCGACGCGGAGCGAGCCCGATACGATCACGACACCCGCGACCGCGCACGCCGAGGCGACTTGCCACGCGAAAACGCGAAGCGCGGCGACGAGACCGCGCGCGAGCGCGGCGACGACAACGGACAGGAGCGCGACGACACCGAAGACGGTAGGCACGTCGGTGCGCGTAGGCGAGGCTGCGACCGCGCACGGGACTGCGAGCAGCGCGCTCGAGAGAAGGAGCGTCGAAAGCGCGATCCCGCGCTTCCTCGCCCAGCCCGCGAACGGCTCGAAGACGAGGTCGGCGCCGCGAGCGCGAAGACGACGCGCGAGCACACCGAGACGCGTCGACACCGGGGTCGAGCGCACGAGAACGACGAGCGCGAAGATCAGGAGGAGCACGACCGCGGCGAAGCGGTCGGCGGTCGGCGCCGGTCGGAACCCTTCGAGGTGAAGAGCCAGCCTCTGATCGCGACCGGCACGGTGTACGACAACGTCCGCGACGGGTGCGCCTTCGATCGCAGCGATGTCTGCGACGGAGAGGACGCGGACGCCGCTGAAGGTCGTGATCGCGTCACCGTCTTGGAAGCCTGCGCCTTCCGCGCGCGAGCCCTCGTCGACCGACGCGACCCCGAGGCCGGAGCCCCGCGATTCGGACTCGACGAGATGAAGGCCCGCGAACGCGATCAGCCTCTCGCCTTCCCGCGCGCGGCTCGACGTCGCAGGGAGCGGCGGACGGAAGTCGACCGAAACTTGCGCGAGCGTCGCCGCGACCGGAGGCGCTCCGATGGACGTGGGCGCGAACGCGACCTCGACCGTCCCTTCGAAGGTGGTGTGGACCGCGTCGTTTCCGGCGCCGCATAGCTCCGACTCGAGTGCGTCGGTGTATTGAATTTCGAGCCGGTCCGGCGCGGTGACCTCGCCCTCGGTGACGATCTCGGCGCGGTGGACGACCGGCTCGCCGGCGCGATGCAAATCACCGCGGAACGTGACGCGCGCGGTGCGTCCTTGCGGGAGCCCCGAGCCCGAAATCTCGAGCTTGTCGCCGACCTCGGCCTCGCGCGGCACCAGATCCGTGAGGGAGATGAGCTGCGGCAACGGCTCGCGAGCGCAGCCCAAGAGCACGCAAGCGAGCGCGACCCAAACGAGGACAAGGGCCGAAGCTGGATGAAATCGACGAGGCATACGCACGTTTTTCCCTTCTTCGTCGTATAGATCGCCCTTTCGAATTGGTCGAAATTCGAACAAAACGGACCTCGGAGATTCTGACGATGAACGTGTACGCGGTGATCATGGCGGGCGGTGCGGGGACTCGTTTTTGGCCGGCTTCGCGCAGCACGCGACCGAAGCAGCTGCTCGCGCTTACGGCTGACCCGAACGAGTCGCTCCTCGCCGCGACCGTCCGGCGCCTCGAGCCGCTCGTGAAGCCCGAGCACGTGTACATCGCGACCGGCGCGCACCTCGCCGAGGCGAGCGCGAAAGAGCTCCCGCGCGTTCCGAAGGCGCAGATCCTGGCCGAGCCGGTCCCGCGCAACACGGCGCCGTGCATCGGTTGGGCGACCGCGACGATCGCCCGTCACGATCCGGACGCGATCGTCTGCGTCCTCCCGAGCGACCACTTCATGGCCGACGAGCCGGGCTTCCGTGACGTCGTCGCCTCCGCGATCGACGCGGCGAAGAAGGGCTACCTCGCGACGATCGGCATCGTCCCGACCCGCCCCGACACCGGCTTCGGCTACATCGAGGTCGGCAAGAACATTGAACGCGACACGTTCGAGGTCGCACGCTTCGTCGAGAAGCCGAACCGCGCCAAGGCCGAGGAGTTTTTGGCCGGCAAGAAGCACCTCTGGAACGGCGGCATGTTCTTCTTCCGCGCAAAGGACATGCTCGCCGAAATCGAAGCCTATCTACCCGCGCTCGCGGAGGGTCTGCGCGCGATCGACGACGCTGCGAAGAACGGCGCCGAAGCGAAGGCGCTCACCGAGATCTTTCCGAAGCTACCGTCGATCTCGATCGACCATGGCGTCATGGAGAAGGCGAAGAAGCTCGCGGTCGTCAAAGGGAGCTTCGGCTGGAGCGACGTCGGCAGCTGGGAGAGCGCCTGGGAGCTCGCGACGAAGGACGATGCGGGCAACGCGCTCCCGGTCGGCGCCGTCGCGATCGACGCCAAGAACAACCTCGCGGTCGACCTCACGACCCACACGAAGGCAGGGAAAAAGAAGGTCGTCGCGCTCGTCGGGGTGAACGATCTGGTCGTCGTAGAGACCGACGACGCGCTCCTCGTCATCCCTCGCGACCGCGCGCAAGATGTTCGCGCGGCGGTCGATGCGCTCAAGGCGCGCGGCGAAAAAGAGCTGCTCTGACGCTCAGGTAAGCGTGCGGATGATCGCGCGGCGCTGCTCGCTCTCGAGATCCTCGTCGAGGCCGGTGAGCCCACCAGCGAACGCGGAGTCGAGCGTGCCGACCGAGAGCGCGTCAATGTAGAGCTCGAGCGCGCACGACGAGAAGTCTTTGAGGTTGAATTTGCTCGTGTCGATCGCGCCGTTGCCGTCGCCGTCGATCACGGGCGTCGCGAGGTTGGCGTTTCCGGTGTCGGCGAGGCACGGACCGAAGACCTCGAGCTTGAGCGACGCCTGCGAGGCCGGAACCGGCTCGAGGTTGAAGGGGATCGACGAGCCCCTCTTGACGGTGTTGGCCGTCGGCGACGTCATCGTGAACGGCGCGGCGAGGTGGACGAAGCTGTTCGGCGCGCTCACCTGACCGCTGCCGCGAAGGAGCGCGATCGTGAGGTCTTGCGCGGTGGTCGCGAGCGGCAACGTCGTCGAGTAGTGCACGTCGTCGTCCGTTCCCGCTGTGAGCGTGACGGGCGCCGAGCCTGCGACGGTCACGACGAACGAGTCGCCTTGGTCGAGCGTGATGCCTCGCGTGGCTCCCTTCGCGTCCTTCGAGAAGACGGCGGCGAAGACCTTCACGTTGCTGTCGCCCGACTGCACGCTGAACGACGCCTTCATCTGATTCGTCGGGACATTCGCGGAATGCAATGAATTGGAGTCGGAGCTCGACGACGAACCGCTGCAGCCGACAACGAACGGCGCGACGAGGAGCGAGATGAGAGCGAGCGTTTTCATACCGGGAGCCTTTCGCAAACCACGTGCCTACGTCAAAATATGCGCCATTTTGCGGGATTGTGAGGACTGAGCGGCTCGCGAGCGCGAGCGCCGACCAGGACACGCGCCGGCATCGGCCCGTGAACCAACGCTCACACGGGTCCGGTCAGGGCTTGGTTTTCCGCGCGCGCCCGCGTGCGGCGGCCGGCTTCGCGAACGGAGAGGGTGTTGCCGAGGGCTTCTTGACACGCGTGGTGCTCTTCTTCTTGGAGTAGGGCTCGTACGCGGCCTGCGGCACCGCTTCTGCTCCGCCGGCGAGTGCTTCGAGCTTCTTCAACTCGTCGCGGAGGCGCGCCGCCTTCTCGAACTCGAGGCTCTCGGCCGCGTTGAACATCTCGAGGCGCAGCGCCGAGATCTGCTCCGACAGGTCGCTGTCGGAGGATTTGCCGCGGTCATTCGGGCCGCGCGTCCCCTTGCCGTATTTCGGGATGTTCAAGTAGTCGATGACGCCCGAGGCCGGATTCACGTTCATGATCGCGCGAATGATCGTGGCGGGGATGATGCCGTGCTCGGCGTTGTACTTCTCTTGGTGCGCGCGGCGACGGTCGGTCTCTTCGATCGCGTACTTCATCGCCTTCGTGATGTGGTCGGCGTACATGATGACGCGGCCGTTCACGTTTCGCGAGGCGCGGCCGATGGTCTGGATGAGCGAGCGCGGGCTGCGCAAGAAGCCTTCCTTGTCGGCGTCGAAGATCGCGACGAGCGAGACCTCCGGGAGATCGAGCCCTTCGCGGAGGAGGTTGATGCCGACGAGCACGTCGAACTCGCCGAGCCGCAAATCGCGCAGAATATCGATGCGCTCGAGCGTGTCGATGTCGGAGTGCAGGTACTTGATGCGAACGCCGAGCTCTCGGTAGTAGTCGGTGAGGTCCTCCGACATGCGCTTCGTGAGCGTGGTGCAGAGCACGCGCTCGCCGGCCTCGACCCGCTTCTTGATCTCGCCAAGGAGATCGTCGACCTGACCGGAGACGGGACGGATCTCGATCTGCGGGTCAGTGAGGCCGGTCGGGCGAATGAGCTGCTCGACGACTACGCCCTCGGTCTTCGTAACCTCGTACTCGCCGGGGGTGGCCGAGACGTAGATGCAGTTCTTGACGTGCTGCTCCCATTCGTCGAACTTGAGCGGGCGGTTGTCGAGCGCGGAGGGCAGTCGGAAGCCGTACTCGACGAGCGTCTCTTTGCGCGCGCGGTCGCCGCGGTACATCGCGCCGATCTGCGGGACGGTCTGGTGCGATTCGTCCAAGATCATAAGGTAGTCGCCGGGGAAGTAGTCGAGCAAGGTCGGCGGCGGGTCACCGGCTTTGCGCTTCGAGAGATGGCGCGAGTAGTTCTCGATGCCTTGGCAGAAGCCCATCTGCTCCATCATCTCGATGTCGTAGAGGGTCCGTTGCTCGAGGCGCTGCTTCTCGAGAAAACGCCCTTCTTTGTCGAAGAAATCGAGACGTTCTCGGAGCTCTTCACGGATGTCGGAGATCGCGCGGCGCATCTGCTCTTGCGGCGTGACGTAGTGCGAGCCCGGGTAGATCGCGTAGCGCGTCAGCGCCTCGCCCTTCGCGCGCCCGCGGAGCGGATCGACAGGCGTGATCGCCTCGACGACGTCGCCGAAGAACTCGATCCGGATCGCCGTCTCTTGCTCGTACGCCGGAAAGACCTCGACGACGTCGCCGCGCACGCGGAACGTGCCGCGGTGGAAGTCGACATCGTTCCGCTCGTATTGGATGTCAACGAGCATGCGGAGGAGGTTGTCGCGGCGAAACTCCTCGCCGACGTTCAGATCGATGAGCAAGCCGTGGTAGCTCTCGGCCGAGCCGATGCCGTAGATGCACGACACGCTGGCGACGATGATGACGTCGCGCCGCGAGAGGAGCGCGTGCGTGGCCGCGTGGCGCATCCGGTCGATCGCATCGTTGATGATCGCGTCCTTGTCGATGAACGTGTCGCTCGCCGGGACGTAGGCCTCGGGCTGGTAGTAGTCGTAGTAGCTGACGAAGTACTCGACCGCGTTCTTCGGGAAGAGGTCCTTCATCTCGCCATAGAGCTGCGCGGCAAGGGTTTTGTTGGGCGCGAGAATGAGCGTCGGCCTCTGCGTCTTGTCGATCACGTTTGCGATCGTGAACGTCTTTCCCGATCCAGTGATCCCGAGCAAGACCTGGTGCTTGTCGTTGCGCTCGAGGCCGCTGACGAGCTCTCGAATCGCGGTGGGCTGATCGCCTTTCGGCTCGAAGCTCGAGACGAGCTCGAAACGTGCGGACATGGATTCGACAAGATAACCCGTCAATCCCGCTCGCCAATAGAGCCATGATATTCTTCACGCGAGATGGGAAATAAGCCCGATGGCAGATAACCCGGCGTCGTCACGCCCGCGGTCGATGCCTCCCGCTCCTGGCTCGAGCGGCCCGGTGCCGGTCGCGTTCGTGGGCACGGGTCCCATGGCGTCGCCGATGGCGACGAACATCGCCAAGCGTGGGTTCCCGGTCGCGATCTGGAACCGGTCGCAGGATCGCTCGAATGCGCTCGCCGCGCTCGGAGTGAAGCCGCGCGGCAACCCGCGCGAATGCGTGCAAGGCGCACGTATCGTCGTCACGTTCGTTGCCGACGAGGCCGCGCTCATGGACGTCCTCGAGCGCCCCGACGGCGTCCTGGTCGGAATCGAGAAAGACGCGACCATCGTCGATTTTTCCACCGTCGGTCGTGCCGCAGCTCTCCGCGCCGCCGAGCTCGCGAAGGGCGCCGGCGCCCGCTTCGTCGATTCGCCGATGAGCGGCACGCTCGCCCTGGCCGAGCGCGGCGAGCTCGTCGCCCTGGTCGGCGGTCGCTTGAACGACGTCACGCGCGTGCAGCCGGTCATCCAAGCGGTCTCGAAGAAGATCATCCACGCCGGCGACGTGGGTCAGGGTCAGGCGCTCAAGGTCTTGCTCGAAGGAGTCGGCGCCCATCAGCTCACCGCGTTCGCGAGCATGCTCGTGCTCGGTGAGCGCGCGGGGCTCGCCCGTCGCGTCTTGGTCGACGCCCTCATGTCGAGCGCCTATGCCTCACCGGCGTACCTCGCGCGACGCGAGAAATCGATCGCGAAGGATTACTCGGCCGAGACGCCGCTCGCGCAGAGCCTCAAAGATGCCCTCCTCAACGTGACCCTGCAACAAGAGGTCGGCCTCCCCCTCCCCGTCCAACGCGAGATCACGCGCGCGCTGGAAAAAGCAGTCGAAGAGGGGCTCGGCGACGAGGACGTGTTCGCGCTCGAGAAATATTACAAGAGCCTCTGACGCGACGCGGCCAGCGTGGCGGGCGTGGCGGGCTCAAGCTTCGTCGTCCCCCTCGCCCTTCGCGTCACGCAAGCCGAGCGCCTTCATCTTTTTGTAGAGATGGCTCCGTTCGAGATCGAGCGCGCGCGCCGTCGCCGCCATCTGCCCGCCGTGATGGGTGAGCGCGTCCTGGAGGATGGTGCGCTCGGCCTCTTCGCTGAGGACGCGGAACGGAACGCCTGCGCGATAGAGACCTGCCGCCTTCGAGGTCGAGGCGCCAGGCAGGCTGTTCTTCACGTCGGCCTCGTCGATCGATTCGTCGGGCGTGAGGATCACGAGCCGCTCGAGCAGGTTGCGGAGCTCACGGACGTTCCCGGGAAAGCTGTAGGATGCAAGCATCGACATCGCGCCGCTCGTGATCGTCATGTCGCGACGGTCGTTGTTTCTCGCGGCCACGTCGAGGAAGTGACGCACCAAGATCGGGATGTCCTCTCGGCGCGCGCGGAGCGGCGGGATCGCGAGCGGTACGACGTTGAGGCGATCGTATAAATCGGCACGAAAGCCGCCATTTTCGCAGGCGGCGACGAGATCTCGGTTGGTGGCGGCGACGACGCGCGCGTCGACCTTGATCGTCTCGTTCCCGCCGACGCGCTCGATCTCGCGCTCTTGGAGGACGCGCAGGAGCTTCGCCTGCATCGCGAGCGGCATGTCGCCGACCTCGTCCAAAAAGAGGGTGCCGCCGCTCGCGCGCTCGAACTTGCCGCGTCGTTGCTTGGTCGCACCGGTGAAGGCACCCGCCTCGTGACCGAAGAGCTCGCTCTCGATCAGCTCGCTCGGTAGCGCGGCGCAGTTGAGCTTCTCGAGCGGCCCCTTCGCGCGCGGTGACATCTGGTGGATGGCGCGCGCGACGAGCTCTTTGCCGGTCCCGCGCTCGCCGGTGACGAGCACGCTCGCAGCGCTCTTGGCCGCGCGCGTGATCTGCTCGAGGAGCTTCTTGATCGCAAGGCTCTCGCCGACGAGCTCACTACCGCCCGAGGCCGCGCGGAGCTCTTTCGCCTCGTTCTCGGCGCGATCGAGCCGCAGCGTGGTTTCGATCGTCACGAGCAAGGCGTCGGTGTTGACCGGCTTCTCCAAGAACGTGAGCGCGCCGAGCCGCGTCGCTTGGACCGCGCGCTCGATCGTCGCGTGTCCGCTCATCACGATGACCGGCACCTCGTTCTTCTGACCACGCAGGCGCTGGAGGAGCTCGAGCCCGTCGCCATCCGGCAGGTTCACGTCGAAGAGGCAGAGATCGTAGCTGCGCTTCTTCAGCTTCTCCTCGGCGATCTTCACCCCGCCGGCGACGTCGACGCCGTAGCCCTCGAGCGTCAGCGCTTTCTGGAGCGTGGTGAGGATCGAGGGCTCGTCGTCGACGACAAGAAGATGCGCGCGCGGCATGCCCGAGAGCATACCTGCGAACGAGCAACGTCGCGATGCGCGGCGCTCGACCACCGCCCCCAATCTCGAGGTGACGATCGGCCCCTTGGTCGAACGACGACGGTGACGAAAAGACGCGGCTCGCGAAGCACGTGAAACGACCATGACCCGGTCGCCCGCGTTTTTGCTAGCGTGCGCGCCCATGGCCAAGCCTGTCGTTCTCGTCACCGGTGCCAACGGAGAGATCGGTCGCTCACTCTTGCAGCGCCTGCATTCGGAGGGGAAGTACCGCGTCGTCACCGTCGACCTGACGCCTCTGCCCGAGAAGTACCGGCCGCTCTGCCTCGAGACCTACGCGGGCAACATCATGGACCGCTATCTGCTCGACCAGATCGCCGCCCATCACGAAATCGAGGTGATCTTCCATCTCGCGGCGCTCCTCTCGACGCGCGGTGAGCGCGACCCCGAGCTCGCGCATCAAGTGAACGTCGAGGGCACGCTCCATCTTCTGCGCGTCGCGCAGAACCAGTCGGGCCGCCTCGGTCGCGCGGTGCGATTCATCTTCCCGAGCTCGATCGCGGTCTACGGGCTTCCGACGGTCGCCGAGAAGACCAAGGCGGGCCGCGTGGGCGAGGGAGACTTCAACTTCCCGATCACGATGTACGGCTGCAACAAGCTCTATTGCGAGCATCTCGGCCGTTACTTCACTAGCTACTACCGTCAGCTCGGCGCGCTCTCGTCGGCCGCGCGTCTCGATTTTCGCGCGCTCCGTTTCCCCGGCTTGATCTCCGCCGAGACGGTGCCGACCGGCGGCACGAGCGATTTCGGCCCCGAGATGCTGCACGCCGCCGCGCAAGGTCAAAAGTACGCGTGCTTCGTCGGACCGGACGCGCAGATCCCGTTCATGGCGATGCCAGACGCGGTCGCGTCGCTCGTCGGCGTGCTCGAGGCCGACAAGGAGAAGCTCACGTCGACCGTCTACAACGTCGGCGGCTTCACCGCAGCGGCCAAGGACATCGAGGCTCGGGTCAAAAAGAGCTTCCCAAATGCGCAGATCGAATATGTCCCAGATGCCGTCCGCTCCCGCATCGTCGACTCGTGGCCGGAGGACATCGACGACGCACGCGCGAGGCGCGATTGGGGCTGGAAAAACGCGTACGACTTCGATCGCGCGTTCGACGAATATCTCCTCCCCACCATCCGTCAGCGCTACGCGCCGAAAAAGACCGAAGACAAAGTCTAGTCGAACGACTCGGCTTGGCCTAGTGTGCGCGCCGCATGAAGGCCCAGCGCACTATCTCCTTCGGAGCAGCAGCTTTCCTTCTTTCGTTCGCGTACGCGACCACCGCGGCTGCACAGGGTCGAGGCGACTACACGGCCAGCACGTCGGCCGACCCGAACGCCACCGCCGACGTGAAGGAGGAGTCGAGCGAGTCGGCCGATAAGGTCGACGGCGACGAGGTCGAGCCCAAGTACAAGCTCTGGGTCGACGCGGTCTTCGGCTGGGGCGATACCCCGACCGTCAACAGCTACCTTCCAACCACGCTCGGCACGGTGCCGGCGCACACCAAAGAAGAGACGCACACCGCGAGCGACTCTTATTTGCTCGGCTACAGCTACCGCGCCGGCAAGCTCGAGCTCGGTGCGCGCATCCCGATCGTGCATGCGAGCTTCTCGCCCGAAGGTTTGCAAAACCAGCGCAGCTCGACAACGTTCGGTAACCTCGAGCTCTTCGCCGCCTACGAAGCGAAGCTGAACAAGCGCTTGTCGATCATCCCGGAGCTCGGCATCGCGCTCCCGACCGCAGCGGGTGACGAGCTCCCCACCGGTGCAGAGGTCCAGAGCGACCCGACCAAGGCCTACGATGTCGGCGCCAACGACCGCTACAGCGCGCTCCAGGCCGCTTCGGCGTCACGCGGCCTCGAAGAGAGCGCCCTCTTCCAATCGAAGCGCCTCGGGATCATTCCGAAGATCGGGGTCGAGTACAAGCTCAAGCGCCTGACGATCGCGCCGTACATCAAGCTCGAAAACATGATCTCGACGTCATCGTCGAACAAGACGAGCTACCTCGGCGAGCTCGTTCCGGGCGTCCAGGCGACCTACGGCCTCGCCAAGTGGCTCGACGTCGGCCTCCGCGCGTGGGCGAGCATCGCGTTCGAAAAAGAGAACCACGACAACAACGCGCTCATCGTGGTCGAGCCGCAGATCCGCGGTCATTTCGGCCCGATTCACCCGGCGGTCGGCCTGCTCCTCCCGGTCTTCCCGGGCTCGGGCCCCTCGGGTGGCTACAACCCGCCGGTACCGTACGAGCCGACGTTCGACACGCGCTTTCTCGCCTTCCGGCTCGCCGTCACGGCTGCGTTCTGACCCGCTCCGTTCCCAGCCCCGTTCCGACCTGAGCGACTTTTCAGTACGCGAGCCAGCCGGGTGAAGTCTCGTCGCTTTATCGGCGAGGGCTGAGTAGACTCGCCGCGACATGCATCGCGGTGTTTCTGCCGGTATTCTCCTCGGATTTCTCACGCTGGTCGAAACCGGCTGCGGCGGCGGCACGCTCACCGGTCCGCGCTCGCCGTCGGACGGCAGGCCCGTCGCCGTCGCGGAGGACGCCTTCCCGGACGCCGTTCGCGATCTCCTGCTCTCGAAGCCCGGCTCGAAGGACGAGCGCTCGCGCCTACGTGCGGTCGAAGAGCGCCAGATGTTGCGTGCGGCGGCGGCGTTCAAGGCGCACGCGACCGAACGTGGTCTCGCCTCGTTGCGCGGCGGCATCAACCTCGTGCGCATCGGAGAGATGAACGGGCTGCTCACGCCGGCCGCACGCGACGCGCTCGTTCCTGCCGTCCACGAGCTCGCACAGCGCGGAGACGAAGGCGGGTCGACGGCGCTGTACAATTTGTGGCTCGGCATCGCGACGCCGGCCGAGAAGAAAGAGATCGCGATCCACCTCGACGCGATCAAGCAGTGGGCGCATGCCAGCGCCACGCATCCGACCGCGACCGAGCGCGCAGGCGCAGCGGAAAGCGTGGCGGTGGCGCGGGTCCTGCTCGAGCCGACCAACGAAGCGCGCGCGGACGCCGAAAAGAAGATCAAAGCGTGGGTGGAAGACGCGGTGCGCTACGTCGAGTCGCTCAAGGCGCGCGGCGTCAATCCGCAAGATCTGTCGCCCGAAGAGCGCTTCGAAGCCGCGCGCGCGTTCCAAACCTCGGCCAGCGTGATGGCGGCACTGCGATTGCGCGAAGGTGACGTGACCGGCGCGCTCGGCGCGCTCGAAGACGCTCGCGCGCGTGAGTTCCCGATCGATGGGCGCCTCTTCCGCGCGCTTCAGAAGGTCGACGAATCGGCCGACGGCAGGGCGTGGCTCGCGCTGCTCCAAGCGCTACGTCCTCGTGGTCGTGATGCGGACGAGGCCGACGGCGGCGGCGAGCTCGACAGCCCCGACATCTTGAAAGTCGCTGCGTTCGGCGTCGCGCGGGAAGCGTACCGCAGCGATCCGTCGACACCCGAGTCGGCCGGCGCGCTCGCGATCGCCCTCCAAGCGTACGGCATGGCCGACGCGAGCCCGGCGGTGTTGGTCGAAGCCGCGAAGAAGCACGCCGACCCGAACGTGCTCGGTCAGGCGCTTGCGCTCTCGATGCACGCGATCGCGACCGAGGTCGAAGCGGGCGACACCGACGGCGCACGACGTGCGTTCAGGGCAGCGCTCCCGCTCCTCCAAATCGCCGACGGAAAAGACCTCGCCGGCAAGGTCCAGCCGAGCCCCGCGCGCCTCCGCGCGATGATGGGCGAGATCGAGCTCCACGACGGTCGCATCGACGAAGCGAGGAAGCTCTTCGTCGCAGCTGTGAAACAAGAGCCGCTCGGAGGCGTGGTCGCCGCGCTCGCTCGCATCGACCGCGCGACCGGCAATCCGCAAGGTGCGCAGGTGAAGCTGCAACAAGCGCTAACGACACCCGACGTGCAGCACGACGCCGCGCTCCACGGCGAGGTCCTCCTTGCGCAGAGCGACCTCCTGCGCGAAGCCGGTGACGTCAATGCTGCGCGCGCGCCGCTCACCGAGGCGCTCAAGCTCCTCGCCCAGGCGCGCACTACGCAGGACAACGCGGCCCGGGCGCGAGTCGAACGCACGCTGTCGCGGGTCCTCGATCGCTTCGGTGCGACCAAGCTCGCGAGCGCCGCGCTCGCCCGCGCGCTCGACGCCACCCCGAAGGACAAGGACGAGATCGCCGCGACGCTCGGCATCTCGGTATCGCAAGCGCTCGTCCACAACGACGTCAAGGCGGCGCAAGAAGGGCTCCACCACGCGCTCCGCGCCGACCTCGGTGACGACGACCTCGTCTACCTCGCGCTCTGGACCCGCGCGGTCCAGAAGCAGATGAAAGCGCCGACCGACGGTGACCCCGAAAAGGTGTTCGCGCAAATCTCCGACGACGGCCGCTGGGTCGGCCGCCTCGCCGCGTTCGGTGCCGGCAAGCTCAAAGCCGCCGACTTGCTCGCGAGCGCGAAGACGCCCGCGCAGAAAACCGAAGCGCTCTTCTACGCCGGGCTCGAAAAGCGCAGTGCCGGCGACGTCGCCTCGGCGACGATGTTCTTCCAGCAAGCGATGAAAGCCGGCGGCGTTGACCTCATGGAGATCGGCCTCGCGCGCGACATCCTCGAAGGTCCGAAGGCGTACGTCGGCGGTCCGGTTCCCGAGGTGGGGCTCCCGTAGTGCTCCGCACCGCGATCGACTGGGGGAGCCTCGCTCCGCTGCGGCTCCGATCGCGGCACGTTGCCGAAGGGGTGTACGCCGGAAGTCATCGCAGCGCGCGCCGTGGCGCCGGCGTCGAGTTCGGCGGTCATCGTCAGTACACGCCCGGCGACGATCTCCGCTGGCTCGACCGCCGCTCGCTCCTCTTGCACGAGCGCCTGCTCGTCCGCCAATTCGAGACCGAGACCGACCGCGCGCTCCGGCTCGTGATCGACGGTACCGCCTCGATGGGTTACCGCGGGTCGAAGGCACCGGGAGCCAAGCTCGCGTTCGCCGCGCTCATCGCTGCGGCTCTCGCGCGCATCGCGCTGACGCGCGGCGATCCGGTCGGGCTCGCGTTCCTCGGCGGCGGTCCGGCCGCACGCTCGCTCCCGGTGTCGGGTGGACGCGAGGCGTTCGAGCGGCTCCTCGCGCTGCTCGAGACGACCGAGGCCGGGGGTGATGCGCTCAAGGACGTGGCGATGCTCGACCGCGGGCTCGGCGCCCTCGCGCGGTCGGCGCGTCGCGGCTCGATCGTCGTCATCCTCAGCGATCTGCTCGATCTCCCGCCCGAAGCGCCGGAGCGTGTCGCCGCGATCGCCGCGCGCGGCCGCATCGTGATCGTGGTGCAGACGCTCGACCCCGACGAGGTCACGCTCCCGTTCGAGGGGACCATGCGCCTGCGCTCGCTCGAAGGTGACGTCGTCGTCGAGACCGACCCTGAAGCGGCGCGTGAGCGCTACCTCGTTGCGCTCGCCGAGCTCACGGCGCGCTGGGAAAAAGCGCTCGTTTCGCGCGGCGCGCGCCTTCTCCGCGCGCAGACCGACGAAGACCCCGTCCAGGTCGTCCGCAAGATCATCGAAGCCGCGCTCTGAACCCCTCCCGGCGACTTGACGCCGTTTCGGGGTCGGGCGCTAAATGCGCTCGTGTCGTTCGTCGCATGGCTCGCGCTGGGAGTCGGGGTGCTCGTCGCGCTTCCGTATATGGCGCATCGACTGCGCCGCAAGCGCGCCGAAAGCCGCCTCTTCGCCGGCGCTCACCTCGTCCCGCCAGCGCCGCCGCGCGCTCGAAGACGCTCGAGCCTCGAGGACAAGACGCTCTTCGGGATGCGTGCGCTCGCGATCCTCGCCCTCGCGGTCCTCGGGGCGTCGCCGCTCGTGCGCTGCTCGCGGCTTTCGCTCGCGCGGAGCAGCGGCGCATCGGTCGCCCTCGCGGTCGTGCTCGACGACTCGATGAGCATGCGGGCGAAATCCGACGGTGAGAGCCGCTTCGCCCGCGCGCGTGATGCCGCCCGTGAGCTCCTCGCTTCGGCGCGCGAAGGTGATTCGGTCGCCGTCGTCCTCGCGGGTGCGCCCCCGCGCGTCGCGCTCGCCGCCACGACCGACATCGGCGCAGCCAAAGCGGCGATCGAGCAGGCGACCGAGAGCGACCGCGCGACCGATCTCGACGGCGCGCTCGCCCTCGCGCGGGGCCTCGTGGCCGATCTGCCGCAGGTCGATCATCGCGTCGTTCTCCTGAGCGACATGGCCGATGGCGATCCCGACGGACCGGCGCTCGGCGAAGGGAGCACGATGCCGCTCTGGGCGCCGCTGGCCGAGCTCCGCGCCGATCTCCCCGACTGCGCGGTCGTGAGCGCGGATCGCACCGGAAGGCAGGTCCGCGTGCGCATCGCCTGCAACAAGCTCGGCGCTGGAACGGCGCGCGACGCCGTCGCTTACGCCGACAAGCAAGAGCTGGCGCGCGTGCACGTCTCGCCCGGTGTTGGCTCCGACGCGACAATCACGATCCCGAACGAGCCCACCGGACCGCTCGTCGTCAGGCTCCTCGGCGACGACGCGATCGCCTCGGACAATGCTGCGCCGGTCGTCCTCGAGAACGGCCCTGGTGCGGTCGCCGTCGTCGCCGACGCGGCCGAAGAGACCGCCGTGACCGGCGGGGCACCCGTCGTCGAGCAGGCGCTCGCTGCGCTCAAGCCCGACGCGCAGACGAGGCCCATCCCGATCGTCCCCGATCGCGCCGAAGATCTCGCCGGCTTCATCGGCCTCTTGATTGACGATCCGCCCGGATTCACGCCCGAGCAACGACATGCGCTCGAAGCGTTCGTGCAAAACGGCGGGTCGGTCCTGGTCGCGCTCGGGCCCAAGAGCGCCGCCGCACCGCTCGGTGCGACGCTCGAGCCGCTCACCCAGCATGCGGTCACGTGGAGCGACAACAAGGCTCCTTCGGCAGACCCGGCGAAGAGCGCAGCTCGCTTCGCCGATGCGGCCTCGACGTTCACGAACCTCGACGCAAAGAAACGAGCGGTCCTCGCCGCCGACGACCTCGGCGCGTTCGAGACGCTCATCCCCTGGACCGACGGCGCGCCGCTCGTCGCGAAGAAGAGGCTCGGTCGCGGCGAGGTCGTGCTCGTCACGTTGCCTTTCAATGTCGACGCGAGCGATCTCCCGCTCCGCCCCGGCTTCCTCGCGCTCCTCGACGGCTGGGAGACCGCCGCGCTCGAGCGCGCGTCACCGCGCCGGCAGTCGGTCGGCAACGCGTGGACCTTCCCGGCGACGACGTCGCTGCGAATCGATGGGCCGGCCGGCCCGGTCCCGACCGTTCGCGACGGCGACCTCCTGCGCGCGGAGCCGGCGCTCATCGGCGCGTACACGGTCACGTTCGACGGGGGAAAGACCGAGCAACGCGTCGCCGCACCGGTCGTGCGCGAGCTCGACCTCCGGCCGCGAAAAGTGGCCGACAGCGCGATCGCGTCGTCGGTCGGGACCACGCGCTCTCAGGTCGACGTCTCGTGGATCGTCGCGCTCGTGCTCCTCGGCCTCGTCGCCGGCGAGCTCGCCCTGCGCGTGCGCGCCGCTCGCCGTCCGATCGAAGAAGAGGGGCTTGCCTGAAAACCGGCATTTGCGCTCTGATGCGCTCCGATGCCCCGTCACGCCGCACCCTTCGTTTCGCTCGTATTCGCCGCTCTCGTCGCCGCCGGTTGCCATAGCGCCGGCCCGTACGGGCACGCCTTCAACTATGCGCCGCTCTCGGACGAAGACGAGGCGGTCGGCAAGGCGCGCGAATACGACCCGGTCATGTTCCAACGCAATCCGGAGCAGTGGCACAAGAGCCAGGTCTGGCTCTTCGGCGTCGTCACCAAGCGCGCCCCCGGGCCGAACGGCGCGGCTTATCTGACGATGAGCGTGCGCCGCCTCGAGGGGCGCAACCTCTGCGAGAACGGCAACGACGAAGACTCATGCCGCGTCACGGTCAGCGACGCAGACTTCGGCGTCGTGCACGCGGTCGTCTCGCTCAAGCCCGACGACGACGTCGGCCCGAAGAGCATCGGCATCAACTCGCTCGTGCGTGTCGTCGGCACGTTCGGCGAGGAGGTCGACAGCGGCGACGGCGGTCCGATCCTCCGCGCGTCGTACTACCGGCACTGGCCGCAGTTTTTCTACGTGACGAAGTCGGCCGCGTCACACATGCGTCAATGATTGCGGTCCGCGGGGGAGAAATTCGGCTGCCGGCGCTCGCGACCGCGCATTCGCACGCGTTCCAGCGGGCGATGCGTGGCGGCGCGCAGCGAGCACCCGCCGAAGGGCGGAGCGATTTTTGGTCGTGGCGCGAAGAGATGTTCCGCGTCGCGTCGGCGCTCGAACCCGAGTCGCTCGGCGCGATAGCGAAGGTCGCGTTCGAAGAGCTCGCGCGCGCCGGCGTGCGGACGGTCGGCGAGTTCCACTACGTGCATCACCAGCCGGACGGCACGCCGTACGACGACCGGACCATCCTGAGCGAGGTCGTCATCGAGGCGGCGAAGGCGGCCGGCTTGCGCATCACGCTCTTGCGCGTCGCATACCATCGGGCGGGCCCGGGAAGGGAGGCCGAGCCCCCCCAGCGTCGCTTCTGCGACCCCACGCCCGACGCCGTGCTGCGTGACGTCGAGGCGTTGCGGGCGAAGTATCGAAGCGATCCGGCGGTGAAAATCGGCATCGCGCCGCATTCGGTGCGTGCGGTTCCGCCCGAATGGATTCGCGTCCTCGCTGCGCATGCCGCAAAGCACGAGCTCCCACTCCATATGCACGTCGCCGAGCAGCAGCGCGAGGTCGACGAATGCGTCGAAGAGACCGGCAAGCGCCCGATCGAGCTCATCGCGGAAATGGGCGGTATTTCAGCCCGTTTTTGTGCGGTTCACTGCACCCAGACCTTGCCTCACGAGGCCGAGCTGCTCGGTCGCGCGAGCGCCTTCGCCTGCATCTGCGCCACGACCGAGCGTGATCTCGGCGACGGTTTGCCCGATCTCGGAAGCCTCCGCGGCGCGGGCGCACGACTCTGCACCGGCATCGACAGCCACGTCGTCACCGATCCGTTCGAAGAGCTCCGCGCGCTCGAGACCCACGAGCGCCTCCGAACGCGAAGGCGCGTCACGTTCACGCCGAAGGACGGGGCGACGCCGGCCGAAGCGCTCTGGCGCGAGGGGTCGCTCCACGGTGCGCTCGCTTGCGGCTTCGAAGACGCGGGCGGCGTGGTCGTGCTGGCAAAGGACCACCCGACCTTGGCGCTCGTTCGTGACGAGAGGCTGCTCGACGCCGTGGTGTTCAGCGGGGGCCCGCAGCTCGTGAAGCGTCTGGAGAGCTGAGAGCTACGCCGGCAGGCTGTTGAAAATTAGGGCAACGTGAGATGCCCGACTCCCCAGGTCGTTCCGTCGTCATCCGTGAGCGTGAGGTCGAGCGCGTCACCGTGAACCTTGCGGGCGAGGACGAGGCGGCAGCGCGTCGGGAAGTCACCGTGCGCGGGAAGAAGCGGAGGCAAGAGATAGCAATTGCCGGAGCCCGCCTCGGCATTCGCGGCGATCGCGTGCAGGCGGAAGTGCTTCACAATCGGTTCATATAGCTCGTCGGCGGTGCGGTTTACGAAGGCAAGGTTGACGAAGACCTCACGCTTGCTCTTCGCGCGCCAGCTGAGATCGACGAAGCGGACGTCGACGTCGGCCGCTTTGGCCGGCCGTGAAGGCGGCGGGTCGGGCAGCTCCCACAAGTCGTCGTCGTCGTACGAGCCGATCTTCTGCGCGCCGCGAGCGATGATGCCGCGCTCTTCCGTTGTTCGTTCTTTCTCCCCGAACCATGACCGATGCACGACAACGTAGCGCAGGCCTGCCACGTGCGCGGCTTCGAGCGCTTCGGGCCCGACCAGACCAGACGAGTACTTCGATGGCTCCGTCCAGTAGCCAGGCTCAAGTGCGTTGAAGTAGTACATTCCCCAACCCGAAACGCCGTTCACCTCCGGCCGCCCGTGAATGGCTGCATAATACACGGGCCTTCGCTCGCGTTGGCTCCATTCCACCGGAAGCTCGAGGACCGCGCCACGTTTCGGCGCTTCGGCGAGCGCGCGGTACACCGGCGGAGCAGTGGCTTCGGTCGGCATCGTGCGGAGCGGAATCGGATTGGTGCGTAGGTCCCACAATACGCCGACGGTGGCGAGCGCGAAGCACGCCGTGCGGGCGATTTTCCAAGGGAACGCGAGCGCGATGGCGCGCGTGCCGACTCCCGCGAGCACCGCCGCGCACATCGACGAGACGAGGAAGAAGCGCGACGGCGTGCGCACCTGCTCGAAGCCCGGCAGCGTCTGGATCTCTTTCCAGATCCCGTCGCCGAGCAGCGTGTTGTTCGTCTTCACCTCGAGCCCGAAGCATAACGCGGCGTACGCGAGCGCGACGGCGACATAGACAGGCGACGGCGAGATGCGCTCGCGGGTCGGATGACGGACGAAGATGACGAGCGCGATGAACGCGGCGCCAAACACACCGGCGAGGAGTAGCTCGCGCACGAGCGGCTCGAACGTCGCGTAAAACGAAAAGACGAGGAGCGCGCCGGCTAGCGCGAACGCGCGGGCGGCGCCGAACGGCAAGAGAAGCCATTCGCTCCGCTCGGCGACCACCGGCGGCCTGGCCTTCGGCAAGAGCCCGAATACGCCGATCGACGCAAGCCCGAGCACCACCCACCCGAGGAAGGTCGCGCACTCGTCACTCATGTGCTTCGAGAGATCGCCGTAATTTTTCGAGAACGCGGGCGCGGCGTGGAAGCTCTCGAGCTTGGAGGAGAACTGTTTGATCTCCCACGCCTCACGGAGCGGACTGCCGGCGTCACGCAAGATGAAGAACGGACGATAGACGAAATAGAGAAGGACGCCGGTGACCGCGCAGACGACGGCGAGCCAGCCGATCAAGCGCAGGCGGTCGCGCCGGGCGGTGACGACGAGCCAGGCGCCGACCGCGGGAAAGACGAACGCGCTGTAAATCGCGACGTTGAAGCTCGCTGTCTCGGCGGCAAAGAGCGAAAGTCCAAAAATGAAGGCGTTTCGACGTGTCGGCGCCGCAGCGAGGCGATGCAAAAAGAAGAGGGCGTACGGCAGCCACTGCATCTGCAAGACGTGGGGATGATCGAGCTGCCGCATCCGGTAGAAGCAGAACGCGAACGCGACGCCGGCGACGATGCCCGCACCGCGCGACGTCGTGATTTCGCGTGTGAGAAGGTACGTCGCGTGCGCGCACATCACGAACGAGGCGAACGTGACGAGGTTGACCGAGAAGAGCCAATCTTTCACGAAGAGCGAGAGCGGCAGCACCTGCACGGCGATACCGAGCCCCGCGTCGTCGGTCGCGCCCGAGAGCAGGCTCGGAAAATACATGTCGAAGCTGAGATAGCCGGGCGCGCGACCCAGAAGCCAATCGCGGAAGCAGCGTGAGTACCGCGTGTAGAGGAGAACGTCGTCGACGCCCATATCGGCCACGGCGTTCCGCGCGTGGGGCAAGAGGGGCCACGTCATCATCACGGCACACGCGACGAAGAACGCGAAGATGGCGCATTCTTTCGCGACTGAAATGATCTTCTTGCGAGGCGGCCTTCGCACGGGCGTCCGGGAGCCTATCAGCGGAAAGAGCTGGTTTGCAGCGCGCGTTCAAGCCATGCTTTCGGCCTCTATCGCATGCGCTCCTCTCTCGCCTCCGCACCCCTCGCCGTTGGCCTCGCGTCCTGTCTCGTGCTCGGGGCGTGCAGCGCCGACGCGCCCCCTTCCACGGCGTCAGCGGGCGTCCTTTCGCAGGCGTTCGATTCGAGCGCGACGGAGGCGAACGTCCCGCGGGATCTCCTCGCCGCGATCGCCGTCGTCGAAGGCGGCCTTCGCCTCCCCGCGTATCGCACCGTCGATCCGGACGCCGACGCGCCGGCCGCAGGCCCGCTCGAGCTCCGTCACGGCAAGTTCGATTCGCTCGCGCGCGGCGCCGAGATCGCCGGCACGACCGAGCTCGCGCTCCGTCAAGACACCGACCTCGCGCTCACCGTCTCCGCCAAGGTCCTCGCCGAGCTCGGCGCCCAGACCGGAGCCCAGCCTGGTCCGGGAGGCGACCTTGCTTCGTGGCAGGCCGCGGTCGAGACCATGAGCGGCTACGCCGACGCCGCGCACCAGGAAGAGTACGCACATCGCGTCTTCGCCGTGCTCGCCCGCGGCGGCACGTTCCCCGCACGTGACGGCGAGACCGTCACAGTCTCCGCGCACGAGATCCCGGTCGGGCTCACGCTCGATCTCTCGGGCAGCCTCCACCTTCTCGCCATTCCGGAGTACCCCAGCGCAGAGACCTTCCCGACGAGCTGCGCGAACACGAAGTGCAGCACCAGCCGCAACGGGAACAAGGTGTCGATCGTCGTCATCCACGACACCGAGGGCGGCTGGGACGCGAGCGTCGCCACCCTCCAGAACGACGGCGGCAAGAGCGTGCAGTACATCGTCGGCGACGACGGCCGCGTCGGTCAGTTCGTCCCGGAGAGCTACACCGCCTACCACGCGGGCAATTTGTATTACAACCAGCGCTCCGTCGGCATCGAGCACGTCGGTTACGCCGACCAGCCGTTCCCGAACGTGCAGTACGCCGCGAGCGCGAAGCTCGTGAATTACCTGACCGCGAAGTACTCAGTCACGGTCGACCGCGCCCACATCATCGGCCACGACCAGATCCCAGACGGCAAAGTGATCAGCGAGTCGTCGGCCCCTTGTTCGAGCTCACCTAAAACGTGCGAGAGCAGCTCGAGCTACGGCGGCGCGTCAAACCACCGCGACCCGGGAGACTGGGAGTGGGCGACTTATATGCCGCGCATCGGCGGCAGCGCGAAATGCAACGACGTCACCACGATCTTCAACTGCTCCGAGGACAAGACGCAGGCCTTCGCGTGCGTCGGCGGCAAGGTCGTCGTGAAGACGTGCAAGGACCCGTGCGTCGTCGAGGCGATTGGGCAAGACGACAAATGCGATGAGGCGACAACGCCCGCAGCCGACGCCGGGACGCCCCCGACATCGAACCCGACCGACGACGCCGGCCTCACCGCCCCGCAACAGGGTGCGCCCACCGACGGTGTGCACGCGCAGGCCGACGCTAGGGCCTCCGACGATTCGGGCGGCTGCAACGCCGCGGGTGGCTCGAAAACCGACGGCTCGTTCGTTTGGTTCGGGCTCGCGCTCTCGGCCTTCGCTCGAAGCCGTAAAAACAAGGCCCGTTCGTGATCTCGCGCTCGAAGCCGGCGACCCTTCCTTTCGCAGGTAGCTCTCGCGTAGGATGACCGTCCCGTGAGCGACACCATTCGCTTTTTTGCGGCAACCGACGTCGGTAAGGTCCGCGACCACAACGAGGACAACTTCCTCGTCGACAAGAAGCTCGCCCTCTTCGTCGTCGCCGACGGCATGGGTGGACATGCCGCCGGTGAGGTCGCCAGCGCCATCGCCGTTCGCACGCTCCACGAAGAGATCAAAAAGGAAAAGGACCTCATCGCCGACTACGTCGCCAAGGCGACCGGCGCGGCCAAGGTCACGCAACGCGACATCATCGCGCTCCTCGAGCACGCAGTGCAGCGCGCGTGCGCCAAGATCCACGAAGAAGCCCAGAACGACGTGGCCAAGCGCGGCATGGGGACCACGTTGTCGGCGATCATGATCGTCGGCCACCAGGGGTTTATCGCCCACGTCGGCGACAGCCGCATCTACATGATGCGCGCCGGTGAGGTGCAGCAGATCACCGAAGACCACACCGTCTTCAACGAGCTCATCAAGCGCGGCAAGCTCTCACGTGAGCAAATCGAGAAGGTCGCGCACAAGAACGCGATCACGCGCGCGGTCGGCGTCTACGAGCGCGTCGAGGTCGACACCCTCGTCATCGAGGTCGTGCCCGGCGACGTCTTCGTCCTCGCGAGCGACGGCCTCACCGGCTACCTGAACGACGCCTCCGAGCTCGCCGAGCACCTCGCGAAGGGCGGCGACGCCGCCGCCAAATCGCTCATTGACCTCGCCAACGGCCGCGGCGGCAAAGACAACATCACCGACGTCATCGTCAAGATCGGTGACGAAGGCCAGGCTGACGACGCGCGCGTCAAGCGCATCGCCCTCAAACGTGACGTCCTCGCGAAGGTGCCGCTCTTTGCGCGCCTCAGTGAGCGCGAGCTCTTGCGCGTCATGCAAGCTGTCGAGGTTCGAAGCTTCCAAGACGGCGAAGCGGTCATCAAAGAAGGCGACCGCGGCGACGAGCTCTTCATCGTGCTCGACGGCCAGGTCGTCGTCATCCGCGGTGACGCCGAAATCGCGCATCTCGGCGTCGGTGAGCACGTCGGCGAAATGGCGCTCATCCGCAGCGTTCCCCGGTCGGCGACCGTCAGAGCGAAGGGCCCTGCCGACCTCATCGCCGTACGGCGCACCGATTTTTTCGAGATACTACGCAAAGAGCACGAGCTCGCCGTGAAGCTGCTCTGGCAGTTCCTCGGTGTCTTGGCCGACCGCCTCGACCAGACGTCGAGCGAGCTCCGACATGCGAAAGAGGAGCTCTCGGCCGAGGACATCACCGCCGACATCTTCGGCGGCGAAGGCTCGCGCGAACGAAACCCTTCACCCTTCAGCCGTTCATGACGGTCGCGCGGTGAATCGGTCCGGGGCGGGAACGATGTATTCTGCAGCTACCGTGCGGAGCAGCTTGATTCTGGCCGCGTTCGCGATCAGTGCATGCGGAAAAGAGAACACCAAGCCGACCGCGGTCGACGCCGGGACTGCGAGCGCGAGCCACGAAGCGGCTTATCCGTCGGGCACGCCGCTCGACAGGCCGGCGATCCGCTCGCAGCCCGTTCGTACGAAGTTTCCCTGCCGTGCGATCGAAGCGGTCAACAAGCCCACGCTCGTGCTCTCGCCGATCGGACCAGCTTCGCTCACGCTCGCAGACGCGGGTAACAACCTCCTCGTCCGGGACATGCAAATTCCGGAGGGCGACTGGATCGACCTCACGACGGGCGCGAAGGTCACGGCCAAGAGCCCGCGCACGCTGCGCGAGACGACCTACGAAGGTCCTGCGCGCGTACGCCCCTGCGTCGATCATGACGAAGAGGCATGGGTCCTCGGCGGAACGTTCAGCGCGGTGTCGCCCGGCAACGAGTCGCCCGGCGCGGAAGAATGGGTCATCACCCCGCTCGGCGTCGTCCGCTACGTCACGAGCACCCTCACGATCAAAGCCAACAAGCGTTCGATGGACCTGAAGGTCACCGGCGGCACCGCGTACGTGCTCGCTGCCCCATACGCCACGCTCAAAGAGGCAGGCCGCGACGCGGGTGCTGCCGACGCCGGGAAGCCGACGTGGGCGCGCGTGGACGCGATCTACGCCGGAGCTGTCGTCGCGACGACGCCCGACGACAAGATCCCGGCGGCAGCGGTCGAAGCGTGCAAGACCGCGGCGAGCGCGTCGAAGGTGGTCACGGCTGCGCTCATGGAGCCCGACGCGTCGATCGGCACCCTCGCCGGCGAAGCGACCGACGCTCGGCGCCTCGCCCGCGCGCTCTGCGGCGTCGCCGCGCTCGTCGTCGGCAAGCTCCCCGACGGCAAGACCGACGCCAAACCCAAGCCTGGAACCTCCAAAGCCGAGCTCCAAGCCGGGCTCGAGGCCGCCGAGAAAGACTGGCGCCAAATTCCTTGATTGGGTTAGCGTGAGGGCTCATCCGTCATGCGTTTTCGCCCTGCGATTTTAGCTCTTTTCGTGGTCGTGCCGGTCATCATGGCGAACGCGGAGAGCGCGCATGCCGACGAGCCGGTCGCCGCGACCGAGCCCCGCATGATGCGCGAGACCGGCGAGGTCACGAGCGTCGTCGACGCGTTCGACGACGACGACCCGTTCGACTTGAACCTCACGCTCGGCATCGAGCAACGCTTCAAGAGCGCGAAGATCCGACGCGAGACCACGCTCGCGCAGCCGGGGCTCTCGACCGGTGACTTCACGCCCGCGACCGAGAACGTGGCGAGCTTCAGCGAGACCACGACGATCATGAACGTCGGCGCCGAGGTCGGCCTCTTCAAAGATCTCGCGCTCATCCTCCGCTTGCCGGTCATCTTGAACGACAGCGCCTCGCTCGACGACCTCGACGGCTCGTCGAAAAATCCGCAGCGCCTCCAAGATCCACAAGGCGGTCAGCTCTTCAGCGTTCCGTTCAAAGGGCCGTCTCGCAGCGGTGTCGACTACTTCTCGGCGGGCCTCGACTACGCGATTTTCAACCAGCAGCGCGACCGCTCGAAGCCGACCTGGGTCGTCGGCGCCGAAGGCCGCTTCGGAATCGGTACGCCTCTGCACGCGTGCAACGCGAACGCGCCCGCGGGCCAGCCTCAATGCCCCGACCCCGTGAATCCGACGCAGAATCGCTCGCCCGGCATCAGCCGCGGCATGACGTCGAT
>CAJDWT010000036.1_pt1 | contig 29621 bp, 29 predicted proteins | sample 7391671 | NCBI WGS metagenome assembly CAJDWT01 (sample SAMEA7055729, study PRJEB34461) | soil metagenome | biome: terrestrial ecosystem; feature: Peninsula; material: soil | place: Antarctica | collected 2016
TGCTCAGCCTGAAGCAGATTGCCGGCGTCACCGCGCATCCCGCCGTCCGCGCCATGACCGGCGTCGGGAGCGCCGGAGCCCGGGCCCGCGTCAGAGCCCGCGTCGCCACCCGCATCGTCTCCGGCATCGGCTCCGGCATCGCCGAAGTCGCGTACGCATGCGCCTGCGTCCGCGCCGCCATCGAGGCTCGGATCGAAGAGGTCGCTCTCGCCGACGACGCGGGCAGGCGGGAAGGTATAGCCGCCGGTGACGAGGACGCTGCCGGTGGGCAAGAGGGAGGCGGACTGGCCGAACGCGCGCGTGACCGACATGCCGCAGAAGGCCTCGAACGTGGTCGTCGCCGGGTCGTAGAGCTCGCCGTCGGCGAGCGGCCCGAGCGCGTCGCTCCCGCCGGCGACGAGCACCCGACCGTCCGCGAGAGGAGCGGCCGCGTGGTAGTAGCGCGGCACCGAAAGGCGGCCCGTCGAGGTCGTCCACGTGTTGGTGGCGACGTCGTAGGTCTCGGCGCTCCCGAGCGCGTCGTCGGTCTTGTTGTAGCCGCCAATGAAGACGACCTTATCCGGGCCGACGAGCGTCGCGGTCGCGAGCGTGCGCGCGCTCGCCATCGGTGTGAGCGCGGCCGCTGCCGACCAGCCGACGCCGGCGGTGTACATCTCGAGCGTTCCGAGCGCGCCGGTGAAGGGGTCGGTGCCGCCGCCGAGGAGCACGCGGTTACCAGAGAGCGTGATGGCTGAGTGGTAAGAGCGACCACGTGCCGTCGGCGACCGAATAGATCTCGGCGCTGCCGAGGACGGTCTGCCCGCTCGCATCCTGGTCGAGACCGCCGCTCATCAAGATGTCGCCGTTCGCGAGGACTGCATCGCCCGCGAGAAAGCGGCGCGCGATCATCGACGCTCCGGTCGCCCAGACGCCGCCCGAATAAATCTCGACGGTGCGAGTGCCTTCGAGGACAGCGCTCGCGTCACCGGCGAGGCCACCGGCGACGAGCAGCTCGCCGCTCGGAAGGAGCTCGGCGGCATGCTGGTAACGCGGCGTCATCATCGTGTCGGTCGTCGACCACGCCGGATCGACGACGATGGGGAAGGCGAGGGAGGCGCGCGCCCACGATACATGTAATATACAATTATTCGCGCCGGTGGGCACGACCGGCCGGTGGAACGGCGCGCGCGGATCGTGGTCGACCGCGCAACCCTCGACGCTCGCCGTGAGCGCATGAGTCTTTCCGTTTGCATCGACGGCGGACGGCGCGGCCACGCGCAGGCGCGGAGAGCCGCTGGCGTCGATGAGCTCCAGCACGTTCTCGACGAGGCGGAGCGAGGTCGTCCTCGCGTCGATGGCGAGATCGTAGGCGAGGGAAGACGGCCCTTCGGCGCCCACCCGCACGAAGTCTTCGGCGCCAGTGAGGGTCGGGCGGAAGTCCAAATCACCGCCGCCGGGCGCGGCATGAGCGAAATGACGAGCGCGGCCGACGGACGTCCCTTCGACGTGGGCGGCGCCGAGGAGCGTCGCGCGGAGCCAAACGCCGCTCTTTGGGTCGCGCAGGGTGAGCGCGTCGTCGGCGGTTTTCGGCAAGGTGGCGCGGTCGGTCGAGAGCGACGCCGCAGATGCGTGCGGGGTTGGCGGAGCGCTCGTTCGTCCGCACGCGCCGACGGCGGCGAGTGGTGCGAGCGTGACGGTCAGCACCAGCAGCGGTCGGGCGCGCACCCATCGAAGCGTATCGCGCTCGGCGCGAAGCGAAAGCGAAAGTGCTAAGAAGCTCCGCCGTGGACCCGGACGTCGCAGACTGCTCGATCCGGCTTCTCTACGTCGACGACCATCTCGTCGTCGCCGACAAGCCGTCGGGTCTGCTCGTCCATCGCGGCTGGGACAACGACGACGACGTCGCGATGTTCCGCGTCCGCGATGCGCTCGGCGGCGCGCACGTGCACCCGGTCCACCGGCTCGACCGCGGCACGAGCGGCGCCCTCGTGCTCGCCCGCGATCGCGTGGTGGCCGCGAAGATCATGGCGCTCTTCGAAGAGGGACGGGTCAAAAAGGCGTATCTCGCGCTCGTGCGCGGAATGCCGCCCGACGAAGGCGTCATCGACTACGCCATCCAGAAAAAGGAGGACGGACCGCGCGTCTCGGCCCTGACGCGCTATCGCACCCTCGCGCGCTCCACTGTCGATCGCTGCTCGCTCGTGCTCGCGCTGCCAGAGACCGGTCGCCTCCATCAAGTGCGGCGGCATCTCCGGCACATCGATCATCCGCTCGTCGGCGACGTGAAGCACGGCTCGGGAGCGGTCAATCGTCATTACCGCGCGACCTATGGTCTTCATCGTCTCGCGCTCCACGCCGTCCGCATCGCGTTCGATCATCCGGTGACTGGCGTGCGCGTCGACGTCACCGCGCCGCTTTCGATCGATCTCGCCGAGCCGCTCGCGAGGCTCGGGCTCTCTCTCGGCGAGCCACGCGTGGCGCTCGGGCTCGAAGGAGCGTGGCCGTGAGTCGTCGCAAGAACGCCTATCTCCGCTGCAAGGGTTGCCTCCTTCACCCGAGCCTGTGCATCTGCAGCCTGGTCCCGCGGCTCGAGACGCGGACGAAGCTCTTGCTCGTCATCCACCGCATCGAGAAGCGCAAGCCGTCCAACACCGGGCGCCTCGGCGCCGACTGCCTCGTGAACAGCGAGATCCTGGTGCGCGGCCAGGAAGATGCGCCGACCCCGGCGTTCGTACCCGCGCCCGGCACGCAGCCGCTCTTCCTCTATCCCGCCGAGGACGCTGTGCCGATCACACGCTTCGCGAGCTCGCCGTTGCCGGTCACGTTGATCGTCCCCGACGGCACGTGGCGCCAAGCCTCGAAGGTGCGCAACCGCGTCCCCGGCTTCAAAGACGTCCCGTGCGTGTCGCTCCCGCCCGACGCGCCGTCGATCTACCGCCTCCGCTCGGAGGCCCATGCCCACGGTCTCGCCACGGTGGAGGCGATCGCGCGAGCGTTCGGCGTGCTCGAAGGGCCGGTCGTCCGATCAGCGATCGAGCACGTTTTCAGGGCGATGGTGGATCGAACGCTCTGGTCGCGCGGCGAGCTCGAGGGCGAGCTCGTGACGGGCGGAATCCCCGCGGGCGCGATGCGCCACGATCCGCTGAGCGGAACGTCGGGCTAAGGAGTCGGCGCCGGCTTCTTCGTCGTGCTCGGCGTGCCGTTGCCGATGACCGGCCAACCGCCGCTCCAGGTCACGCGGTCGAGCAAGAGGTCGCGCGCGCCCGAGTCGTTGCACGAGTGAGCGCCCGGCCACGCGTGGTAGACGATGTACGTCTTGCCGCCGGCGTGGACGATCGAGTTGTGGCCCGGGCCCGACCACTTGCCGTTGCTCTTCAAGATGGGCGCACCCTTCTTCACGAACGGGCCGAGCGGTGAGGTCGCGCGCGCGACCCCGACGGCGTAGCTGTCGTTGCAGTAGGCCGCGCCGCTGTAGAAGAGATACGTGTACTTTCCACGTTGCATCGTCCACGCGCCTTCGACACTGTCGTGCTCCCACGCGAGCTTGTTCTGGATCAAGCGGTGGCGGCCCCCCTTCGCAAACGAGATGCCGTCGGCGCCGAGGCGGCGGCCGTAGATGACGGTCGGCTGCAGGTCGGTCGTCGTCTTGTAATAGAGGAAGTGCTTGCCACCTGCGTCGCCGTCGTTCATCTCGTGCGCGTCGATGAGGCCGTGTTTGGAGTCGCAGAGGAGCGGTCGGCCGATGTCGATGAACGGGCCTTCCGCCGTGGCCGAAGTCGCCGCGCCGATGCATGGGCGCCCCTTCGCTTTGTCGTTCGCGGAGAAGTACGCGACATAGTGGTCGCCGATGGCGTGGATCTCCGGCGCCCAATACTTTCCGTTCGCCCACTTCGGCGCCTTCTTCATCAAATGGCCGTTCGTCCCGGCGGATGACCAGTCGACGAGGTCCTTCGACTTCAAGAGCGGAAAATCCTTCCCGGTGCATGCCGTGAGGAACGTCGAGCTCGCTCCGCTCCCGAGACGAATGACGCCAGGATCGGCGCAGTTTTTAGCGACCGGGTTCACGTAGGCGTGAACGGTGGCGGAGCGCGCGACCGTGTCGTCGTCGTCGTCCGCCTCGTCGGCTTCCGTCGGATCCGGGGAGTCGTCGACCGCGTCGCTCGACGTGCCCTCGTCGTCTGCCTCGCTCTCGAGAAGAACCGGGTCGCGCGCCGCCTTGCTCTCGTCCTCGGTCGTATCGATGCCGTCGTCGTCGGTCGGCGCCGAGCACCCGGTCGCGAGCAGAAGCGCGAGCCCCATGCTGCTCGCCGAGAGCGCGAGGAATGACGAAAGAAGACGGGGGCCGTTGCCTCGAAGAGCGTCGCGCATGGTGCTCTACCGCTTTGCATCGCGCGTTCCAGCCATTTTACCGATGTTTCGTCTGGATCATGTCGCCGGTCGGCGACGATGACCCAGGCCCATGTCGACAGCCGTCCACAATGTGGGTGAGGGATGGGGTGGGTCTCCGCGGATCGGGCCCGGGGCTCCGAGGCCTGGCGCGTCTGCTACCGTGGAATGAATGGGAGCCTCGCGCTTTGTCCGTTTTGCCTCGCCTCGTACCGTTGTCTTCTCGATGTTGGTCCTCGCTGCCGCGTGCGGCGGTGACGACGCGACCGGGCCGTCCATCTTCGACTCCGGCGTCGGCGAGGGCGGAGGCGGCGGCACACTCGATGGAGGCGGCGGCGGCTCCGAAGGAGGCTTCGTCACTGGAGAGGCGGGCACGTCGTGTGCGTCGAGCATCCTCTGCGGCGCTGCGGCGACATGCTGCGCGGCTGGACAGGAGTGTTACGACGACTCGTGCGTCGCCGCCTGCGCGAGCGGCGTCCACTGTGGCTCGGCGTGCTGCAACTCGGGCGACGTCTGCTTGAGCGAGACGTGCGCCTCGCCCACGACCGCGTGTGACGACTCATTCGACTGCGCCGACAACGAGTTCTGTGAGCCCACGCTCGGCAAGTGCTTGCCGCAGCCGACCGGCCCCAACCTCTGCGTGATCGAGCCGCCGACGCCCGCGTTCGGCCCGGTCGTCAAGTGGTCGTGGACCGACTCGGCGATTGAGCCTGGCTACAATCAGATCATCAACACGCCTTCGATCGTGGATCTCGATGGCGACAAAATTCCCGAGGTCGTGGTCGTCACGAGCAAAAACGACAGCACCGCGTATGCGCAGACCGGCGTCGCGTTCGTCCGTGCCCTCGATGGTCGCGACGGAAGCGAGAAATGGGCGGCGACGGTCGATGCGTACAAGCACGGCGCCGGCACCGCGGGCGATCCGGACTACAGCGTGAGCCCGCGTGACACGCCGGCGGTCGCCGACATCGACGGCGATGGTCACGTCGACATCGTCGCCGCGCGTCGCAACGGCGGGCTCATCGCGTTCAACGGCGACGGCTCGGTCAAGTGGGTCTCCACCAAGCACGACGGCGTGACCCCCTACACCGGGAGCTTCCGCTCGATGGCGATCGCGATCGCCGACATGGACAACGACGGCAAGGCCGAGATCGTCGCCGGCGGCGTGGTCGTCGACTACTTGGGAAGGCTCGTCAGCGACTCCTTGATCGGCCGCGAGCTCTATGGCTCCAACGACGTGGGCTACGGTCCGGTGTCGATCATCGCGGACGTGGACGGCGACGATACGACGCACACGCAGTACGTCGTCACGGGCAACCGCGCGTACCAGAAAGACGGAACCCCGCTCTGGGACGTGTCGGCGACGCTCCACGACGGCTACCCGGCGATCGCCGATCTCGACAAGGACGGCACGCCCGAGCTCGTCGTCACCTATTCGGTCGCCGGCGTCGGCTACATTCGCGTGCAGAATGCAACGACCGGCGCGATCATCGGCGCGGCCCTTCAAGTGCCCGGGAGCGGCCGCGGCGGCCCGCCAACGATCGCCGACTTCGACGGCGACGGCTTCATGGAGATCGCGTCGGCCAACGGCAACAAGTACAACGTCTTCGAATTCGACCAGACGACCAAGGCGCTCTCGGCGAAGTGGAGCCACGACACGCAAGACTTGTCGTCGAACGTGACCGGCTCGAGCGTCTTCGACTTCGAAGGCGATGGCGCGTCCGAGGTCGTCTACAACGACGAGTGCTATTCGCGCGTGTTCAAGGGCGCCGACGGCACCGTGCTCCTCGAGATCCCGAACAGCACCGCGACCATCCACGAGTACCCGGTCATCGCCGACGTGAACGGAGACAACCACAGCGAGTACGTCGTCGTCGCCAACGACGTGAACCACTTGAACCACACCGTCACGTGCGCGGCAGGCGACGGCGGCACGTACACCCCGAACCACGGCGTCTACGTCTACGGTGACCCGAACGACAAGTGGGTCAGGACGCGCAAGATCTGGAACGAGCACGCCTACCACATCACCAACATCAACGGCGACGGCACGCTCCCCGTGCAGGAGGAGCGGAGCTGGGGTCCGAACGGGCTCAACAACTACCGCGTGTCCTCGCAGGGCAAGGGCGTCTTCAACGCGCCCGACTTGAAGGTGAGCCTCGAGGTGTCGACCAAGCCGTGCCCGACCGGCATCGAGCTCCGTGCGCGCGTGGAGAACGACGGCTCGCTCGGTGTCCCCGCCGGCGTGAAGGTCGACTTCTACTTGGGCGCGAGCGCAGCCGGCACCTTGCTCGCTGAGAAGGCGACGACCGGCTCGCTTCTCCCCGGTGCATCCGAGATCGTCTCCTACACGTTCGTCCCCGGCTCGAAGAGCGGACCGTTCCAGTTCTTCGTCACCGTCGACGGCAACGCGTCAGCGAGCTCGGTCGACGCGGGCACCGGCGGCACGACGGTGGCCGAATGCAACGAGGACAACAACTCCGGCGGCGCCGGAGGCATCGTCTGCCCCACGGTGCGTTGAAGGCGGCGGCTGTTTCGTCCATTCGAAGCGGCGCCTTCACTGTTTGCTTGCGCATCGCGGCGTTTTCGATAGGGTGGCGCCCGCTTCGGCCGAAAGACCGCGGCAAGCTCGGGGCGTAGCGCAGCCTGGTTAGCGCACTAGACTGGGGGTCTAGGGGTCGGAGGTTCGAATCCTCTCGCCCCGACTGGTTCCGCGAGGCGACAAGCTCGCGGGACCTTTCGGTTTTTCCCGTCAAGGCGTGCGCGCGAATAATGTTCACCGACGCACTTTTTGTGGGGAAAATTCTGGGGAAGAGCGCCTCGAGACCGCGATGACGGCAGGTGGCCGATGTCGAGTCGCTCGGGAAATGCGCGACGAGTCGACGTCTCGCGAGGCTTAGCGCATTAGACAGAACGGTAGTGCGCTAACGCATGACCCATCGCGATTGCGACGCGCTCGTCGGTAGCGTCTACGTTTGCGCCGGAACCTATCCAGAGCACGTGAAGATCACTTCGCCGGCGAAACTCTTCGGCGGTTTTTGGTGCGGGACGTGGAGCTACTCGACGAGCGCGCAAGCGAAGGTCGCCCCGACCGACAGCGGATACGCGCTCGACGTGATCGACGGGACCTCGTCGTCGCCGTCGAGCGTGAGCGTCTTCGTCAACGCATCGCAACTCATGATGTCGCGCGTCTGGGTATGCTCGAAATGGGGACCTCGACCTGACCGCCGCACTGGTTCGCCCATGGCAGCGAGCCAATTCGTCGTCACGCGCGGTTGCACCGCAGACTCGGGGGTGGCGCTCATGTTGCCCGTCCTTCGCTGTTCGCCAGTAGCGTCGCGTTCACGAGGCGTCGCTGCTCGGCGATGACGGCGCGCGCGCGTTCGAGCTCGCGCTGGAGTTGCCGAATCAGATCGCGCGCCTCGCGCAATTCATCGAGCCGCTGACGACATGAACAATCGCCCCGCGCCTCGCGGATCTTCGGAGCGAATGCGACGAGCGACAACGTTAGCGGGGTTCGTGGTGAAGGGCGGGGTCATGAACGCGGCCGAATCGAAGGGGACGGTTCCGCCCATGTGTCCCGTTCCCTCGAGCCACACCATGTTGATGCCATCCGCGCCGAAGTCGTCCGCCCCGTGGGTGGCGTCTGCTCCGAACGAAACGAGATCGGCAGCGCCGCCATCGTCCACATAGGCGACCACCCGATCGTAGGGCTCCCCGGACCATCCGTTCGGCTCTACGCCGACTTCAGCTTGTGGACAGGCCAGCCGCGGTACCAGCGCCGCGCCGTTCTCCAGCTTCAATCGGTGGCGAGCGCGGCCTCGCATCGCTACATCGCGAGCGAAAAGTTTTCGCCGATGGCCGCGCAATAGCGCTGCAGCGTCGACACCTTCACGTCGCCTCCCGCCTCCAGCTTGCTGACCACCGAAGCTGACGTACCCATTCGCGCGGCAACGACAGTCTGTGACAACGATTCTCGTTCACGCGCTGCCGCGAGCTTCTTTGCGAGCTTGCGGCGCACATCCGCTTCGGCGACGAGGCGAGGAAACTCGGGTCGTTTCATGCGCTGGTGCGGAACGCGAGCTCAATACATGACGGGGGCGACCGCGAAGGGCACTCTCTTTGAATATGCGGATCGCTCGCGCGTCAGACGCGCCATGCATTCCGTCGAGAAGCGTACCGACCGTGGTCTGGGATCGGTGGGGAGGAATCTGCGCGGGTGTTGCTGGGCCGTGGTCGTGGCCGCGATGGGAATCGCCTGCGGTACAACCGACGCGGCACCCGGCTCCGCATCGGACGCCTCGACCGATCCCGGCACGGACGGGAGTGCGAATGATGCCTCGTCCCATGAGGCGTCGGTTCCGGATGGCGCACGAGACGCGGGCGAGGAGAACGGGGAGGACGCTGGCGTTTTTGAACCGGGTGCGGTGGTCCCTGGAGCGAAGCGCGTCTTCATAACGAGCCATGCCTTCGCCGGCAATCTCAAGAGCGCCTCGGGTGCCGCGTCCGGAACCGACGCCGCAGATGCCTTATGCGCCCAAGCCGTCGCCGCCGGCGGGCTCGGTGGAACCTGGAGGGCGTGGCTCTCCGATAGCACGCACGCAGCCCTTGATCGCATCGTCGACGTGAGCCCTTGGTACACGCTGAGCCGCCGCACGAAGCTCTTCGACACGAAGACAGGGGTCGGGAAAGTCGGCACGCTCCAATATGGTCCGCACGGGGACGTGATTTTCGACGAGCACGGGCACCTCGCGAAGACCGTGTTGAGGTGGACGGGGACGACGGTCCTTGGCACTCCCTATCCGAACAACTGCGACGACTGGACGAGCGCGACAGCGGACGCGGATGGCGACGTGGGCACGTCCGTCGAGTACTCCCCGGAAAATTGGACGGTCTTCATGAACGTCTCGTGCGATACCGCCGCGGCGCTCTATTGCTTCGAACAGTGAGGCAGTCGCCATAGGCGTAGAAGCAGGAAGGTTGGGCGCAACCCCGCAGCCTGGACGCGGAGCAGATCGGCAAGCTGCGCACGCACGACTTGCGCGCGACCCGGCGTAGGATCGAAGCGTGCGCTTCGTCGGGTACATCCGCGCAGTCGTTCGTGGCGCGAAGATCGACTGGGAAGCTGACGTTGTGCTTTCGCCGGAAGTGAGGGAGGCCATGAAGCCGCAGGAGCTGTGGCGGCTTCGTCAAGGCAAGCTTCGCCGACCCTTCCACGTCAAGCCGCGCAACCCAGGAACGCGGGGCCGCCCGTTCGCGCGTGAGGAGCTCGAGCATCCAAAGGGAGCTCTCGTGTTCGCAACGGAGGACGGCTCGTGGTTCTGGTTCGAGGCTCCGGAGCCGGAGTAGTCGTCGCTCCGCGATGTGGGCCCGCGCCGCCCGCGATTGGAAGTTTGGAGCGGCAGAGCTTACGATGTCATCGTGCGCGTGTTCGTCGTCGTGGGAGCAGCAATGGTGATGATGGGGTGTCACGCGAATCCGGACGTCGACGGGAAGGCCGTCGCCGCCGTCGGGTCCGAGAGCGCGCCACCGGACTGTCAGGCGGTCTGCAATCGGCTCGTCGGGCTCTGCGGCTACGCGCCGGTGGACTGCACGAACGCCGACGAATCAGGTTATTGCGACACGGAGCTCACCGACCCGGTTCGCGTTTGCATGGGCGCGGCCGAGACCAGCAGCTGCCAAGCAGCTTGGGATTGCTTCGCGAACGAAGCGCCGGTCGAGGAAGATGCCGGTGGCGACGACGCGAGCCCGGACGCCGCCGCCGCTACGCCCGTCGACGACTGACTCGAATTCTGCTCAAGAGCCGGGTCACGGCGCCGTTCTAAGCTTCGATGCGAAGCGGGGCGGGTCTGCGCTGCGGCCAACCGCCGTGCGCGGCATATGGGTCGGTTCCTGACGGGACGGCATGCGAAAAGGCCGAGCGCCTATTCAAGCGTTTGATGGCGAAGCGCACGAATTTCGACCTATCAGTCGGCTCGACAGCAGTGATACGGTTTAGCTGAGATGGGATCGTTTGGCTCACTGATTCCTGGGGAACCGACGGCGGAAGCGCCGCCCGTAGAGCCTGGACAGGTGCTCGGCGGCAAGTTTCGCGTCGAGCGCATCATCGGCGAAGGCGGGATGGGCATCGTCGTCGAGGCGACCCACTTGCAGCTCGACGAGCGCGTCGCGCTCAAGTTTCTGCGCCGCGAGGTGATGAAGATGCCCGACGTCGTCGCGCGTTTCGACGCCGAGGCGCGCGCCGCGGTGAAGCTGAAAAGCGAGCACGTCGCACGCGTGAGCGACGTCGGCCACACCGACGAAGGCATTCCCTTCATGGTGATGGAGCTGCTCGACGGCACCGATCTCGGGCGTGCCGTGACCGACGGCGGCCCGCTCCCGATTCGCGAGTCATGCGATTACATCATCCAAGCGTGCGAAGGCATCGGCGAAGCGCACTCGCGCGGCATCGTGCATCGCGACATCAAGCCCGAGAACCTGTTTCTCGTGCGACGCGGCGACTGGGGCCTCGTGAAGGTGCTCGACTTCGGCATCTCGAAGACAGCGCTCGTCGGTCCGTCATCGGTCGACATGGCGTCGCGCGAGACGACGAGCATCATGGGCTCGCCGTTCTACATGTCGCCCGAGCAGCTCCGCTCGACCAAGAGCGTCGATCATCGCTCCGATGTCTGGTCGCTCGGCGTCGTGCTCTTCGAGCTCCTCACCGGCGGAACGATCTTCGACGAGACCAAAGAGTTCACCGAGCTCGTCGCCGACATTCTCGAGGCGCCGCATCGCAAGCTCTGTTGCTTTCGTCGTGACGCGCCGCCCGAGCTCGAGGCGATCGTCGACCGTTGCCTCGAGAAGGACCGCACGAAGCGCTATCAGAACGTCGCCGAGCTCGCGGTCGCGCTCCTCCCGTTCGCGCCTCGCCGTTCACGGGTGACGGTGGAGCGCCTCATGGCGATCACGCGCGCCGCCGGTCTCCTCACCGACCCGAGCTTTCAGCTTCCGCCCTCGAATTTCCCCGGTCCCCATTCGCTCTCGCCCGCCCTGCGGTCGACCGTCCCGCCGTTTCCCGCGGTTCCCTCGTTCGACCGCATCTCCGACCTCGGCACCGGGATCGGGGCGAGCGGTCATCCGATGAGCGGTGCGATTACGCTTCCGCAGCCGGTCTCGCTCCCTTCCGCACCGCGCTCCACGCCGTCGCTCGTCGCCTCGCGATCGATCGAGAATGAAGAGCCTCCGCCGAAGAAGAAGAGTGCTGCTTTGTTCGCGCTCGTCGGCCTCGTCGTCCTCGTCGGCGTGCTCGTCGTTTTTTTTGCGCTGAAGAAAGATCCTCCGCCGACGATGACGACAGCGGTCGCGCAGTCGGCGACGACGGGCATCACGGCGACCGTGGTGCCGACCGACCCGGGCGCGCCGACGATCGATCCAGCCACGCTCGCTGCGACCGATTCGACCGATTCGCCGAAGCAACAAGCGGCTCCGACCGCGAAGGTACCGAGCCTCAAGCCGCGTTCGCCTGTGGTCGTAGCGAGCGCAGCCACCGTCAAGGCTTCGATGAGCGCGGCGCCTTCGGCGTCTTCGGCGCCGCGGCCATCGCTCGACATCCAGATGGAGCGCTGAGCGCGCTGAGCAGGATCCGCACTTTTCGTGCCCTTCGAACCTCACCCTTCGAGCCCCATGACCCTATTTCGACGCAGTAGGTTTCTCCCGACGCTCGCGCTCCTCGCGCTCGCGCTCTCGCTCTCGTTCGCCCCGTCCGCGCGGGCCGACAACCTCGCCGACGAGGCCGACCTGCAGTTCAAGCTCGGCGCCGACGCGTACCAAAAGGCGGACTTCACGAACGCGCTCGAGCACTTCCTCGCGTCGAACCGACTCGTTCGGAACCGCAATGTCATCTTCGACATCGCCCGTTCGTACGAAGAGCTCCATAACGCGCCGAGCGCGTATCGCTACTACGTCGAGGCGCTCGAAGGCGAGACGCGCACCGACCAAAAGCAGCGCATCGAGGACGCGTTGAAGCGAATCGCACCGAGCGTCGCGGTCTTGAAGGTGACGACCGACCCGCCAGGTGCGACCGTGTATCTCGATCGCAAAGATCTCGGAGCGCGTGGAAATACCCCTCGAAATCTCGGCCTCACCGCCGGCAAGTTCAAGGTGATGGTCGAGCTCGCCGGCTACGAGCCGGCAGAGAGAGCGAACGTCGACCTCGTCGTCGGCAAAGAGGCGGACGTTGACTTCAAGCTCGTCGCGATCCTCGGCACCGTGCGCGTCGACGGCGAAAACGGCGCGTCCGTGAGGCTCGACTCGGAGGACGGCCCCATCATCGGGACGATTCCATGTATTTTACAATTACATCCCGGACGCCACACTCTCTTCGTCCACAAGCTCGGCTACCAGGTCGGCGCGGTGCCGATCGACGTGCCGGCACGCGGAAATGTGACCGCGCACGCGCGGCTCTCCGCTCAAACGGGCGCCGTCGTCATCAACACCGACATCCGTGATGCCCTTGTCTCGATCGACGATCAACCGAGCGGCTTCACGCCCGCAGTCTTGAGCGTGCCGGTCGGCAAGCATCACATCAAGGTCACGCTCTCCGGCTTCCGGCCGATCGAGCGCGACGTCGAGGTCACGAAGGTCGGCGAGGTGAAGATGGACCTCACGTTCTCCGAGCTCGAAGAGGTCAGCGCTGCCTCGCGTAACGCCGAGTCGGTCGACGACGCGCCGGCGTCCGTTACCATCATTTCCAGTCAAGAATTGCGGGCGATGGCCTACCCGACGATCGCCGAAGCGGTGCGCGGCGTTCGTGGCATGTATCTGTCGGACGACACGAGCTATGCGACGATCGGCGTCCGCGGATTCTCGCGCCCGGGCGACTACGGCAACCGCATCCTCATCTTGATCGACGGTCATCCCACCAACGACGACTACATCTGGTCGTCGTACGTCGGCTTCGATGGCCGCGTCGACATCGACGACGTCGACCGCATCGAGGTCGTCCGCGGTCCAGGCTCGGTCCTCTACGGAACGAGCGCCTTCTTTGGCGTCATCAACTTGATCACGCGCTCGCGCGAAGCTCCCACCCACAGTGAGGTCGCGATCGGTGCTGTGCAGACGAAGGTCGGCAAGGGGCGTGCGACCGAATATTGGCGCATCAACAAGGATGCAGGCGCGTGGACGTCGGTCTCCGCCGCGGTTGGTGCCGGTCAGGACTACTACTTCCCCGAGCTGAACGACGCGGGGAGCGCCACGCCGCGCGTCGACGCCTACGGGCATCCGTACGACGGCAATGCGCGCGACGTCGACGGCTTCCGCGCGTCGACGGTGAACGGCCGTTTTTGGTGGAAGGACTTCACCGTCCAGTGGTTCTTGACGTCGCGCAAGAAGAAGCTACCCGCTTCGGAGTACGGCACCACGCTGAACGATCCGAACACGCGCTTCGCCGACACGCGCGGCTTCATCGAGGCCCGCTACGAGCCGAAGGTCTCGAAGGAGACGCAAATCTTCACGCGCGCGCACGTCGACATGTACGACTTCGACGGCTTGTCGTCGTATCCGACGCCCGCGCAAGATCCGACGAGCACGGGCCCAGAGCGGGACACCTACCGCGGACGTTGGGGCGGCGTCGAAGGTCGTCTCCAATACCAGGTCGACAAGGTCCGCGTGATGTTCGGTGGCACCGGCATCTATCACTTCCAGACGCTCCAGCTCGGCGACACCGACACGCAGCCCGTCGTCTTCGACAACAACGGCAATCCCGGCCGAAACGATCCGTTCGCGGTCGCCGCCGGGTTCGTCGACGCCGACGTCACGCCGGTCAAAGGGCTCAAGCTCTCGGCCGGTGCGCGTCTCGACTACTACTCGTCGCTCGACAAGTTCAACTTCATCGACGCGTTCAACCCGCGCGTCGCCGCGATCGTGAAAGTGACGCCGAAGGACGTCATCAAGGTCATGGCCGGTAAGGCCTTCCGCGCGCCCTCGGTCTACGAGCTCTATTACCAATCGACGACGCAGATCCGTTCCGGCGTCGGCGGCAACGGGCTCACGCCCGAACAGATCCTCTCCGGCGAGATCGAGTACTCGCACCATTTCACGCCGACCGTGACGGGTCTCGTGACGGGCTACGTCAACTACGTGTCGAACCTCATCGAGCTCAACAACGTGCAGGGCGGCGACAAGCAGCAGTACCAAAACTCCAACGATCCGGTCTTCGTGCTCGGCGGCGAAGCCGAAATGCGCCGTGAATGGAGCCAAGGTTGGATGCTCGGCATGAGCGGCACCGTCTCGCGCGCAGGTTACGTCGAAGGCTCGTGCATCGGCGTGGCCAAGACGTGCGGCGCGCTCGGCGAGGTCCCGAACTCACCGCTCGTGCTCGGCTCGTTCAAGGGGGCGATGCCGATCATCGGTCGTCAGCTCATGCTCATGACACGCCTGTCGTTCGAAGGTCCGCGCTTCGACAACGCAGTCGCCGCGCAGTCCGGCTTGCCGCAAGGAACGACCGACCCAGGCCTCGTCTGGGACCTCGTGTTCTCCGGAGCGGTCGAGAGCCTCGGCGTTCGCTACGCCGTTGGCGCCTACAACTTGATGGACTGGAAGTACCAAGCCGTGCCCAGCGTCGAGTTCCCCGAGCGCGTGATTCCGCAGAACGGCCGCACCGTCTTGGCGACGCTCGCGATGTCGTTCTGACTTCGTACCGCGTTGCGTGTGAGGCTCGAGGACGCGATCGGTGCTGTTCGTCGACCCGAAGTCAGTCGCGCGGTCGGACGCGAGCCAAAGCCTTCGCGCCGCTCAGAGCTTTCCGCCGGACACGAGATCCAGGATGACCATCACCGCGCAGGCCATCAGGCCCGACAGCGGCAACGTGAGGATCCACGCGACCACGATGTTGCCCGCGACGCCCCAGCGGACCGCGCTGATGCGCTTGCTCGCGCCGACGCCCATGATGCTGGCATTGATGCAATGGGTGGTCGATACCGGAAGGCCGAAATGGCTCGCGACGAGGATGACCGCGGCGCCGCTGGTCTCTGCCGCGAACCCTTGAAGCGGCGAGATCCGGATGATCTTCGTCCCCATCGTCTTGATGATGCGCTTGCCGCCGGCCATCGTCCCGATTCCGATCGCGGCGGCGCATACGCAGATGATCCAGAACGGGATCCCGTCGTGGCCGGGGATGGGGAGCATCCAGTGCGGCATGCCTTTGCCGCCGGCGGCGGTGAACGCGACGAGCGCGAGCGTGATGATGCCCATCGACTTTTGCGCGTCGTTCGAGCCGTGCGACAGGGCCATCGCACAGGCGGAGACGAGCTGGAGCCGGCGTGAGCCGCGCGTGACAGTGCGTGGTCGGAAGAGGGTCGCGCCCCAGGTGAGCGCGATCATCACGAAGAACGCGACGATGAAGCCGAGGGTAGGGGAGAGGACGAGCGGGACGAGCACCTTGTCGACGAGCGCGCCCCAGCGGAAGGCGTGGAATCCGGCGTGGGCGACGACGGCGCCGGCGAGGCCGCCGATGAGCGCGTGCGAGCTCGACGACGGAATGCCGTACCACCAGGTGATCAGGTTCCAAGCGATCGCGCCGATGAGCGCGGCGAGCACGACCGACTGCGTGACGACCGACGCATCGGCGAAGCCGGTGGCGATCGTCTTGGCGACCGCGGTGCCTAGAGCGGCACCGACGAGGTTGAAGATCGCTGCCATGAAGACGGCGGTGCGCACCGGCAAGACGCCGGTCGAGACGACGGTGGCGATCGCGTTCGCGGCGTCATGAAACCCGTTGATGAAATCGAAGACGATCGCCGTGACGATCACCGCGAGGAGCAACGCCAACATCGCTCTTTACCCGTGCTTTACGGCGAGCTGAGCCAGGGTGCCGGCGAGCTGATCACAATGGTCGATCGCGTTCTCGAGGTCCTCGAGCACCGCCTTCTCGCGGAGCAAGACCTTCGCGTCGATCGCCGGGTCTGCGAAGAGGCGACTCACCGCCTCACGGAAGATCACGTCGCCATCCTTCTCGAGCTTCTTCAGCGCGCGCGTGTCCTCGATGAGCTTCTCGTACTCGTGGGTGCGGAGCTTGGGGAGCGCCGAACGCAGGACTGCGGTGCATTCGACCAGCACGTTCATGAGCGCGAGCATGGGCTCGGTCGGCTTGGCCACGCCGAAGAGGTCGCAGGCGCGTGCGGCGCCGTTCGTGAGGTCGAGCACCGTGTCGAGCTCTGACGAAAGGCGCTGGAGATCCTCTCGGTCGATCGGGGTGACGAACGTCTTCGCGAGCTCTTCTTCGACCTCGTGCACGATCTTGTCGCCGTCGTGCTCGAGCTCTTGGACCATCTTGCGGACGTCGGCGACCGGCGTCTCGTTCGAGCTCGCGAGCACCTGCGCGGCGGCATGGGCGACGACCGCCTGCCTCTCGAGGAAGTCGTAAAATTGGTCTTCGCGCGGCAGGAGCCAGCGGATCATCGCTTGCAGCGCCATAGGGATGCTCAACTTGTCACCCGGCTTTGCTCCCTGCGTCAAGGCCTGTCGACCGGACCGGTGCAAACGGCCTCGAGGCGTGCCGAAATAGGGCCGACGAACAGATAAATACCCGGCAGCCAGCGCGTCACGAGCAGAGCGTCGGGGTGCTCGTAGGCGAACGTGCCCGTCGCCGAGATCGCGGCCTCGACCAGCGGGCCGACCAGGGCCACGAGGAGCGACTGCACGACGACCCATTTCGGCGCGCCGAGCAGCATCCGGCAGATCCAGCACGCGACGAGCACGAGCAAGGTCGCGGTCGGCGTCTCGTGCGTGAACGAGGTCATCGCGTAGGCAGCCGCGAAGGCGAGGCCGTCGGCGGCGATGAGCTTTGGCTCGTTCGGCGAGAGCGGCGCGGCGTGGAAGAACCTGCGCGTCATGCGCGCGCCACCGACCGCCGCCAGCGTGGCGAGGAAGAAATTCGCCGGCACCCACCACGCCTCGCCCCAGAAGGCCACGTGCGCATACCCAAGCACGCCGTGGGTGGCATGAAGATGATCGAGAACCGTACAAATCACCGCGCCCGCGAGCGCCACCGAGATCCAACGAAGCACCCGCGCATGGTAGCCTCCCGCGCATCATGAAGAAGCTCCAATTCGTGTCGGTCGGGCTCGTGACTGTCGGGCTCATGACTGCGGCGCTCCTCGCGGCGGGCTGCTCGAAGGACAAGACGCAAGCCGCCCCGCCCGTGCCGAGCGCATCGACCGCCGTCGACGCCGGTCCGACGCAGCCGACCGTGACGCTCGACGTATCGAACGAATCGCCGCGCGCGTGGACGGTGACCGGTGAGCGTCTCCCGGCGCTCTCCGAAGACGGCACCCAGGTGGCGATCCTGGTCGCGAAAGAAGACGGGACACGCGCTTATTCGAACGCTGCCGTCGAGATTCGCACCGTCGCGGACGACAAGATCGCGACCGCGGTCCAAATCCTCGAGGCCGATCGGACGGTCGCGGCCGAAGGTGCCGCCGACGCCTTCCACACCACGCTGCCGGCCTACAAGACCGGGGCGACCGCGAAGGCCGCCGAAGCGACGACGCTCCTTGCGAAGACGAAATGGACGGCGTTGAGCACGAAGCTCGGTCAGGCGCCGGTCGGTGATGCGGGCGCCGCGCCGCTCCTCGTCTCCGGATTCGACCTCACCTTGAAGCCGGCGGACGGCGACAAGCTCTCGCTCGTCATGACGCGCTTCACCGACAAAGAGATGATTGCGCCGCTTCTCACCGAAGACGCGTCGGCGTTTCGAATCGCGACGCGCAAGCCCCCGACCCCGCAGAAGGGGAATCCGTCGTGCGTCTTCACGCCGTTCATCGCGGAGACCGCGGTCGACGGCGTGCATCACGTGCTGCTCGTCCGCATCGGCCAAGCGGTGAAGGACGACGTCTACGGCTGCTTCGAGCCGAGCCAGTGGCACGTCTACCCCTTCAAGGGTTGACGAAAGGGTTGACGCAACGGTTGAGCCGTCGGCGTCAGCTCGTCTGGTACAGGACGTCGGCTTCGTAATTGGCGCCGCCGCCCGACGAGTCGTCGTTGAAGTCGATGATGAGCGTGTAGCCGTTGGCGGCCGACGGCTGCTGCGTGATCGTCAGGCTATCGCGGCCGATCGCCTTCAACGTGACGGTCTGGGGCTTGGCGGCGAGCGGCGTGACTGTCGTCGATGACGAGTCGCAATTGGTGCAGGACGTTCCCGTCGACCAGGTCGGCGTCCAATTGACGCCGTCGAGGACGGTCGGCGCGTCGTTGCCGTTCCAGAGACCGGGCGGAGAGTGGTCGATGTGGTGCCAGTGGGCGGTCGAACCTTGGATGACGAGCTGCGATTCGCCGTCGATGAGCGCGGACGCGTGGAGGACCGCGCTGCATCCCGCGCTCGTACCCGTCCCCGTGCACGCGGCGTCCGCCCCGACGCAGGCCTTGCCGCATCCGCCGCAGTTCTTGAGGTCTTTGGTGGTATCGACGCAGGCGGCGCCGCACGCTGTGCCGCCGTCGGTGCACGAAGGCCCAGCGTCGACGGCCGCCTCCTTCGCTGCGTCGGTCGAGCCGCCGTAGGCGTCCGAGCCGCTCGTCGACGCGTCGGGGAGAGCCGACCCGCCGCCGTCGTCGTCCACGCTGTCGTTCACGACCGCCGTCGCGCACGCAAGCGGGAGCGCGCTGCCGATGACGACGAAGCCCCACGCGAGCCGAAACCGCATTCAACCCCTCCGTTTCTACAGTGTACGTCAGTCGGGGACGGGTGCTTCCCCGTTCGAACGACGACTCCTCAATCGCTGCGGGAAACGCGGAGGCGAAAGGCTCGGGCCCGGGCGACCGCCGTGGCGGCGTCGGAGCCACGCGTCACGAAGTGGCCCATTTTCCGCTTCGATTGAGCGTCGCGCTTGCCGTAGAGGACGATCTCCACCACGTCGGGGTAGTCCGCCCAGCCGGCTAGATCGAGCGGGGTCTGCTTTTGCGAGCCCCACGAGTCGCCGAGCAGGTTCGCCATACAGTGTACGCCGGTGGTCGTGGTCTCGAGCGGCGTGAGCGGTGCGCCGAGGAGGATGCGCGCGAGGAGATCGAACTGGCTCGAGGTGCAGATCGAGCGGGTGACGTGCCCCGAGTTGTGCGGGCGCGGCGCGAGCTCGTTCACGTAGATCGCGGTGTCGTCGATGACGAGCGTCGAGCGCGCCGAAGGCTTCGCGAGGAAGAACTCGGTGGCCAAGAGACCGGTCACGTCGAGCGCCCGCGCCGCTTGCACCGAGAGCTCGACGAGCTTCGCCGCGATGGGGGGAGAGATGCCCGCCGGCACCACGGTCAGGTCTAGGATGTGTGCAGAGTGCAAGTTCTCGAAGACGGGGAAGGTGATCTCGGCCCCACTCGCGCGCGCGACGATGCAGCTCGCCTCGAGGACGAGGTCGATCGCCTCTTCGACCACGCAGGCTGTCCCCTTCGGAAGGGCCTTCTCCGCCTCGGCGACGTCCGCAGCGGTCGCGAAGAGGAACTGTCCTTTGCCGTCGTACCCGCCGCGCGACGTCTTCGCGATGCAAGGGAAGCCGACCCGCGCGGCCGCGGCGGCGAGCTCGGACGGATCGCGGACGGCCTCGAAGCGCGCATGCGGAAGCCCCTCTGCAGCCAGGAAGGCCTTCTCGCGCTGACGGTGCTGGGTGGTCTCGAGGACGTGGAGGCTCGGGCGGAGCTTCTCGCGCGCGTCGAGGGTGCGGAGGATCGTCGTGTCGATGTGCTCGGTCTCGTACGTGACGACGTCACATGCGTCGAAGAAGCGGGCGAGCGCGTCGCGATCGGTCCACGGTGCGTTCACGACCTTTGCCACGCGCCGGCAGGCGGGCGCCTCACGGACGGGCTCGAAGACCGAGACGTCGCCGCCGAGGTCGCCGACTGCGCTCGCGAGCATCGCCCCGAGCTGACCGCCGCCTAGGATGCCGACCGTCTTCATGCCGACTCGACTTTTTTGCTGCCGTCGAGCGCCTTCTTCTCGTTCTCCGCGCGGTAGGCCTCGAGCGCGTACTTCACCTTCGGGTCGCCGAGCGCGAGCATGCGGAGCACGAAGGCAGCGGCATTGGTCGCTCCGGCCGGGCCGATCGCGAAGGTGGCGACCGGGACGCCGGCCGGCATCTGGACGATCGAGAGGAGGCTGTCGACGCCGTGGAGCGTCTTGCTCATCACCGGGACACCGAGGACCGGGAGGGGAGTGAGAGCGGCGACCATGCCGGGCAAGTGCGCAGCGCCGCCGGCACCGGCGATGATCACGCGAAGGCCACGCGATTCGGCGTTCCTCGCGTAGTCGAACATGCGCTCGGGCGTGCGGTGCGCGGAGACGACCAGCTTCTCGAACGGCACGCCGAAGCGAGCGAGGAGGGTGGCCGCGTGCTCGAGCGTCTCCCAGTCGGAGTCGCTGCCCATGATGATCCCGACGAGCGGCGTCGTCATGCCACGAGACGTAGCACGCCTGCATCTTGTATGGTGGCCTGCCGTGCGTAAGCACAACATTCACCGCATCTACCTTGCGACGCTGGTGCTCGGCATCGCGTACGGCATCTCGATCGCGCTGACGGCGCTCGTGCTCGACGAGCACGGGTTCGGCAAGAAGCAAATCGGCGCGCTCGCTGCTGTCTTCGCCTCAGGGATCGTGCTCGCTTCGCTCCCGGTCGGCGCGATCGTTCGCCGTTTTTCGGCGCGCGCCACGCTCGGGGTCGCCACCGTCGGCTACGCGCTCGCCGTCGCCGCGTTTCCATGGCCACACTCGATGATCGGCGTCGGCGCCATCCGCTTCGTCGACGGCGCGTGCTCGGTCGGCATCTGGGTGAGCGCCGAGACGGTGCTCCTCGCCCAGTCCGATAAGGAAAAGAAGGCGCACTCGTGACGGCGTTCCTCCATCTGCCGATGTGGGTCGCGTTCGCGGTGTCGGGCGGCATCGCGCTCTTCGCGCTCATCCCCATCCTCTCGCTGAGCAAGGACGCGCAGCTCGCACCGCCCTACGGACACGTGTCGGCTGCGGAAGACGAGGAATCAGGCGGGCAGATCCATGACCGAACGGGCGCCCCATCGTCCTGGATGCACATCCTTTGGAAGATCAAGACCGCCTGTTTCGCGACCTTCGCGTACGGCTACTTCCAGGCCTCGGTCGTCCTCTTCTTGCCGCTCTACTTGATGCACGAGCGGGGAATCGAACAGAAGAAGACGATCTACGTGACGGCGTTCTTCGCCGCCGGGATGCTCCTCTTCACGAACGTCGCCGGCCGGCTCGGTGACAGGCTCGGTCACTTGGCGGTCATGCGCGTCCTCGCGTTGATCGGCCTCGTGCAGATCTTGGGGTTCGTGTTCTTGCCCACCTACGGGTGGATGCTCGCCGCGGTCTTCATCGCGGGCGCCACCCTCGCTTCGCTCTCACCGCTCGGCATTGCGCTCCAAGGCAACGCGCTCGAGCCACGCGATTACAGCCGCGGCAACAGCATGTACAACGCGCTCTACGCCGCCGGCATGCTGCTCGGCCCGGCGATCTCGAGCCTCATCTTCGCCGCCTACAAAGGCGCGCCGATGCTCTACCACCTGGCTGCGATCTGGGTGTGCTTCGTCGTCTTCTCGCTCGTGTTCGCGAAGGATGATCCGCACTCACGCGCGGCGAAGGGTCACTCCGCGCCGAAGGACGTGACGACCTCGTCGGCGAGCTCACTGGCCTGATCGGTCGAGAGACCGAGCGCGCCAACGAGCTGCAGGTCGAACTCGAACTCTTCGTCGGTCGTCTTGAGGTCGCAGAGCGCGAGCGCGTACGCGACCTTGTAGGCGAGCGCGCGGATCTCTTCACGCGGCAGCTCCCTGGCGAGGATGCGGAGGCGTTCATCAGCCTCGGCGCGCAGCAGCTTCGAGCGCTCGCTCATCGCGTCATCGGCGTCGTCGCCCGGGATCGTCGTCGCCTTGGTGTGGTCGAGGCGCTTGGTAAAGCGGTCGAGGAGCAGGCCGAGATCCTTTTCGCCGAGGGTGTCGACCCCGTAGAGGCGAGCGGCGACCGCACGGAACGCCTCGACCTCTTCGTTGCTGAGCACGCGATCGGCGGCGATCGCGAGGTAGGCGATCTCGAGAACGGCGTCGCGCTCTTTAGGGGTCAAATCAAGCTTCGAAGGGACAATGCGTCCGACCTGCTCCAACGTGGCCATGGTTCGGAGAGTACACGATGTGGGTGAGCGCCGCCGCGCTCACCATTGCTGAGGTACCATTGGCGGGGGTGGTGGACGATGCTCGGTCGTGAGCGCCCGGATGTTTTGGAACGCGAAGAGGCCCGCCAAGAACACCGACCAGAGCCCCCAGCCCCTCGTGAGCGCGTAGATGCCCGCGACCGCGGCGACGACGACCGATACGTAGCGGGCGACGCGGAATCCTTTGTCGCCCATCCTCGCGGCGAGACCGTGGGCGAGCGCGTTGCCGCCATCGAGCGGGAGGATCGGCAGGAGGTTCAAGAGACCCCAATACAGGTTCACCTCGATGAGCAGCACGATCACCACGCGCGCCATCCGCGAGAGATCCATGCCGAAGAGCGAGTCACGGGCGAGCAGGAGCGCGCCGCCGACGACGATGCCGACCGCCGGGCCGGCGACGCTGATCGCGATCCGCTTCGCAGGAGATACGTTCTTGTGCGCCCAGGACGTCGTGCCGCCCATGCCGTGGAGCTCTATGCGTGGGTCAAGGCCGAAGGCGATGCCGCAGAGCGCATGGCCCAGCTCGTGGGCGAGCACCGACACGAATACGATGACGAGCCACGCGGCGATGAGCGGCACGTCGCTCCCGAGTTGGGCGCCGAACAAGAGCGCCATCAGGAGAAAGGGCGCGTGGACGGTGACCGGGATATTTCCGAGCTTGAACGAGAGCATCGTGTAGGTGGGGCCTCTCCCTCACGTTAAGACGCGCGCGCCACTCTGGAAATGGGTGTTTCACGGCTGTTTCGCGCGCGCCTATCGCCGTGCTAAGCGAGGCGCGTGATCCAGGTCACCCAGCATGCACCGGGCGGAAACCTCCGCCCCTTCATCAAAGCCGCCAACGAGGTCTTCAAGGGCGACCCGAATTGGGTGCGCCCGCTCGATTTCGAGCTGAAAGAGCGGCTTTCGCCCAAGAAAAACCCGTTCTTCAAGCGCGCCGACGTCGTGCTCTTCACTGCCACGAAGAACGGCAAGATCGTGGGCCGTTGCTCGGCTCAAATCGACCACGAGCACCTGCGCGTCTGGAAGGACGAGACCGGGTTTTTCGGCTTCTTCGACACCATCGACGACGAAGAGGTCGGCAAGGCGCTCCTCGCCGCGGCCGAAACGTGGCTCCGCGAGCGCGGCATGAAGAGGATGCGAGGCCCGCTCTCGCTCTACGCGAACGAAGAGATCGGCATCTTGATCGACGGCTTCGACTCGCCGCCGGTCTTGATGATGGGCCACTCGCGGCCCTACCAAGCACGCATCTGCGAAGCGGCCGGCCTCACGAAGGAGAAGGATCTCTTCTGCTGGCGCTACGGCCGCGACATGGTCTTCCCCGCTCGCATCTTGAAGGCGTGGGAGCAGGTAAAATCGCTCCCGGAGGTCCGCCTCCGTTCGGTCGACACCTCGCGCATGCAGGCCGAGACCGAAGCGATCATGGACATCTACAACGACGCCTGGACCGGCAAGTGGGGCTACGTCCCCGCGCTGCCCGACGAGGTCGCCAAGGTCGCACGCGATCTCAAGGTCATCCTCGACGAAGACCTCGCCTTCGTGGCCGAGATCGACGGCAAGGTCGCCGGCATGTGCATCATGCTGCCGAATGTGAACGAGGCGATCCAAGACTTGGGCGGCAAGCTCCTGCCGACCGGCTTCTTGAAGCTCCTCTACCGCCTGAAGGTGCGACACCCGAAGTCAACGCGCCTCATGATGCTCGGCATCAAAAGCGAATATCGCCACGTGAAAAAATACGGAGGCCTCTCCGCCGCGATGTACGTGGAGGTCGCAAAACGCGGCGCCGCGAAGGGCTACGAGTGGGGCGAGCTCTCCTGGACGCGCGAAGACGACGCGCCGATCAATCTCGGGATCAGGGCGATGGGCGCGAAGGTCTACAAGAAGTACCGCGTGTATGAGAAAACGATCGCGACGTGACGCTCGCGGTGAACCGCGAGCTCTGACTCTGGTGGGCTAGCGCCCCTCAAAACCTTCGGTTTCGAGCCTCCCCGTCGTCGGCTTCGTCGAACGCTTTTGCGGGGCAAAAGCGCGTTCCAAGATCGCGGGGGTGAGGGTGCTCGTTCGCTTCGCTCCTCGCTTGCGATAGGCTTGTTCTCGCTTCGCTCGCTTTCGACAGGCGTGCTCTCGCTCGTAGGCTCAGCGGCCTATCGACCAGACTTCTCCGGTGGCCCAGGTCGAGTCTAGGAGCGAGAGGACTACGTGAACTACCTCTTCTGGGGTTCCGAAGCGGCCTAGGGCGGAGCGGGCGGCTAGGCGGTGGGTGCGAAGCGGGTCGGCGTCCGCTTCCGGATCGGCGACGATGCCTAGCTGCACCATGTTGACTCGGACGGCGGGGGCGAGCTCTTCGGCGAGCGCGCGGAGGCCGGTCTTGAGCGCGCCTTTGGCCGTGAGGTAGGCGACGTGGTTGGTGTACGGCTTGCTCGTCCCCGAGTCGCCGAGGGCGATGACCGCGCCTCTGGCTTCGGCGAGATCTTTCGCGAGCGCGTGGACCAAGAGCAGCGGCGCGACGGCGTGGACGGTGAGCGTGTGGAGGAGATCTTCGCGGCGGAGGGTCTCGAACGGCGTGCGCGGGAACGGACCGCACGCGAGGATGACGTCGTCCACCTGACCGACCTTCGCGCGGAGCCCTGCGACGATCGTGTCGACGGCGTCGGTGTGCGTGAGGTCGGCGACGACGAACGGAGCGCCTTTTAGCTCGCCCGAGAGCGCCTCGAGCTTGTTCGGATCACGCGCGGTGAGGACGGCCTTGTCGCCGCGTTCGGTCAGCGCGCGCGCGATGGCGACGCCGAGCCGGCCGGTGGCGCCGACGACGAGGGTCATCCTTCCCGTGGCTTTTCGCGGCCGTTCGGAGCCCGGTCCCATGGCGCTTCTTTTCGCACGCCCGCCCGAGCCAAACCAGTGTAAAGAGGCAGGATGGGTGAGGACGACCGGGACCGCAGCGCCGACGTGAAGCCTGCGTCGCCGATCAGCGAGGAGCTCGTCGCGTCCCTGTGGACCGCGTTCCGAACCGGCAAGAAGGTCGCCTGCCCGCGAGACAAGAACGCCATGGCCGCGAACGTAGATGGAGCAAGCGGCTCCTACCGCCTCGTCTGCGTAGCGTGCGGTCACGCAACCCCCTGGTTCGAAGCAAAGCTAGGGATGGTCACCCACGTCCGTGGCACCTCCACCCGTCCCCCGCCCGGCGACTGATCAACACCCCCCTCTCCTCACGGACGAGCGAAGCGAGAGCAGGTCTACCGCAAGCGACCGAGCGCCCTCACGCCCGCGATCTTGGAACGCGCTTTTGCCCCGCAAAAGCGTTCGGCGAAGCCGACGAGGGGGAGGCTCGAAACCGAAGGTTTCGAGGGGCGCGAGCCCACCAGGGTCAGGAAGCGAGGAAGCGCTCCTCATCGTGGCACGACGTATCCATCGAAGTTAACCTTCGGAGCCACCGCCGCGCCATCGCTCCAGCGCTCTCCTCGGTACGCCTCCAGCCGATCGTCTGCGGGATCGTCGTGGAGCACGTACACATAGAGCGTGCGGTTCGGGAAGTTGTTGCGGAGATCGCTCACGAGCGCAGGATGAAACTTCGCGAAGACGACCTCGTCCTCATGCGGGTCTGTCGAGTTGACCACGAGCGCGCCGAGGGCGCGGACGCCGTTGCGCCAGACCGCGTGCGGGCCCTTCGGGGTGAAGCCGGTCACGCGGAGCGGACGCATCGGCAGCCCGTCGCTCGCGAAAGCGATCATCACGAGCGAGGGGCCATGGTTCCAGCCGGTGCGCACGCGCTCGAAGCGGCCGTCGTTGCCCCAATAGCTGCCGCTGATCTCGCCGATGCCGAGGACGAGCCCCGGGAGCGTAAGAAGAGCCCACGCGAGCAGGAGCCAGCGCCGCGCCTGCGGTTTCCAACGGCCAGCGGCGCGCATTCCGACCGCGCCGAGCAAGAGAAGCGCGGGGAGCGCCACATGGTAGAAGCGCGCGCCGAAGCAGGTGCCTGCGCTCCCGTAGAGGGAGTAGAGGACGATCGCCGCCGGCACCGTGGCGCCGACGCCGAGCAAGAAGCGCCGCCGCGCGCGCGTGCGGGCTTTCCAGATCGCGAGCGCCGCGAAGAGGAATACGAGGGGGCCGCCACCCGCCAAAAATAGCCATGAGAGGAGGTTGTCGCCGGTGTTGGAGAGGGCGTTCGGCAGATCGCGGGTCGCGTTCGTGAGCTCTTCGTCGCAGCCGCGGCCTTGTCCAAAGCCGAGCGCGTTGCAGTCCGGGCGATAGAGGAAGAAGGGGTCGCCGAGGGGCGGCTCGTGCTCGTCGAGCCACACGCTCTGCGGAAAGCGCGTCGCGCTTCCGGTGACGGCGCGGTTGTAGCTGCCGAGCGCGAGGATGCCGACGAGCACGGGAACGGCGGCGCCAGCGAGGCCTTGGACGGAGATGCGTTTGCGCGCGAACGCGAACGCGACGAGCGCGGCGAAGCCGAGCGCGACGATCACGCCGCAGAGCGGGCTCGAGAGGATCACGACGGCGATCCCGAAGCCGCCCACGACCATGGTGCGGCGCTTCGTGCGTCCGGCGTTCGAGGCGATGCCGGCCCAGAGCGCGCACGCGGCACCGAAGGCGACGAGCGTGTGCGACAAGAAGCTCGCGGCGAGAAAGAGCGCCTGCGGGCTGAAGCCGTAGAGGAGCGCAGCGACGAGGCGCGTCTTCCGTCCGCCGAGGCGCCGACCGCACGCGGCGACGATCAACGTCGTCACGCCGTGCAAGAGCGGGTTCACCCATTCGCGCAAGTGCGCGCCGAGGCCGAGGGCGAGGACGGCAGGCCAACCGGGCGGGAAGATGCCGTACTTGGCCGCGCGATCGTCGACGAACCAGAGCGCGAACGCGGCCCGCGGCTCCTGCACGTGCACCGTCACGTGACCGGTGAGAAACGTCTTAGCCTGGAAAAAATAGGCCATTTCGTCCATCACGTGCGGCGCGTCGTTCAAGCAATAGTGCGCGATGAGCCGCGCGGCGACGGCAGCGAGGAGCGCGACGAGGTACGGCAGCACGCGAGCGAAGAAACGCTTCAAGGGCTCGTACCCGCTTTTTCGTGACTCATCGTCTTCGCCGCGCCCGCAGGCGTTTCGATGTCGACGATGGTGAAGCCCTCTTCCGCCCCCTCGGCCTCTTCCTTGTCGCGCTTAGCGTCCCGCATCGAATCGAGATGCTGCGGCTTCGGGTAGCCGACGAAGTAGAGCGGCTTGAAGAAGCTCCCGTCCGGCAGGCGCGGTGATTCGTCGTAGTCGAGCGTGCGCGGGATCGGGATGGGGAGCGCGGCTCCGCGGTAGTCGACCGCCTCGTGCACACGCGGGAAGAACGGAACGGCGCACGTCGCGTCGTCTTCCTTACGCCGATAGATGTCGAGCGCGCCGATGCGGAGCTCGAAGCAGTAGTGGGCATGGAGCCACGCGTTGGGTTTTTCGTACCCGCGCATCGGGCGCGCCATCATGATCGAGCCGGCATCGACAACGATCGCGGGCTTCTCGCGGTCGAGATCCCCGAGCAGCGCCTCGGTGCTTCCGGGGACGATGCGCGCCTTTTCGAGCGAGAGCTTCTCCCAGTACCAGGGGACGAAGCCGGTGACGTACGTCTCGAAGACGTAGCGGCCGGCCGGGCGGCGGTGTGAATAGCCGTAAATCCAAGGCGAAAAGCCCCAGACGAAGATCTTGTCGTCGGGCTTCGTCGATGCGGTGATGAACTTCGCGGCGTCTTGGATCGTGCGGTCATGGGCGACGCGGCCGTCGACGCGCTCGCCGAAGTCGCAGCCCATGATGCTGGCGAAAAGCACGAAGCAGGAGAACGCGACAGTCATGGCGCGCAAGGTCCACGCGTGCTCGTTTCGGCGCGTGCTCCAGCTCGCGACGAGGCCACCGACCGATAGCGCCATGAACGGCGCGGCCTGCAAATAGTAGTGTGGGAAGAAGCGGTACATGATGGTCGCGCTGAAGACGCCGAGCACGAGGTGGAGCGCGATGTACTGCTGCGGACCGAACCCACGCAGGAGCGCCCAGAGTTTCTCGCTGAATCCGTCCGCGCGCCTCGCTGCGCGAACGCGGCGGCGCATGTACGCGAGCCCGCCGCCGAAGAGCAGCACGGTGACGATCAAGAAGAGCGTTTGGAGCGTGAGCCGGAAGAAGAAGGTCGGCAGCCAGGTGAAGTGCTTCGGCGAAGGCCGCATGTGCACGTGGCTGTTGTAGGTGACGCAGTAGTAATAGAGGTCGCTCAGCGTCCCCTGCGCCCAGGCGTGCAGGATGAAGAAGACCGGCACGACCAAGCACGCGGCGCCGAGGGCGAACGCATCGAGGAGAAAGCGCTTCGCTGGCTGCTTGCGGCGATGAGCGTCGACGAGCAGGTAGACCAAGATCGGCAGCGGATGGAGCGCGACCGATTGCTTGATCGAGATCGCAATGCCGAGCAAAAAGCCGGTGAAGAGGAGCTTTTTGAGCCGCGCGGTCGAGCCCGGAGCATCACGGACCGCGAGCGCGCCGAGCACGACCGCCACCATCAACGCCGGCAGCTGGAGAGCCTCGCCGTTGATCGCGATCGCGTCCTCGGGCGGATAGCCGAACGCGAGCGCGTACCCGCTCACCGCGACTGCGATGCCCGCCGCGGTGCTCGAGAGAAGCTTGCGCGCAGCCCAATAGACGAGGCCGACGTGCGCCAGAGCGAGCCCGAGCGCCCAGAAGCGCAGCGCCATGATGTTGTCCCAGCCGTCGATCCAGTCGAGCGCCTCGAACACGTAATACATGAGCGGGCCGCGCTGGCTGATGGCGCCTTGATAGAGCTTGTAGCCCTCGAGCAGACGCTCACCGAGCGCAGCGGCATACCCCTCGTCGACGTTCGCATACGTTTTGTAGCCGATGAGCGGGCCGTGAATCAGCGCGATCGACGCCACCGCCGCGAACAGGACGAAGAGCGTCCAGCGACGTGAAGGCGCAGTCGAGCGGTCCATGGCGGACGCTTTTAGCCCCGGCCTGGACGCAGGTAAAGGCGAGGCATCGGTATGGGCAACCGTCAGCGGCGGAGCAGGCCGTATTTCGTGATGGCGTAGCCGGCGCGGAGGCCGTCCTTCCAACC
>CAJDWT010000012.1_pt1 | contig 29591 bp, 25 predicted proteins | sample 7391671 | NCBI WGS metagenome assembly CAJDWT01 (sample SAMEA7055729, study PRJEB34461) | soil metagenome | biome: terrestrial ecosystem; feature: Peninsula; material: soil | place: Antarctica | collected 2016
CGACGGGCGAGCTCGCCCCGCCTGCGGGGCATGCCAAGCCGGCTCGCTCGCGGCAGTCGCTTGGTTGGCTCGCGGCTGCTGCGTGCCTCGTGCTCGCCGCCTCGTCGTGGCTCTACGTCCTGCGTCGCCCGGCGATCGTTCGTACGGTCTCGATCGTCGGACCCACGCCGTCGACCTCCGAAACGGCGGCGCCGCCGAAGCAGCCGACCCCCGAAGAGGCGCGCGCAGCCCTCCTGGCGGAGAAGGACGTCGAGAAGGCCGACTGGACGGCGACGAAAGATCCGACGGCCGTCGGCGCCAAGGGCGACGTCGTGTGGAGCCCGTCGGAGCAACGCGGCTACATGCGCTTCCAAGGCCTCGCCGTGAACGACAGAGCTAAGGGGCAGTACCAGCTCTGGATCTTCGACAAGAGCCGCGATGCCAAGTACCCGGTCGACGGCGGCGTGTTCGACGTCGCTACTCCGCCCGGTAAAGACGGTTCCGACGTCATCGTCCCGATCGCAGCGCGTTTGCACGTCGACGAAGCCACGCTCTTCGCGGTGACGTACGAAAAGCCAGGGGGCGTCGTCGTCTCCAAACGCGACCGCATGGTTGTTACCGCCGCGATCACCCGCGGTGGCTGAGGCATAATTCACCGAGCGAGCTTGTTTTGTAGGGCTTGCTGGACAAGCGCCGAACAAACTTCGACCATCGTCTTTCGGCCTGCATCCAATCGTCGCTTTCCGACGAAGGAGCAGGTGGAGGCTGCGGAATGGGTCACGAGGTCGACGCGGAACGCGCCATCATCGCCAGCAACGACGAGGAGCTCTTGCGTCGTCTCGGGGCCGGTGACGTCGCCGCGATCGAAGAGCTCTATGATCGCTATGCGCGCGTGCTCTATCCGCTCGCGTTCCGGATCTTGCGTGACCGCGCCGAAGCCGAGGATCTCGTCCACGACGCGTTCGTCGCCGTGACCGAGCGCGCCGGTCAGTACGTTCGCGAGCGCGGCACCGTCGCCGCTTGGCTCATCACGCTCGTCCGCAACCTGGCGATCGACCGCACGCGCCGCCGCGATCGCCGCGGTAGCATCGCGCGTGACGTCGTCGCGTTCGAGCCGCTCGAGCCGATCCCCACGCCCGAAACGCTCGTCGGCCAGAGGGCCATCCATCACAGGGTCTCGCGGGCGCTCGCCTCGCTCCCGGACGTTCAGCGCTCGACGCTCATGCTCGCTTTCTTCGATGGCCTCACGTACCCGGAGATCGCGGCGCGCGAATCGGTGCCGATCGGGACCGTGAAATCCCGGGCCGCGCGGGCGATCGCCTCGCTCCGTGAGGCTCTCGTGCGGGAAGGCTTCGATTTCGACGAGGTTGCTGCGAAACTGACGATGGCCGCAGGGCGGCCACTCGAGGAACGGAGCCCATGACCGAATCGAATGCGCAGATTTCATCCGCCAGAGTCACCGATCGTGTGGTGCCTGGCCCGGCACTCTACGCGCATTCGATTTTTCCGAAGGGTGACGTCGCCGCGATCGTCGGCATCATCCACGGCTACGCCGACCACGGCGGGCGCTACTCCCACGTGATGAAGGCATGGGCCGACCGCGGCATCGCCTCGATCGCGATCGATCTCCGCGGGCACGGTAAGGCCGACGGTCATCGCGGCTACTGCTCGCGCTTCGACGAGTACCTCGACGACGCGTCCGAGCTCGCGCGCCTCGTCGCCGACAAGGCCAACGGCGCGCCTCGCTTCTTGATGGGTCACAGCTTCGGCGGCCTCACCGCCGCGCTCTCGGCGATCGACGACGCGGTTGCAGTCGTGCTGTCGATCGCTATCGCTGCTGTGTCCGGAGCAGCCGATCACGGGGTATCCCTCGTGGGCGCCATACCCGCAGGGCTGCCGAAGCTCGGGCTGCCGAGCGGCCTTCACGGCGCCGACCTCACGCACGACGCCGCGCGCGCGAAGGCCTACGACGAGGATCCGCTCGTGTTCTCGAACGCGACCGCGCGCTGGTTCACCGAGACGCAGCGCGCCCAGGAGCAAGCGCTCCTCCGCGCGAGTGAGCTCGCGATGCCGCTCTACATGCTCTTCGGCCTCGCCGACAAGGTCGCCGACGTCGAGACCGCGCGCGCGTTCTTCGACGCCGCCGGCTCACCGGACAAGAAATGGGACGGGCGCGAAGGGCTCTTCCATGAAACGTTGAACGAGCCGGAATGGCCGTCGATCGCGAACGCGCTCGCCGACTGGATCGTGTCGCACAGGTCGTAGCCCGATGGTCTCTCGCAGCATCTTCGTCTTCGCGCTCGCCGCCGCTGCGGTCGGCGCCTCCTTCGTGGTCGCGTGCTCGAGCAGCGGCATCGACACGACCAAGTACGGGCCGCCCGACGCTGGCAAACCCGCCGCGGTCTATTGCATCCGTGATCTGGACTGCCAGATCGACGGCGGCCCCCAAATCTGCGGTTTTCCGATCGACGATGGCTGCGCCGCGCGCGGCGTGTGCGTCGACCTTTTACAAGGCGTCGGCAAGTGCGACACGCAGAGCACCACATACTGCGGCTGTGACCTCGGCGCCGTCACGTCATGCGCCGTTCAGGACGGCTACGTCCGCGGCGGACCGACGAACGGCAATAAGCCGGTCGACGTCGACGGCTCGCCGAGCTGCAATTAAGCGTCCTCCGCCCGCGAGGCGCACAAAAGAAAAAGGGCCCGCGATTTCTCGCGAGCCCTTCGATGTTCTCCTGTTCAGGAAAACATCACGGCGTCATGCAGGCGCCGAGCTGGATGTACTGCTTCGCCGGCGTGCAGACCGTGCCGGTCGGGCAGGTCTTGTCCGACTTGTCGCACGCGTTGAACGAGCCTGCGTCGGTGGCGGTCGCCTTGACCGTCGTGCAGTCAGCCGCGCACTTGGTACCTTCGAAGCCGAAGACCTTCGCGTAATCGCAGGTCTTCGAGATGTACGGGTTACCGATGCCGCAGCAGTGGAGACCGGCGCCGCACGACTGATCGTTGCTGCACTGGATGTCGAGGCCCTGACCGCCCGTGAAGTTTTTGCACGCGCCCGGGTCCGAGCACACGCCGTCCGGGAAGCCCGTGCCGCCGGTGTCGATGCAGCAGTGGTTCGCGGTGCCGGCGTCGACGATGCAGTACGCAGCGGATCCGCCCGTGGCGGCCGGCTGGCAGAAGATGTCTGATTGACCCGCGTCGTTCGTCGACGAGTGGAGGGTCGGGATCGAGCCGCAGCCGTTGCCGCCGTCGGTCTTACCGCCCGAGTCACCGCCGCCGCCTGCGTCACCCACCACGCTGCCGTCGGTCTTGCCGCCGCCGTCGGTCGTGGTGTCGCCGCCGTCGCCCGTGGGGTTCGACGGATTGCCCGTCGAGCTCGAGGAGCTACATGCTGCCATACCCATGCCGCTCAGCGCGATCGCAGCGCCAGCGGTAACGAACCAAGCCAAAGTATTTTTCTTCATGTCAGATTCAGCCTCCCGAGAGTGCCCACACGTATGCCGCGAGACGGCCTCGTCGTCAAATGCGGAGAGCACTCTCGAGGCCGATTTTACCTCGGATCGAACGTGATCTGGCCGGACATGTCGGGTGCCGCAGTGGCGGCTTTGCTCACTCGGCCGGCTCTTCAGCGGCGTTCGTAAGAGGCTTCGGCAACGGAAAGACGAGCGGATCGAAGATCGGCGGGACGCCGAGGCGCTTGCGGTGCGCGATTTCCCAGGGCGAGAGATAAGCGCCGAGGAGATTGGCGATCGTCGCGAGGGTGAGGCCCGCGAAGATGTCGATGAGGTAGTGCCAGCGGAGGAACATCGTCGCGATGATGATCTGCGAGACGCAGAAGGCGACGATGGGCCAGGTGTACTTGAACGGGAGCTTGTCGCGGTGGCGCCAGGAGTAGATCGCGAAGAAGGTCGGCGCGGCGGTGTGGAGGCTCGGGAAGATGTCCTTCTGCGCGCCCACCGAGTCGACGGTGGCGAGGACGAGATGCCAGAAGCGACCGCCGGTGAGCTCGTGGTGGAATTCGCTCGCGAGGAAGCGGTAGGGGCCGTAGCCGGGCACCGCCATGTAGAGCGCATGGGCGCTCAAGAACACCGTGAAGATGCCGATGGCGAACTGCGACATCAGCTTCTCGTCGTTCACCGCGAACACGAAGGGAAGGACGTGGATCGCGAGAATGAAGAAGTAGCCGAAGTAGAAGAACGCGAACCACTCGGTGGTCTGCGGAGTGACGAAGTGATCCCACGCGAGGCTCGGCTCGAAGCCGAAGACCTTCATGTCGAGGGCGTAAATCTGTGCGTCGACCGCACGCTCGCTCACCGCGGGCAAGATCGTCCGCAGCTGGAAGTAGCTGAGGAACGTCGCCGCGAAGAGGGTCATTCGGTAGAAGAACGCGTTCGCGAACGCGCCGATGGGGGTCGTCTTCTTGATGATGCCGCCGCGCGTGAGGAGCAGGCCGCCGAAGAAGAGCGAGAAATCCATCAGCATGATGTGCATGCTGTGCGGGCGCCCCGGCCCTTCACCGAAGAGCAGCGCGAAGAACACGATGACGAAGTAGCTGCCGATGACGTAGTCGTGGCTCGCCAGGTTTCGCTGGAAGCGCCCGACCCAGGTGGACTCATGCCAGCGCGGCGCGTGCGCACGGCCTTCGTTGCGCGCGGCGCTGGTGTCGGGGAGGGCGGTGAGCTCGGCCGTCATGTCGTTGGGCTGTGCAGGTTCTTGGCCACGCACGGAAACCCGACCCTACCTTTGGTTTCAGCGGCGTCAACGTTCCGATAACGAAAAAGCGGCGCGAAATAGCCTTCGCGGTGCGTAACGCGCTTCCCGAATGGCGCGCCGGCTGGCCTCAATCGTCGTCGTTGATCGAGCGGATCCTGAGCACGCCGAGGCCCGGTTTCATCTGCGATTGGCAGGCGAGACGGTGCTTGGGCGGCGCAATCGCGAAGATGTCCAAGACGTCGAGCTCGTCGTCCTTCGCCGGCAAGAGCTCGCTCGCGCCTTCGAGGACCTCGATGCGACACGTGCCGCAGTTGGCGCTCCGGCAGGAGAACGGAATAGGCGCGTCGATGCGGTCGCAGAGGTCGGCGAGCGAGCCGCCCTCGGGCGCTTCGACGACGACGGGAGCGCCACCGGCGCTCGACTCGAACACGACTTTGCTCATCGGTGGTGGCTTATGACGTAGGGAACGCTTGCGGATCAAGCAAGAAGGGATCGAGCAGGAAGGCGCTCAAGCCCGAAGGACGATCGCGTGCTCGGCGCGCGGTGAGTCGATGAAGGCGGCGGCCGTGGCGGCGTGGAAGTGCGGGCGCGTCTGCGTCGCGTGCGCGACGTACGAGAGCGGCGTCTTCTTGGCCGCCTCGCGGACGATGAAGTCGGCGCGCAACGCGAACTGCTTGACTGCCGAGTCGCCGACGACGAGCACCACCTGCCCGTCGGGCTTGAGCACGCGCGCCATCGCCGTCATGTATTGGCGGGCCTCTTCGATCGCCTTCTCGAGCGCGGTCGGGCCGGTGAGCGTCGCATACGCGCGCCGAGAGCCGACCTCACGTCGCTCGAACGTGTCGATCGCGAGATCTAGCCAGCGGATGCGCATGTCGTGATGCGAGAGGTAGTCGTAGGTCGCCGCGTATGGAGGTGACGTGATGACCGAGTCGATGCTCTTCGGCGTGATTTTGCCGAGCTTGGCGGCGTCGTCGAGCTGCACGATCGACTTGGGGCGCGGGTCGGGCAAGGCCTCGCTGAAGATCTCACGGCGCTCGACGAGCTCTTCGACCTTCTTGCCGAACAGCTTGGCGGTGTAGCCGGCGGCGATGCGACGCGGCCCCTGCCGGTCGCTCGTGTCGCTCTCTTTTTGGCTCACCTTCACGAGGATGGCCGAGAGGCACAAGAAGAGCGGCATCCGGAGCTTGGAGCTCTTGATGCGCTCAAGCTTCATCCGGATGCTGTCGAGCTCGAGGAGGACGTGCGGCGAAAATTGCTCGGTGTCCTCTTTCGGAAAACGGCGCGAGGCGCCGGCTTTGGCCTTGCGGCGCTCGTCGGCGAACGCGACGAGCTCCCACGCGGTCGTGATGAGGAGGTCGCCGTCCTCCTTCGTGAGCGACGAGGTCTTCGTCATCGCGAGCTCGACCGCGAGCGGATTGAGATCCGAGCCGAAGGTGTTGCGGCCCTGGAGGAGCCCTTCGACGAGCACGGTGCCCGAGCCGCAGAATGGGTCTAAAATCGTGCCATTTTCAGGGGAAAACGCGTGGACGAGCCGCGCCGCCGTCGTCGGATGCATGCGCGCCGGATACGCGTGGAAGCCGTGGACGTGGACGCGCGAAGGCTCTTCTTCCGAGAGCGAGCTCTTCACGTCGAGCGCGTGCGCGACCTTGAGTGAGGTCTCCGGGTTACCGAAGCGCTCGACCTTGCCTCCGACGTTCGTGAGGGAGCGACGTCCACGCGGGTCCTTCATTTCTTCACGAGCTCCGACGGCACCGGCGCCATCACCGTCTGGGCCGTCGCGCGCTCTTCTTCGCTCTGCGCGTGGGCGAGCTCCGCCGACTCGGGCAACGCCTTGTCGACCTCGACCCGCAGGACGGCCCCCGTAGCGAGCAGACCTGCCTCGCGTCCAGAGTTAGCGAGCAGACCTGCCTCGCGTCCAGAAAAGGTCGGTGCATAGCGGAGCTGCGCGTCGTTTGTGACCTCCGCGCGGACGCGGTCGTCGACCGAGAGGAGCGTGAGCAGGCGCTCGGCGTCGGCCTCGTCGGTCTTCATCGACTGTGCGAGGTCAAGCGCGGTCATCGGAGCTCTCTGCGCGTGCATCACCGCCTCGGCGACCGCCTCCCACGCCGACGTCACGTTCTCTTTCGCGAGCACGACCTTCTTTTGCGCGCTCGAGCCCATAACGATCGTGAACGCGCTCGCGACGAGCGAGAGCACGAGCAGCAGGAGCGGCACAACATGCGTAATCGGCAGAAAACCGGTGAGGATCGCCAGCACGCCGAGCACAGCGGCGCCGATGCCCGTGATGCTCGCGCCCACGCGTGTGAGCCGCGCCTGGCTCATGTAGACGACGGCCTGCTTGAGATGCCGCGCCTCGAGGTCCGAGTGCAGGCCTGGGTCGGCGACGGGGATGCGCGGCCCACCGCACGTGCCGCAGACCCAGCGAAAGCGTTCGTCGGCGACGATGCGCGCCTGCGCAGCGCAGTGCGGGCAGGGAGAGAGCTCGGAGTTTCGAGCGTCCGCTATCGCGATGTCGGGCACGTCAGGGTTTTACAGCATTCGCGGGCGCGCCGCCTCCGTTACTACCTTGCGGACCCGCGATGTTGCTCCCGTTGATGACGGTCACGCCCGGTCCCGGCGAGTAGACGAACTGCGTCTGGGCGACCGGCATGTTCACCTGCGGGTTCTTGAAGTCGAAGCGATTGCGATTGCCCTGCGCGTCGATGACCATGCCGCGGCGGACCTGCGAGGTCGCGGCGTCGACGTAGAAGAGGACCTTGGCGACGCTCGGGTTCGGCGTCTTCGGTGTGCCGACGAGGACGTAGCCGCCGGGGAAGCCCATTTGCTCTCCGGGGAAAATCTGGAAGTTGAAGTCGTTATTGAGGTTGCCCTGGCCGCTCAAGAACGAGAGCACCGAAGGCAACGCCGACTGCTTCACGTTCTGCTTGATCGCCTGCTTGTTCGTGGCGTCGTAGACCCAGAGCGTCGTGCCATCGGACACGATGCGATTGTCTTTCGGGGTGTCGTAGACCCACTCCATCTTGCCGGGCTTGGCGAAGGTGACGTGGCCGGTCGACTGCTTCGTCTGGTTGTAGGCCTTGGCCAGGTATTCTTGGCTGAAGTCGGCCTTGAAAGTCTGGCTCTGGTCGTAGAACTTCTGCACGTTCGAGACCGCCTGGGTGACCGACGGGAGCGGGCCTGTCGGAGCGGCCTGCGCGCGCGACGCCGGGGCGACGGATAAGAGGGCAGCGAAGACGAACGGGGAGATCCAGGTGGAGAGTCGCATGGGTCGGGAGATTCCTTACGCCAGTTTGACGCGCTTTGGCCTTACTGGATTCAGTACGGGTTGCAACACCTGACGATCTGCGAAAGGTGAACGCTGGAGGTGGGTCATCGAGATGGCCAGCGCGTCGGCGGCGTCGGCCTGCGGAACCTCGATGAGACGGAGCATCGCCCGCACCATTTGGGCGACTTGGGTCTTCTCAGCGCGACCGTTGCCGGCGATCGTCCGCTTCACGCGGGCGGGCGGGTACTCGTGGACCTCGAGGCCGGCGCGCGCGCACACGAGCATGGCGACGCCGCGGGCATGGCCGAGCTTGGCCGCAGCCTGCGCGTCTTTGTGGAAGAAGAGGGATTCAATACTTGCAGAATGCACGGAGTGGATGGCGAGCACGGCGACGAGCTCGCGCTCGATGACCACGAGACGCTCGGCGAGCGACCATTCTTCCCGCGCGCGGATCACGCCGTGGGCGATGTGCGTCAGGCGCGTCCCGTTCCGCTCGACGATCCCCCAACCGAGGAGGCGCGTGCCGGGATCGATGCCGAGGACCCGTACGCAGCTTCCGTTCGTCATGATTAGGCGTCCAGCTTCGCCAATTCTTCTTCGGAAAGCTCGAAATCAGCGAAAACATTCTGGACGTCGTCGTGATCGTCGAGCGCTTCGGCGAGGTTCACGGCGACCTCCGCGTCACGACCCGAGAGCACCTTCTTGTTCTTCGGAAGGTACGCGAGCGAGGCCTTTTTGACCTCGATTTTGGCCTTCTCGAGCGCGTTCTGGACCGCCACGAGCGACTCGACCGGGGTCGTGATGACCCACTCTTCACCGTCGTCGGCGTAGTCGTCGGCGCCAGCGCCCACGGCGATTTCCATGAGCTGGTCTTCGTTGGCCGAGGCCTTGTCGAGCAAGACGACCCCTTTGCGGTCGAACGCCCAACCGGCAGTCGAGCCGCCACCGAGCACGCCGTTGTTCTTCTCGAAGATCTTCCGGATCTCGGCGACGGTCCGGTTGCGGTTGTCGGTCATTCCCTCGACCAAGTAGAGCGTGCCGCCGGGGCCCGTGCCCTCGTAGAGGACCTCGTCGTAGATGGCGCCTTCGATCTCGCCGGCGCCGCGCTTGACCGCGCGCGTGATCGTGTCGCCCGGCATCGCGTTCCCTTTGGCATCGGCGATCGCGCTGCGAAGACGCGGGTTGCCGGTCGGATCACCGCCGCCCATGCGCGCCGCCACGGTCAGCTCTTTGATGAGCTTCGTGAACATCTTGCCGCGCTTGGCGTCGATTGCGCCTTTTTTATGCTTGATCGTTGCCCACTTGGAATGGCCGCTCATCGGACGCGCACACTACCAAAGAGCTACGTCTACGCCAACCACGGCGAAAAAGGCGGGGTCCGAAGACGCCCTATTCGGCGGTCGAGCCGACGCGCTTGAGGAGGGCGGTGACCTTGTTCTTGGCGACGCCCGCCGACTTCGCGATCGCGTGCAGGACCTCGGCTTCGGCCTTGTCGATGCCGCCGGAGGCCTGCGCGACGAACGCGGCGAAGAGGAGCGCGGCCTCGGGCTGACCAAGCTCTTTCAGCTCGGCGCCGACGGCGGCGTGGCGCGCTTCGGCGCCGTCCTTTTCGAGTCGCGCGGCCGACTCTTCGAGGAGCGTTTCAGCCTCCCACTCGATGACGGCGCCGGTCGACAAGAGCCCGACCGCCTCGACGATGGTCTTGCGTTCGTCGGCGTCGACCGTGCCGTCAGCGTTGGCGGCGAGGAACGCGGCCTCGGTCGCCGTGCGGAACACGTCGTTCTGACGCGGCACCGCGAGGTCCGAGCGGATCTCGTCGGCGTACTTCGACAGGTCGGAGAGCTTGGGGGCTTTTTTCGCGTGCGCCATGGGTGTGCGGCCGATGATATACGGCTGCTCGTGGCCATGGAGCGCATTTCTGTCGCCTTCGCAGTCCCCTTCGTCCTCCTCTGCGGCGCCGCGTCGTGTGGCGGCGGTTTCCTCGCTTCGAGCGTCGTGACCGTCGACGCCGGCGAAGACGTTGCGGCAGACGTGGACGCCGGAATCCCGTGCGATGCCACGGGCGTGTCGAAGGGGCCTTGGACCCTGGCGATGACGGAGACCGGAATCACGATCCGCTGGGAGGCGTGCCGCGCGGGCGCGAACGGCGGCGTGACCGTGACGCCCGAAGCGGGCGGTGCGGCGATGTCCGTGACCTCGACCGAGTCGGCCTATACCGTCAGCGAGACGTTCATCGCGCCGCTCAACGTCAACGCGCCGCCCGACCTCGCTGGTACGTATTACATGCATGACGCACGTGTCAGCGGTCTGGCCGCCGGGGCGTGCTTCACGTATGCGCTCGACGCCGACGCGAACCGCAAAGGACGCTTTTGCACCGCGCGTCCGCCGGGCGACCCCGTCCGCTTCCTCGCAATCGGCGACACGAACCCTTCGCTCGGCGACTCGACCCAGCACATCTTGCAGAACGTCCTGCCGAAGAAGGCCGACTTCACGGTCCACGTCGGCGACATCCAATACTACGACTCCACGGTCGAGACCTGGGGGTCGTGGTTTCCGATCATGGAGCCGCTGCTCGCCTCGGGCGCGTTTTTCCCGGCGATCGGCAATCACGAAGCGGAGAAGACGACCGAGTACGCCGACTACGTGATCCGCTTCTTCGGGGGCGCCGGCTTCGACAGCCCGATGCCCGCCGACAGCGGCGACCAGTTTTATCGGTACCAATCGGGCGGCGTCTGGTTCTTCGTGCTCGACACCGAGCTCCCGCTCGATGCGAATTCAGATCAGGCCAAATGGCTCGACGCGGAGCTCGCCGACGCGAACACGAAGCCGGGCTTCCGCTTCGCGATCGTCTACTTTCACAAGCCTTTCGTCACCTGTGGCGACACCGGCGACAACCCCGCCGCACGCGCGGTCTTCGAGCCGATGTTCGCCAAATACAAAGTGCCGCTCGTCCTCCAGGGCCACATGCACGGCTACGAGCGCTTCACGTTCCCGGGCCTCACCTACGTGACCGTCGCCGGCGGCGGCGGCGCGCTCGGCGACGTCAGCAAGAACGTCGCGCGCGCGGAGTGCACGAACCGCACGGTCTTCGGCCGCATCTTCAGCGCGACTGTCTTCGACATCGGCGCCACGAGCATCCACGGCGAGACGATCGACGACGGCGGCAAGACGCAAGACAGCTTCGACGTCGCTCTTCCCTGAACGGAGTAACTACTTCGTCGGTAGGACTCGCGTGCTGGCCATGAAGGCGTCGTCGGTGCGGCGGGCGGCGTCGGCAAACGTCGCGTAGTCGAGCGGTGCGATCGTCCCGGTCGGCACGTTGAGCGTGAAATCGTCCTCGATCGTGGACTTGTTCACGGCGATGGAGCGCGCCGCGCCGAGCGAGACAGCGGAGACGTCGAATGGGCCGGGGAGCCTCGAGACCTTCGTCCCGGACGGGAGCTCGATCCGGCGATGGGCGTGGTACTGGATCGCGTGGGCGATCGCGAGCGTGCTCTCTCGCGTGCGCTCGGCCGCGTAGGTCGAGACGAGCGAGGCGACGGCGGGGCGAGGGAAGACCCAGTGCACCGGATCGAGACCCGGCAAAATCCAGGTCGTTTGCGGGGCCTTTCCGGTCGTCGTCTCTGCTTGGGCATAGCCGCTGACGGTGATCGAGGCGCGGAGGGCAACCTGCCAGCTTCCCTCCGATGACGAGAGCGCGACCTCGTTCACGCTCGCGTATGGCACCCAACCGAGGATGACGTTGCGGAGCATGCGCTCGCGTTCGAAGCCGACGACGCGGGTGAGCGCCTCGGCGATCTCTTGCGCCGCACGGCCGCGGAGGAGCGCGGTGACGTCGCCCTTGGCGCTTCCGCTCTCGTCGACGACGAGGCGGATGTCGATCTCGTCCCGCTCGTCAGTCGACAGGTTCGGAACGGCGGAGATGGTGCCGTCCTCGTGCATCGCCGCACGTCCACGGAGCTCGGGGGAGATGTGACCGGCGGGGAGCGGCGGTCCTTGGACGTCGGCGTCGATCCACAACTCCTGAGGCGCGCCTTTGTCGCTGACGACGTGCGCGATCGCCAGCGGATGCACGAAGCGGCCGAAGTGCGGCGGGAACGCGGGATCGGCGCTGAAGGGTACGTTCTCGGCGACGACGATATCGGTCTTCACGCCGAGCCCGCGGAGCGCACGGACGATGAGCCATGTTCGGCTCCCTTCGTGGTCGGTGAGGATCGTGCGGGCGGTCATCGTCTGCGGGCCACGCGCGCCGCCCGCGCCGAAGTCGCTCAAAACGCCGGGCGAGGCTTCGTGCACGGTGACGCCTGCAGCGCGGACGATCGCTTCGACGAGCGCTCCGTCCGACTTGGCCTTGGCGCCCGGCTTGAGCCCTGCAGCTTCACGGGCCCAGCCGGCGACCTCCGGATCGCTGTCGACGAGCGAGGCCTGCGTCTCGCGGAGGGCGACGGCTACGGTCGACCACGTCATCGTCGAGAGGCTGACGCCCACTGAACGATCCATCTTCGGCGTGCCGGCCTCGACGTGGCGCGCGCCGTGCTTGGCGAGCGTCCACTTCAGCACCCGCGCGTTGCCGTCTTTGGACTCGCTCGCGTCGCCGAGCAGCGGGTGGTGCCACATCGACACCTTGAGCGCCGCGGGGAGGCGAATTTCGATCGACGCGTCGGCGACCGCGGTGCGATCGGGCAAGAGATCGGGCGTGTCGATGCCGATGTTGCCGGTCTCGCCGGGGATCGCCCACCCGTCGTAGACCGCCTCGATCGCGTCGCCTTGCTCGAGCTGCGCGAGGTCGGCGTGGCTCTGGGCCGCGTTCGGTGCGCTCTCGGGCTCGAGAACGCGGCCGTCCTTCTTGTAGATGCGCTTGCGGACGACGCGGAACGCGAGGCGACCGTCGACGTCGGGCGGGTCGGCCTGCGCGTTCTCGTCGACGTCGGCGGTGCCGTTGACGCGACGGAGATCGAACATCGTGAAGTGGACGACGCCGTGCTCGCCCACGTCGTACTTCTCGACGTGCTTCAAGATCGCGGTGGCGGCGCCCTCGACCAGCGGATGCGCGTGGTCGGTCTTGGCGATCTCTTCCGCCTCTTTGTCGAAGTCTTTGGCGACGCTGCTGGAGAGCGTGCCCATCAATGTGGCGAGACCGTTCGGGGAGTCACGCGCGATGGGCGCGAGCGCAATGAGGCGCGCCTTGAGCTGATCAGGCGCGTCGGTTCTGCCTTTGCCGTCGTTCGCGAGCGAGGTCAGGAGTGAGAGGGTCCATTCGCCCGGCAAGAGCGAGGCGGCCGCTTGGTGCGCGCGGGCATTGTCACCGGCCGCGAGCGCGTCGCGCACAGCCAGCGTCGCGAACTTGTCCGGCGCGCCGTAAAGCGAGCGAACGCGGTCGAGCTCACGCGCGGAGCCCTTGAGGTCGCCAGCGTTGTGCAGCGCCGAGTAGCAACCGAACCCGCTGCGATCATTCGGGGCGGTGGGTGAGCACGCGTATTTTACGGCGTCGGCGTCGGAGCGCGGGAAGACCGATGCTTCGGCGTCGCGGAGGAGCGCGGTGCGGTCGAGCCCCTTCCTCGCCTTGCCGAAGGCGCCGGCAGCGCGATCGTAGAGGCGCTCTTTCCCGTAGGTCGCCGCTTCGAACGCATCGATGAGCGCTTGCCCGTCCGGGGTAGCTCTCGCGCGGTGGGCCTCGATGTCCTTCAGGGTCTCGAGGCGCGCGTCGCTTTGGCCGCGCCGGACGCCGGCGAGCACGCCGTGCGCGAGGATGGCCTCCCACGCGCTCGGCCAGGCTTGGAGAACGCGCTCGTAGGCGGCCCGCGCGCGCTCGGCGCGGTGCACTTGCGACAAATCGTCGGCCGATTCGACCGCGCGGGCGTAGACGAGCAAGGCCTCGGGCGGCGCGTTCGGTGACTTTACCGTATTTTCGAGCGTGCGCTCGGCGGTGCGGGCGTCGCCGCGGGCAAGCGCCGCGAGCGCGACGGTCACGCGTTGAGCGTCGTTACCGGGCTCGGGAAGATCCATCGATTTCGCCCGAGACGCGCGCGCGTTGGCCCTCTCGCCCGGCTTCGGCGCATGGCCGACGAGCGTGTCGCCCTCGTCGGTGAAGGCGTCGATCTCGATCGTGTCGCCGTCCTCGTTCATGCCAGCGGTCGCGACGAGGCGGACCTTGCCGGCGTCGACGTCGACCTTGGCCCAGCGCACAGCTTCGTTCGAGCCGAGCTCGTAGGGCTGGGTGACGGCGACGATGCCGCCGACCCGCAACGTCGCTTCCCCGCGAGCGCGGAGGCCGACGGCGATCGTCTGCGCGCGCCGGACGTCGACGTCGATGACGACCTGCCGGGTGCCTGTCTTACGGCTCGTCGCCGCCAGATCGATCGTGCAGCCGTGACCGTGCTCGGTATAGGGCGCTTCGGCGTGGCCGAACGCGCCCGGCGTCGTGAACGAGGAGGGGAGGGGAGCGTCGAACGCGTCGAGCGGCGTCTTGCCGCCAGCGATGCCGGTGATCGACGTCCACGACGTGGGCCCGAGGATCGTCGCTTCGCGTGTGCAGCCGGTCGCCGCGCGCCAACGTTCGGCGTCGGCCCAGCTCCCGCGTTGTTCGGCGAGCTGCACGAGCGCGCGGGCGATGATCCCCTTTTTGATCGAGTCCTGTTGGACCCTGAAAATGCGAGGCATGCGCCCGGCCAAGATCTCGGGTTTGTCAGGAGAAAAGAAGGCGGCGTCGACGGTGCGGTAGTCGAGCGCGGTGCGGTCCGAAAAGTCGGAGAGTCCGCGCGCCTGCCGCATCACGAGCGCATCCATAGCCGCCTCGGTCGCGGCGAGCTCCCAGGGCGAGCTGTACATCGCGTCGTCCATGAGGTCGACGTACATCTGCTCGGCTTTGCGGGGGTCGCCGATGGCCTCTTCTTTGAACGCGGCGAGGAGGTCGGGCGTCACGGTGTCGGTCGTCGGGCCGTTCCAGCCGCCGCCGCCGTTGTTGGCGCCGCCGCACGCTGCGACGAGCGCGCCGAGAACGAACGGAACGAGAGCGCGCTTCACTTGGTCACCGCCTTTCCCTGGGTCTTTACCAGCTGAGTGATCTTCACAAGCTCATTGGTCTTCACGAGCCGCACGCTTTTGTGCATGAGCGCGTCGATCTGCTGCAAGAAGCCGCGCCAGGCGGTGTATTTCTCGACGGGGATGAGGCTCATGTCGAGCGTCACATTGCGCGTGACGATGATCGCTCGGGCGTTCTTGGGGTCGCGCGCCACATCCAGATGGGCGCTCCCGAATTCGCCGCCGTTGACGTCCCCCTTCGTCGGGAGCGTTGCCCACGCGTAGCCGGCAGGCGCCTCGATCGTCATCGTCCGTGCCTGATGGCTCGGCGCGAGCTGGGGCGGCAGGCTGACCGGCAACGTGCGGCGGACGAGCGGCGCGAGGTTCGACGTCATCGTCGCGCTCGGCGAAAGCGGAAGGACCAGATCCTGATCTTCCCGCCGCGCCATCACCCCCGAATGCGCCTTGTATTTCACCCACGCGCGCCCGCCGGGGAGGTCCCCTTTGAAGTCGATCTGCTTGTCGACGTCGACCGCCGAGAAGTACCCACCGACGAGGTTGTCGCGGACGTATTCCTGACGCGCGCCTTCTTCGGTGAGGTTCGTGCGGAGCCAGAACGCGCCGTCGCCGACGTCCTCTTCTTCGCCCGATAGATCGCCCGAGCCGTCGGCTTTGAGCGCGATTAGCCACTTGATCTTCGAGCCGTGGTCGGCCGGGCTGCTCGCCGGCATGTCGACGATCTCGGCCGGGCCTTGGTCCATCTTGAGCGCAACCGCGCGCGCGTCCATCGATGGGAGCGGGCCGAGCCGCGACTGCGGGCTCGTTGCATCGAGATACGTGCCCGCAGACGTCGAGCTGGTGCCCGGCAGCGAGACGCCCGGCAAGAACGCGATGCCGTGGTCGAAGAGCGGAGCCGCCACGTTCTTCGCCTTCAAGATCGAAGGCTGCGCGGTCTCGCGCGTCTGGACCATGACCTCTTGCGCGGTGATGCCGATGCTCTTCAAGAGCGTGATGAGGAGCATCGCCTTGTCGTCGCAGTCGCCTTCCCGCCGCGCCAAGAGCTGCTGTGGTCGATTCGGCAGCCACCATTCGCCGCTCACGTAGTTCACGTAGCGGATGTCGTCGGAGACGAAGTCGAAGATCGCGCGGACCTTGTCCTCGCGCGATGATTTCCCCTTCGTGAGCTCGGCGGCGAGGCGCCGCACTTGGTCGTCGGGCTCGGTGAAGCCCTGCACCGCTTGCGCGTACCACGCGCGGAAATCCCCCCAGCTCTTGAAGGTCGACCCGACGATGACGGGAACGATCTCGCTCATCGCCGGCGAGAGCGGCTCTTCGGCGACCATGACCGGCTTGTTCCATACGAGACGGGTGACGTGCACGTTGCCGACGTCTCTCTCCTCGCGCTTGTCGGCGTTGCCGTGGACGACGTCGACGTAGAGCGGGTGGTCCTTCGGCGACTCGACGTTGACCTCGTTGTAGAGGAGCGGGTGGGTCGATGGGGCGCCGGCGTAGTCGACGAAGTAAAACGGGGCGTCGCCGCGACCACCGACCGCGGTCGCCGTCCAGGTGCGGAGCGCGACCTCGACGACGTCGCCGGGCTCGAGGTCGGGCCAGCGCACGTGCGGACGCGACCCTTCGTCGTGCTCTTCGACCGGGAACGCGGTGCCGCCGCCCTTTCGATACACGCGCGCCTTCAGGATTTCGGTGAGGTCGCCCTCGGCAGGCAGCTCCTCGACCAGCTCTTCTTGCGTGCGCGGCGGGATGACGATCTCGCGCGCGTATTGAATCAGCTGCGACACGCGCTTGTCGGGGTGCATGACGACGGCGCGCAGCCAGTAGAGCTCGCGGTCTGCGACCTCGGGCGCGACCCCGGGCTTCGGCACGCCCTGACGCTTGGCGAGGAACACTTGCGGCTCGACGAGGTAATGCTCGTCGCCTGCGGCCGTCGTCTTCTCTCCGAGCGCGAGGAGCCCCTTCGTGCGTGCGTCGCCGGGCGCGAGCATGCGCGCGCGTTCGAGCGCCGCGGTCATCTCGGCCGCCACCTTCGGCGTGCGCTGGAGCGCGGCGAGAGCATCGGCGAGCGTGGTCCAGACGTCTGCCCGGTTCGGCGCCATCATGGCGAGGCGCTCGGCGAGCGCTGCCCCGCTCTTCGGATCGCCGTTGGCGAGGACCACGTTGACGATGTCGACCGCGTCGCCCGCGTCGGACGGGCCGGCGTCGAACGTCTCGATCGCGGCGAGGACAGCCTTTCCCCGCTCGCGAATGGAGGCGACGTACGCGCTGTCTCGCTCGCCACGCTTCGCGAGCGCGATACGTGTGGCCGTCTCGCGCGCGGGGGCGAGGCCGGAGGCGACCTTCGCGAGCTGTTCGAGCATCGCGTCCGAGGCGCGGTCGGGCGCCGCATCGACCGCCCTGACGAGCTCGTGAAAGGCTTCGAGACGAAGCGCCTCGGAGCCGAGACCGCTCTTGATCTCCGCTCGCAAGGCGACCGCTTCGGGATCGTTGCCGGTGACGCTGGCCATCGTCGCTTGCGCCCAGTCGGCCAAGCGCGCGTTGAAGCGTTCGGCGGCGAGACGCCGCGTGCAGAATGCACCTATTTCGTTGTCGCCCGCCTTCTCGGCCCGAGCTCGCGCTTCGTTCAGCCAGCCGCTGCGGTTCGCGCCGCTCGTCGCGATCCAGCCGGCCATCGCGAGACGGTCGGCGTCGTCCGGCGCGAGGCGGTGGACGACGGCGTCGAGGATACCGGCCGCGCGCGGGCTGCGAGCGTCGTCGGCGCCGCCGAACGTGCGGAGCGCGGCGATGGCGAGCTGGGTGTCGGCATCGCCCTTCGCGGCGAGGGCACGCGAGAGCGGCGTGCCGAGCTTCGTCACGTGCGGCGCCTTCGTCGGCGGCTCGGTGCGGTCGGCCGTGGCCTTCGCCTCGAGCCTCGCCCCCTTGTCGTCGGTGATGCGGAGGCGGACGCGACCGTCGTCGCTCATCGCGCCGGTGCAAATTTTGGCGAGGACGGTATGTGTTCCGGCCGGCGCCTTGTCGGCGCGGGCGGCGATGCGATCGAAGAGCGCGGAGTCGTTCGCGTCCTCGTTCGAGCCTGCGTCGACGCCGTCGATCGCGAGGCGAGCCTGACCGGTCGCTGCGAGGCGCACGACGAACGACGTCTCTTTCTCGAGCGTCACCGTCGCCGTGACGATCGAGCAGCTCTCTTTGCGCGGCTCGATCAAGAGGTCGAGGTCGACCCCCGACGCGTCGGACGATGCCGTTCGCCAGCGGACGTCGACCGAGCCCCACGACCAATTCGCGTTCGGGTCGGAGAGCTTCGCGCCTTTCTCTTCCGGTCCTTCGCGGCGGGCGAGGCCGCCGCCGGTGTCACGGAACGGACCGACGATGGATGCGTCGGTGACGATGCCGAGCGCGGCGTCGGCGACGGTCCCTGCCTTCGTCCCTTCGTCGTCGGCGATGGCGCGGGCGACGACCCGGGCTTCGGCGCGCGCCTCGTCCCACGGGCTCGAGCTCTTCGCGATCTCTTCGAGCGCCGCCGCGGCGACGCCGTGCCCAGCCACGCTGGCTTCGTTGGCGATGACCGCGATTGCGGCGAGGACATCGCTCTCCTTCGCGTTCGCCGCCACCCCGCGCGCCTTCGCGTGCTCGATCGTCGCCTCTGACGTCTCACCCACCCATTTTTGGGGCGTTTCAGCGCGCGTAGCCGGCGCTGCGCCAGTCGACGGTGCGAACAGCGCGAGCGCGCAGAGGGGCGAAACGAGCAGAACGGCGCGGAGCTTTGAACGGCGTTGCATGACGGCTTAACCTACTCCGACAACGGCTAAAGCGGAGGGTTCGCGATGCGATGTCGAATTCGTCGAATCAGCCGCCATCGCCGGCATCGCCGACGAGGCCACCGTCGCCATGGGGTTCGCAAAACAGCGCCCCATAAGCGTCGGCGGTGGCGCGCTCGTTCGGGAAGAAACAGCCTGCGTACTTGGCGTCGGACGCGCACGCCGCGGCCGACGCGTACGTCGCACAGACACCGGCCTTGGCGGCGGCGCGGCAGTCATCGAAGGCGGTACCGCTCTTCGAGCGCTGGGTCGCGTCGTCGATCACGACTTGGCAGCCGCCCGTGCACGCGGCCCATTCGCACTGCTGCTCCGCCTGGACCTTACCCGCGCAGCCGCTGCCGGTCAGATCGCCGTCGACGGCCGCCACGCACCCGCCCGTGTTCACGTCGTGACCGCTGTTCGACAGGTTGATGATGGGGCCATAGGAGTCGCTCTCGTAGTCGCCCGACATGCAGATGAGGCAGGTGAGATTCTGCGGCTGGCCGCTGTACTGCCCGCAATCCTGGATCGTGGCCGTCTGGTCGCCGACGCACTTCGTGTAGATGTTGTCGACCTGCGAGCCGGAGCACGTCTCGGCGAAGCGCGGCGGAACGAACGCGGGCGGCGTCCAGCCCGTAGGCAGGGTCGGCGTGCAGGAGTTGCTCACGGCCGAGTCGACGACAACGTGGACGGCGTCGCCTCTCGAGGCGTCGGCCGTCGGGCCCGAAGCGTCGCTGCTGCTGCTGCAGGATGCGCCGGCGAGGGCGACGCACGCGCTGGCCAAGGTGGCGACGACTGCGGCAGCGACTTTCGAGCTTCGGATCATGACGACAGGCCTATCCCCGAACGTGGAAGCACGCCAAGCGGGATTACACGTTACATTGGGGGGCCATGGGGTTCTGGGAGCGCACGACATCGGACCGACGCAGCCGCCCCGGCTTCCCTTGGGCGCTCCTCTCCATCGTGCTTCTCACGGTCGTCCCTGCGGCGCTCGCGATCCACTCGCACTTCGTCGACGAGGTCATCGTCGCTCCGACGACGCGTGCGGGAAACAAGGCGGCCGAGGTCCTGACGACCACCAATCCCGTGGCTTCGCAGAAGCCTCTCCCCGTCTGGCCTCCGCCGAAGGCGCCGCAGCCTGCCGATCCCGCTGCGAACCCCATGATCGGCGCGCCTCCGCAACACGTCGAATGGCCGGCCGGTCGTGCGAAGAGGGACGCAGGAACGCATTGACGGCGGCGTTGGCTCGACTGCGTCATTCGTCGCACTTGTGGTGCATGACTCGCGCGTGCTAACGGGGTCCAAAACCCAAGGATCTCCGCCATGTCGAAAGCCAGCTTCGTCGTCCCCGCCAACGGTCAACCCATCACCATGGGAGACGGTGGCCGTCTCAATGTTCCCGACAACCCGATCGTCCCCTTCATCGAAGGCGACGGCATCGGCCGCGATATCTGGAAGGCCAGCGTCCGCGTCTTCGATGCTGCCGTCCAGAAGGCCTACGGCGGCAAGAAAAAGATCGCGTGGTACGAGGTCTATGCCGGCGAAAAGGCCTTCCAGAGCTTCGACAACTGGCTCCCGGAGGAGACGGTCGAAGGCTTCCGCACGTACCTCGTCGGCATCAAGGGCCCCCTGACGACGCCGGTCGGCGGCGGCATCCGCTCGCTGAACGTCGCGCTCCGCCAGATGCTCGATCTCTACGTCTGCCTCCGCCCCGTGCGTTGGTTCGAAGGCGTGCCGAGCCCCGTGAAGAGGCCGGGCGACGTCGACATGGTCATCTTCCGCGAGAACACCGAGGACATCTACGCCGGCATCGAGTGGCCGGCCGGCTCTGCCGACGCCAAGAAAATGTTGGACTTCCTCCAAAAGGAGTTCCCCAAAGACTTCGCCAAGATCCGCTTCGGCACGAAGGAAGCGGCCGAGCAGTTCTGGAAAGAAGCTGGTGCGCCCGAGCCTTCGGACATCAACGTCGGCATCGGCATCAAGGCCGTCAGCGCCGCAGGTACGACGCGTCTCGTCCACAGCGCGATCACCTACGCGATCAAGGCCAAGCGCAAGAGCGTGACGATCGTCCACAAGGGCAACATCATGAAGTACACCGAGGGCGCGTTCCGCGACTGGGGCTACGACGTCGCCAAGAAGGCGTTCGGCGCGGTCGAGATCGACGGCGGCCCGTGGTGCCAGATCCCCGAAGGAAAGCCGGGCGCAGGCATCGTCATCAAGGACGCGATCGCCGACATCACGCTCCAGCAGGTCTTGACGCGTCCCAAGGAGTTCGACGTCATCGCGACCTTGAACCTCAACGGCGACTATCTCTCCGACGCGCTCGCCGCGCAGGTCGGCGGCATCGGCATCGCGCCGGGCGGCAACATCAACTACGTCACCGGCCACGCGATCTTCGAGGCGACGCACGGCACCGCACCGAAGTACGCCGACCTGGACAAGGTCAACCCGGGCTCGGTCGTCCTCTCGGGCGAGATGATGCTCCGCCACATGGGCTGGGTCGAAGCGGCCGACCTCGTGCTCAAGGGGGTGAACGGCGCGATCGCCTCGAAGAAGGTCACCTACGACTTTGCGCGAATGATGGAAGGCGCGACCGAGGTGAAATGCTCAGCGTTCGGCGACAACATCATCGCCCACATGTGAGCCCCCTATGTGAGCCGTAGGGCGGGCGCTTCGGGCGTCCGTTCGAAAAACGCAGTCGAAGTGACACCGCGCGAGCTTGTCGGCCATAGTCTCTAGGCATGCACTCGCGCGGTCTTCTTTTGTCCGGTATCGGCGTCTCCGTCGGCCTTGCTCTCTTCGTCGCTTGCGGCAGCAGCGACCCCGATTCGGGCTTTCCGAGCTCCACGGACGCCGGCGGCGGCGGCGGCAACGATGCGCAGTCGTTCCCAGAGACGGGCGGTTTCGGCGGCGACGGGGCGACGTCGTGCAATCCGTGCTCGGACTTCCCGGCGACTCCGATCCTCGACCCGGCGTCGGGGCCGGATGCCGGCGGCCCATCGGTGGCGGCAGCGCCTCCGAATTCAGCGACGCTCTTCGGGGGCGCGGCGGGTACGGGGACGGGTCCGTGCGTGTTCGAGCCGGAGGTCGGGACGCTGTTTCCGAACAACTGGCTGCGGCCGCGTTTCCGCTACGTCACGGCAGGCTCGAACCTCTTCGAGATCCGGCTCCACACGGCGAAAGAAGCGAACGATTTGGTCGTCTACACGCGGAGCGACCGTTGGACGATGCCGAAGGACATGTGGCTGAATTTGGCTGCTCACGTCCAAGGCGATCCGATCACGATGACGGTGCGCGGCGCGGTCTACGACGATGGGTCAGGGACCCTGACCAGTGGCCCGGTCACGGGCACGAGCGGCGACGTTTCGATCGCCCCCGCGCCCGCGCAGGGCAGCATCGTCTACTGGGTCACGACCTCGGCCGAAGGGGCGGTCCTCAAAGGCTTCCAGATCGGGGACGAAGGGGTCTCGGACGTCGTCACGCCCGCGCAGCTCGAGCCACCGAGCGGCTGCGTCGGCTGTCATTCGTCCGCCGGCGACGGCAAGTACGTCCTCTCGTCGGCGTCGAGCGCCGACAATGGTTCGATCGCCTGGATCATCCCGACCTCGAGCGACGGCAAAGCGACCCCAGCCGACCCATCGATCGTCTCGGCCTCCGCCAACGCGCTTCTTTTGCGCACGACGCAAGAAGCCCCGACGACCTCGTCCGCGCACTTCAAAGCGGGCGATCGGGTCATCGTCTCGAACTACAACGACGGCGTCTCGAACCAGCTGATTTGGACCGATCTCGAGACGACGACGACGACCCAATATTCCGGCACCGGCTCCTACGCGGGCACGGGATGGGGGATCCTCGCGCGCGGCGGCGACAGCCAGCAAGGCGGGCAAGCGGCGTTCAGCCACGACGGCAACACGATCGCGTACGTGTCGGCCGCGCAGATGGGCTACGGCGTCGCGGTTCTCTCGAACGACGGAGACATTCGGACGATCCCGTGGAGCGATCGCCAAGGCGGCACGTCGACGCCGCTGCCGGGCGCGAGCGACCCGGCCTACAGCGAGTTTTATCCGACGTTCGCGCCGGGCGACAAAGTGCTCGCGTTCGACCGCGTGGCGGCAGGTGTCAACAACCCCGGCCCGCAAGGCAACGGAGACAACTACTCCAACCCGCTCTCGGAGGTCTTCGCGATCCCGGCGACCGGCGGCACCGCCACGCGTCTCTCCGGCAACGATCCGCCGGCGTGTCTCGCTCAACCCAGCCCGGGCGTCTCGAACAGCTGGCCGAAGTGGGCGCCGGCGTCGACCGACGTCGGCGGCAAGACCTATTACTGGATCGTCTTCTCGTCGACTCGTCAGTTTGGCTACCCGCAGCTCTACTTGAGCTCGGTCGTGGTCGACGACGCGACCGGCGCGGTCGACGCCACGCACGCCGCGCTCCACCTCTGGAACCAACCCGAGGCTGAGCACAATCACACGCCCGCCTGGGACTTCTTCTCCGTTCCCCCGTCGGGCCCGCGTTGAGCGGAGCCCGATCAAGAAAGCGGCCGCGTTGAGCGGAGCCCGATCGAGAAAGCGACCGCGTTGAACGGAGCCGGATCGAGAAAGCGCCCGCGTTGAGCGAATTTTCATCCGTGATCGAGAGGCGTTCGCATAGGCGGGCGCCTCTTGTTCTTTTGCGCGAAGGCTCCTAAAACGCCCGGCATGCCCGCACGCAAAAAGATCGGTCTGATTGGCGCTGGAAACATCGGTGGTGAGCTCGCTCGCCTCGCCGCGAACCTCGAGCTCGGTGACGTCTTCTTGTTCGACATCGCCGCGAAGGAGAATTTCGCGAAGGGCAAGGCGCTCGACCTCGAGCAGAACGGCGCCGTCATCGGCTACGACGCGAACATCAAGGGCACGTCGAATTGGGCCGACCTCAAAGGCGCCGACGTCCTCATCATCACCGCCGGCATTCCGCGCAAGCCGGGCCAGTCGCGTGACGACATCGTGGGGACCAACCTCCCGATCATCCGTGAGGTCGCGAAGAACGCGAAGGAGCACTGTCCGGACGCGTTCGTCATCGTCATCTCCAACCCGCTCGACGCGATGGTCTACGAGTACAAGCGCGTCGTCGGCGCGCCCAAAGAGAAGGTCGTCGGCATGGCTGGCGTGCTCGACAGCGCGCGCTTTCAGCTCTTTTTGGCGCGTGAAGCGAACGTCAGCGTCAAGGACGTCCGCACGATGGTGCTCGGAGGCCATGGCGATGACATGGTGCCGGTGCTCTCGCACTGCACGATCAGCGGCATCCCGGTCTCCAAGCTCATCTCGAAAGAGAAGATCGACGCTATGGTCAACCGCACGCGCAAGGGCGGCGGTGAGGTCTTGGGCTTGATGGGCACGAGCGCCTACTTCGCGCCGGCCTCGAGCGCGATCGCGATGGCCGAGAGCTACCTCCGCGATCAGAAGCGCATCCTGCCGGCCGCCGCGTACCTCGACGGCGAGTACGGCTACAAAGATTTCTTCATGGGCGTTCCGGTCGTCATCGGCGGCAAGGGCGTCGAGAAGATCATCGAGCTCGAGCTCACCGAAGAAGAGAAGGCGATGCTGAAGAAGAGCGCCGAGAGCGTCCAGGCCGTCGTCGCGGTCTGCAAGAAGAGCTGACGTAAGGGCTGTCCAGAGGGTCGACTCTTGGTCGACCGCTCGCGCCGGAGTGTGCCACTTGCCGATCCCAGGATCGGTCTATAGCCCCCGGCGCGACGCGTTTTGTCGGGAATTTTACGGATGGATCGGTGCTTGCGATACTCCGCGGTCGGAGGTCTCAATCCCAATGTCGCTTCGTCACTTCGCTTCTGCGTTCGTCGCTCTCGCTCTCCTGTCGGTCGCAGCCCCTTCGTTCGCCGACGCGATCCCGCCAGAGGTCCAGGACTGTGAAGGCCACGATCTCGGTGAGGTTTGCGCGTTGACGGGCGCCTCGGCCAACGGATCCACGAGCGGTACGTGTCAGAAGTCGACGTGTTCCTCGCTCTCCTATTCGTGCGACGCCGGAGCAGACGCGGAAGCCGATGCGGCGCCGCACGGCGGACCGTGCGGTACGACGACCTACGACTGCACCAAGTGCGTGGCCGACGCGCCGAGCGCCAATGACGGGGGTACGACGAACGGCGGCGACGGCGGTACTACGACGACACCCAGCGGCGATTCGGGCGGCTGCTCCGCCAGCCCGTCGGATCCGGTGACCGGCTTTGCGTCGCTGCTGCTCGCCGCCTCGATCTTCGCCGGCCTGTTCCTCCGCAAGGGCAAGAGCCGCGTCTGAGCGCAGGACCGCGAACGGCTCGGACGAATCAGCCCGGGCCGACCTCGCGCGTCGCGGTGCACGCGCCCCAGACGCCCCGGATGCAGGTGCTCGTGCCTTCGGTGCACGACTCGTAGGTGCCGACTTGGCGCCTCACGCGGCCGCAGTCGAAGCTGGCGCCTTCGTTGTCGCACGCGCAGCCGACATGATCGGCCTCCGCGCACACGTCGACCGGTGCGTCGTCGCGCTTGTCGGTGCTCGCGGTGCTCGTCGCAGGCCCTTCGTCGGTGCCGTTGTCGCTCGTCTGCGGGCGGTCCGAGCCCGAGCACGCCATCGTGGACATGGAGAACGCAAGAGCAGCGAAGGTGAGGGCGAGGGTGCGCACGAGACGCATCGATTGCAGGTCGCGCGCCATCGACAATCATCGATTTTTTGGGGAGAATCTGAGCGTATTTGCCGTAAACATCGATGCGTGGATGCGGCAGTTGATGCATCGAGCCCGCAGCGTGAAATGTGTGCAAGTGGCGGCGCAACGTCGAGCTCGGCGTGCTCGCTTTTTCCGAACGGTCCTCCTACGATCGGCTTCTTCCTCCGATGAACGCAACGCACGAGCTCCCCCAAATCGGCGATGTGTTGCTCGGGAAATACCTCCTCGAGAGCTGTCTCGGGGAAGGTGGCATGGGCGTGGTCTTTGCCGCTCGCCACGAGCTGCTCGGGCAACGCGTCGCGGTCAAGCTCGTGCAGCCGAGCCTCATCGCGAACAGCGAGGCGGTCGCGCGGTTCGTGAACGAGGCGCGGGCGTCGGCGCGGATCGAGAACGACCACGTCGCCCGTGTGCTCGACGTCGGCACCGTCGACGGAATTCCCTACATGGTGCTCGAATACCTCGACGGCGAGGATCTCGAGCATCTCATCGAGCGGCGTGGCCTTTTGCATGTCGCCGAGATCATCGACCTCCTCCTCGAGGCGATCGAGGGGGTGGCTCACGCCCATGCCCTCGGCATCGTCCACCGCGACCTGAAGCCGTCGAACCTGTTTTTGGCCAAGCGCCAGGACGGCACCGCGCGCGTGAAGGTGCTCGACTTCGGCATCTCGAAGATGGCGGACGCCGGCGCGCAGAACGTCACGCGCACCAATTCAATCCTCGGCTCACCGCTCTACATGTCGCCCGAGCAGCTCCGGAGCTCGAAGGACGTCGATCAGCGCTGCGACATCTGGGCGTTCGGCGTGATCCTCTACCAGCTCCTCACCGGCGCGCCGCCGTTCATGGGCGACAACGCGGTCGCGCTCTTCGCTTCGATCCAAGAGTCCGATCCGCCGACGATGCTCGGTGTCCGCTCCGACGCGGCGATCACGGCGGAGCTCGAGGCGACGGTTCTGAAGTGCCTGAAACGGAAGCCCGCTGAGCGCTTCGCTTCGCTCGCGGAGCTGGCGATCTCGCTCGCCCCGTTCGCAACGCCGCGCGGGGCTCGCACCGTCGAGAACACGGTACGCATCCTCGGCGGTCCGCAGAATGTCCTCGCGACCATTCCGGATGTACAGGTGCAGTCGGGGCCAGCGGTGCATCGTCTGGGAGACACCACCGTCGACGGACGCCAGCTTCAGACCGTGGGCTCGTGGGCGGACGCGGCGAGCGGCGCGAGGAAGCCGAAGCGATCGCCCGCGCTCTATCTGCTCTTCGCGCTTCCGCCGATCGTCGTCGTCGGCGCGGTCGCGCTCTTTCTCGTCGGGCGGGCGGCACCGATCGCGTCGCCCGCCGTCGCTCTTCCGCCCGCCTCGAGCGTCGCGGCGGCGTCGTCTGTCGTCGCTGCTCCGTCCGAGAGCGTGGCTCCTCCGCCGGCGCCGACCGAAGCAGCGAGCACGGCGTCGTCGGAGCCCGTGCCGACGGTCGCGCCGAAGCCGATCGCGACGACGGCGCCGAAGCCCAAAGCGTCGGCGACGCCGCACAAACCAAAGACGAGGTGCGATCCTCCTTACGAGTTCGACGCGACCGGAAAGAAGCTTTGGAAGAAAGAATGCCTGTGAAACGACTTCGCCCGTTCGGAGCGCTCCTCGCGCTCAGCCTCCTCGCCGCGGCGGCCGACGCCCGCGCGGCTGACCCTGGCCCGACCAAGCAGCAATGCGTGACGGCGAACGAATCGGCTCAATCGCTCCGCCAGAGCGGCAAGCTGCGGGAAGCCCGCGTGCAGCTCCTCATGTGCATCGCGAAGGCGTGTCCCGGGCCGGTCCGTGAGGACTGCGCGCAGCGTCTGAACGAGGTCGAGACCGCGACGCCGACGATCGTGTTCGTCGCGAAAGACTCCGTCGGCAACGACCTCACCGCCGTGCACGTGAAGATGGACGGCGCGCCGCTCGTCGGTCGCCTCGACGGCAGCGCGCTCGCGGTCGATCCCGGCGAGCACACCTTCCAGCTCGCCGCCGCTGGCTTCCCGGACATCACCAAGAAGCTTGTTCTCCACATCGGGGAGAAGAACCGCAACGAGAGCATCGCGTTCGTGGCCTCTGACGTCGTCGCGCCTGCGCCCGTTCCCGTGACGTCGACGCCCGCTCCGCCAGTGAGGATGCCCGACGACCAAGGGAGCACGCGCGGCAACGGACAGCGCGTAGTCGGGGTGATCGTGGGCAGCGTCGGCTTGGCCGGCCTCGGCGTCGGCGCTGTCTTCGGCCTCGTCGCGAGCGGAACCTACCACGACGCGCAAACCCATTGCCCGACCGCTGTCACGTGCGACGGCGACGGCGTCTCGGGCGGAAGCGCCGCCCACTCGCAAGCGGCGGTGTCGACCATCGCGTTCATCGCCGGCGGCGCGCTCGTCGCGGGTGGCGTCGTCCTCTATCTCACGGCGCCCAAGCACGGCGGCGTGAGCGTGCAGACGAGCGCCGGCCCCGGCGCGGTCGGCCTCCGCCTCGGGGGGACGTTCTGATGATGCGCCGGCGGTGGCTGGTGTCGATGATCGCGTGCGCGCTCGGTCTCGGCGCGGCGGCGTGCAGTGGGCTCCTCGGCTTCGATGAGCTGACGAGCGACGGCTTCACCGACGGAGGGGGAGCGGGCGAGGCGGACGTCCTCGAGGGTGCAGCGCCCGGCGCCGACGGCGGCGCGCTCGACGCCGGCCCGCTCGATCTGAATGTCGACCCACCGGACGGGGTCGTCGCCACCGCGGCCGCGTGCATGGTCCACACGCTGATCAAAGGACCGGGATCAGGAGGGGAAAAATGCCCGACCTTGCTGTCCGAGCAAGCGGTGTTCTGTGGCGTGACCGGGCTCGTGGCCGCTTCCGACACCATGGTCTATGCGTCGCTCCATAACGGAACGGTCGTCTCGTTCTCGGACTGGTCCACGAAGGGCGTATTCAACGACATGACCATCCGCTTGAGCGACGGCGGGACGCTCGATGTGACGTCTGCGCTTGCGGGGACCGCGCCCAACTTGATCGTCGCCGAGCCTTACCAGCTCGACACCGTCTCCGTGATGACCAAGGCTCTCACCCCGGTTTTGGGCTCCGGGGAATCCGGAAACGGCGACGGTCCAGACGGTGGCTTCAAGGGCATCCGCGCGATCGCGCTCAGCCCGGGAACGACGTCCAAGCTCTGGATCGCCGACGGAAAGGACTTCAGGCGCGCCGACATTTCGGCGCCACCGACGCTCACGACGATCTACCCCGCCGTGTTCAGTACGCCGACAGATGTCACCGAGACCCCTTCTGGCGTCGTCTACGTCACCGCTATCGCCGGTCCGGGCGGGGGAGCGGGTGTCTATCACTTCCGCGAGGGGGATCCCAGCACGAGCATCACGCCCGTCTTGCCGGCCATGACGTCACCGAGCGCGATCACGAGCGACGGGACGGTGGTCATCGTCGGTGACAACAACGGCCGGGTCTACACCATCGACCCGACGGCGAGCATGCCCGCCATCGAGCTCCTCGCGGGCGGAAATCTCGGCACCGAGAAAGACGACGCCTGTCGCGCGGCGGTCATCGAGCAGCCCACCGCCCTCGCGCTCGACTCGCATCACGACGTATTGCTCGCCGACGGAACGACCGGCTCGCTGCGCAAGATCGAGCGCAACTTGGGCGCGCTCGATGTCAGGTGGAACGTGCCCAGCACGTCGTCGCCGAGCGATCCGATCGTGTCCTATGAAGCGACAGCGAGGGCCGGCGCGAACGTCGGCGGTAGCTGCACCTGCAAGGCGCCGCTCGTGGCCTGTACGATCACGGGGTTGCCGAGCCATATAGAACTGATGGTCACTGTCGTCGCTCATACTCAGATCGGCGTCACGAAGCCTTCGAGCCCGTTAACCCCCGCGACGACGAATTGATGCGTACCAAGAACCGCCTACTCACGCTCCTCGTCGTCCTATCGACGACCGGTGCGATCGCGTGCAGCGCGCTCCTCGGCTTCGACGATCTCCGCGCCGGCGGCGACGGCGGACCGACCGCTTCGAACGACGACGGAGGAGATGGTGCTGTTGTCGTCGTGGACGGTGGGGACGGTGGGGACGGCGGCGTGGTCGCCGCCGGCAAACCGGTCGGCGTGATCGC
>CAJDWT010000057.1_pt1 | contig 29494 bp, 29 predicted proteins | sample 7391671 | NCBI WGS metagenome assembly CAJDWT01 (sample SAMEA7055729, study PRJEB34461) | soil metagenome | biome: terrestrial ecosystem; feature: Peninsula; material: soil | place: Antarctica | collected 2016
TTCGAGGAGAGCGACGACCTGAAAATGAAGGTGCTTTTACGGACCGAGGCGCGCGCTCGCAAGATCCCGGTGTTGATGGAGACGAGCGACCGCGGGCTCTTCGACGTCGAGCGCTTCGATCGTGAGCCTTCACGCGCGCTCTTCCACGGTCTCGTCGGTGATCTCGACCCGCAGAAGCTCGTCGGCATGAGCACGTACGAGAAGGTGCCGATCGTCCTCGGGATCATCGGCGCGAAGACGATGTCCAAGCGCATGGCCGCCTCGCTCGTCGACATCGACGCGACGCTGAAGACCTGGCCCCAGCTCGCGAGCGCGGTCGCGCTCGGCGGTGCGATCAACACCGACGCCGCCCGTCGGATCGCGCTCGGCAAATTCAAGGGCTCGGGCCGCTACTTCGTCGACCTCGAGACGATCGTGAGCGACGGCCAAGCCGAGGATCTCGCCGCCCTCGACGAAGAGATGGCCGTCGAATCGAGCACAGTCATCGAGCGCCCGCCGACGACGATGCAGGGCTCGGTCGAGACGACGATCCCATTGCCGCAGCTCGATCGGCTCGTGACTTTCGCCGCGCTCGCGCCTTCGGGCGGAAACTGCCAGCCCTGGCATTTCCGCTTCGGAGGCGACGTGCTCGAGTGCGTGCACGACGTCGCGCGCTCGAAGTCGCTGCTCGATTTCGACAACCGCGCGAGCTACGTGGCGTTCGGCGCGCTCGCCGAAAATCTGCGACTCGGGGCCGGCGCGCTCGGGGTCGGCGCGCGCTTCCATCCGTTCCGCTCGCGGCCCGATCCGCTCACCATCGTCAGCGCGACGCTCGGCGGAGAAGGCGCGAGCCTCTCCGAGACCGACGCGATTCTCGCCGCCCAAATCCCCCTCCGCCTCACGAACCGCACGCTCGCGAAGCGCGAGCCCATCGCCGAGGCCGACCTCGAGGCGATGCGCGCGGTCACTCGCGAGGCCGGCGCCGAGCTCCGCTTCGTCACCGACCCTGCCGTCCTCGACGAGCTCGGACATGTGATCGGTCTCGGCGAGCGCCTTCGCCTGATGTCACCGGCCATGCACAAAGAGATGATGGGGGAGCTTCGTTGGTCGGACGAGTCGACGAAGCGGACGCGCACGGGGCTCGACATCGCGACGCTGGAGCTCACGCCGACCGACGAGGCGGGCATGCGGCTCATCGCCGACCGCAGCGTGATGAACGCGGTCTGCGAGGTCGACGGGGGTCACGGTCTCGGCGAATCGTCGCGCAAATCGATCGCCGCCGCGTCGGCGGTCGGTTTGGTCTGCTTTCCGCGCGCGCCGGGTGACGTCGTCGACGAGGCCTACTTCAAAGGCGGTGTCGCGCTCGAGCGCGCATGGCTGATGGCGAGCGCGAAGGGCTTGGCATTTCAGCCGATGACGCCCCTGCTCTATCTCTTCGAGCGTCTCCGGGCTGGCGGCGAAGGGCTCGACGAGCGCGAGAAACGCGAGCTCACCGAGCTTCGAACGCGATTCGAGCGCGCGTTCGGCCTCAAGCCGGGCGCGAACGCGAGCACTGCCGAGATCATGATGTTCCGGCTCGCCGTCGCCGATCCGCCCTCGGCCCGCTCCCTGCGCCGCCGGGTGCAAGACATGCTCGAAATCGTCTGAGCAGCGACGCCCACATCCTCGGAAGATGTGGGCGTGTGGTGGTCGTAGCGTGCACCTTTCCTTGCCAATCGGAGACGCGAAAGACGAATCGAGTGGTGCGCGTTCAATCTGTCGTCACGCTTAATGCCCCTGGGAGTGAACTCAATGCGATCGAATGGACAAGCTCGTATGCAATCCAAGACGTTCTATGCATTTGCTCTTTCCGCAATCACGATGACGCTGGCGGTCGGCGTCGAGGCTCACGAGCGCACCGTCTGCCGGAACTTCGACGGCCCGTTCTCGTCCGACACCGTCCCTCCTCCGACGTGCACCTCTCCGGTCGGCCTCTGCACCCACGGCTTGCTGAAGGGTGACTTTCCGGCCGACTACGACTTCACGTTCTCCACGCTGCAATCTTCGGAGGATCCGACCGACCCGACCGCGTTCGTCTACACGGGCCACAGCACGATCACGACCAAGCACTTCGGCATCATCCACACCGACGACAGCGGGGTCATTCACATTCCGGCGACGGGCCCTTCACACTTCACGACCACCGCCGTCGCAGCCATCGGAACCGGACGTTTCGTGGGCGTCACCGGCGCTTTCGTGGCGACCGGCGACCTCGATTTCACGACGGGTCACGCTGACGGCAGCTATTTCGCGCACCTCTGCAGCGAACGCGGCGACTGCTTCCACTGACGACGCCGTCGATCGACGCCCCTCACGCCTAGCCTCCTCCTTCGAAGTCGCCACGCCTTCGGCCTCGCGCTCGTATTCGCGTCGTCGATCGCGCGCGCGGCCTCGGCGGAGGGGCCACGGACGATGTGCGGCGCTCCGCCAGAGGCCGAAGCGCTCATGAACGTCGACGCCGAGCGAAGGCTCGAGTTTCTCGCGGTGACGTTCGATCGTGAGACGCGCGCGCTCGGCACCTGGTCGCTCGTGTTCGGCGGTTCCACCGCGGTGATTGCGGCGGCGGAGACGACGGCGGCGTTCGCGCTCCGAGACTACGACCTGCGCGTGGATGCAGCGATCGCCGCGAGCGTCGCCACGATCGGCTCGGCGTCGTTCTGGCTCTTGCCGCTGCGTATCTCGGTGCCGCTGCGGCAGGCACGAGCTCGGTGGTCGGAGCCCGATCGGTGCAGCGTGCTTGCGAACGCAGAGGCGACGCTCGCTACCGCCGACGAAGACGAACGGCTCGCGCATGGACCGCTGGCGCACGTGGGGATCGTCCTCGTCAACGGCGGCGCGCTTCTCCTCGCTGGCCTCGGCTACGGCCATTGGACGACGGGCGTGCTCGACGCCGTGGGCGGCATCGCGGTGGGCGAGCTGGCGACCTTCACGCAGCCCGCGCATCTGCGCGCCGCTCGAGCGCGTTACGACGCCGGCGAGCTCGGCCCAGCCTCGTCTGGCGCGCTCACGTGGAGCATCGCTCCGCGGGTCACGCCGACCGCGGCGGGCCTCTCGCTCGCCGTGCTCTGGTAGGCACCCATAAAATGGGGGCGATAAAAACTAGAAAACCGTAATCATTTCAATGATCAAGCCCGCAGATTCGCAAACGTTTCGGGCGGGTGCTACCTTTCGCCTCCATTCGTTTTCGACCCCCCACTCTCGCGGGCTCGCCGCGTGTGGAGGGGATTTGCTTCGATGATGAAGGAAGTTACGGCGTCAGACGCGACCGAGCACGCGCGCGCCACGTTCTTGCAGCGCGTCCTCGAGCCGCCGGCGTACGGCTGGTCGAAGAACGGCGCGTTCTACAAGCCGACGGCACGCGAGATCATGGCGTGCTGGCGCGGCCGCATGAACCTGTTCGCGACCCGCAAGAATTGGCTGCCGGTCACCGGTTGGTTCTGGACCCTGTGCCTCGTCCCCTTCGCCGTCATCTTCTTCACGCGCTACTTTTCGTGGCCGCTCCTCGTCGTCGGCTTCCTCTACGCGATGGTCGGCCTCGGCACCGTCAACATCGTTTGGCTCCATCGTTACTGCACGCACCGCGCGTTCACGTTCAGCCACCCGTTTTATCGCTTCATCATCCGGAACCTCACGATCCGCCTCGTGCCCGAAGAGGTCTACGTGGTCTCGCACCACGTCCACCACGCGTTCCCGGAGAAAGCCGGCGACCCTTACAACTCGCTCGGCGGCCGCCTCTACTGCTTCTTGGCCGGTGAGCTCCACCAGCCAATCGCGCGCGACCTCACCGAGAAGGAATATGCGCGTGCGGCGGGCTTCGTCGATCACACAGGCGTCGTCCCCAACACGTACGCGCAGTACCAAACGTGGGGCTCGATCTGCCACCCGGCGCGGCTCTATGCGCACTTCGCGCTCAATTGGGCCTTCTGGTACGGCGCCTTTTATCTCATCGGCGGCCATGCGCTCGCATGCGCGATCTTCGGTATGTCGGGTCTTTGGGCGATCGGCATCCGCGACTTCAACTACGACGCGCACGGCTGCGGCAAAGACAAGCGCAAGGACGGCGTCGACTTCAATCGCCGCGACCTCTCGATCAACCAGCTCTTCGCCGGCGTCGTCTCGGGCGAGTGGCACAACAACCATCACCTCTATCCCGCCGGCGTCAGGTCCGGGTTCTTGTGGTGGCAGGTCGACAGCGCCTACGCCTTGATCCGCGTCGTACGTGCGTTCGGCGGCATCTCCTCGAGCCGTGATTTCAAGGCGCGGTTCCTCGCCGAGCACCATGCCCCCTATCTCGAGGCCGTTCGAAAGCGCGGTCCCAGTGGCACCGACATCGACGATGACCGCCGCGCCGGAATGCTCGACGTGATGCGCCGCAGCCTGCGCCGTTAAAGCCCGCCGAGCAGGAGGGGGTGCGTCGGGAATGAAAGGCCGCGGGGGCGGCTTTGATCTCACGAGGCACATCATGCAATCGGCCAAAAAGCAGACCCCGAAGCTCGACGAACGTGACGAGGGCCTCGAGCGCTGCGGCAACCCGCGTCCTCGGCTCGAGAGCGGCTACGAGCTCACCGCCTATCGCTCGATCGACCAGTACCTCGACCCGTTCGTCGACCCTGTCGCCGGCGTCGATGTCGACCCGTTCGATCGCCTCCTCATCGATTCGTCTCACTTCGACGAAGACGGCGTTGTGCTCGGCGAAGCGGGCTTCTCCGCTGACGATGATGAGAACGAGCACGACGACGAGGACGACACGATCCGGATGGAACGCCCGACGTTCGAGCCGCAAAAGGCGTGAGCCAAACCGCGGCGCTCAGGCCGTGACCGCGCGCATGCGGAGCTTGGCGACGTCGGCGATCGTGTCGACCAGCACGCGAACAGTGATCGGTTTCACGAGGTAGGCGTCGAAGCCCGATTCGATCGCCCGGCGGATCTCCGCTTGGCTCGAGTTGCCGCTGATCGCGATCGCGGGGATGTCACGCCGACGCGAGCGGCGCACGAGCTTGATGAAGTCGGTGCCGTCGCTCGTGCCCGGCATGCGAATGTCGCTGACGATGACGTCGGGCGAGAGCACCTCGAAGACGTCCATCGCAGCGGCCAACGTCGAGGCCAGGGTCGGCGAGCCCCCCGCGACGCGGATCATCACTCCGGCGAGCTCCCGCGTGTCCGGATCGTCATCGACGACGAGCACCCGAAGCCCGTCGAGCAACTTCGAAGGTTTCGGCGGCGCGTCCATCGGAGCTACTCTCGTTGGCTGCGCTGAGGTTCGTCAACGCAAGACGGCGATGTTTTGAAAAGCTCTCTCGCCTGGCTTCCGATCGGTCGGTAAAGATGCCACATACGGATGCGCTTGCGTTTGACGTCCCAAGCACAGCCGGCCATTCTGGGGCTGCCATTATGCCCGACCAAACGAGTGCCTCCTTGCTGGAGCGGACCCGCGAGGTCGCCGCCGTCGTCGATACGATAAATCGAGGGGCGGAGCCAAAGGACGGCCTCCGCGCGGACCTCGAGCGCGATCCCGAAGCGCTCGCCGCGGCGCTCGAGGCTCTCCGTGTCCAGCACGAAGAGCTCGTCGTGTCCGAGCGCGCGCGCACCGACGCAATCTTTACCTACGCGCCGGATGCCTATCTCGTCACCGACCGCGCCGGTCTCGTCCGCGAGGCGAACCTCACCGCGCTCTCGTACTTCGATCGTGAGCTCGCAGCTCTCGTCGACAAGCCGCTCGCGACGCTCGTCGCCGGGCAAGACGGACCTGCGCTCTTCGAAATGATGACGAACGTGAATGCCGCGAACGCGAAGAAGAACGAGCGGCGGCTGCGCGTTCGCTTCCGCGACGAAGATCACCCTCCGCTCGCGATCGGCGCGCTCGTGAGCCACATCGCGCCGAACGACACGCTCTTCTGGCGCTTTCGCGTCCTCGCCGAAGAACCGACGAGCGCATTGTCCTCCCTCGCGCCGAGAGCGAACGCCGAGCCCTCGTCGCTCCGCATCCTCGTCATCGCCCACGACGACGAGACGCGCTCGGTCGTCGAGCTCGCCGCGTCGTCATTCGACTGCGAGATCCGCACGGCCGACAGCATGGCGGGCGCCCTCGTCGTCTTGCGCTCCTACGAGGCGGACATCGTCGTGGCCGACCTCTTCGTTCAGAGCAACGCCGGGAGCGACATCATCACCGAGCTCCGAGCCCGCAACCACCGCCCAATCCCGCTCGGCGTCGCCTTGAGCGGGGTCGCCTCCGCCGACAGCCGGCATGCGCTCGCGGCTGGCTTCCACTCGTTCTTGATGAAGCCCGTCACGGTCCATTCGGTGAAGAACGCGCTTCAAGCGACCATGCGCGTCCTCGAGAAGCGCAAGAAGCGCGCGCGCAAACGAACGTAGCGTTCAACGAGCGGTCACCGTCGCAGCCGGCTCCCAAATGCGGCAGAAAGCATCAGCTGGCGCACAGCACCACGCTCGCGCGCGATCGGCTCGTGCACTTTTTTGCGCCGCCAGCGAGTGAACGTGGTGGGTGCGACATTTGCTCTAGGCGAGCACCATGTCCAAGACCGCAAAGACCTCCAAGAAGAAGAAGACGAACGCAAAGAAGCCGTCGGCGCCGACCGCCATGTTGAAGAAGCAACACCGCGAGGTGAAGGCGATCTTCGGGAAGCTCGAGAAGGGCAAAGGCGACCCGACAGCGCTCTTGAAGGAGCTCGCCGACAACCTCGCCGCTCACATGAAGATCGAGCAGGATATTTACTATCCGGCGATCGCGAAGGTCGACGAAGACCTCATCATGGAGAGCTTCGAAGAGCATTCGCTCGCCGAGCTCGGTCTCAAGCGCTTGCTCGCGACCGATCGCAAAGACGAGGCCTTCGAGTCGCGCGTGACGGCGGTGAAGGAGCTCATCGAGCATCACGTCGAGGAGGAGGAAGAAGATCTCTTCCCGAAGGTCGACCGGAAAGTGGACGCAGAGGTGCTCGCCGACCTCGGCGCGCGGATGGAGGCGCTCTTCGCGAAAACGAAGGCCGCCGGCTTCGAGGCGACGGTGCCGAAGGGGTACGCCAAGACATCGGCGGACGTCTCTCGCGCCTGAGCGAGCGACGCAACGGGCATTCGGCGTGCGACGACCGCACGTGGGATCACGATGGCAATCCGGCGCCGCATGAGCGGCTCGTTCAGCACCGCCCCCAACTCGGCGCGCTGCAGCGCGTGGGCAACCTGTGACGATGAGCGCAGAACAGTTTTGCCGCTCAGCTTTCGCGAGCGCCTCGCCCGTAAGATTTGCGCGCGGGCGAGCAGTCGTCGTCGAAAGCTGGGCGGCTTCTTGCAGTCGATCGCCGAGAAGGAGTCGAAACCGTGGCGGACCGCCGGTTCGATAATCGTCCGACGCAGGCAAACCATTCATCGACCTTCGAAAGGACAATTCCCATGAGCGAACCCGCAAAGCCGTCATCGACCGCGACCGCGACCGAGCCCAAGACCGCAAAAAAAATGCCGAAGCGCGCGACCGAGAACAAGAACCCCAAGCAGCGCGAGGACGCCGTTCAGCGCACCAATCGAGACATGGCGCGCCCAGGCGACGCGCAAGCTCCGGCCGACGCGCTGGCTCACGATGGACAGATCGTGCAGCTACGCGCGCTTCCTTACCCGCTTCCTTAGGGGTTCGATGTCCGTGGACGATCTATGGGACAGAGAGAAGATCGGGCGTCGCGTCGGCGACGTTCGCGCCAACCCGTCGTAAGCCCATCCGAGGTAGCGATGCAGCACTCTGCCACGGTTGAGGCGGTCGTGAGGGACAGCACAAGCGCATCGAACGCTGGATCGCGGGGAAATCGAAGACGGCACGCGCCTCGCATTTGGCCCGTCGCTTCGTCTTCCCTATCCTACGAACCGAACTGGAGACTCTCTCAATGAAATTTCGAACCCTTGCTCTTTCGATCCTCGTGCCGACCCTCGCTTCGATGGCTTTCGCCTGTGGCGGTGGCGCCGACAACACCATCAACAAAGACCTCGCCGATCCGGCACGCGTGAACCAGTCACCGACGGTTGGTGACGGCGGCGCTGTCGACACGACCAACGCCGACCTCGCCAAGCCGGCGTCGGTGAACCAGTCGCCGGACCCGACGCCGACGAAGACGCCCTGACCCAAGTTACTGACGTGCTCGGAGGCGACGTTGCTCTTTACAAGCGACGCCGCCTCTTCGCGTTTTCAGAAGCGCGTCAGTTACCCGCGTCGGCGAGAATCGGGAAGCCGCTCGCGTCGAATCGCTCTCGACACCCACCGCTCTTGCCCACGCTCGGCCCGACCACGCTCATCGTGAACGGCCCCGCGGGATGCGCGACGGCGACGTAGTGACGAGCGAGCCGATCGCATGTCGGCGGTGTGCGTAAGAGGAGCGGCATGCACATCACCCATGTCTCGCCACTCTTGTCGCGACGCAGGGGATACTTCGCCCTGAACGCGGGCGTGCTCACCATGACGCTTTGACAGCCGTCACTGCGAAGCTCGGCTGCGCCCGGAAGCTTTTGCTGCTCAAAGGTCATCGCTTGCAGCTTGAGCACCCCGAAGGAAGATGAGCCTACGCCGGTGAGCCCCACCCAGAGAAACGCGATGAACAGGCCGCACGCACACGCGTAGACAACCTTCAGCGCGAAGGCGAGCCAGGGAGGCAGCTTCCGCTTCTCGTTCTTCGGACGTCCAGGAAAACCGGGAGGCAACGGCGTTGCGCTCATCGTCATGACGACAATAGCGCGTTCTTTTCCGAAGCCGACAGCTCCGTCCGATTTTCGTTCGTCTTGGTCTGACGGCTAAAACGTCAACGCGAGCGCGTTCTTGATCTCGAGGTCGGTCGTGAGGACGCCGATCGGTGGATTCGAGTCGAAGTGGAACGTGCCGGTGATCGCCGCCGACAAGACGGGCGTGATCTTGAAGATGAGCGCCGCCTCGTCGAGCATGCGGACGTCGGTGAAGTCGTCGAAGCGTGGCTGCACGTAAAAGGTCTCGGCGAGGGTGACGCGGGTGTCGAGGCTGTAGGAGATCGACGCGTAATTGTTCCAGCGATGCGCCCAGTAGTCGGCGCGGTCGGGCGAGCCGGGCACGATGTTGATCGCGTCGTGCTCGAGCATGTAGCCGGTGCCGGTGTACACATCGAGCTCCTTCGATTGGTAGACGCCGAAGCGCGGGCCGATGCCGGCGAGGTCACGCAGCAAGATGCGCTGAAACTCGTCGCTCTGGAGCTGCCCAAAGACCTCGCCCCAGAGCCACGGCAAAAGCTCGTAGTTGTAGCGCGCGTGCAGGAACGAGTTGTTGGTCGACGTGGCCCCGTTGTACCGGGCGAACTCGGCGTTGCCGAAGAGGAAGCCCAGATGTGGGCCGGTCGCGAAGCCGATTCCTCCGGCGGTCGCGGCATCGAGCCCCTTGGTGTTGCCGGCGTGCCCGTCGAGCGACCCTTGCAGCGTCACTGACCAACCCTTGGCCTTCAGCTTCTTGCGGAGCGGCTCAGTGTTGACTTGAGCAGAGGCGCCGCGCGTGGAGAGGACCGCGGCGAGGACGACGGCGAAGCGGACGAGCGTGCGGGCAAAAGAGCGGCGCATGCTCGCCTCTTACTGCATGCGGGCAAGGGTACGCTCGTCGACTGCGCCTGGGCTGGGCGTGTCGTTTCAGTGGACAATCAGCTGGACTGCGCCCATTTGCCCCGTTTGCACCAAGCCCGTTTGCACCAAGAAGGAAGACGGCGAGTTTGGTTGGTTCGACCGGGCTTTTTGTGAAACTCTTGTAAAGGCCGGTCCTGCGACCGCCCGCAGCGGAGAGACATGACGAGCATAGGGGGTCCCGACGGTTTGATGAGCGAGGAGCGCCGGCTCGGCGCCCTTCGCACGTACGAGATCCTCGACACGCCGCCGGAGCCCGCCTTCGACGAGATCGTCGCGCTCGCTGCCGAGCTTTGTGGCGTACCGATCGCGCTGATGACGTTCATCGACGACAAGCGACAGTGGGCCAAAGCCGTGATCGGGACCGAAGAGCGGAGCATGGCACGTGAGCTCACCTTCTGCGCGCACACGATCCAGCACGACGGCGTGATGGTCGTCCCCGACGCGACGAAGGACGAGCGCTTCGCCCAAAATCCGCTCGTCGTAGGCCATCCGGGCTATCGCTTCTACGCCGGCACGACGATCCGGTCGCGCGCAGGTCTCGCGCTCGGGACGCTCTGCCTCTTGGACCGAGTGCCGCGTGAGCTCGACGACCGCGCGCGCCGCATCCTCGAGACGCTCGGACGTCAGATCGAAGCGCAGCTTGAGCTCCGTCTCGCGTCGCGCGAGCTCGCGCGACGCGAGAAAGACGCGGTCGCACAGCAAGAGGTCACGAACGCGGCCCAGATCGAAAAGAGCTTGCTCGTCGCGCTCGTCGTCCACGACGTCAAGTCGCCCCTCACGAGCATCGTCCACAACGCCGAGTTCCTGGCCGAGCAGCTCCAAACCGAAGAGGAGCAGGACGCAGCGAACGGCATCCTCGCGAGCGCGCAGTATTTGAACGACATGGTCCTCAACCTGCTCGATGTCACGCGCGGGGAATCCGGAGAGATGGTCCCCAATATCGAGGCGACCGATGTCGCCGCGCTGTTCGAGCGGGTCCGCAAGGCGATGACCTATCGGACGCTCCGCTCGCACCAATCCCTCACGGTCGACGTCCGCTGCGAGCACACCGTGCAGCTCGACCCCAGCCTGATGCGGCGGGTGCTCGAGAACCTCGTCGACAACGCGTTGAAGTACGGCGCGACGCACGTCCGGCTCGAAGGGCGCTCTCTCGCCAACGATGAGACCGCGCTCGATGTCACCGACGACGGGCCCGGGATCCCGCCCGAGTTCCACGAGCGCATCTTCGAGGCGTACCAGCGGCTCGAACGCGAGCCCAAAGCGCACGCCGGAAGCCGTGGCCTCGGCCTCGCGTTCTGCCGTCTCGCCGTCATCGCTCACGGCGGAACGATCGAGGTCCTCGCCAACGAGCCGCATGGCGCGATTTTTCGGGTCCATCTTCCGAAAACCGGCGTCCTTGAGAGCGCGGTTCGGTATCGCTCGAGCGTGAAGAGCGAGAAGCTCAAGCGCTCTGCGCGTTGAGCCGAATATGGGCTATGCGTGAAAGATGCGATCGTGCGCTTGACAGCCACGCGCCCAGCGCAATCGTTGTGACCTCATGAGCACCTCCCTCGCAAACCTTCGCGTCTTGCTCGTCGACGACGACGCCGACACGCTCGAGCTCTCGCAGCTCGTGCTCGAAGGCGCCGGCGCGAACGTCGAGACGGCACGCTCCGTCTCCGAGGCGGTCACCGCGTTCCGACGATTCACGCCGAGCGTCGTGGTGTCGGACTGGAACCTCGACGACGGCGACGGCGCGGACCTCCTCGCGACGCTCGCGACCATCCACAACGGCTTCCACGCGATCGCGGTGAGTGGCTCGGCCAAGGCGGACAAAGAGGCCGACGCGCTCGCCGCCGGCTTTCAGCGTTATCTCGTCAAACCGATCACGGGTGAGGCGTTGCGCAGCGCCGTCGGTGACGCCGCCGCGCTCACGAGATCGGGCGAACGCGCGCGCGACGCGGGCTGATCACGCGTTCTTCGACCGACCGCGCGCGACGTCCGTCTCGCGTTCCCTCTGCATCTGGGCTCATGCGCGACCGCTCGGGCTCGGTCTGATCGCGTGCGGTAAGGTGACACGACTGCCATGCGTCTCTCCGCGCTCGTGCTCGCCGCTTCGTTCGCGCTCGGTTGCGGGCACGGAACGGTCACGTGGACGCCGTCGCTCGAAGCGCAGTCGAAAGAGATCCAGCCGACGCCGCAAGACGAAGGGCGCGCGCTCCTGCTCGACGGGGTGAAGAACGGACGTGACCTCGGCGGTCTCGCCGGCATGCATTCGGTCGTTCCGACCGGGCAGTTCTTCCGCACCGCCTCGACCTCCCACGCGACCGAGCGCGACAAAGCGGTCCTCCTCGCCCGCGGGATCGTCGCCGACGTCGATCTGCGCACGTACTGGGAGGCGCTCGCGTCACCCGACGCTCTCGCGCACGACCCGCGCTTCCACTACGAGCGCGTGTCGCTCTTCGGCTTCGGCATGCTCGACTGGCTCACGTTTTCACCGGACGACCGCGGAACGAGCTACATCGACGCGCTCGCGAACCATCAAAGCGACTTCCGCAAGGTCTTCCACGCGCTTGCCTCGCAGCCGCGCGGCGGAGTCCTCTTCCACTGCGCGTCGGGGAAGGACCGGACCGGAATCCAACCGGGCCACCACCCACTGATCCTGCATCGCCGTATCCGGCTTGAGCAAATCGGAAAATACCGGCAGCAAGGTATAGGCGAGCCCGCCACCGGCGATCGAGTCGTTCCTCGAAGCGCTCGACGACCAATACGGCGGCGCACGCGCGTATTTGAGGACGATCGGCGTGAGCGAAGAGGACATCGAGGCGCTGAGCGAGAAGCTGGGCCAGTAGGCGCGAATGGCTTTATCGCCAGCTAGCCTCGTGTCGAGAGAAGCCGAGAGCGGGCCCGCGGATGGTTCGCTACGATGAGCCCATGACCCCTTCGCTTCCGTGGCTTTCGGTCTCCGTCCTGGCGGTCGCGCTCGCGCTGAACGGTTGCAGTGACGCGGGCGATGGCGCGCAGGGCTCGATAGGCGGCGATGCCGGCGCGGCCGCAGACGGCGGAGGCAACGGCGGACCGACCGACGGCGCGAGCGCCGATACGGGCGTGCCTTCGCCTTCGTCGGTGCCGACCGACCCGATCGCCTACGAGAAGAACAAGCCGTTCACGCTCGGCAGCGCGACGACGAGCTACGTCTACGTACCCGCATCGTACGACGACACGCACCAGACGCCGACGACGTTGCTCGTCTGGCTCCATGGTTGCGGCGGCTATGCATCGGGCGACATTTACACCGTGTCGCCGGGCAAGGCGCAGTCGTGGATCAGCCTCGCGGTCGGCGGGCAGGAGGGAAACTGCTGGGACATGACGAGCGACCCGCCCCGCGTCTTGGCCGCGCTCGCCGACCTCAAGACGCACTTCAACATCGCGCCGAAGCGCGTGGTGCTCGGCGGGTACTCCTCCGGCGGCGACCTTTCCTACCGGATCGCGTTTTACAATGCGTCGCTCTTCGCCGGCATCGTCGTCGAGAACACGTCGCCGTTCCGCGACACGGGCTCCAAGCAAGCCGATTCGCTCGCCGCCGCATCATGGAAATTCAACATCGTGCATCTCGCGCATTTGCAGGACGACACCTACCCCATCGCCGGCGTCCGCACCGAGACCGAGGCGTTGAAAGCGGCTGGATTTCCGCTCGTTCGCGTCGAGGTCGACGGCGGTCACTACGACGACCCCGGCGCGATGGAGAACGGACACGCGGTGCCCGGTACCAACGCCGATCTCGTCACCTATCTACTGCCGAAGCTCGACGCGGGCTGGACCGCGCCCTGATTCGTCACTGCGAGGCGCGCAGCGCGTCGAGGCCACCGGGCGTCGTGGGAAACGTCACGGAACGCGGCTGATTCATCGAATGAGGCGCGATAGGAAGCCCGTCACCGAGCTGCCCCTTGCTTCCGTCGCCGAGGCACCAGATCGTCCAGCCGTCGAAATCGTGAACCAGCTCACACGCGTGCGCGTTGCCAAGCGCGAAGAGCGCCGGCGTCCCCACTTGGAGCGTGAGGCGGGCATGGCCGGAGTAGCTGCCTGCGGGGTCACCACCGATCTCGCCAGCTTCGTCATGCCCCCAACAATAGATCTCCGATGTGTTGCGGAGCTGCGCGCAGAAGTGCGTACCGGTTCCGCCGTACACGGCCCGGATCCCGCCCAACACCTCGTAGTCGTCGTCGGGCTGGCTGTAGACAACGACGGTCGAAGGCTTGGTCCCGGGGATGTCGCCAGAGCCGCCCACGCCCGCGTCTTCGAGCACCGCTCCACCGCCGAGCTGACCGTACCGGTCGTTTCCGAGGCACTCGACGAAACCACTTGGGCTTAGACCGACGCAGATGTTTCCCCAGCTCGTGCTCACGAAGGTCGGTTGTGCCGAGTGATCGAGCCCATTGGTCAGCCCGGCGATCTGTGTGGGGGTCGACGTCGACGCGTCGGCGACGTCCTTGCCGAGCTGTCCCCACGTGCTGTCGCCCCAGCACCAGATCCCGCCCAGTGACGACACGCATACGGTCTTCCATGCGCCCGAGAGACCGGACGACCGACCGACGAGCACATGCACCGGTGAGCGGACGACCGAAGGCAAGCCCGGGCCGCCGCCGATCTCCCCTTCCTCGTTGTCGCCCCAACACCAAACGTTGCCGTCGCTGGCGATGCACGTCTGGCCGAAGCCTGCAGCGAGCTCATCGGCGGGAGGCAAGCTGTAGATTTGCGAGGGTCCGACGAGAGGCGCGCCCGCGTCGCTCGCGGTCGACTGGCCGTATTGGTTGGAGCCCCAACAGGCGATGGTGGAGTACGGATCGTTCAGGATCGCGCACGCGTGGGCATTGCCGAGGCTCACCTCACGCGCGCCGGGCATCTCTTGGCCGACGTGCGAGACCAGGTAAGGCGTCGAGCGTGCGGCGCTCCCCTGATCGCCGAGGATGCCGCTCGGATCGGCGCCCCAGCACCAGACGAAGCCGTCGAGCGTCGTGATGCACGTGCTGTCATTGGACGTCGCGATCGTCGACCCCGAGCCGATGCACGCGTAGCCGCGGCAGGTCCCGTCTCCGCCGCACCCTTTACCGTCGCGCGAGGAGACCTCGCACGCGCCGGCGTCACCGCAGATCGCCTGCTCGCATGCAGCATGCACGAGAGGCGCGCACTCCGCGTTCGTATGGCACATCGAACCGGCGTCGAGCACGACCGAGCCTTCTCCGGCACTGGCTTCGGCGTCGAGGCGCGAGGCATCGGAGGCCACGACGTCGTGGAAGGTCGCGTCGTCACCGCCCGCGACAGCGTCGTAGCGCGAATCGGGATCGATCCCGAGGATCACTTGGCACCCGACGAGCGCGACGACGCCCGCGAGCGCCGAGGCGAACGCGAGCCGACGACGAAAACGAGGGGGAGACGCGCGCACGAGCCTCCTCTGTCTACACGAATCGAAGCGCAGAGCTAAGCCGCTTTTCCGAGCCGTTTTTTCGAGTAGAATCGAGATGCTCGGTCGTCGAACGTCGCTCCTCGCGTCGGCTCGATCAGGGGGGCGAAACGATGCTCGAAATTCTTCCTGACGAGCCCGTGAAGGCGGGCGAAATCGTGGCGCACCGGTACCGCCTGGACCGCGTCGTCGGCGAGGGTGGAATGGGCGTCGTCTGGGCCGCCACCCACGTGCTCACCGAGAAGCCGTGTGCGCTGAAGTTCTTGAAGGCCGGACGCGCGGCCGACCCCCGCAGCCACGCGCGCCTCCTCCACGAAGCGCGCGCCACCTGTCGTGTGCGGCATCCGAACGTCGCGCCGGTGCATGACATCCTCGAGCTCCCGAACGGCGTCCCGTTCATCGTCATGGATCTCCTCGACGGCGAGCCGCTCTCCGCACGTCTCCGACGCGGGTCGCTCGACTGGACCGAGACGCTCGAGATCCTCGCCCCTACTGCCGACGCGATCATGGCCGCGCACGAGCACGGGGTCGTCCACCGCGACCTCAAGCCGGATAACGTGTTTCTCGAAAAGACGTCCGACGGCGGCTATGAGGTGAAGGTCCTCGATTTCGGAATCGCCAAGCGCTTCGACATCGCCACTGAAGCCGGGCCGATCGACGATCGCACGTCGACGGCGCCCACGACCCACGGGCTGACGACGACGAACTCGATGGTCGGAACGCCGTCGTACATGGCGCCGGAGCAGATTCGGCTCGAGGCCGACGTCGGCACGCCGGCGGACGTCTGGATGCTCGGCATGCTCGCCTACGAATGCCTGATCGGCCGTCGACCCGAGCGCGACCCGCTCACACATGGGATCGACGACCGGCTCGCCGAGCACGAGCTCGCGACCGAAGCCCGGGGAGCGAGCGGCGCAGCGGTCGCCTTCGTGCTCGGGATGCTCGAGCTCGAGCCGAAGGCGCGCCCTTCCCTCGCCGAGCTCTGCCAGGCCATGCGCACGCTCCACGTCGGTGCGCCACCGCCGAAGCGCTCCCCGCCGCTCGCGCTCGTCGCCGCGTTTCTCCTCGTGGCGATCGCGGGGGCGGCGTTCGTCGTCGCGCACGCCGGCGCGAAGCCGGAGGCAGCAGCCACGACGATCGCGATCGAGGCGCCAACAGCGACCCTGGGCTCGACGTCGATCGCGACCGCAGCTCCCACCTCAGCTCCTACGGCGACGGCCACCACGACGGCGATCGCCAGCGCGAGCACGACCGAGGCGCCAAAAAAGAAATCGCGCCCGCACGTGGCGACGTCGGCGGCGGCGGCGGCGGTGACTCCGTCCTCCACCATGACGCTCCCTTCGTATGAACGCCGTTAGACGCCATCGCTTCGCCACCGGCATCGTCCTGGCAACCATGCTTGGCTCGAGGATGACGTTCGCGCAACCGACCGACGACGCGGCTCGTGCGCAGTCGCTCTTCGACGACGCGGTGAGGCTGCTCGAAACGAATCGCTTCTCCGACGCTTGCCCGAAGCTCGCCGAGAGCCTCGCCCTCGACCCCGCCGGCGGCACCGCCGTCGACCTCGCGTTCTGTTACGAGCACGATGGCAAGCTCGCATCGTCGCTCGACGCCTACCGCGCCGCGCTACTCATCGCCGAGAGCGAAGGGCGCGAGGATCGGAAGAAGACAGCGAGCGAGCGAATCGAGGCGCTCGAGCCACGCGTCGGACGCATCCACCTCGTCGCCGACGCAGAGCATTGGCCGAGCGAAGGGTGGCAGGTGTTGCTCGACGCGCACGTGCTCACCCCCGCTGCGATCACGACGCCCCTCGCCGTCGACTCCGGCCGTCACATCATCACCGTCACTGCCGCGGGAAAGCGCGCGCTCGTGCGCCAGGTCGATGTCACCGACGGCTCGAACGTGGCCGTCATGATCGACCGCCTCGAGGACGTCGTCGCGCCCGCCCTCTCACCGACCGCGAAGCCGTTCTCTTCGCCGACCCCCGTGCCCAAGGCAGCCTTGTCGCCCGTCTTCGTCCTCCGCGACGACGTTCCGCGCCGCAATTGGGGAATCGGCCTCGGCGCCAGCGGCCTCGGGGCGGTCGGGGTCGGGGCGATCACGGGAATCGTGGCGGCCAATCTCCATGCGAAGAGCGACCGCCTGTGCCCTCCCTCCGGGTGCACCGGCGAGGGCGTCGCCGCAGAGGCGGAGGCGAATCGTGCAGCCTGGGTCTCTAACGTCGCGTTCGTCGCTGGCGTCGCGCTCGTCGGCATCGGCACGTATCTCTTTTTGAGCGCGAGACACGCCAAGCGCGTTCCTGCCGCGAACGACGCTGCTTTGGGTACAGTCGTCTTCGACCTCCGATGAGCAACACGACCACAGCCACCACCGACGAAGCCGCTCGCGAGCGAGGGCTCGACCCCGACGCGATCGAAGGACCCGCGTTCGTCATCGCCTTCGCGCGCGACCCGAGCCGCATCGGTGAGGTCTTTTTGGTCGCCGACGAGACCTCGGTCCTCGGCCGCGGACAGGCGAGCCCCGAAGACGGTGCCGCTCGCCTCCTGCCGATCCGCCAGAGGCCGGGGAGCAACGAAGCGCGCCCGCCGCTCGACGACCGATTCCTCTCGCGCGTGCAGGTCCGTATCCATCGCGCAGGAACGTCGCTCGAGGTCGAGAACGTCGGACGCGGCGAGCTGTTCGATGCTCGCGGCCGCGCGGCGTCGCGCCTGACGTTGACGCCGGGCGAATCGTTCGCGATCGGCGACGGCCTCGTCCTCGTCCTCGTGCTTCGTGCACCGCGCATGCGCAAGCTCCGCGACCTCGACATCGGCTCGATCCCCGCGTTCGGCGAGGCCGACGACGGCGGAATGGTCGGCGAGTCGACGTCGGCCTGGATGCTCCGCGATGCGATCGCCTTCCTCGGCGGTCGTTCGGCCCACGTCCTTCTTCTCGGACCGTCCGGTAGCGGGAAGGAGATCGCCGCGCAGACGGTCCATCGACGTTCGATCCGGCGTGGACGTCCGCTCGTCGCTCGCAACGCAGCGACAATTCCGACGACGCTCCTCGAGGCCGAGCTCTTCGGACATGCGGCGAACTATCCGAACGCCGGCATGCCCGAGCGCCCGGGCCTCATCGGTGAAGCGGCCGGCTCGACCCTCTTCCTCGACGAAATCGGTGAGCTCCCCGAGGACCTGCAGACCAAGCTCCTCCGTCTGCTCGACAGCCCCGGCGAATACCAACGGCTCGGTGACTCCAAGCGCCGCGTGAGCGACGTCCGCTTCATCGGCGCCACCAACCGCAACGTCGACGTGCTGAGGACCGACGTCGCTGCGCGCTTGAAGCTCCGTCTCCGGCTCGTCGGCTTGAACGAGCGTCGTGACGACATCCCTCTCATCGCGCGTCACCTCTTGCGCAACATCGCCGCCAAGGATGCCGTCATCGCGAAGCGCTTCTTCGACGAAGGCGAGCCCAGGCTCACGCGCGAGCTCGTGCAGACGCTCCTTGCCCACACGTACACGACGCACGTCCGCGAGCTCGAGTCACTCTTGTGGATGTCGATCTCGCAGAGCACCGGCGACGGGCTCGAGCTCACCGACGACTTGAAGGAGGAGCACGCCGCCTCGCCGGCCGCCGTCCTCGCCGCGTCCGAGGTCACGCCCGAAGCGATCCGCGCAGCGCTCGACCGCAACGGCGGCTCGCGTGAGGAAGCGTGGCGCGACCTCGGCCTCGCAAACCGCCACGTGCTGAAGAGGTTGATGCGGAAGCACGGTCTGCAATGATCGGCGGAGCGACGAAGACTGCCCGTATGCACGTGCCCTCCGTCGCTTTCGCGGTCCTCGCGCTCGTCGCCGCCGCGGCCTGCGGGAGCCGGAGCGACGGCATCGTGCAGCCGGATCACTCCGGCGCCGGCGACGGTGGAACGAGCACGGATGCAAGCGCGACGGGCGACGGCAGCGTCGACCCGGGAGACGACGCCGGCCCCCCACCCTCGTTCCCCGCGAACACCGTCAGCATCTTGGTCGAGCCCAACGGCAACAAGGGGTCCGAGCTCCGCGCGGAGATCTACGCAGCGAACACGTCGGTCTACATGACGATGTACACGATCAGCGACGACGCCATCATTCGCGCGATCGCGAACCGGCAGGCCGCCGGCCTCGACGTGAAGATCGTCTTGGACGGCTCGAGCCAGAACAAGAGCTTCAATCAGCCCGCATTCGATACGTTCAACGGCGTGGTCGCCGGCTCCGCGGTGTGGTCGAGCTCCGCGTTCGTGTACACGCACCAGAAGACGGTGATCATCGACGGGGCCCAGGCGTGGATCATGACGATGAACCTGACGCGCGGCGCGCCGCTCTATTATCGCGAATATCTCGCCGTCGACACGATCCCCGCCGACATCGCCGAGGCGACCGCGATCTTCCAGGCCGACTTCGTCCACCAGCCCATCACTCCCACGGGCGACCTCGTCGTCGCCGATTCGAACGCGCGCGCCAAGCTCGTCGCGCTCATCGCGACGGCGACGACGTCGCTCGATCTCGAGCTCGAGGAGCTGACCGACATGACGAGCGGCGGAATCGTCGACTCGCTCGTCGCCCGCGCGAACGCAGGCGTGAAGGTGCGCGTCGTCGTCGCGAACAACAACGCAGCGACCCCCTCGGCGGTGAGCGCGGTGAAGGGCGCTGGCGGGTCGGTCATCACGTTCGGCGCAGATCTCGGCAATGCGACGAGCTCGAATCCGTACGTCGCCGCCAAGACCATCCTCGTCGACTGCAGCACCGGCACGTGCGCCCGCGGCTACGTCGGCTCCGAGAACATGACCGCCAACTCGCTCGACAACAACCGCGAGCTCGGGGTGATTTTGAGCGACAGGGCCGAGCTCGGGAAGATCTACGCAACGGTCGACGCCGACGCGAAGGCAGGCACTGCGCGCTAGCAACCCCGCCGCTCACGCTTACACGCCCGAGGATCGCACCCGTATGTCATATCGGGCGGTCACGACACGTAGTGACCGCGTGTCGTGACTTGGGAGGGCGCGCCGAAGCGTCTTACGGATTGGCGTAACCGGTGGTCACGGTCGTGCAGAACTTCCAATCGGCGCTGGCATTGTCGGTGTCCTGCCCGTTCGGCGAGCGACAGAGCGAGCCGTCGGCCGTGTTCGAGTCCGTCGCCGCCGTCATGGTGCCTTCGACGAGCGACACCGGCGACGCGAAGCCCGGCAGCGTCACGGCCGTCATCGCACCGGCGTACGAGAGCGCATCGATAATCGTCGTGGTGTTGGTGTCGACGAGCGCCATGCCGTCGGGGCTGCCGTTCTGGATCGCGTTCGTCGCTGGCCATACCGACGTCGCGGGAGTGAGCTTGACCGCGTTCGTCGCTAGGCTCGGAAGCGTCACCGCTGCCGCGCCGATGACGAGATAGCCCTGCGCCGGGATCGAGCCCACGCTCGACAGATCCACGGTTGCGTAGACTTTGTTTCCGCTGCCATTCACGAGATAGAGAGTCACGCCGGCCGTGCTCTTGGCGGTGACCGACGGATTGAAGATCTCGACGAATTCCACGCTGTCCGGGTTGTCCTTCTGATCGTAGTCGACCTCGTTGATGACGAGGTGATCGACGCCGGTCGAGACCTTGACGGTCGCGGTCGACGTGCTCGCGAGGTAGCTGGCCGTGACGGTGACGTCCACGGGCGACGCGTTGTCGGTGTACGTGAACGTCGCGCTGGGCTGATTCGCTAGCACCGTGACCGTCGCCGGCACCGTTCCGCCAGCCGTCGCCGCGAGACCCACCGTGATGTCGGCGGGCGGCGGCACATCCATCGTGACCGTGAGCGTGGTCGTGCCGTTCGGCGCGACCGCTGCGTTCGCGGGCGAGAGCGTGACGGTCGCCGGACCTTCCGCCGCCCCGAGCACGCGCACATGACCGGTGGCGGTCTTGGTCGCGTCGGAGTGGAGGGTCGCGGTGACGACGACGTCGGCCGCTTGCGCGACGGCGGTGACCGGAACCGTGATGCTCGTCATCGTGTCGGGCACCATGACGGACGCCGGGACCGTGAGCTTGGTCGGGTCACTCGAGACGAGGTCGACCTGCGTCGCGCCTTGCGCCGGGCCGGTGAGGTTGACCGTAAGCGACGGCGCGAACGTCGGCATGTCGTTCGTGACCCCGACGCGCGCGAACGCGAGCGCCGGGCTGAAGGCCGCGAGGCTCGGCGGGCCGAGCGCGATGTCCGCTGCGCTACGCGGCTCGAGCTTTGAGGCCATCTGCCGGAACGCGAGGACGCCGGTCACGCTCGTGAGCGCTTGGCCGACGGTGAGCGCCGGCGCCGGCACGTAGAGAAAATCGTCGCCGACGAGCGTCGTCGTGCCGCCGTCCGCCGCGGCGGCCGTGTCGGTCATCGTGAACTCGCCTTGCGTCGTGTCGACCGCCGTGATCGATGACGGACCGACCGTGACGATGACGCCTTCGAGCTTCGCTGCGCGCGCCCCGCCGGTCATGATCTCGGCGTACGTCGCCGTAACTGGCGCAGGAAGCGTCTCGACCGTCCCGTTGACGGTGATGCCGACGATCGTGTCGAGCTCGATTTCGCCTTGGAAGCTCGTGACCGACGCGTCGATCGCGGCGCGCTGACCGACGACCGCGGTGGTGAGCGCCGGGGCGGCTGCGCCGGTGTAGACGAAGAGGCCCGAGTTGTCCGAGCTGATGTATGCGGGCAAGGTGTCGCCCTCTTTGACCTGAACGAAGAAGCCGTTCGTGCCCTTCGCGGTGATGAGCGCGTTGGAGATGTGGACGGCGGTACCGACGCCGATGGCTCCGCTCTTCACGTCATAGATCGTCGCCGGGCACCCTTGCGAGCCCGGGTTCGCTGCGTTCGGGCAGGCGTCGCACGCGTCACCTTTGCCGTCGCCGTCCGCGTCCGCCTGATCGGGGTTCGCGACGTCGGGGCAGTTGTCCGACGCGTTGACGACGCCGTCGTGGTCGCGGTCGTTGGGGTTCGCCGTCGTGCACGTCGTCGTGCCGGCGTCGAGCGGGCACGGGTCGCACACGTCACCGACGCCGTCGTTGTCTGCGTCGCCCTGCTTGCCGCTGTCCATCGGACGGATCGGGTTGAAGATCTTCGGGCAGTTGTCGGTCGCGTTCGGGATGCCGTCACCGTCGGTGTCGTCGGCGGTCGAGACGCCCGTGTAGATCGTCGAGCCGTCGACCGACTCGGGCCGCATCGGCGAGCACGAGGGCTCGTTCGTGGGAGCGCCGCACTGGAATGCGGGATAGACGCCCGCGCCGGCCGCAGCCTTGAGATCGTCGTACGATTTGCCGACCTCGTCCATCGTGCAGACGCGCTTGGCGACGGAGCAGACGTCGACTGAGCTGCAGGTCGACGACCCGAGCGCCGCGACGACGCCGTCGTCACCGTAGAGGACGGTGCCGCCGCGCATGACGAGCGCGACGTCCTTCGGCTCGGCGTCGATGACGCTGCGGAACGGCGCCTTGCCGTGCGCGGCGAAGATCGTGATGTCGGCGACCTTGCCGGTCGCGAGCGTGCCGATCACGTCGTCCATCTTCGTGACCATCGCCGCGTTGATCGTGACCATCTGCCAGAGCTGCTGGTCGGTGAAGTAGTGGTCGAGGTAGGTCGCGTTGAAGCTGTCCGCGCAGGACAGCTCGCGGAGAAGGCTCGATGAGCCGCTCGGCATCCAATCGGTCCCGAGGGCGATGTTCACGCCCATCGTCGCGGCCTCGGAGACGTGCGCGGTGTCGCCGTAGAGCGTGATGTTCGATCGCGGCGACCAGATGAGCCCGGTGCCCGCCGACGCCATCTCCGCGTAGTCGTCCGGCTGGAGACCGATGCCGTGGATGATCGACGTCTTCGAGATGACCAGATCGTTCGAGAGGCCCGGCAACGTCGTGTCGTAGGTCGTCGACGATTGGCAGAGAAACTCGTTGTGCGCAGTCGTGTCGATGCCCTCCGACGTGTGCGGCTCGTACGCGTCATTCGACGAGAACGAAGCGACGGTCGTCGCCGCCCCGCCGTAGTTGCAGTCGGTCGTGCGCTTCGTGCCGCTCGAGTCGTCGAGCGGGAACGTGTCGAACTTCACCGCGGGCTGCGCGAGACCTTCTTCGTTCGCCGCCTGATCGAGGTTGCGGACGAGCCCCTTCTGACCACCGGAGCCGACGAGCGACGTCGCGCCGCCCATCATGAAGCGGAGCTCACCCCAGCTGATCTGCGCCGACGACGCGCTGCCGGCCGCGGGGATCTTCGGTCGATTCGTCGCGCCGAGGCGCCACTGCTGACGATCTTCGTAGCGCACGCCCTTGTCGGTGTACGGCTGGTCTTGCGTGTACGTGATGTGGTCGTGCGTGTTGATGAGGCCCGGCGAGATGACGGCGTCGGCGCACGTGACGACGGTCTCTCCGCCCTTCGCACAGTCGCAGCCGGTGCAGGTGATCTTGCCCTGGTCGTCGACGGCGACTTGGCCACCGACGTACACCTTGTCCGGCGTAAGCACGGTGCCCTTGAGGATCTTGGTCGGGCCGCTGCCGGTCACCTCACACGTGTCCGCGCTCGGCGTGAGCGTCTCGCACGTGACGACGACCGCGCCGCCGCCATCGCCTCCATCTTCGGTCTGACCGTCGGTGTCGGGACCGCCGTCGGTCGTGGCGTCGTCGGTGCCGCCATCGTGAGAGCGACCGGCGAGCTCGCCACCACCGCAGGCCACGGCGACGAGACAGAGGAAGAACGCGAAAGCGACCAGGAAGATGGCAGTGCGGCGCATTTTGTCGCGGAAACCTTTACCACGAGGCCAGCGACGACGCCGTGACGAAGAACGTAAAGAATGCGGCCGTCGTGCGTTCTACGATTGCTCTGATCGATGCGATCGGGCCGCGCTCCAGAGAGCGAATGGAACGAGGAGCGCCATCGCGACCGCGAGCGTCGCCTCCACGCCGAACGGCTGGTGATGAAGCGCCTCGAGGACGACGCGTCCGATGCTGGCGAGCCAGACGAAGGACAGCACGAAGAGGAGTGAGCGGTCGGCGAAGCGGCGCTGCGGGATCGGTCGTGGAGTCATTGGGACCTCTCTCTCGACAATGCGTCTTCGGATCTTCGGAAGGGATCAGGATGAGGCGCCTCTCGATCAAGAAATCGTTAGGAAGCCGGAACGCAAGCCCTTCGAAATGGCTGGGTTGGCGCGGATTTGCGGTCGAATCCGCGGGCGTTAGCGGCGGCCGTGAGATACGCCGACCGCATGACGCCGAAGAGAGGTTCGCGGCCTGACCTTCCGCCGGGTTGGAGAGCGTATGAGTCGGGGGAGATTCGGAAGCCGATTCCGATCCGCGCGCCCACCGACGCGCCCCGTCTGCTCATCGTCGACGATGACGCGGGGATCCGACGCTCGCTCGAGCGTCTCCTCGGCGTGACCTATCGGGTCACGGTCGCCGAGCCGCAAAACGCGCTCGAGCTCATCCGCGCTGGCGAGACGTTCGACGTCGTCCTCTCCGATCTACGGATGCCGGTCATGGACGGCGTCGAGCTCTTCCACGCGATTGAGGCGACCGCTCCCGACCTCGCGCGACGAATTATTTTCATGACCGGGGGAGCCAACCGCGCCGCGCTCACGTTCCTCGCCGAGCGCGGGCTCCCGGTCCTCGACAAGCCGTTCGTGCCCGAGCTCCTCCACGCGCTCGTGCGCGCCGTGATCGATCGCGAGGCCTCTCGCTGATCAGTCGTAGTCTCCGCTCTTCGCCTTGATCTGCGTCGGCTTCTTGACGACGAACTTCCGCTTCGGCGGCAGCGGTCTCAGCGCGAATTTCTGCTCGAACTCTTGCATGTCGTCGGCGTCCTTCACGACGAACACGCGATGCGGGCTCGGCGGCAGGAGGCGTTCGATCGCGCTCGTGTCGAGCGCGAGCTCGAACTGATCACCCGGTCGCATCGCGAGCAGGAGGTGCGCCGCACCCGCGCTGTCGGTCTTGCCGACCGTCTTCCCGAGGTAAATGATGGGCAAGTTCGGGCCGCCGTCGGCGCGCACCGCCACGACGACGTGCCGCACGCTCGGCGGGCAACTCGTCGTGTACTCCGGCGCTTTTCCCGTGCTGGAGAGACGACGGATCGTGACGGACAGCGGAGCGGTCGGCGACGTGAATTCGGCCGGACAGTGGACAGCGAAATCGCTCGTCTCGCCGTCGTTGCCCGTCATGGTGATCGTCGCGTTGCCGTCGGCTCCGGTCTTCGCTAGGTCTTTTCCGTTCCGCGAGACGACCGCGCCCGCAAGCGCGTACCCAGGGTCGCTGTCGACGTGGATGATCACCGAATAAGGCGGTGGTGGCGGCGGCGCACACGCGCCGAAGAGCCCGACCGTCGACACGATTCCAAGCACGCCGAGCCACGCCGTTTGCGTTCGCAACTTTGCCTCCAAGGCACGAAAAACGCCACAACCAGGACGACGATGAAGGGCGCCGCGCTCAACTTCTCCGGTTCTTACGTACGGGCGCGCGAAACGATCCGTCCGACCTTCGAGGATGTCACGGCCGCCGGCTCGACGCCAGCGCCTCGCCCGGTCGGTGTGAGCCTCCACGAGCCGGCATCGAGGGGTTAGATTCGAGAGGCCATGTGCCTCGTCGCGATCGCGCACCAGGTGTTTCCGGAGCAGCCTCTTCTTCTAGCGGCGAACCGTGACGAATATTTCGCGCGTGCGACTGCGCCGGCGGCGTGGTGGTCGTTCGGCGGCGTCGACATTTTCGGAGGTCGCGATCTCGAGAAGGGCGGCACGTGGCTCGGCATCACGCGCGGCGGGCGGCTCGCGGTCGTGACGAACGTGCGCGATCCGGAGGCGCGGAAGGTCGGAGCAAGCTCACGCGGGCTCCTCGTCCGCGACGCGCTCGTCGCTCGGGACGTGCCGCCGGCGATCGATCGCGTCGCCTTCCCCGCCTTCAACCTGCTCGTGCTCGACGGCGCCGACGTGTTTTCGTTGCGCGAGGACGTCTCCACCGCCGCGCGCATTGGCCCCGGCGTCCACGGCCTCAGCAATCTGCGGCTCGACGTCTCGTGGCCGAAGGTGGAGCGTGCGCGAGCGGCGTTCGCCGGCCCGATAGCGCCTTCGGTCGACGCCATGTTCCGGATGTTGACGGACGACGTCCTGGCTTCGGATCCGGAGCTACCCCGTACGGGAGTGGCCATCGAGATCGAGCGCGCGCTCTCGCCGCCGTTCGTACGAATGCACGCGGCGGCGTACGGCACGCGCTCGTCGACCGTCGTCGTCCGCTCCGCGAGCGGCGCCCTCACGTTCGAAGAGCGGACCTGGAACGAGCGCGGTGATCTCGTCGGGACCGTCCGCCAAACCTGGTGATCGAGCCAGCACGTGCGCTCTCCGGCATTTCTCCTCGCGGTCGTGGCCGTGAGCCTGGCGCTGATGTTGACGCGACCGCGTCGCATCGCCGAAGCCTGGTGGATTTCGGGCGGCGTGCTCCTCTTGCTCGTCGCCGGCGCGATCGCTCCCGCGGCGGCGTTCCACGCGGTCGGCAAGGGCACCGACGTCTACGCATTCTTGATCGGGATGATGCTCCTCTCGGCGCTCGCGCGTGACAACGGCGTCTTCGACTGGCTCTCGGCGGCCGCGTTGCGGCGGGCCGGCGGTCGTGCTGGCTCCTCGCGTTGCGCGCGAGCAAGGTCCACGTCGGATTCCGGGACTTTTTCCGAATTGGAGTGGTCGTGATGCCGACCGCGCTTGCGGCTGCGTTGCTCGGCGCGCTCGCCGTGCATGCGCTTGGCGGCTGAGCGGGGGCCGCGACTGCGGACGACGTTGACCGCCGCGCGAGGCTCCCTACATTGGTCCCATGCCCGACTATCGAAAGACGGACGAAGCGATTGCGCGTCTCACGCCGGAGCAACGGCGCGTCACGCAGGAGAGCGCCACCGAGCGCCCTGGGACGGGTGAGCACTTGGGGAACAAGAAGGCCGGCATCTACGTCGACATCGTGTCGGGTGAGCCGCTCTTTGCCTCGATCGACAAGTTCGAATCCGGCTGCGGCTGGCCGAGCTTCACCAAGCCGATCGAGCCCGCGAACGTCGCCGAGCTAAAGGACATGACCCACGGCATGGCCCGCACCGAGGTCCGGTCGAAGCACGCCGACAGCCACCTCGGTCACGTCTTCCCCGATGGCCCGCGTGACCGCGGTGGGCTCCGCTACTGCATCAACTCCGCCTCGCTCCGCTTCGTCCCGAAAGAGATGATGCAAGAGGAGGGCTACGCCGCCTACCTCCCGCAGATCGAAGGCTGACGTCGCGACGCGCGGGGTCTGAACGTGCTACCTCTCGCGCCGTATGCCGTCCGATCCCGAAGCTCGCCTGCGCGCGGTGCTCGTCTCCGTCCAGCTCCCGGACGTCAACGACGTTCAGCAAAAAAGCGATCTCGATGAGCTCGGTAGGCTCGTCCAAACGCTCGGCTACGACATCGTCGGCACGGTCACGCAGAAGCGCGACGCGCTCGCTGCGGCCGCGGTGCTCGGCGAAGGGAAGCTCAAGGAGCTCGCCGCGTTCACCGGAGGCAAAGGGGTCGTCCCCTCACCCGCCAAAGAGGTGAAGACCAAGGCCCGTGAGCGCTGGAAGGCCGAGGCCGGCGAGGCCGACGACGAAGAAGAAGAAGCGAGCGACGGCGAAGGAGACGAGGGCTCCGGCGACGAAGCAAAAGCCGATGTCGTCGTGGTCGATCACGAGATCACACCGAGCCAGGCGCGCAACCTCGAGAAGGCGACGGGCGCTCAGGTGCTCGATCGCACGGGCGTCATCGTCGACATCTTCCATCGCCACGCCAAGAGCCGTGAGGCTCGGCTCCAGGTCGAGATCGCGCGGCTCACGTACGTCGCACCACGCCTCCGCGAATCTCCCGGCGGCAAAGAGCGTCAGCGCGGCAAAGGCGCGGGCGAGGCGGCGATCGAGCTCGACAAGCGAAAGATCCGCGATCGCATCGCCGAGCTTCGCGAAGAGCTCGAGGTGATCCAAAAGCAACAGGACAACCGCCGCTACGGTCGCCGGGACCAGCTCCGCGTCGCGCTCGTCGGCTACACGAACGCGGGCAAATCGAGCCTGATGCGCGCGCTTACGGGCAGCGAGGTCTACGTCGCCGACAAGCTCTTCGCCACGCTCGACACGACCATCCGCGCGCTCGCGCCGGAGACGAAGCCGCGCGTGCTCGTGAGCGACACGGTCGGCTTCATCCAGAAGCTCCCGCACGATCTGGTCGCGTCGTTCCGCTCGACGCTCGACGAGGCGCTCGAAGCAACTCTGCTTCTCTACGTCGTCGATGCCTCCGATCCGACGCACGAGGCCGAGCTCAAGGTCACCCGCGACGTCCTCGCCGAGATCGGCGCCGGCAACGTGCCGAGCCTGCTCCTCTTGAACAAGCGCGACCGCTTGTCGGAAGAGGACCGCGCCGCGCTCGAACGAAAGCACCCGGGCGCGATCCAGCTCTCGGCTCACGATCCGGCCGACGTCGCGAAGCTCCGGCAGACCATCCTCGCCCACTTCGACGCCTCGATGGTCGAGGACGTGCTCGTCGTCCCGTATAGCCGCCAGTCTCTCCTCGGCAACGTCCACGAGAACGCGCGCGTCCTCGAAGAGACCTACGACGAGCTCGGCACCCACTTGAAGGTACGCGCGATGCCGGCCGAGATCGCGAAGCTGAAAAAGCAGCTCCAGGCCTGACGCCTCTTCAGCGACGCGTGCGGGCGACAGCGGCGTGACCGCGAGCGAGCGCGCGCGACCAGATCGCGGCGCTGCCAACGAACGAGCCTTGGGCGTGGACGAGCTCGAACGCTGTCGCCGCGACGAAATCGTCGTCGGCATCGACGGGACCGAGCTTGGACAGATGGCTGACCTCACCGAACCGGCCGGTCGCCGAGACGCGGCCGACGTGATGACGGACGAAGACCGCGTCGGGCCTCATCGCCGCGCGAACGCTCGGTGGGTCGAGCGAGAGCCCCGCCAGATCCTCGCTGCTCGCCCACACGACGTCGGCCTCGCCGAGGAGCATTCGAACCGAGCGCCAATTGCGCCCCTTCCATTCGCTCCAATCGGCATGGAGATCGACGACCACAGTCGTCCCGACGCGTCTCGCCGCGCGTGCGGCTCTGCAGAGCGCCGCGGCGTGAGAGACGGCCGGCGACATGCCGGAGAGGAGCACGACGGGCGAGGACCATCGTTCGGGGATCGCGACGGGCGGCGCCTCTCTCCCTTCGTTGAGCGATTGGAGCGCGCCGCCGCGCACGAAGAGAAGCCCGCTCGAAGGTGGAGCGAGCACGAGACCGCCGACGTCGACGCCGGCCGCGGCGATCTTCGTCCGGATCGCGCGTCCGGCGGTGTCATCGCTAAGGACCGTCGCCAAGCCGGCCCGCAGATCGTGGCGGGCGAGCGCGAGCGCCGTCCGAGCGGCGCCG
>CAJDWT010000025.1_pt1 | contig 29430 bp, 26 predicted proteins | sample 7391671 | NCBI WGS metagenome assembly CAJDWT01 (sample SAMEA7055729, study PRJEB34461) | soil metagenome | biome: terrestrial ecosystem; feature: Peninsula; material: soil | place: Antarctica | collected 2016
GGAACAGGCCGGCGTGCCCGTCGTCGACCGCTGCTTCGACGAGCTGATCCACGCGCGCTTGCCGGGCCGAGACAAAGAATCGGCGACCACCGACTGGCCGCGCACGAAGCGCTCGATCCTCATGACCGCCGTCTGTGCGGTCTTCGCGCTCGGTATCGCCGCGATTCGCCTCTGGCCGATCGCCTACACGCTCATGGTGGCGCCCCGGATCATCGGCGGCTCGCCGGGCAATCGTCCGCTCTCCATCCTGAAGGCGCTCCTCTTCCAGATCACGCCGGACGAGTTCGGAGACTTTCCTATCGGGGGTACCTTCCTCGTCGGCGGCCTCGCCATCGTCGCCGTCGGCGCTGCGCTCACCCGCAAACGCTCGGTTTCACTCGTCGTCGCCGCCGCGCTCTCGATCTGGCTCGCCGCCGGGTATGCGGCCAAGCTCTCGCTCTTCGCCGCGCTGAAGACGATCCCGGTCTACTCGACCCTTCGCTATCCCGAGCGCTTCCTCGTCCTCTTCGCGCTCGCCGCGGCGCTCCTCGGCGCCCTCGGCATCTCACATCTGCAAGCGATGGTTGTGAAGAAGAAGAAATGGGCGCCTGCGCTCTTGGCGCTCGCGTCCTTCCTCTTGATCGCGAACCTCGGCCCGCTCATTTCGAACGCCCACGCAGCGGCAAAGGGACGCCCGCTCGTCGCCCCGCCGCAGAAGGGGGACGGCGACCCGAGCGATTTCCGCCAGTCGCGCGGCACGCGGTGGGCCGTCGCCTACTACCCGGCGCTCAATCGCGGCTGCCTCTCCTGCTACGACGCGTATCCCGTACCGCAGTCGCCGCTGCTTCGTGGCGACTTGAAGCACGACGAGGCGTTCCAGGACCCCGCCGCCGGGACGGTCACCCGCAAGTCGTGGACGCCGAACGTCATCGTCCTCGACGTCGACGCGCACAAGGCCGGGCGGGTGCTGGTGAACCAGAACTGGCACGCGGGCTGGCATGCGAGCGGCGGCGAAATCGTCGACGAAAAGGGGCTCCTCGCGGTCGACGTCCCCGCCGGTCATACCGAGCTCACGCTGAAGTTCCTGCCGCGTGAGGCGCTCGGCGGCACACTGATTACGGTCGCTTCGCTGCTCGCGCTCGCGTTCTTCTGCCGTCCGCGCGCGCGCATCGCTCCGCCGAAGCCATATGAGCTCGCGCTCGTGCTCGTTGCGCCTCTTTTGCCGTTCGTCGGGACGCTCGCGCTCGTGAGCGAATCGAAGGCGCCGCGGATCGAGATGAAGACGGTCTCGGGGCAAGACGTGGTGCTCGACGCGCTCCCGCCCGAGGCTCAGAAGCTCGGCGTGAAGTTCGATGGCGGCGTCACGCTCGAAGGGTTCTCGATGACGACGACGCGCCCCGCCGCCGACTCGACGACCGACCTCACCTTCTATTGGAAGGTCGACCCGAATCCACCGACCCGCATGGGCATCTTCGTGAAGCTCGAGCCGTCGAAGGGAGACCCCGCCAAGGACTCGATGGCGGCCGACCATGTCTCCTTCTCGGACGTCATGCCGATCGACCGCGCGCCGCCCGGCAAGATCATCCGCGACGTCGTGCGCCTCAGCGTCCCCTTCGACGCGGGCGGCAAAGATTGGACGGTCTACGCTGGCGTCTGGAACGTCCTCGGCAACGGACGAAGGCGCCCGATCATCGATGCGAACGGCCAGAACACCGAGGACAATCGCATCAATTTGGGCACCTTTACGGTCCCTTGAGGATGGATTTGTCCCCCGGATGGCGTGCTAGAGTCCGCTCGATGCGCGTGCGGAACCTCCTGGCGGCCGGCCTCATTGCGGCGTTCTCGCTCGCCGCGTCACGCTCCGCGAACGCGGCGAACGCGACGATCGTCGAGCGCGTCGTCGCCGTCGTGGGCGAGCGTCCGATCCTCCTCACCGATCTCCGCAAGCGCGCGCGACCGTTTTTGATCCATATCCTGACGTCGACGCCGAACCCGGCGCAGCAGGCGGCGCAAGAGAGCGACATGTATCGCGAGCTCTTGAACCGTATGATCGACGACCGGCTCGAAGAGCAGGCCGCCGACAAAGGCCACATCGTGGCGACCAGCGAGGAAATCGATCGCGGCATGCGCCAGAAGGCCGAAAGCCTCAACCTGAGCCTGAAAGATCTCCTCGCCGCCGCAAAGCAGCAGGGGCTCTCTGAGCAGGAATACCGTGACGAGATCCGCCGCCAAATCCTCGAGGGAAAGCTCATTCAGCTCCGCGTAATGAGCCGCGTGCGCGTGACCGACGAAGACGCGCGCGCCGCGTACACTCATTGGCGCAAAGAGACCGACGGCGAAAAGCTCACGCTCGTGAACCTCTTCGTCCTCCGAATCCCGCCGGGGGCGACGCCCCAAGACGTGGCGGGCTTGCAAGCGACAGCGCAAAAATACGCCGAGCAGGCGCGCACGCAGAAAAACTTCTGCGACCTCGTGAAGCAGTTCTCCTCCGACCCGAAGGGTTGCGAGCACGGCCTGCAAGGCGTCTCGACCCTCTTGCCCGCGCTCCAGAACCTGACCTCCTCGATGAAAGAGGGCGACATCTCGGACGCGGCGGTCTTCTCGGACGAGCAGGTCGTCGTCGTCGCGCAGCTCCAGAAGGCAGCGCACGTTCCTACGTTCGAAGAAGTGAAGCCGCAGATGAAAGAGCAGGCGATGGGTGAGGTGGTCGAGCGCCAGCGCAAAATCTGGCTCGATGAGCTCCGGAAAAACATCTACGTCGACGTTCGACTGTAAGAGCAGCCTCCCCGGGCAGGTCTTGGCTTCGCCGGCTTCGAGAGTCCGGATTTCTCGCGTTTTGAGACGCTTTTGATGCATTGCTTGCACTTGCCGGTGCGGGCTACTACGTTGCGACTCCCTTTCCGAAGGAGCACCAAGCATGGCCCGCGTCACCGTTGAAGATTGCCTTGAGCGTGAAGAGAACCGTTTTGCCCTCTGCGTCCTCGCAGCGACGCGCACGCGTCAGCTCATGAAGGGCGCCGCTGCTCTGGTCCCCTCGAAGAACAAGTCGGCCGTGACCGCGCTCCGCGAAATCGCCGCGGGCTTCGTCCACTACGATCGCCCCACGAATGACGTGGTGGAGATCTGGATCGAAGCGCACAAAAAAGCCAACGCGTAATGGCTGCGCCCCGTAAGCGGGCGAAGAAAGATCTCGAGCTCGAAGCGGGCTCGTTCGCACATTACGAAGACGCGAATTACTACACGTCGACGTACCGCCGTCGCATCGACGACGTGCAGATGTACGTCGACCTCGCCGTGAAGAACGGCGCAGAGGTGTTGGAGTACGGTGTCGGCAACGGCCGCGTCGCGCTCCCGATCGCTCGTCACGGCGTAAAGGTGACCGGCATCGACCACTCGGCGGCGATGCTCACCGACTTGAGGTCGCGCCTCGAAGACGAAGCGCCCGAGGTCAGGAGCCGCGTCACGCTCAAACGCGGCGATATGCGCACGGTGAACGTCGGGAAGAAGTTCTCGCTCATCACCTGCCCGTTCAACGCGGTCTTGCACCTCTACACGCGCCCCGACGTCGAGAGGTTCTTGGCGTGCGTGCGCGCCCATCTGAAGCCCAACGGCCGCTTCGTCGTCGACATGTCCGTGCCTACCGAGGACGACCTCACGCGCGACCCGAAGAAGGCGTACACCGCGCCTTCGTTCGTGCATCCGAGCGTGGGCAAGGTCCGTTACACCGAGCACTTCGACTACGACTCGATTCGCCAGGTGCTCTTCGTGTCGATGGAGTTTCACCCGTTCGACAAAAAGATCCCCGAGTTTTCGACGCCGCTCGTTCACCGCCAGTTCTACCCGCAAGAGTGGGAGGCCTTGATGCACTACAACGGGCTCGAGGCCGTCGCGGTCCACGGAGATTTTCACGGCGGTCCGCTCACGAAGAAGAGCGACCTGATGGTCTGGCACGCGAAGCTTCGCCGTGGGTGGAAGCCGTCGTGACGATTGCCGATCGATTGCGTGAGGTCCGAGCGCGAATCGAACGCGCAGCCGAAGATGCGAAGCGCGACCCGGCGAGCGTGAAGCTCGTGTGCGTGTCGAAGACGAAGCCAGCCACTGCCATCCGCGAGGCCTACGCCGCGGGCGAGCGCCGCTTCGGCGAGAGCTACGCGCAGGAGCTCGCGCAGAAGGCCACCGAGCTCGCCGACCTGAGCGAAATCGAGTGGCATTTCATCGGGCATTTACAGTCGAACAAATCGAAGACCATCGCCGAGCACGCGCACGTCATGCAGACGCTCGATTCGCCGTCGCTTGCGCGGGAGCTCGCGCGGCGCGTGCGCAACGCCGGCAAGACATCGCTCGACGTGCTGATCGAGGTAAACGTCGGCGGCGAAGCCCGGAAGCACGGCGTCACCGGGTCGGAGATCGAAGAGACGTTGGCGGCGATTCGGGCGGAGGACGTCCTCTGCGCGCGCGGTCTGATGACGATCCCGCCCGACGATCTCGACGAGGCGCGAAAGGCGTTCGCGGCCTTGGCGTCGCTCCGCAACTTGCACGGTGGGCCGAGCGTGCTGCCCGAGCTCTCGATGGGAATGTCGGGCGACCTCGAGCTCGCCGTCGCGGCTGGAGCGACGCTCGTGCGGATCGGCACCGCGATCTTCGGCGATCGTTAGAGCGCCTTCGCACTGCCGAAAAACGACTTGATGCGGCCGAGGACGCTCGGCTTCTCTTCCATCGTGTCACGCACCTTCGCGACGAGGACGACCGACACGGGATCGTGCGGGTCGAGCGCAAGCGCTTTTTCGGCCACGATGCGGGCCTCGACGAGGCGGCCTTGGGCCAGATACGCAGTCGCGAGAGCGGCGAGCGCCCGTTGCGACTCGCCCTCGAGGTCGCGAATGCGCTCGGCATGCACGAGCGCGGCGTCGGGGTCCTTCGATGCGACGGCGACCGAAACGAGCTCGACGTGGGCGAGGGTGCACCCGGGCGAGACCCGGAGCGCGTGCTCGGCCGCTTGCCGCGCGGCGGCCTGGTCACCGAGCCGACGCTCCGCCATCGCGACCGCGAGCCATGCGGTCCACGCGTCGTGGGTGTCGGCGAGGCGGGTCGCGCGCGCGATGATCTGCCGCAAATCACGCGCCGGTGCGCGACCCGCGGCTCGAAGCACCGCGTCGACCTCCATCGTGGCCTGCGGCTCGTCGAGCGCGAAGCGCCCGCGCTGGGCTTGGGTCGCGAGCGCGCTGTCGCTCGCGAGCCCTTCGACCTGACGAAAGCGGGCCACGGCCTCGGCCTTGTCACCCGTTTGGGAGAGCGCTTGCGCGAGGACGAGCAACGCCCACGCGTCATTGGGGATGCGGTCGACGATCGCGCGGGCGAGCTTCGCGAGCCTAGCGGCGCGAGCGACGCCGGGGCGCTCCTTCGCGAGCGCGAGCGCGATCGCTTGGCGGACGACGTCGGGCACGGGCGCGAATGAGCCGAGCGCTCGATCGACGAGCAGGTGCGCGGTGGTCTCATCGGCGTCGCGCATCGCCGCGGCGGCGGCGTTCGCGAACGCCGGCGGGTAGATCGGCTCCTTCGTGAGCACGCGATTCCACATCTCGCGCGCGCGGAGCTCTTCGCCCGAGACCGAGAGCACGATGCCGCGCTCGGTGACGAGCACGACGTCGTCGGGCGCGATCTCGGCCCCCTCTTCGAGCGCGGCGATCGCGGCGGCGTTGTCGCCACGTGCGCGGCAGACCTCGGAAAGCAGCGCGTAGAGACGACCACGCGACGGATCGAGCGCGAGCGCCTTGCGCGCCGATGCCTCCGCCTCTCTGCCTTGGCCGAGCCGTGCTTGGAGCGCGGCCGACGCCTCGAGCAAATCCACTTGGTTCGGTGCGTCCTCCATCGCTCGCGTGAGCGTGCGGAGCGCCGCCGAGGTGAGCCCCGAATCCGTCCGTGAAGACGCCGCCGCTTCGATCGCGACCGCAGCGAGCCTTCCAGCCGCAAACCGCGACTCGGGCGCGTCCTCGACCGCGCGACCGAGATGCATCATCGCCGCTAGCCGGTCGTGTGGCCCGCCGCGCGCGGCGTCGTGCAAGGCGCATCGTTCGGCGCGGAGCACGCTCTCGAGCGCGTCCCAGCCGAGCTCTGCGATGCCGGCCGGGACGATCGGCTCCCATCCTATCCCCTTCAAGAGCTCGTCGAAGGCTTGTGCGACCGAGCGGCCGACGCCGTCGACGTCGAGATGGACGTCGACGCGCGCGCGTGTGTGGCCGTCACGCGCGTCGAAGGCGAGGAGCTGCAAGAGGCCTGGGCCCGGCGACGGCGGCTCGAAGGCCCCCGTGATGACGACGGCGACGTCGGGCGGTGTGTCCCCGCGCGCGACAAGATCTTTCCACGCCGGCGGCGGCAAGAAGGTCTCGACGGGTGCCGGCTTCTGCGCGCTCTCGTTCTCGCTGCCGTCGATCTTCTTCGCCATCAGCTGCGCTAGGCCGATCGAGCCGCCGCGGATCTGTACTGCACCATGCACGAGCGCCGCGAGCCCCAAACCGAGCCCCTTTCCCTCCGGCGGGACGCCGAACGGAATGATCACGGCGCGCGGGGATGCAGCCACGGGGGAACGATTAGCGCGTGATGCGTCTGGGGTCGAACGCCATGCGAACGAACACCACGGCTCGCCCCGACGACGGCGCGGCGAACGTCGTCTTTTCGAGCGCGTTAGCGCCGCACGCCAAGAGCTGCTGATTTCCGCGCCACGGGTCGATGTTGACCTTCGTGACACGTCCCTTGCCGTCGATCTCGAGACGGTAGGTGCCGTCGCCGTCGAGCAAGCGACCGGCCGACAGCTCGGCGCGCTCGCAGGCGTGGAGCGCTGGACGCGCGGCGTCGAGCCGGCGAACGGCCTGCGCGGCGTACGAGGAGCGATCGGTCGACATGGTCACGGCTCGACCGCTGCGCGGCTCGTACGAGACCGGGAGGACGACCGTGTCGCGACCGCCGCGCGGAGGGTCGAACTTCAAGGCCCTCCCGACGTCGGTCATGCAGGTGAGCGTCTCGCGGGAGAGCTCGCATGCGCCGTAGGTCTCGGCCTTCTCGACGCTCCCCTTTGCGTCGACGCGAAGGACGATCGCCACGTGGCCGCTCTGGGTCGGATCATGGAGGAGACCACGGCGATAGCAGCTGCGGAAAGGGACAAGCGTGTCTTGGATCGCCTTGTCGGTGACCCCGGGCTCGCGCCAAGCGGCTTGGGTCGTCGCGCCTTCTTCGTGGATCTCCGGAATCCACGGCTCACCGAGCGCGCCGATCGGCGGGCAGACGGTGAAGCGATCGAAGCCGTCGACGTGGATCTCGAAATCGCCGAGATCCACGCTCGTGAGCGGCTCGGTGCCTTGGTCGGGAGAGGTCGTCGCCCCGCCGCAGGCGATGAGCGCCGTCGCGAAGTAAGTCGCGAAAAGCGTGAGGGACATCCGGAAAAGGCGCATCAGGCGAGCGGGTGCAACGTAGCTTTCCGACCGAAAAGAAGCCATATCTAGCCTTCCTCTAAGTGGCCAGCCGCTCCCGATCCCTTCAAGGCGACACGCTCTTTTCGGCCGCCCGCCGCGCCGACCCGTCGCACGCGCCCCTCGCCGACCGGATCCGGCCGCGTTCGTTGCAGGATTTGGTCGGTCAGACGCATCTCGTAGGGCCCAACAAGCCGCTCGAGCGCGCCATTTCCGCCGACCGCGTAACTTCGATGATTTTGTGGGGCCCGCCGGGCGTCGGGAAGACGACGCTCGGGAAGATCATCGCCGAGCGCACGAAGGCCACCTTCGTGATGTTCAGTGCCGTGCTCGGCAGCCTGCCCGAGCTGCGCGAAATCGTGGCGGCGGCGAAGGAGCGCCTCGATTTTCGAGGGGAACGCACCATCGTCTTCGTGGACGAGATTCACCGCTTCAACAAGGCTCAGCAAGACGCCTTCTTGCCGCACGTCGAGGGCGGCACGATCACGCTCATCGGCGCGACGACCGAAAATCCGTCGTTCGCGGTGAACGCCGCGCTTCTCTCGCGAACGAAGGTCTTCCGCCTCGAGCAGCTCGTCGAGACCGATCTCGTCAAGGTGCTCGAGCGCGCGCTCGCCGACGACACGCTCGGCCTCGGCGCGCGAAAAATCGCGGTCGGACCCGCCGCGCTCGAGATGCTCGCCCGCGTCGCCCGTGGTGATGCGCGCCGCGCGCTCGGCGCGCTCGAGGTCGCGTTCGACTACGCCGAGCAGTCGGGCGAGACCGAGCTCACCGCCGCGCTCGTCGAAGCGAGCGAAGGCCACCAGCCCCTCCTCTACGACAAGTCGGGTGAGGAGCATTACAACGTCGTCAGCGCGTTCATCAAATCGATGCGCGGCTCCGACCCCGACGCGGCCGTCTACTGGATGATGCGCATGCTCGAGGCCGGCGATGATCCGCTCTTCGTCCTTCGCCGCATGATCATCTTCGCGAGCGAGGACATTGGCCTCGCCGACTCACGCGCGCTCCTGGTCGCGAACGCCGCCGACGCCGCGTTCCGTCGGCTTGGCATGCCCGAGGGGCTCTACCCGCTCGCGCACTGCTGCTGCTACTTGGCGACTGCGCCGAAGTCGAATTCGGTGAACGCCGCCTGGCACCGCGCCAAAGAGCTCATCGCAGAGCGCGGCGCGCTCGCGGTCCCGAAGAAGCTCCGCAACGCCCCCACCTCGCTCATGAAGAAGGAGGGCTACGGCCAGGGGTACAAATACGCCCACGATTTCGAGGACGGCGTCGTCGCCGGCGAGACGTACTTGCCCGACGAGCTCGTCGGCCAGGTCTTTTACGAACCGACCGAACGCGGTGAGGAATTGCGCATCAAGCAGCGGCTCGAGATGTACAAGTCGAAGGCAAAATCGGAGAAGCCCGAACCATGAGCAAGCGTCTCGCGTATCTCGAAAAACTCACGTCGGAGGGGTCGACCGACCCGTTCCACTGGTACTGCCTCGCACAGGAATATCGCACGGCCGAACGCGTCGACGACGCGCTGAGGACGTTCACCAAGCTCCGTGAGACCATCGCCGACTACGTGCCGATGTACCTGATGTGCGGCCAAATGCTCGAGGGCGCGAGCCGCACGAACGACGCGCGCGAGTGGCTCACGACGGGCGCCGCAGTCGCGAAGAAAAAAGGCGACACCCACGCGCTCGGAGAGATCGAAGGCGCGCTCGCGACGCTCGGAGCGTGATCAGTCGCGCTCGACGACGCCGATGAACGGCAGGTTACGGTACCGTTCCGCGAAGTCGAGGCCGTAGCCGATGACGAATTTGTCCTCGATCGTGAAGCCGAGGTAGTCGACCTTGACCGCGACGCGGGCGCGGGCCGGCTTGTGGAGGAGCGAGCAGACCTTCACGCTCCGCGGTTGCCGGGTGCGGAAGAGATCCATCAAGTGGGCGATGGTGAGGCCCGTGTCGACGATGTCCTCGACGAAGAGCACGTCCTCTCCGGCAATCGGCTTCGAGAGGTCTTGCGTGATTTGGACGACGCCGGACGACTCGGTCCCCTCGCCGTAGGACCGCACACCGAGAAATTCGACGCGAAGCGGGAGATCGATCGCTCGGGCGAGGTCGGCGGCGAAGATGAAGCTCCCCTTGAGCACGCAGACGAGGACGAGCGGACGGTCCTTGTATTCTGCAGCGATCTCGAGACCGAGCTCCTTCACGCGGGCTTGGATTTGCTCCTGGGTGATCATCGTGCTGATGCGCTCGGCCATGCGCCTCTTTTCGCCGACGCGCGACGCGATGTAAAGGCTCAGCCTCCGGAAGGTGCGTGCGCGGGGAAGACCTCGAGGTTTTCGCCGTCGGTTTCGATCCGGATCTCGCCCTCCAGGTCGGTCCGCCAGGCTCGGACATGGGCGGCGGCGAGGGTCTCGAGCGTGAGCGGATTGGGGTGCCCGAAGCGATTGCGCGAGCCGACCGAAATCACCGCCTCCGAAGGAGCCACCGCCGCGATGAACGCCGCGCTCGACGACGTTCGACTGCCGTGATGGCCGACCTTGAGGACGTCGGCGCGGAGGCCACCGTGGGCGAGGAGCGCGGCTTCTTCGAAATGCTCGGCGTCTCCGACGAAGAGGAAGCTGCGATGTCCGTACGCGATCTTCACGACGAGTGAGTTGTCGTTCGGCGGCTCGTCCGGATCGTAGCTCGGGCACGGCGCGAGGACCGTGACCTTGGCGCCACCGATGGCGTGATCGCCGCAAATTTCGGCTGGGCTTCGGATCGGTCGCCCTTCGCTCCGGAGGCGGTCGAAGAAGCGCGCGTAGCCGCCGCCGACGCTCTCACGCTCGCCTTGACCGGTGTCCCATGCTTCGCCGACGCGGACGCCGTCGAGGCCCGTGAAGAGGCCGCCAAAATGGTCGGGGTGCGGATGCGAGAGAATCACGACGTCGACCGCGCTGCGACGGCGCGCGCGCAAGATCGGCGAGACGACGCGCGCGCCGACATCGACCGGGCTGCCGACCATTCCTCCGCCGTCGATGAGCATGCTCGAGCCGTCGGGGAGATCGACGAGCGCGGAGTCGCCCTGGCCGACGTCGAGGAACGTAGCGCGCAGGGCGCCGTGCGGCTTGCCGAAGTGGATCGCGCCGAGCTCGGCGCCGCAGAAGAACGCGAGGCAGCCGAGGGCGACGGCCGCGCGTCGACCGCCGCGGAGGACGGGGAAGGCAACGAGGCCGACCGCGAACGAGGCGAGCTGCCACGACGTGAGCATCGGCACCCGCACCGCCGACGCCGAGAACGTGCGCGCGAGCGCCAGCACGATACGCAGACCGCCGGACGCGAGCACCGCGCAGCCGCGCTCCGAGGCCGGGAACGGAGAGAGAATGCCGTGGAGCAGACAGAGCGGCAACGCCGCGAGCTCACCGACCGGCACCGCGAAGAGGTTGGCGACGAGACCGCCGGCCGGGAGAGAGGGCGCGATCCGAGCGAGGAGCGGCGCGCACGCGAGGCTCGCCCCGAACGACGCGCTCACCGCGGTCGCGAGCTTCGGCCCGACGAACGGCACGACCCTTCGGATCGCGTCGGCGGCGGGCCTCGAATAGAGGAAGAGACCGGCGGTCGCCGCCGCCGACAGGCCGAAGGAGACGTCGAAGCCGACGAGCGGATCGACCAGCACCATCGCGACGAGCGAGAGCGCGAAGGCACGTGGACCGTCGGCCTTGCGGCCAAGCGCGCGCGCGGTCAATGCGAACGAGAGCATCCATGCCGCGCGCCATGCCGACCCGCTCCCGCCCGCGAAATCGGCATAAATCCAGGAGCCAACGATGCCGGGCACGGCAGCGACGCGAGCGACGTCCACGCGCGCGGTGAGGGCCGAGACCTGCGCGAGGAGAGCCCGCACGAACGCGACGAACCCGGCCACGACGATCACGAGGTGCGCGCCGCTCACCGCGAGCAGGTGCGCGAGACCGCTCGCCCGAAACGCCTGATCGTCCTCGTCGTTCAAATCCGATTCGCCGAGGACGAGCGCGCGCGCCATCGGCGCGATGTCGGCGTCGAACGTCAGGTCGATACGATGCCGGGTGTGCGCGCGCGCCCGATCGATCCACGCGAGCGGACCATGACCGTGGCGCACGACCGTGAGCGCCACCACGCCGCCGGAGCGCAGCACGTCCCTCCGCGCTTCGCCCGGTCGCGGGTCGCCGGTCTCGACGTTCCAGATCTCTTCGGGCGGCGCGAGCTGAGCGACCACGCGCAACTGGTCACCGCGCAAGAGGTCTCCTTCGTCCGCGTAGAGCATCGTCGGCGCGGGCGCGATGTGCTCGGTCGTCCCCTCACACGACGACGGCTCGAACGTCGCGAGGAATCGGAACGCGCCGCGCGCGCGCACCGGCGACGAGATGACCTCGGCTGCGCCCTCACAGCGGATCGACGGACGAGAAACGGCCGCTCGCTCGCGCTCAAAGCGCCGCTCGGCGTGCGTCGCGCGAAACCAACCGACGGTCAGCCCGAAGAGCGCGACGAGCACGATCTTCCTCCGCGCTTTGCCGAACGGAAAGAGCAAGAGCGCGAGCACGGTGACGGCGAGCACCTCGGCCGGTGCCACGAGCGCGAGCCCGCCAAGCACCAAGGCGAGGCCGAGCACCAAGACGCCGTCGGCTCGTGCTCCCCCTCCGCCCGACGGTTTTTGGTCCACGAACGGGGTCCTTCAGCAGGCCGCGTGCCGGTCGTCGAAATCGCGGATTTCGGCCGAAAACGCTGCTTCTGGCAGGGGCTGGTCCTGTCCGGGCCGCTTTTGGCCTGGTTTTGGCCACTTTTTTTGCCCGCCATGCTTGCGCGCTTCCCAGCCGTTCGCTAGCTTCCGCACCCCCAAATGAGCGAAGAGACCAAGCTTCAGAAATTCCTCACTTCGAAGAAACTCGATGCGCGCCGGCTCCTCGCCGCGTCCTACCGCCTCGAGCGCCTGACGCTCGACGATCGCAAGCTCAAGGCGAAGAAGGGCAGCAAGGTCGAGGGCGCCGCAAAAGAGACGGGCAAGCCCCACACGGGCCGCCCCGTGACGCAGCTCGCTTTGGACAACCTCTTCGCGGGCAAGCCGATCAGCGGCCCGACCAAGCAGCGCATCTTGCGCGCGGTCAACCAGCTGCTCGAGCAGAAGAAGCAGGAAAAGGTCGACCTCAAGACCCTTTTCTAGACGGCCGTCGTCGCTTGCCCGCATCGGGCGGCGTGAGCACTGCGTCATGAAGGGTGGTGCGCAGATGTGGGGGACATTTGCGTCGAAAATTGGGCCGAAAGCGCGAACAAGCGCAGCGTGGCGAGCATGTTCCTCGTCGCGCTTGCCGTCGGTCTCGGTCTCGTTCTCGTCGACGTCTACGATCTGGCCAATCGCCACCGCACCCACTGATCTTCGTTCGCGTTCGCGTGGATCGCGGTCCCGTGCGGGGCTTCCGAGCGCCGATCGGTTGAACGCTCCAGCCAGCCGGCGCAACGTAATTCGTTGGTGGGTGTCACAGCGCTCCAACTTCCGAAGGTCGTGGTGAAGGCGATGACCGATCGTCCGAGCCCGCTTGCGCTCGAAGATCCTCTTCTCTCGAAGGCGATCGCGGGTGAGGCCGCCGCGTTTCGTGCGCTGTATGCACGTCATCGTCATGACGTGGCGCGGCTCGTCTATCGCATGATCGGGCAGAGCGACCTCGAGGACGTCGTCCAAGAGGTATTCGTCCAGGTGCATCGCAGCCTGCGTGATTTTCGCGGTCAATCGAAGTTCTCGACGTGGCTCCATCGCGTCACCGTCAACGTCGTGCTCATGCATCGGCGCGCGGCGCGCAGCCGCCCGCAGTACGCCGAAGAGGACGCCGCGCCCGAGCCCATCGACCCGCAGACGGGACCCGACGAACAAGCCGCCCGACACGAGCGCATGGTCGCCTTCGAGCGCCTCCTGCAGCGGTTGCCAGAGAAGAAGCGGCTCGTCTTCGTGCTGCACGATCTCGAAGGAGTTTCACCGGCCGAAATTTCCGACATCGTCGGCGCACCCGTGCTGACGGTGCGCACGCGGCTCTTTTATGCGCGCCGCGAGATCGAAGCGATGCTCTCGGAAGAGCCTGCGCTCGCCGTCGTGGCGAAGGCGATGAACGATGACGATGCTGAAGAGAGGGCGAAGTGATCTACCCCAAGCCGACGCCTCGTTCTCTCGAAGAGCTCACGCACGAAGCCAAGTCTTCGCTCAAGCCCTCCTCCATCGATTGGGAGAAGGTCGAAGGCGGTCTCTTTTCGCGGATCGAAGCGAAGCGTGAAGAGGGCGCGAACGGCATGCGCGAAAGCACGACGTCTCGACTTCGTCATCTCGAAGCCACTCCCGATCGCCGTTGGCTAGTCGCCGGCCTCGTCGCCGCCGCCGCGGTGCTGGTGCTCGCGCTCCACAAGCCCGAGACGAGCTCGCCCCTCATGAGCGAGAGATCGAGCCACGGCGCGCAAGCGACCGCCCACGAGGACGTGCTCACGCTCACGAAGAACGCCGCCGACGTCCGCATCGACGGCGAGCTCGCGGCGCCGGGCCGGACCTTGCGCGCGCTCGACACGATCGGGACCTCGGGCTCCGCCGCCGAGCTGGCTGCGACCTCCGACACGTCAGGCGAGGCGAGCGCGATGCGCGTCGCGTGGCAGCTCGGTGAGCATTCGACTGCGCTCGTGAAGTCGCTCGGCCGGGGGACGTCACCGTTCGTCCTCGGCCTAGCAGCGGGCAGCATCGAGGCGCAGGTCACGCCGGTCGAACGCGGCGAGGCCTTCGCGGTCGACCTCCGCTCGCCGCACGCGAGCGGGCCGCACGACGTCGTCCGCATCGCTGTCCATGGAACGCATCTCCGCGTCGCTCGCGATCCAAGCGGCGATCACGCCACGATCGACCTCACCGAGGGCGTCGTCTCGATCGGGTTTCCGCCGAAGGTCGGCTCGACGTACGGAACGCTCGTCACCGCGCCCGCACACGTCGACATCGACGTGACGAAGCTCATTACGACCGGCGATTTGAATAGCGGCGCGATCGTCGTCGACAAGAGCGCCGCCGCGATTCGCGTGCCTCTCGTGCTCGCGGGCCGCGACGACGGAACGACGAAGGTCGCCGCCGAGGCGACGCCCGAGAGCACCGACCCACCGGTGGCAACGAGCGACCACCCCGAGGCCGATAAGCAGACGAGCACGCCAGAAAAGGCGCTCGCACAAATCGACCCGCACGCGACCGAAGCCATTCGCGCCGCCGCCCAATCGTGCGCAGTCGTCCACGCCTCGACCGACGTCAAGGTCACCGTCAGCTCGAAGCTCACCCTCCACGTCGGCCCGGACGGCCTCGTCAAAATGGCGACCTTCGATCCGCCCCTGTCCCCCGAAGCCCAAGACTGCGCCGCCAAGACAATCTACCGAACCAAATTCACACCCTCTGCACCCCACGACATCACCGTAAACATCAACGTCACTCCCTGACTCGCCCCCATGGACGAGCGAAGCGAGGGCAGGCCATCGCAAGCGAGGAGCGAAGCGAACGAGCGCCCTCCGCCAGCGATCTTGCTCCTCGTTTTTGCCTCGCAAAAACGAGTCGGCGTAAGCCGAGCGTGGGGAGGCTCATTTTCCGAAGGAAAATGAGGGGCCTGCCAAGGCCCACAAGAGTGGCACTCGACGCGAGTGAGACCCCAACCCCGATGCCTAGAGGAGCCCGCTCGCCTTCACGAACTCAATGATCGAGTGAGTCTCGCGAGCCCCTAACAGCCCAAATTGAACCCCCATGCCACCATCGCGCGTCCAGCGGACAATGCCCGGCATGATGAAGGGAGCTTTTTGGCCAGGCATCGTGAGGGTCACGGTGCAGTCGCTCCCGAATTTCGGCGCGAGGGCGATCTCGATGAACATGCCGCCGAGCGAGATGTCGCGTGCGTGACCGGTATGGGTCTCGCCGTCGCCCTTCACGTTGATTTGGACAGTGGCGTCGATCGGCGCGCGCGGTGTTCGGCGAAGCTCAGTCACGGACAAGACCTCCCTGGTCCACGAATGGTACCATCGCTTCGGTGAAGTCGCGCGGCTCGAATCCGAACGACGGACGCGTGCTCGCGCTCGTTCCGGTCGTCGTCGCGCTCGTCATGTTGGCGCTCATGGCACGACATGCGGCCCCGCCCGGCGACGTTCCCCTTCCTGCGCTCGACCTCCGCGCGCTCTCCGCGACCGAAGCCGCAGACGATGCCCGGACGGCGGCGGCCAGCCGCGCGGGGCTACCGGCCGAGACGCGCGCTCTCGGCTCGGCGATCCGCGACTTCGACGTGGCGGAGGCGAAAGGGGATGATCGTTCGGCCATGCTCGCGCTCCACGAGTCGATCCTCCGGACGCTCCCGGACGCGATGGCGAAAGGTCCCGACGCGCTCCTCACGCTTCGAGCGACGCAGACGACGATCTTCGTGCGCGAGCTCGACGCCTTCGAAAAGACCGGCCAAGAGAGCGACGAGCTCCGCGCTGTCGCTGGCCCGTTCGTATCGCGCATGCGCGACGCGGGTTGGGTCGAAGGAAACCATGTGACGATGGACGTCCACGCCCGACGCGCCGCCTACAAGACGGCGTGGAACGCGATCGTCGGCGTCGACGCGATCGACACCTTCGCGCTCACGCTGGACGAAGCGCGTGCATTATACATGTTCTATCTCGCTCATCCCCACGTCGGCGAGCGCGACAAGCAGGCGATCGAGCTCGCGCGCGAGGGAGCCAAGACGGAGAAGGCCTGCCGGACGATCGAGCTCCGCGAGCGGCAGGCGCTCGAAGCCTGGCGCCTCGAGAAGATCGACAAGCTCGGCAAGCTCGACAAGGCCTATCCGCTCGCGTATGCGCGCGGCGTTTCGCATTATCGGCTCGGCATGAGCGAGAGCGCCGTCCGCGACTTTCAGTTCTGGCTCGACAACCATCCCGACGGACCGTGGACGCTCCGCGCGCGAAATCAGCTCGACGGCGCCGCTGCGTCGAGCGATCGCTGACCGCTCTTTTTCCCGAGCGCGCGGGCTCTTTACACTTCTTTTCAGGCTGCCATGCTGACGCGGAGACGTCATTCGTCAAGGATCCTTACCTGATGCCTTTCCGTGCCCTGTTGATCGACGACGACCAGAACCTCGCACGTCTCCTGAACGAGTATCTGGCGCCGCACGAGGTCGAGCTGTCGCACGTGACGACGGGTCGCGAAGGGCTTGAGCGCATCGCTGCCGGTGGGGTCGACGTCGTGCTCCTCGACGTAATGCTCCCCGAGCTCGACGGGTTCGCGGTGTGCCGGAAGATCCGTGAGACCTCGACGGTCCCGGTGATCATGCTCACCGCCCGCGGCGACGATACCGACCGCATCGTTGGGCTCGAGCTCGGCGCCGACGACTACGTGCCGAAGCCGTACAACCCGCGTGAGCTCTTGGCGCGCATGAAGGCCGTCGTGCGCCGCGCGCGACCCGGCGCGATCGCAGAGCGTATCGAGGTCGGAGAGATCGTCGTCGACGTGCCCGCTCATCGCGTCTCGCTCGGCGAAAAGGACGTGGAGCTCACGTCGTTCGAGTTCCGGGTCCTCGTCGCGCTCGCCCGCCGGGCCGGTGAGACCGTCGCGCGCGAAGAGCTCGCGGGCGCGGTGAAAGGCGGCGCCTACGACCCAAGCGTCGACCGCTCGCTCGACGTCCACGTCTCGCATCTCCGGCAGAAGCTCGAAGACGACCCGCGCGATCCGCGTCGCATTCGCACCGTTCGCGGTGTCGGCTACATGCTCGTGCGGCCCCACGGGCTCGCGTAAGATCGCGACTGGGGGCAAACGCGAGATGTGGCGCCGGCTCCGAACACGCCTCTTTTTGTGGTTTTTGGCGGCGATGCTCGTCGCCGCCGCGGCGAGCGTCGGGTCGGTCGTGCTCATGCGCTCGGAGTGGTTCGGGCTGGGCCAGAAGGCGAGCCGAACGATGTCGCCGCACCTCACCGAGATCTGGGACGACGAGGCGGCCTGTGATGCCTACATCGCGCAGATGCGGCGCGAGACCGGCAACGACTACCGTCTCGTCCGCGATCCGAAGAAGCTGCCGCGTTTCGTCCACACCAACCCGCTCTTCGCCGACGACATGCACGGCAACTTCTTCTTACCGATCGTGAAGGGCGACGTCCTCGTCGGCGCGGTCGAGTTCCACCTGTCGCCGCACTTCCGTTGGTGGCGGCTCACGGTGTCGCTCTTTGCCGCCGGCGTCGTCCTTGCGTTCGCCGCCGTCCGCGTCTCGGCCGAGCTCGCGCGGCCACTCGAGAAGGTGGCCTCCGCGGCCGAGAAGCTCGGCGCCGGAAAGCTCGGCACGCGGGTGCAGGGCAAAGGGGCGAAGCCAATCTCGACGACCTCCGAGATCGTCCGCGTCGCGACCGCGTTCGACGGCATGGCTGGCCGCGTCGAAGCGATGGTCCAAGGCCAGCGCGAGCTCCTTGGCGCGATCAGCCACGAGCTCCGCTCACCGCTCGGACGCGCGCGAATCGCCCTCGAAATCGCGCGCGAGCGTCTCCCCGGCGACCCGCGCGCGGTAGAGCGCTCGCTCGGCGAGATCGATCTCCAGCTCACCGAGGTCGACGTCATCTTGGGTGATCTGCTCGCGGTCACGCGCGCGGGCTTGACCGACCTCCAGAGCGACGTCGTCGCGCTCGTCCCTTGGCTACGTGGGCGCGTCGCCGCTGAAGCGAAGGGTGGCGACATCGAGCTCGACGCCGACGACGACGTCATCGAGCTCACCGCAAAGATCGACTCACCGCTCCTCGGCCGCGCCGTCCACAACGTGATCGCGAACGCACGCGCGCACGGTCATCCGACCGACGAGCCACTCGAGGTGAAGATCACGCGGACAGCCGATGGCGCGCTCGTCACCGTCCGTGACAAGGGCCCGGGCTTCGACCCGTCGATCCTCCCGCGCGCCTTCGAGCCGTTCATCACGGCCGACCCCGCGCGCTCGCCGAAGGGGTCGGGGGGCGTGAACACCGGGCTCGGGCTCGCGCTCGTGAAGCGCATCGTCGAGGCACACGGAGGAGCCGTTTTTGCCCGCAATCGTGATGAAGGCGGAGCCGAGGTCGGCTTCTCTCTCCCCGCCCAGTCGGCACCGACGCGCGCGCTCGCGTAAGCTTTGGGTGTGCGGTCGTTCCTCTGGCGCGCGTCGAAATGGATCGTCGGGCTCACCCTCGCGGTGACGCTCGTCCTCTATCTATTCGTCTTCGACGTGTGGACCGTGCCGGGCGACGACCCGAGCCTGACCGCTGCGATCGCGCCGACGCTCGCGCCCGGCGATCTCCTGCTCATGACCAAGAGCGTCTCGGGGGGTGACGGCGATCTCCTCCGTTGCGCCGATCCGCAAGTCCCCGGTCGCTACGTCATCACGCGCCAAGCCGGCAAGCCTGGCAGCACGATCGAATTCGGCGAGCGCGACGCGGTGAAGATCGACGGCGCCGGCGTGGCCTCGCTCAGCTGCACCCCACCGCGGACGACGGTCGAGGCTCCGACCTCCCACGTGCAGACCGATCTCGATTGCTACCGGACCGACATCGGCGGCCTCTCGTACTCCTATTTACGCGCTGCCAGCGACGGCAAGGGCGACGCGGACGAGCCCACCACGGTCGTCGTTCCGGCCGGAAAGGTCTACGGCGTCTCCGACGACCGCCATTTTCACCTGGATTCACGCGATTTCGGGCCGCTCGACCCCCAAACCTGCCAGCACATCGTCTTTCGGCTGTGGGGAACCGGGGCCTCCGACCGCTCGCGGCGTTTTGTGCTCCTTTGGTGACTTTTTGATAAGCTCGACGCGCTGATGGAGCTCGAGATCGGAATCGCGTGCGGCAAATGCGACTGGTACAGCGCGATGAAGACCGCGTCGTGCCCGTCGTGCGGCAACGACCTCGCTCTCTTTCCGAGGCTCGAAGCGCAACGACGTGACGCGCCGCCGGCGGCCGAGACCGAGGCCGAGCTTCCGCCGACGTCGTCGATGTTCGACGACCCGCTCAAGCCCCGCCGCATTTCCTCGGGACGCTTGCGGCTGAACGTCCCTTCGTCGTCGGGCCGCCTCCGTGCGGCCAAAGAAAACCCGGACCCGAGAGCTACGGGCGAGCTGGTGAGTAGCGGTACGTCAAACACCCCGTCGGTCTCGACGTCGGGCCTGTCGCTGGAGGAGCTGATGGATCAGGCAAAGAACTTCGTATGCAAATCGTGCTCGACGGCCGTTCCGATGGGTCACAAATTCTGCGGTCGCTGCGGCGCCGCCGTCCCGCCGGAGATCCTCAACGCGCGGACCCAGTTCTTCGGCCAGCTCCAAGTCCCGGGCAAGGCCAAGCTCATTCTCATCCGCGGCGAGGGGGTCGAAGGCCTGAGCTACCAGCTCAACGCCGAGCAGCACGTCGTCGGCCGCAACGGCCAGCTCGTGTTCCCCGACGATCCGTTCGTCAGCCCCAAGCACGCGAACCTCTTCTACCGCGGCGGCAAGCTCGTCGTGCGTGACGAAGGATCGCTCAACGGCGTGTTCTTGCGCGTTCGGGGTACCGTCGACATCGCGGCGGGCGACAGCTTCCTCGCGGGCGAGCAGCTCTTCCGCCTCGACGCGACGCCGAAGCTGAACGACGGTCCCGCGCCGGACGGCACGTACTTCTACTCCTCACCGAAGCACCAGAGCTCGTTCCGGCTCGTGCAGATGCTCCAGGGCGGTGCCGAAGGGATGATCGTCTGCGCCCGCAACGCAGGGCTTCAAATCGGTCGCGAGGGCGGCGACCTCAACTTCCCGACCGACCTCTACATGAGCGCGTCGCACTGCAAGATCGAAGAGAGCGGCGGCAAGATGACGCTCACCGACTTGAACAGCCGCAACGGCACCTATATCCGCCTGAAGGCCGAGAAAGAGCTCGCCCACGGCGACTACCTCTTCATCGGTCGCAAGCTGCTGCGGGTCGAAATCACCGCCGCCTGATGTGACCGATCGTGCGGCTGTACGGCCCACATCGCTTAACCGCGCTTGTTAGCCGCCAGCCGTTCGCTCGCCATCTCGGCCCCATCAGAGAAGCCGTTCAGCCGTTTCGGCGCGTAAAGAGCCCGATCGTCTTGATGAAGTCCATCGGCACTTTGTCGAGCAGGGCTTCGAGATCGATCGGGCCGTCCATCGGTGCGACGAGCGCCTCGAAGACCTCGCCGAAGCGGCCGTACTTGCGCGCGAGGTCGTGGAGCTTGCCGCGCAAGAAATCCGCCTCTTCGCCCTTCGTGTCGCCGAGCATCTCGAGGCCGCGGCGTGAGAGATCCTTCTTGTCGGCGATCACGCGGCGAAGACGCGCGAGGTACGCGCCGATGATGACGTCGGGGTATTTTCCGCGAAGCGCGAAGACGTCGTGGCGCTCACCCGCAGCGCGGCGCTTCTCGACGATCCCCGCGCTCTCCAAGCTCCGCAGGTTCGAGAAGATGTTGCTCTTCGAGCGCTCGAGCTCGAAGCTGAGCGCGTCCATCGAACGCGGCTCGTCCGAGAGATAGAGCGCCGCCACGATCTGCCCGCCGAGGCGCGTGGTGCCAGGGAAGCTGGCTGCGACCTCGGCACCGACCCCTTCGAGGAGCGTGCGGCGCGTGGCGTCGACCACGTCCGCCGCGGCGGTAGCCTTCTTCGCGCTCTTCTCTTTGTCCTTCTTCTTTTTCGGAGCGAGCGGCAAAGTTCGAAAAGAAGGATACTGCCAGACGAAATGAATCGGCTCGGAAAAGAGGCGTCGCCGTATTTGTTGCAGCATGCAGACAATCCGGTCGACTGGTTTCCGTGGGGCCCCGAAGCGCTCGAAAAGGCGCGCCGCGAGGACAAGCCGATCCTCCTGAGCATCGGCTATTCGGCCTGTCACTGGTGCCACGTGATGGAGCACGAGAGCTTCGAGAACGAAGCGACGGCGACGAAGATGAACGACCTCTTCGTCAACGTGAAGGTCGACCGCGAAGAGCGCCCCGACCTCGATCAGGTCTACCAAATGGTGATCCAGATCATGGGCCGCTCCGGCGGCTGGCCGCTCACCGTGTTCCTCACGCCAGAGCAGAAGCCGTTCTTCGCCGGCACGTATTTTCCGCCGGAAGATCGCTATGGAATGCCGGGGTTCCCCAAGATCCTCGACGCCGTGGCCGAGGCCTACAGGACGCGCCGCAGCGAGCTCGCCGAGCAGGCCGACGAGATCTCCAAGGCGATCGGTGAGGTCACCGCTTCGGCGGCGAAACGAGACGCGGGGCCGATCTCGGAGGGTACGCTCGAGCGCGCGGCGAAGAAGCTCGAGTCGGGGATGGACGACGCGAACGGCGGCTTCGGGGCGGCGCCGAAATTCCCGAACACGATGGCGCTTGAGGTCGTGCTCCGGAGCGTGACGACCGACCGGCCCGCGCCGATCGTCGCGGTCGGAAAGGCGCTGCGGGCGATGCGCGCCGGCGGCATCTACGACCAGCTCGGAGGCGGCTTTCACCGCTACTCGACCGACGCGCATTGGCTCGTGCCGCACTTCGAGAAGATGCTCTACGACAACGCGCTCCTCTTGCGTCTCTACGTCGACTTCTGGCGCGCGACGAAAATCGACGCGTTCGCCGACACCGCGCGTGACATCGCCCAGTGGCTCCTCCGCGAGATGCAGGACGAACGAGGCGGCTTCTACGCGACGCAGGACGCCGACAGCGAAGGGCACGAAGGAAAATTCTTCGTCTGGACGAAGAAGGAGATCGAGGCCGTGGTCGGCAAGACGCGCGACGCCGAGCTTGCGTGCGGTCATTTCGGCGTCGACGAGAGAGGCAACTTCGAGAGCTCCGCGTCGTCGGTGCTCTCGATCGTGAAGACCGAAGAAGAGCTCGCTGCCGACTTCGGAATGCCGGTCGCCAAGGTCCGCACGTCGCTCGCCGCTTCGAAGAAGAAGCTCTTCATCGCGCGCGAGAAGCGCGTGAAGCCGTTCCGCGATGAAAAGGTGCTGACGAGCTGGAACGGGCTGATGATCGCGTCGCTCGCGGACGCCGGCGTCGCCCTCGCCGAGCCGAAGCTCGTCCTCGCGGCCGAGCGCGCATTCGCGTTCGTCGAAGCCAAGCTCGTCGAAAAGGACTCTGACGGCCACGTCCGCTTCTTGCGGCACGCGCTCGGGGACGTCGTCAAAGGATCAGCCTTTCTCGACGATTTCGCGTTCAGCGCGAACGCTGCGCTCGCGCTCTACGAGGCGACGGGCAAGCCGCGCTACGCGACCTTCGCCCGTGACGTCGCCGAATCGATGCTCGCCAAGTTCTGGGAAGACGAGAGCTCGACCTTCTACTTTTCGCCGAACGACGGCGAGCCGCTCATCGTCCGCCCGATCGACGCCTTCGATCACGCGGTTCCGAGCGCCACGTCGATCGCCTGTCGCGTGCTCCTCGTCCTCGGCACACTAATGGATGTAAAATACACGGACATCGCTCGCCGCGCGCTCGAGCGCCTGGCTCCGTCCGCGATCGAGAACCCGTTCGGCCATGCGCAGAGCCTGTGCGAGATCGACCGACTCGTGAAAGGTTCGGTCGACGTCGTGATCGTCGGCAAGCCGGACGACAAGCGCACGCGCGCGCTCCAACGCAAGGCGTTCCAGGCCGATCTTCCGCGGCGCACCGTCGTGCTCGTCGACCCGACCGACGCCGCATCATTCGCCGTCGCCAAGGCGCTCGCCGAAGGAAAGCCCGGCGGCGAGGCGCCCGTGACTTACGTCTGCCGCGGCCGCACGTGCTCGCTACCGATCACGAACGCCGATCAGCTCGAGGAGCATCTCGTCACTGTCTGGCAGGCCTAATTTAGTTCGCGTCCACGAACACTCAAGCCTATAAAATCACAGGCGAAATTCGTGGAGTCGGATGGAAATAGAATCGAGGGCCGAGGAGTTTCCGGCCTCCCACACTTTCGCGCTTATGTGTGGTCCAGCGAAGATCGATCGACTCGACGCCGACGGAGATCTCCACGCCATGCGGGATCATTGCTGGCCTCCGAGAGCTTCGACGACGTCGCGCAGGAGCGCGCGATCGAATCCCGCACGGACCTCGACGCGCGCCGCGCCGACCGCGATCGTCAGCGGCGCACCGGGCGGTCGCACGCGCACGAGCTGCGCGAGCTTTACCCGTGGACCCTTGCGCTCGCGTCGCGCGAGCTCGCCGCTCCACCCACCAAAGCTGGTTCGACGAATACGACCTGCCTCGAGCGAACGCAGGTGCCGAATCCGAGCTCTCACGCCATGCGCGAACACGCTCCGCCCATTCCACTGCCGTCGTCATGTCGCGGATCATGCGGCGGGAGAACCTCGCGCGGAAGGACGTTCGTCATGCAGCGGATACCGATTACTTCCCGGGGCCTCTCGCGAAGTCGTACACGCCGCCGTCGGTGAGCGGAGGAGGGAGCACGAGCTACGCGTACGACAAGGACGCGCTGCTCACGACCGTGAACCGTCCGGATGCGCGCACGGTGGGCTTCGGCTGGAACGCGAAGTCGGGGAAGCTCGACAAGACGACGGAGCGGCGAGACGACTACCCTGACGAACGACGCGGAGCCCCTGCTAGGGATCGCGTGGAGCGGGCCGATCACCGGCAGCGTGTCATTCCAGTACGACAACTTGCTGCGTGTTTCGCAAGAGACCGCGGCTGGAAGCGCGATCTCCTACCGGTACGACAACGACAACCTGATCACGGCGGCCGGTGACGAGTCGCTGACGCAGCAGCCGAACAACGGCTTTTTTGCAGGGCACGACGATCCGCGCGGCGAGCGATGCCTTCACGTACTCGCAGTACGGCGCGCTCGCGACGCACCCCGCATCTGTGAGCGGCACGGCCGTCTTCAGCCAGAATTTCACGCGCGACGCGCTCGGCCGGGTGTGGTCGCTCGACGAGACGATCGACGGAACGACGCACACGTACGGCACTGCGGCGGCGATGTTCCTACGGAGGCGTGCTCTCGAGCAGCTTGCGTCGACGGGGGTTCGTTCGCGTGCCGCTACTGCGTGTTCACGAGCCCTCTGAACTGCGACGCACCCTCCGATTGTCCGAGTGGACAGGTGTGCTTGGAACCAACCGGATGCAGCGGTGCAGCCTGTTCGAAGGTTTGCGTGGTTCCCTAGCTATAAGCTAATTTAATTGAGCGAGCCGCGGGCGTCGGGGACCGCGCAGGCGCTACTTCGCGTGAGCGAGGAGATATGCTTGCACGGCCGTGCCCCACGGGGTTGGCTCGAGCATCGTCGCGTCGTGGGTCTGGTTCAGGAGATCAGGCGCGCAGTTGCTGTACGGCTCGAAATCCCAGGCGAGGCTCGGGAGCTGCTTCGCCTCGAGGTCGGCGAAGAACGAGTCCGGATCCGAGAGCGTGCCGTACTCGCCCACGATGACCGGGATGTTCACGAACGTGTAGCTGTCCGGCGGCGGCGGGTAGCCGTGCACCTCGTAGATGACGTCGTCGTACGGGAGCGGTGACTTCGAGTAGAAATCGATCGTCGACGTGTAGCCGGTGCCTTGCACGCTGACGAGATGATGCGGGACGCCGAGCGCGTCCTCTTCGGCGCGGATCGTCTCGACGCCGTGCTTCATCGCGGGGACGAGGGCCTCTTTGGTGATCGCGTTGCCGCCGGGCTCGTTCGACAGCCCGAAGAGCACGAAGGCGTCGTTCGCGAAGGTGTCGACGAGCGCGCGGAACACGGGATCGGTCGCGGTCGTCGGGACCGCCGTCGCCTCCTTGTCGCCGGGATCTTCGTTGCTCATCGACGCGTCGGTGCGGAGCGTGACGAGCACGTAGACGCCCTTTGCGCCGAGCGCGCGGATGACGTTCGTCATCGGCGTCTTGTATTGAGCCGGATTGCTCGTCCAGCTCGAGATCGTCGGATAGCTGTTCATCGATAAAGACATGCGCACGAAGGTCGGCTTCCACGTGCCGACGAGGCCGAGCACCATCGACTGGAGCGCGTCCTCCGCCGTTGGCGCCTGCGCCTGCATCTGGAGATTGTTGTTGTACCCGCACAAATAGAGGTCATCCATGTTGACCCCCCGACCCATCCACTGCGTCTTGCCGCCCGCGCCGTGGGAGACGTAGATTTTGTTTCCTTCGGTAAAGAGCCAGCCGGCGGGGACGCCTCCGTCGACGGGGGCGACGTGCCCGTCGGTCCCGCCATCGGTCGATGCGTCGGCGATCGATCCGCCGTCGCTCACCGAGCCGGCGTCGACCCGCACGTCGCCGGGTGACGACGCGTCGTCACTGCCCGAGCACGCCGCGAGCGCGAGGACAGTCCCGAGGCACGAGGCAACGAGCCACCTTCGCATTCGCCGAGCTCCTTGATTATTGGGGACGACGACGGCGACCGCGCCGTGGGGCACGGCTGGACGACGGGATTTTGCTCTCCGCCCCTGGGGGAAGCTGGGCGCGGAGGAGATTGACGCCCTCGGCATTTTTTCCCATCGCCATGAGGTCGAGCTCGAGAAGGTCGAGCGCAGGGCCGATGTAGTCGACGCGGGCCGCGCGGCTCATCGTCGCGGGCTGGGCACGAGCGAGCTTCGGGACGATCGCCACGATGCGGCGGACGGCGTCGGTGATGCGACGCGGGAGCGCGATGCGGGCGATGAGCGGCTCGAGGAACTCGAACGTGGCGGCGACCTTGTCGGGAGCGCCGTCACGCGCTTCTTCGAGCGGCTCGCGCAAGAGAGCGGCGATCAAGACGACGTCGTCGAGCGGCTTGCCGCGCTCTTTGGTCTTCTGGTCGATCGCGCCGAGCCTCCTCCAAAAGCGGTTGGCGCCGCCTTCGGTCGCTCCGACGTCGTCGAGGTAGGCCGAGAGCTCCGGCAGGAGGATCGACATGACGCCGGTCTCCCAGAGCAGCCACATCGAGCGGTGCGAGGCGCCGCCGCGGAGCAGACGGAGGATCTCTTCGAAGACGCGTGGACGCGCGGCCTTCGCGAGGTCATCGCGGTAGCTGACCATCGCGTCGTAGACGTCGGGATCGATGCCGAGATCGAGGCGAGCGGCGAATTTGATCGCCCGCAAGATGCGGATCGGGTCCTCACGGAAGCGGACGCCGGGGTCGCCGATCGTGCGGAGCGCGCGACGCTCGACGTCGCCCATGCCGCCTGTCCAGTCGAGGACCTGATGACGATCGAGATCATAAAAGAGCGCGTTGATCGTAAAATCACGACGGATCGCGTCTTCGTGGGCGTCGCCGAACACGTTGTCCGAGCGGATGAGAAGGTCATCGTCGACCTCTTCGTCCGGGTCCGGCATTTCGGTCGCCGGGTTGCGCCGGAAGGTGGCGACTTCGATGACCTTGCCGCCCGCAAAGAGGATGTGGGCGAGGCGAAAGCGGCGACCGATGATGCGGCAGTTGCGGAAGAGGGCGCGGACGTCTTCGGGGCGTGCGCTCGTGCAGACGTCGAAGTCCTTCGGCTTAACGCTCAGGAGGAGGTCGCGGACGCAACCCCCGACGAGGTAGGCCTGGAAACCGGCACGTTCGAGGCGATGAACGACGCGGGCGCCGTCTTGGTCGATCCGGTCGTCCGGCAGGCTCACGTCGTGGCGGACGAGCGCGGTGCCGGCGTGACGCTCGGCGATCGAGCTGTCGTCGGCGACGACGTCATCTTCAACGGTGAACGACGGGAGATCGACCTCACCGGCCCAGCGGGAAGCACGTGGCACGGGAGGTTGGGCGGCGTCGGAGGAGGGTTCTTTAGGGCGGCGCATGAGGCGAGGCTGAAGGACGAGATCGACGCGGAAAAGCGCCAGAATTCGTTAGCGCACAGTATCAGCGCGGCTCCATCGTCGCAATCCATGTTTGGCCGATCGCTCCGAAATCGACATGCACGAAGCCCTGAAAAAACAAGGCTTTTTCAGCTCTGCCAATAATCGTGCCGATTCGCATCACCACGGTTGACGCCCACGCTCATGTGATTAGGTTCTCCGCATTCCTTCTCCTCACTTTCAAGGAAGGCAAAAGGACAGAGCGACCATGGGCAAGATCATCGGCATTGACCTCGGGACCACCAACAGCGTCGTGGCCATCATGGAAGGGCGTGAGCCCAAAGTGATCGTCAACGAAGAAGGCTCGCGCATCACGCCGAGCGTGGTGGCCTGGGACGACAAGGGCGAAGTATTGGTCGGCCAGATCGCGAAGCGCCAAGCAGTCACCAACCCGGAGAACACGATCTTCTCCGCCAAGCGCTTCATCGGCCGTCGTTATGAAGAGGTGAGCGAAGAGCTCAAGCGCGTCCCGTACAACACCGAGCGCGCGAGCAACGGCGACACGGCGTTCCTCGTGCGCGGCAAGAAGCTCTCGCCGCCAGAGGTGAGCGCGAAGATCCTCCTGAAGCTGAAGAAGGCGGCAGAGGACTTTCTCGGTGAGAAGGTCACCGAGGCGGTCATCACCGTCCCGGCGTACTTCAACGACTCGCAGCGCCAGGCGACCAAAGACGCCGGTCGCATCGCGGGCCTCGACGTCAAGCGCATCGTCAACGAGCCGACCGCGGCCGCGCTCGCGTACGGCCTCGACAAGAAGAGCGACGAGATCATCGCCGTCTACGACTTCGGCGGCGGCACGTTCGACATCTCGGTCCTCGAGGTCGGCGACAACGTCGTGCAAGTCATGTCGACCAACGGCGACACGCACTTGGGCGGTGACGACTTCGACAACCTCATCATCGACTGGATGGTGGCGGAGTTCAAAAAGTCGACCGGCGTCGACGTCTCGAAGGACAAGATGGCGCTCCAGCGCCTCAAGGAAGCGGCCGAAAAGGCGAAGATCGAGCTCTCGAGCGTGCAAGAGACGGGCATCAACCTCCCGTTCCTCACGGTCGCGAACGGCACGCCGGTCCACTTGGACCTCCGCCTCTCGCGCGCCAAGTTCGAGCAGATGATCACGCCGCTCGTCGAGCGCTCGATGGAGCCGGTCAAGAAGGCGATGCAGGACGCGAAGAAGCAAACGGGCGACATCCACGAGGTCATCCTCGTCGGTGGCTCGACGCGCGTCCCGCTCGTCAAAGAGACGGTCAAGAAGTTCTTCGGCAAAGACCCGCACCAAGGCGTCAACCCGGACGAGGTCGTCGCCATCGGCGCCGCGGTCCAGGCCGGTGTCCTCTCCGGCGACGTCAAGGACATGGTCCTTCTCGACGTCACGCCGCTCTCGCTCGGCATCGAGACGTACGGCGGCGTGACCACCGTCATGATCCCGCGCAACACGACGATCCCCACACAGAAGAAGGAAGTGTTCTCGACGGCGAGCGACAACCAGCCGAGCGTCGAGGTCCACATCCTCCAGGGTGAGCGCGCCGAGGCGCGTTACAACCGCACGCTCCGCAAATTCCACCTAGACGGCATTCTCCCGGCCGCCCGTGGCGTGCCGAAGATCGAGGTCACGTTCGACATCGACGCGAACGGCATCTTGAGCGTCCACGCCAAGGACACCGTCACCGGTAAGGATCAGAAGATCAAGATCGAGGCGAGCTCCGGTTTGAGCGAGCAAGAGATCCAGAACATGGTGAAGGACGCGGCCTCGCACGAGGTCGAAGACAAGGAACGCCGCGAGCAGATCGAGCGTCGCAACAAGCTCGACAGCCTCTGCTACCAGGTCGAAAAAATGATCACCGAGCACAAAGAGAAGCTGCCGGCCAACGACGTCTCCACCCTCGAGGGACTCATCAAGGACGGGCGCGAAGCGGTCGAAAAGCAGGACGACGCGAAGATCGCGGAGCTCAGCACCAAGCTCGAGGCCGAGATGCAGCGGGTCGCCAGCACGATGTACCAAGCGGCAGGCAGCCCGGCCGGTGGTGCGCCCAATGGCGGCGGCGAAGACGGCCAAGGCCCGAGCGCAGGTGCGGACGGTGTGGACGGCGCGGCCGGCGGTGGCAAAGGCAAGACCGACGGCGGCGTGATCGACGCAGAGTTCGAAGAGACGCAGTAAGGCGGTCCCTGAAGGCCCCGCGCTCGGGTAAAGTGCGCGGCGTGGAGACGCGGCTGGCTCGCATCAAGAGGTTCTTCCTCGGCGAGCGGCCGCGTTTG
>CAJDWT010000037.1_pt1 | contig 29046 bp, 29 predicted proteins | sample 7391671 | NCBI WGS metagenome assembly CAJDWT01 (sample SAMEA7055729, study PRJEB34461) | soil metagenome | biome: terrestrial ecosystem; feature: Peninsula; material: soil | place: Antarctica | collected 2016
CCGCTGGCCGAGAGCGCTTCCTCGCGTCCCGATCCCTCCGCCTCGAGCGTCGCCGGCGATCCGGGCGCGCCGTGCGGTCCGAACGACTGCACGCCGTGCGACGAGACGAAGCAAAAGTGCATGGGCCCCATGGTCTGCGACGGTCACCCGGAGCAGGCGAACCGGCAATGCAAGCGCGACTCCGACGGCGTCTGCAAAGACATGATCGTCTGCACCGGCACGCCGTGATGCCGCGCGTGCCTCGGTTTCCTTCATGCTCAAGGCCAGAAGCGCGCGACGACGAATTGATCGCCGACGGAACCGACCGCGATGATTTTTCCGTCGGACTGGAGTCCGAGCGCACCGAACGCATTGGCGCCGGTCCTCGCGACGCCGTTCGTTCCGAATGCGACGTCGAGCTTTCCGTCGGGCAGAAAGCGAGCGAGATAGGGCCCACCGACGGTGGCACTGCACTGAGCTACTGATCGACGATCATTGGGAGCCGAAGCTCGGCAGCATCGGTCAGCGCCTGTCGTAACGTTTCTCGCGCAAACTCGGAGGATTGAGACCCTTTACCTTCAGAAAGCTGATGGAGCGCAGTGGACACCGAGCCCGCAAGCCAACCTTCGAACACGTGCTCTGTCAAAAAGGGCTCGTCGAAGTCGATGGGCAAAAAGAGTTGTGCCGCAAGGTGCGAGCGCTGCTTATCCGCCTTCTTCCTCAGGCCGGACCAAGATGAGTGCGCCGTCCGCATCGCATTCCTATTCTCCTCGATCAACGCACCGTAAGAATGAACGTCAACTCGATGAAAGCGCGGTTCCGCTGCACTCCCCTCATCCCAAAGATGGTCGCGAACCGAACTAGGATACTTCCCGAGGTCATCGAGCAACATGCCCGGGGAAAGGAAATGCTGGCGACGTTGCGGCGAGGTCACACCGCCAAACGGCTCGCCGATGGGAATCTCCCGTACCGTGACGCCGATAAGCGAATAGGGCTTTCCGAGAGACCACGCGAGCCGCATGACCGGCGTGGTGAAGTCGCCGGCCAAGTAGCGGCTGATCGGCATGACGAAGAAGTCGACGGCCATACGCTTAGCCTACCCGAGCACTGCGAGCGCGACGCCGAGCGCGTCGATCGCCATTCGCAGAGCGTACGTCTCCCCGTTCTCGACGGCGCGCAGCAGCGTCGCGACACTTGCCACGAAGTTGCCACGCTCCTTCCGGCTCCGATCCGAAATGGAGCCAAATTTACCTGGCACGCCCGGCCCGATTCGAACGGGCGACCACCGGCTTAGAAGGCCGGCGCTCTATCCAGCTGAGCTACGGGCGCTCGATGCAGCTACGAGCGAAGCTTAGTTCTTTCTCCAGTAGGAATCCGGATCGTCGAACCGCGCGCGCGGCACGTTGCTTCCGGGCACGCAGTTGTACTTGTCGAAGTTTTTCACGCCGACGGCCTCGAGCACCTCTTCGTCGTAGAGACACTTGCCGCTTTCGACCTTCGCCTCGCCGGTCACGAGCGCCATCGTCGAGTCGACGAGGATGTCGGCCTTGCGCCACATCGACGGCTCACCGAGGTGATTGCCGATCGTCGCTTGGCTCTCGACCATCGTGACGGGCCAGAGCGAGTAGACGCGGATGCCGTCGCCCTTCGTCTCTTCGGCGAGCCCCTCGGTGAGGAGCGACATGCCGAACTTCGAGATGAGATACGCGACGCGGCCCTTGGTGACGCCGGCGGTGACCGGCGGCGACATATTGACGACGACGCCGCCCCCACGCTTTTTCATATGGGGTACCGCGTACGAAGCGCACAAGAACGATGCGCGGACGTTGACGTCCATCACGAGGTCGAAGCGCTTGGCCGGCGTCGATTCGACTGGCGACCAGAAGAGGGCGCCCGCGTTGTTGATCAAGATGTCGAGGCCGCCGAGCTCCCTGACCGTCTTGTCGACGAGGGTGGCGATCTGCTCCTCCTCCCGAACGTCGGTCGGTTGGACGTAGGCCTTGCCCCCGGCCGCCTCGATCTCCTTCTTGACGTCGTCGAGCGTGCCGGGGAGCTTCGGATTCGGGGTCGTCGTCTTCGACGCGAGCACCACGTGCGCCCCCTCTTTGGCGAAGCGCAGCGCGATCTGCTTGCCGATACCGCGTGACGCACCCGTCACGATCGCAACTTTCCCGTCGAGCTTTCCCACGGCCGTCACCTCGCCAGTTGATGTAACGTGGGCCCCGGCCGCGATGAAGAGAAATGTTACCGGCAGCGAAGCACCGCTCGCACGCTCCGTCGACGAAGCCATTTCGTCGCGAAATGCTCGCCCTTTGTGGGCGTGGCTCTGCAAGCATTCGAACCTGCCCGGACCGACGCCGAACGTCGTCATCGCGCAGGCCTTCGCTGATACGTGCAGCATGCATGGATCGAAGGCCGAGAAAATCGTGATTGAAATGGCGACGCTCGACGCCGACTCCGCGCCCGGCGACACGGAGCTCGAGTTCCTACCGATGTGCGGCGTGCTCGCCGCGGGAGCGATCGGCGCCGCCCACGACCGCCTGCGCGGCGAAATGCTCGACGTCCTCCACGACCGCGCCGACGATCTCCGCTTCCGCGTGCGCGACGCCGTCGTCGACGCGCTCGCCAATATCGGCAGCGTGACGGAGGACGCGCTCGTCCTCGAGGTCGAGCCGTGGATGGACGGCTACTTCCACGCCGCCGCCGTCTTGCGTGCGCTCGCGAAGGAGGCCTGGCTTCCGCACCTGCACGAGAGCACGCCCGTCGTCATGCGCCTCGACGAAGCGTTCGACCTCGCGAAGAACGCCCCACGGGCCGCCGCCCGCTATCCCGGTCGCAAGGCGCTGATCGAGGCCCTTTCAGAGTCGCCGTCCGCGCTCGCGAACCGCTTCGGCGTGCCCATCTTCGATCTGCTCGAGAAGTGGACGAGCAGCAAAGACCCCGAGCTCCGCGCGGTCATCGTGCGAAACGTGAAGTCCAAAGCCTTGAGCGCTCGCTACCGGCCCGAGGTCGAGCGCGTCGACCGCGCGATCGTCGCGACGACGCCCGCGGCCCGTGACCTGAAGGGTTACGACGCTCCGATGCGCGGGCGCGGCCGAAAGCGACGCTGATTCGTTCTCAGGCGACGCGTGCGAGCTGCTCGCTCGCGACGCGCCAGGCCTCTTCGAGCGACACGACGTCGTAGTTGCCGACCTGTCCGGGCGTCGCCTCGCGCGAGAGCCGGTTTGCTTGGAGACGGATGATGCCCGAGCTCGTCAGATGTGCGCAGCTGGCGACGCCGTTCTTGCGGCCGGACGCGATCGATTCGCCCATGAGGCTCGCGGCCTCGGGCGAGAGGGGAAAGAGGTCGCGCATGTCGGCGATCATCGCGATCGCCGCGCCGCGATGGGTCGCCACGGCGCGCGAGAGCTTGGTCATGCCCTCACGGAGGATGTCGAGGGAAACGGCACCCGACATGCGAACGAGAATGACGTGCTTTTCCGGGTAGTTTTCGATATCGAACATGGACGATCGGGCTCCACACTCTTCTACGGCCAGAGCCCGACTGAACTTTAGATGCAATCGGCGAGGCCGGCAGCGAACATTGCGCGCCTGCGTCGTACGACTCCCGGTGACATGCGCTAGCGTGCTCGCCATGTCGAACAACGTCGCGGTGTCGGTCGGTGATCAGGTCTACCTTGAGCACTCGGAGGAATCGTTCGGCTCCGTCCGTCACGTCTCGCAGCACGACCTGACGATCGACATCGAGAACTTCGGCGACGTCACCATCCCCGCGTCGGCCGTCGTCGGCGTGCAACCGGGCAAAATCTTGGTCCTCGCGAGCGCGCTTCCGACGAACGTCCGCCACGCGATCGGGCGCGCGCATCTCAACGAAGACAAGTAACTCGAGCGGGTCAGTCGAAGAGCTCCGCGTGCTCTTCTTCGGTGAGCGTGATCCCGATCGCGCGGAGCGGCTCGACGATGTCGCGGAGGACGACCTCCCGCGCGACGGGCGCGAAGACGGCTGGGCCGAGCCAGCCCAGCGCCTCGAGATGCTCGGCCGGATACGCCTGGGTCGCAGCGAATGGCGTGCGTGGCTTCCAGAACGGGACGACCCCTTTGAGACCCACGTGGAGCACGCGGCCGAGCCGATGGAGCTCGGCGTCGTCGATGCGCGCGAGCGCCCACTCGAAGTAGAGGCCGCCCAAACGGCGATGGCGTGATTCCTCGCGCAAGATGCGATCGTAGATCGCGCGTGGGAGCGGGTGGGTCGTGTGATCGCGGCTGACGCTCGCCGTGCCGCCGCTGAAGGCCTCGGCGATGCAGCTGACGCGGAGGACGAGCTCGTTCGCGCGTTGCAGGTGAGTGAGCCCGCGGGGTCGAACAGCGAATTGGTCCATGTCGACGAGCCGCTGAGCGGCGCCGCCGAGCTCCATCGCCATCCGGCTCGCGAGCTCGACGTGCGAGCACTCGTCGGCGAGAAAATCGCTGGTCATGCCGAGCAAATCGAGCGGCGCTTTGATGTCGACGAGCGCGCGCAGCACCTCGGTGAACGAGGCGACGGCGCGGTACTCGTTGATCGCGACCTCCGTCCAGGACGACCGTGCGCGCTCGACGGCCGCGGGTGCGAAATCGGTGAGCGTGAGCGTCCCCCACGGAAGCTCGTCTACGCCGGGCCGCGCTTTGCGAAAATGGTGCTCGGCCGGGCCGCCCATCCACTCGAGCTCAAACGGCGCCTTCATGGTTACTGATCGCCTTCGCCGGCGTCGCTCATGAGGCCGCCGTCTCCACCGTCGGGATCGGACGAGATACCGCACGTCGGATTTCCGGCGTCATCGACGCACGGCTCTCGACCGGCGTCGACGGGGCCCGAATCGGCGTTTGTTATTAGTCCGCCGTCCATCTCCGGATTGGGAGCAATGCCGCAGATCGCGTTGCCGGCGTCATCGGTGCACGTCGACGGCACCGAGCCACACGGGTGATCGGCCGAGCAGGTGTCCGTATCGCCGGGGCCGTCGACCTGCCCACCGCACGCCGCGACATTGACGAGGGCTCCGGCGCCCGCCGCGGCGACGGCGATCTTCAAGAGCATTCGTGCCGGCTGGCGGGACGTTTTTCGGTAGATCATGCCGCCTGTAGAGCAATCGCTGTGCCGGGCCTCCGCGCGGAGAATCCTCGTACAAGGCGTGTGCCAGTCCGAGCGGGGCGCGATCGACGGGTCGCGTCGATGACCGACTACGCGCGAGCGTCGTCCCCCTGCCATCGGTTGGCGTCCGTAAGGCTACCGCCGTCGATCTCCGGAGGCGACAGCGCGCGCCGCGGTGACCCGGGGCATCTGGCCCGAGACGAAGCCGTTCATCGCCTCGCGCATGAGCGTGAGCGCGAGCTCGGCGAACGAGCCGTGCCCCGTCTTGCCGAGCAGATTGCGCACGTGCGTCTTGGTGGTCGTATGGCTGCGCGAAAACGCGAGCCCCAGCTTGCGCGGCGAAACGCCGTCGACCGTGACGGCGACGAGGATCTCGCGCTCGGCGGTCGTGAGCTCGTAGCGCTCGACATAGACGCCGACGACCCGGAGGATCGCGGCAGAAGCAGGAAAGCGGAGGGGGGAAGCTTGGGAGAGCGGAGTCGCGGCCATGGTGTCAGCTCCTCATCGACCGCTTCCGCGCGAACGTTGCGTCTCTTCGCAAACGGCGTCGATCGAGCCCGACGAAGCGTTCGATTTGCTCGGACGAGCCGCGAGCGCCTACACCTTCGGGCGTACTGTCGGCGGCCGAAGCGCATGGACCGATTCGTCAGGGCTGCACAGCGTGACACACCTGGCGGAGCTTGTTTTTCCGATGATCCGTGCTGGAGTGAAGGTTGCAGAGAACAAGGGGGGGCCTCCGCCATGCGCATGAAAATCTTCGGTCTGACCGCGCTCATTTCCTTGTCCCTCTTCGCTTGCGGAGGGAGCGCCGTCTCCTCGTCGGCATCGGCCGCAACCGGAGACGACAGCTCGGGCACCGGGCAAACCTCATCCGCCGTCTCGATCTGCGACGGCTCGAGCGGGACGCGCTTTCGTTACCTCGTCGGTGGCGGCACCGAACAGGCTCCGGCCGGCCAGATCGTGATGACGGAGAACGGAGGCCAAATCCTTTCGATCGACGGTGCGTGTCACTTTTGGACCTACAACTCCTTTTGGGGTCAGGTTCGGACCGGCATCGTCGACGCGAAAATGGCGACCGATTTGTCGAACGCTCTCCATGTCGACCAGTGGAGCGCGTGGCAGGCCGAAGCGGCCAATCAGAGCTCCGGCTGCATCGGGTGCTCGGGCGGCGAGGTTCGCTTCGGCAGCAGCACGCTCGACCTCACGTTCGACGGCACGAAGACCTCTGGATTGTCGGAGCTCGCGAAGCTCGTCGGCGACGATTTCAAGGCTCTGCAGTCGGCGCCCGAGGTCACTGGCGCTGTCCGCATCATGCTCTACGAGATCTCCAACCCGGGGGGTCAGGCAACGGTACCGTGGCCGCTGACTGTCGACCCGCAAACTCTCGCCCTAGACCAGGGAACCACCAAGGGAACGAGCAAGCTCATCTCGGATCCGGACGACGCGGCGAAGCTTCGCGCGATTCGCGATCCGTTCCTCGCGGGGACCTACGGAGCTCGTTGGTACAATGGCGAGGTTGACGTGGTCAGCTCGGACGGCACGACCTACGGCATGTGGTTTCGAGACGTAATGCCGGGCGAGGACGCCGACGGGCTGACGCATCTGTTCTGACGGCGTCGCCGTCGACGGGTACGCAGCCGCCCCGCGACGACGGCGAGCCCGACGAAAACGAGCCAAAAATTGCTCGATTTGCGCGTCGGAGCGAACGCGCAACTGAAGAAAGATCTCTTCTCGGCGACGGGAGCGGACGACGCCGCGGCGGACGGCGTGGGCGTGGGCATCGACGACGGACGCGGCGCGATGACGGAGCGGAGCGCGGTCCAGTCGGCCCCGCATTCGTCCATCGAGCTCGGGCCCGCACACTGGAGCGGGCCGCGCATGCCGGCGAGCGTGAGCTTCGGTGTGAACGACACGCCGCGATCGGTCGAGACGGCGAGCACCGAGCCTGTCACCGCCGGCGTGCACGCCCACAAGCGGTCACCGATGGCGGCGAGGCATTCGAGCGGCGTCGCGGACGTCTCGTCGAAATGAAAATCGGTGGTGGCGGCGCGTTGCAAGCCGCCGCGTGCGCCGCCGGTCCAGAGCGTGGTGCCGTCGGGCGAGAGCGCGAACGCGCGCAAGGCATCGCTGCGGAGCACCTCCTTCGTCGTCTTGCCGCCGTCGCTCGAGACGAGCAGGCGCCCCGCGAGCGCGCCGCCCGTGCGGAGATAGATCCGGTTCGCGTCGTTCGGTGCGACCGCGGCGATGTAGAGGCCGCGCTCTTCGCCCGAGAGCGCGAGCGCGTGCTTTTCGAAGTGCGCGCCGTCGTCGTTCGAGCGGAAGATCGCCGCTTCGGTGGTCTTGCCGCCCGTGCGCACGGCCGACACGTAGACGCGCTTCGGATCGCTGGGCGCGACCTCGATCGTGTCGACGAGATAGCTCGGGTCGAGCGTCGCGCGCTCGGTCCAATGCGCGCCGGCGTCGCCCGACACCCACACCTTCGACGTGTACGTGCTGCCGGCATCGCCCATCGCGGCGAACGCGCCGGTGAGGGCATAGATGCGATCGGGCGCCCTTGGCCTCGTCGCGAGATCGATGACGCTCTTCGGCCAGCTCGGATCGGCGTCGAAGTGGCAGCCGCCGTCGGTCGAGCGCACGACGCCGCTGAACGAGCCGACGATGAGGGCGCCGTTTCCGGCGAGCACCACCGACGGATCTTCGTTGCCGCTGTAACCGAGCGCGCGCTCGCACACCCAATCCCAATTCGCGCCGTCGTCCTTCGAGAGGAGCAGGCCGTAGGTCGCACGGAGGGCGAGATGCGAAGGGTCGTTCGGTTGGGCGACGAGCATGTTGGCGGACGGGAAGCGTCCGTTCGCCAGCGCCGGCGTGCTCGCGGCAAGGAGCAGCCCGAAGACCGAAAGAGCGGCGCGTTGGGCGTTCGTCATGGCCGATCGTCGGCGAGTATACCCTCGACGTCGGACGTGCCGCCTTGAGCCACGTGATCGACCTGTCAGAGCCGGTGGGTGCCTGAATTCGCGGAAATTCGGGGAAAAGCGGATGGAACGGCCCCTGCTAATGCACCGATCGCCGTGTCTCGCTCGTACGCCACCCTCGCCGTCGTCGTCTTCGCCCTCGTCCAGGTGGGCGCGAGCGCGGGCGAGCCACACGTCTCGTTCCGCCGCGACGTGGCGCCGGTCCTGACGACGAGCTGCTCGACGCGCTCGTGTCACGGCGGCATGCGTTCGCCGATGCTCGGGGCCAAAGACGACGCGACGAAGCTCCACACGTCGCTCCTCACCGAGACGTCGGACGAGCAACGCGCGCTCCCGTTCGTCCGGCCCGGCGCTCCCGACAAGAGCTGGCTGGTCGCGAAGCTCGAAGGGCACCTCGAAGGTCACGACTGCGCCGACGACGACTGCGGCGACGCGATGCCGCTCGATAATCCTTCGCTCTCGCCCGAAAACATCCAGACGATTCGCTCGTGGATCGCGCAGGGCGCGCAAGACAACTGAGCCGCGCGGCCTGTAAGCTGGAGAAACGATGAAGCGGTTCGCTCGTCTGCTCGCCTTGGCGGTTCTCGTCGCCGCGTGCTCGCGGTCCTCGTCGAACAGGCCCGCGCCGGCGGCATCGGCATCGGTCAACCCGGCCAGCACCACGCTCGTTCTCGACAAGCCAGTGCACGGCGTGCAGATCGGCACGCCCGAGTTCACGGTCCCGAGCGGGGTCGAACGACAGTGGTGTTACTACTTCAAGCTCCCGAGCGACGTCGATCTCGACATCATCAGGTTCCAGGTGCGCTTCCTCCAAGGGAGCCACCACATGAACCTCTACCAGACCGACAAGGACACGCCGGACCACGACGAAGACTGCTTCGCCGTCATGCCGTTCTCGACGCCGCAGCGGCCCGACGGCGTCGACCTCGTCATCGGCTCGCAGAGCACGAGCCTCGACTGGCAGCTCCCGCCTGGCGTCGCCTTCAAGCTGAAAGCACATCGTCAGCTCGTCTTGCAGACCCACTACGTGAATGCGGCGACCCAGCAGACGCCGTCGGGGCATGGCAAGGTGCTCATCAACCTCGTCACCGAGCCCGACCCCTCGAAGATCACCGCTCACATGGGGACGATGTTCGCGAACAACGTGAATATCCACATTCCGCCGCGTGAATCTCGATCGTTCTCGACCACGTGCGGGCTGCCGAAGGCGGCGAAGATCGCGGCGCTCACGGGACACTTCCACAGCCGCGGCAAGATCTTCAGCGTGAACCTCGCGCCCGACGGCGCCGACCCCACCGACGAGATCTATCGCTCGCGCGCGTGGGACGAGCCTCCGTTCAAGATCCTCTCCACCCCGATCGACGTACCGGCTGGCGGCGGATTGTATTATACATGTGAATTTCAGAACGCGAGCGATCTCGACGTCAAGTTCGGTCCCCGCGTCGACACCGACGAGCACTGCAACCTCTTCGCGTATTTCTATCCATGGGAAGACGACAAATCGCGCTACTGCTTCTGACCGCGCTCGCGGCGGCTGCGTCGTCATCGTGCTCGAAGAAGGCGAGGCTCGTCGTCGGCGTCGAGGCGCAGCCGGCGGTCGCGAGCCGCATCGGCAAGATCCACTACGAAGCGAAGGTGGGCGCCGACACGATCTTCACGAAGGACGTCTTGCCGAAGGCGGCAGACGCGCCGCCGTTCCCGTTCGAGATGGAGCTCGCATCTACCCCGAACGCGCAGGTCGATGTGACCATCGACGTCTACGCCGCCGGGCCGAACGACACCGTGCTCACGACCAAGCCGATCCTCGTGCGCAAGCTGTCGGCGCCGCTCGTTCCCGGTGAGGCGAAGCTGGCGCGCGTGAAGCTCGAATCGGGCTGCATGCGCGGGACGCCCGGGTTCAAAGGACCCAAGTGCCCGGTCGATCAGACCTGCTTCAGCGGGCGGTGCATCGACCCGACCCTCCTCGCCGAGGACCTCGAGCCGTACGCGAAGGACTGGGCGAAGAACCGCCCAGACGTCTGCAAGCCGCCTGGCGCGGGGGCGCCGGAGCTCACGGTCGGAACTGGGCAGACCGACTACCTCACCCTGAAAGACAACGACACGCTTCGACCCGAGCTCGGCCCGCAAGGCGGCCACCATCTTTGGATCGCGCTGAAGCAGAAGAACTTGAAGCAGCTCGGGACCACCGTCGTCATCAGCGCCGAGCAGCCGGGGACGGGGCTCAAGGTGCCGCCGACGTCGTTCGTGTTCCCGTTCGAGCCTGCCGACGCCCACCAGTGCAAGCTCTACGGTCTCCGCCTCCAGATCGACAACTCGGTGACGCCCGTCGCGAGCTTCCTCGGCAAGCCGCTCGACGTGACGATCAAAGCGCGCGACACCGACGGCGCGAACGCCGAAGCGCATGTGCGCGTCAACGTGGACCCGACGACGCTAGGCGACATCGGCGAATAGGGGCCTGATCGCGTCGGTGAGCCCTCTAATGCGACAAGACGACGAGGTCTGATAGACCTAGAATCAATGAGCTATCGACCGATCGCGGACCACGGTGTCATCGGAAATATGCGCACCGTCGCGCTCGTCGGTACCGACGGCGCGATTGACTGGTTTTGCTTTCCGCACTTCGATTCGCCGAGCGTCTTCGGCGCGATCTTGGACGACCGTAAGGGCGGCATCTATCGCATCGCGGCCACGGAGCGCGATGGGCTGCGCGTGAAGCAGTTCTACTGGCCCGAGACGAACGTGCTCGTCACGCGCTTCATGACGGCCGAAGGCGTCGGCGAGATGGAGGACTTCATGCCGGCCGGTCCGAGCGACGAGCCCGGCTGGCACGACCGCCTCCTCCGCCGCGTCCGGGTCGTGCGCGGAACGATGCGGTTCCACGTCGAATGCAGGCCCGCGTTCGACTATGCGCGCGCACCACACACGACGAAGGTCGACGCAAACGGCGCGACGTTCGTGTCCGAGAAGCTTTCGCTGGAGCTGACGAGCGACGTCGATCTCCACGTCGACGGCGACGGCATCGTGGCGGATTTCGAGCTCAGCGAAGGGCAAGGGGCGAGCTTCGTGCTGCAGCCGTTTGGAGGCGACGCGGCGAAGCGCGCGCGCCCGACCGCCGACGAGCTGCAGGCGACCTTCGACGCCACCGTATCGTTTTGGCACCGGTGGCTCGCGAAAGGGAAATACACGGGTCGCTGGCGCGAGGTCGTCCAGCGCTCCGCGCTCGCCCTCAAGCTCATGACGTTCGAGCCCACCGGCGCGATCGTGGCCTCGCCGACGTCGAGCCTGCCGGAGCAGATGGGCGGTGAGCGCAACTGGGACTACCGCTACACGTGGATCCGCGACGCTGCGTTCACGCTCTTCGGCTTCTTGCGCGTCGGGTTCACGGACGAAGCGCGCGACTTTATGGCCTTCCTCGAAGCACGTTGCTGTGAGGCGAAGCCGGGCGAAGCGCCTCTCCAGATCGTCTACGGGATCGACGGTCGACACGATCTCGAAGAGATCGAGCTACCCCATCTGGAAGGATACGAAAAGTCGACACCCGTGCGCATCGGCAACGGCGCGTATCGGCAGCTCCAGCTCGACATTTACGGCGAGCTCATGGACGCGGTCTACCTCTACAACAAGCACGCCGTGCCGATCTCGTACGACCTGTGGGCGCACCTTCGCCGTCTCGTCGACTGGGTGTGCGACAACTGGACACGCGAGGACGAAGGGATCTGGGAGGTGCGCGGAGGCGCCCGCCATTTCACCTACTCCAAGCTGATGTGCTGGGTGGCGATCGATCGCGGTCTGCGCCTCGCCGACAAACGCTCGTTCCCGGCCGATCGTCTGAAGTGGATCGAAGCACGCGACGAGATCTACGAGGCCATCATAAAAAATGGGTGGAGCGAGAGCCGAAAGAGCTTCGTCCAGAGCTTCGGGAGCGAGGAAATCGACGCTTCCAACCTGATCATGCCGCTCGTCTTTTTCATGTCACCGGGCGACCCGCGCATGCTCGCCACGATCGACGCGATCAAAAAGGCGCCGGCCGACGGCGGCCTCCTCTCCGACAGCCTCGTGTTCCGCTACGACGCGAAGCTCGGTCACGACGGGTTCAAGACCGCCGACGGCACCTTCAACATGTGCACGTTCTGGCTCGTCGAAGCGCTCACTCGCGCCGGTCGCGCCGAGCCCGCACGGCTCGCCGAGGCTCGCGTGCTCTTCGAGCGTATGCTCGGCTACGCCAACCACGTCGGGCTCTATTCGGAGGAGACAGGACCGAGCGGCGAGGCCCTCGGGAACTTCCCTCAGGCCTTCACGCACCTCGCGCTCATCAGCGCCGCCTTCACGCTCGACCGCGCGCTCGGCGAAGGGGGCAGCTAGCGCACCGCCGTCTTGATGGAATCAAGACATCGAAGATGGTTTTCGCTTCGCGAAAGTGGCGGTGCACTACGGCATGTGCAAGAGCGACACATCGGCGATGATCTGATCGCCGTCGATCGGTCACCGCTGGCTACGGACTTGCACGAACGATCGACGACGCGTCTCTAAATTAGAGGTTGAGACGCGCCCTCGAAAGGTGCGCGCGATGGCTCATGGCTCGACATGGGATTCGTGGTTATGGATAGCGATCGTCGTCTGTGCCCTCGGCGCGGCGGCATACGGATGGGGACGTCGTGGCTTGGGACGGCCTATCCCTGCCTATGCTCGAAGGCCCGGGGCCGCGCGCCCTCCTGAGACCGGCTCGAAGTGGGGAACGAGCGCTGACATCCTGTTCTTCGTCTTCTTGATCGAGTTTCTCTGGCTGCTGATTAGCCGAAGCTCGCATTCTTGAAAGAGAGGTTGATTGCGCAGCCGCTCGCAATCCCCTGCAACCGTTGCGCGATCGCTGCAGATCCTGCAGGTCGTCGTCTGCGGTCCATGCGATCGAGTGGCAGCTGTTGCGTAGCGGCCAGAGCTCCGAGCCCGACGTGGCCAGCTTCATGCCCTACTTGCAGATGACCAGCGGCGCGAGCGGAGCAAACGGCTTCGAGCTCGGGCTCCCGAGCGCGATCTGCGTGTCGGCGGCCGTCATTGCGGTCTCGAGCGCGCCCTTGATGTCGCCATAGGTTTGATCGAGCTTGTTCGCGCTCGAGGTCGTTGCAGCGCAGAGGAATTTCGATGCGCCGCATACGTCGATCGTGTCGCAACCGGGCGCCGCCGGTCCGGCCGCCTTCACTACCGCATCGCCGTAGAGCACGACGCCGCCCACCATCACGAGCGCGGTCTCCTTCGGCGTCGCCGCCAGGATCGTGTCGTACGGGGCGCTCGCGTCTCCGGAGTACACGGCGAGGTCCGCGAGCTTGCCGACCTCGACGGTGCCGAGCTGCGCGAGGCGTGCGATCGCGATCGCTCCGTTCTTCGTTGCCATCGTTACGATGTCTTTGGGCGAGAGACGATTGCTCCAATTCGCGTCGTCGTACGCGTTCGCGACCCGGAGCTCGTCGAGCATGTTCTGGCTCCCGCCCATCGACCAATCGGGCCCGAGCGCGATGAGCACGCCGGCGCCCAGTGCGACCGGAATGTTCGCCGTCTGGCCGTAGAGCGCGAGGTTCGAGGCCGGCGACCACGTGAGCTTCATGCCATGCGCTGCCATCGTCTGGAATTCGGGCAGCCCGAACGCGACGCCGTGGGTGATGGTCGTCTGCGGTGCCAAGAGGCAACCGACGCCCGCGTCGCTGCCGGCCCCCGCGTTGCTCAAGGTCGTGAATTCTGCGAGCGCTTTCGGATCGTCGCCCTCACCGACGTGGACCAGGAACGCGTCGGTCTTCATCGAAGCGAAGTTGTTGCAGACCCCGGTCGGATCCGAAGGCGGGAAGATGGCGCTCGTCTGGATTTTGTCCTCGGGCAACCCGTTCTGCGCGACGTCGATCGAGCGCGCGAGCGAGCCGAAGCAACCGGCGCTCGTGCCCGGCAGGCCGACGATGCTGGTCGTCCCGGAGACGAGCCCTTTGAGCTCGCCCCACTTGTCCATCTCGCAGCGCATGCTCCCGGCGGGCGTTCCGTACGGTGTGCTCGCGCACCATGCCGGTTTGCCTTGGGAGTCGTTGGCGAGGCACTGCTTCACGTCGAGCATCTGCCCGTAGCGTGCCTCCGCCGTCCACTGCGTGTGATCTTGGTAGACCTGCGATGGGAGCCAGTCGTCGTCGTCGAAGACGTCGAAGAGGATGTGGTTGTGGGTGTCGATCAAGCCCGGCGCGATCACGCCGTGGGTCGTGACGATCGTCGCGCCGGTCGCGCCGCTCATCGCTTCACAGGCGTTTCCGGCGGCGACGCACGTGATGAGCGAATCTTCGACCAGGACCTCGCCGTCGATGACGACGTCGGGCGTGACCACCGTCCCGAGCAAGAGAATGCGATTGGCCGCACCTACGGTGATCTCGGGCAGGACGACGGTTCCGCCGTCGCCCGCGTCCGCTCTCGGTCCTCCGTCACCTCCGTCACCTCCGTCGCCCGCGTCGGTCCCAGCGTCGACGGCACCGTCGCTGATCGCCCCGTCGCCGCTCGCGTCGGGCAATGTCGCGTCCGAGATCGCGCCGTCGGTCTCCTCGCCGCCGTCATCCTCGTCGCCGGCGTCGTCGTCGAGCCCGCCGTCGTGATGGTGTCGGGCGAGCTCGCTGCCTCCGCACATGCACAGGGTCGTCAGCGAGACGAGACACGCGATCAGGGAAAAACGGCGCATCTTCACAGACTACGGCATCTTTGGTCTTGCGCCGCATTCGCGCGAACGGTCGAATAAACACGTTGGTCTGGCCTTCGGTGATACTCGTTGGTGGTCGTCCGCCCGTTCGAGCCTGGGCATCGAATCGTGGAGGAGTCATGAACGAAGTCGCAACGAATTGCCTCGGTCGCAGGTGCGGGGGTGGTGTCGGCCCGTCCGACCTGCGCGCCGTGGTCGTCGAAAGCCGCGCGTGACGGCGTCCTCGCCGCCGGCGGGCTCGACGACGCTTCGTGATCAGCTCATCGCCGATCATCACGACCTCGAGCGGGTGATTCGCCAGCTTCTCGTCGGCTTCGACAAAGGCATTCCCGAAGATCTCGTCGTCTCGTGGAACCGCTTCGAAACGACGCTCGTTCGCCACATGAGCGTCGAGGAACGCTTCGTCCTCCCGCACTTCGAGCGTGCGCACGCGACCGTCGCCATGGAGATCCGTGCCGATCATGTCGAGTTTCGACAGCGGCTCGCCGAGATGCGCTCGGATCTCCGTCTGCACTTTGGACGGCTGCCGAGCGCACGACGCTTTTTGGGGAGGCTCGAGGCGCACTCGGCGCGTGAGGATCGCGTCCTCTATTCCTGGCTCTCGAGCCATCGTGGTGGCATCGACGGCGACGCCCTGCTGCGTGCGCTCGACCGACCCGCGCCATCGATCCGCCTCCGCGCGACGAGCGACGGAGAATCGTGAGCGACGAGCGCTCGTGATTAGGGGAATGACGTGAAGAGGTCGGCGAAATCGTTCGCGCTCGTGACGGTCGGGAGCGGCGTCAGGCCGAAGATCACTTCTTCCGACTTCAAGAGCGAGCCGTGCGTGTACTTCACGCTGCCGGCACGGGCGGCGATCGAACGCTTGCCGATCGCGATGAACGGGATGAGATTCGACGAGTCGCCTTCGTCCCACGTCAAAAAGACGTAGCCGTCGCGAGCGAGCGCATAGTCGATGATCGGCTGCAGGTTCGCCTTCAGCCAGTCGTCGCCCGCCTTGATGAGCGACGCGTCGCTCGTCCCGGTCGGGCAGGCGGCGGCACCGTGCATCTCGTGACACAGGTTCGGTGTGATGAAGTTGTAGCGGGCAGTGGTGCCGTTCTTCAAATCGTCCGCGAGCGTGCTGAGCGGCTCGTGATGCGCGATGCATTTGGCATTGTCGGCTGCAGGCGGTGAGCCGACGACGTCTTGGAAGAAGACGAACGGGTTGTGCTTGGCCGCGTAGAACGTGCCGCCCACGCTCTTGATCGGGCAGGTGCCCGCGGTCATTCCCTCTTGGTAGCTCCTCCACGTGATCCCCGCGGCGTCGAGCTGGGTCGTCAGATGGGCGGTGCTGTTCGTGCTGTTCGTCGCGCTCGAATCGGCGTCGTCGGTGAACGTATGATCGGCAAAATTGTTCGTACCCGCTTCCATCCACACGTAGTGCGGCTCGCTCGGCGCGAGGGGGAGCTCGTCATTGAAGTTGATCGTGTGCGCGTACGCAGGAAGGAGAGTGCCATTGATGTACGGAGCGTCCTTGGTGTCGCCGTAGATCTGCGTCTGCGCTTTGTTCTCGAACGGAATGACGAAGACGACGGGTCCGGTGCTCGCGCCGCCGTCGCTCTTCGTTCCGCTGTCGGTCGACGACCCCGCGTCGTCAGCGCTCTTGCCAGCATCGCCCGCCGGAGCCGTGGACGCGTCGCCGTTCACCCCACCACCGTCTACCGGGGCGCTCGTCGACGAGTTGTCGGCGCTGCTTCCGCCACACGAGAAAATGCTGCCCAGCGCGAAGAACGCGAGGATGGAACCGGGGCGATAGAGGGTGCGCATGTGACAGGAATGTCCGTAGCGCCGATCTTCGATCGACGAAAGGCGGAATGCGAATGAAAACGTCCACCCGCGGACATATTCCATGCGCAAATGAAACGCGTCTTCCTCCTCGCCGTCGTCCTCGCCTCCGCCGTCGGGGCGGGTTGCAGTAGCTCTTCGTCCTCCGCGTCGTTCGACGACGACGCCGGCGGAGGCGGGGGAACGGGCGGCGGCGACGATTCGGGTATGACGCCCGACGACGGGGGCGTAAGGGGCACGGACGGAGACGCTGGCGCGTCGTCCGAGGCCGGCACGATCACGCCGAGCAGCGCCGTCAGCATCATCGTCGAGCCGAACGGCAATCACGCGTCGGAGCTGGTCGCCGCCGTGCAAGCGGCGACTAAATCGGTCTACGTGACGATGTATATGCTCGACAACAAGGCGTTCCTCGGCGCGCTCGAAGCCAAGGCGAAGGCCGGAGTCGACGTGAAGGTCGTCCTCGACGGCTCGAGCGCGAACAAGACGTTCAATACGCCGGCCTACGACGCGCTCAACGCGATCCACGCCGGGAGCGCGGTCTGGTCGAGCTCGTCGTTCACGTACACACATGAAAAATGCGTGATCATCGACGGCGCGCAGGCGTGGATCATGACGATGAACTTGAGCCAATCGTCGCCCGACGACGACCGCGAATACCTGGCCATCGACACGCAAGCCGCCGACGTCACGGAGGCGACGTCGGTCTTCCAAGCGGACTTCGTCCACACGTCGATCTCGCCCACCGGAAACCTCGTCGTCGCGAACACGAACGCCCGTGCGGCGCTCGTCGCCTTGATCGGCACGGCGACCAAATCGCTCGACCTCGAGCTCGAAGAGCTCAGCGACATGACCAAGAACGGCGTCGTCGATGCCCTCACCACGGCCGCCAAAAAAGGGGTAAAGGTGCGGATCGTGCTGGCGAACAATACGCCGCCGACCGATCAACCCGCTGCTGTCGCGCAGCTCAAAGCCGCGGGGGCGAGCATCGTCCAATACGGCGGGACGTCGTCGAGCTCGACGTCGTCGAACCCCTACGTCGCTGCGAAGACCATCCTCGTCGACTGCAGCACCGGCACGTGCACGAGCGGGTATGTCGGATCGGAGAACATGACCGCGAATTCGCTTTCGTACAACCGCGAGCTCGGCGTGATCTTCGGCCTCGCGTCAGAGCTCGGCAAGATTTCGACGACTGTGAACACCGACTTCTCCAAAGGGACGCCGCAGTAGCTTTACGGATACGTCGCGAAGAGATCCGAGAGGCTCGGCGAGTCGGCGGCGTCGCGCAAAAACGGCTGGACCGCGAAGATCTGTTGCGCGGTCCTGAGCATGGAGCTGTGGGTGTAGTGCAGCCGATTCACGTAGCCCGGCTTCGCGAACGGCGACACCACGACCATGCCGATCGGGCTCTCGCCGTTCACGCTCTCGTCCCACGTCAAAAATACCGCACCGCCGGTCTTGTAGGCCTCTGACGCCATGATGATCGGGAGCTCGCGCGAGAGCCAGTCGTCGCCGTTCGCGATCGCGCTCGGCTTCGTGCAGCCCGTCTCGTTGTGCATGTCGTTGCAGAGGCTCGGCGTGATGAAGTTGTAGGCGGCGACGTTACCGCTCGCGAGATCCGCGGCCAGCTCGCCGAACGGACGAACGTGCGCGATGCAGCCCGGTGAGGAGGGAGAGACCGAATCGGTGACGTCGTCGAAGTAGAGGACCGGGACGTGCTTCGGGTTGAAAAGACCGTCGGCGACGAGCGGGCACGTCGTGCCGTCGATGCCTTCCGCATACGATTTCCACGAGATAGCGGCGTCGTCGAGGAGGCGCACCAGATGCTTCGTCGTCGCGCGCGAGTTGTCGGCCGGCGCGTTGTCGTCGCGGACGCCCAGGTTGTCGCCGGCTTCGAGCCAGATGTAGTTCGGCTCGCTCGGATGGATCGCGCTCGAATTGTCGAAGTAGCTCTCGGCATGCGCCGCCGTTCCCAGGAGCGAATTGAGGTAGGGCGCCTCGGGATTTCCGACGATGTCGGACCAGTTCTTGTTCTCGAAGAGGACGACGAACACGGTTTTGATCGCATGGCTCTCGCGGGCGGCTGCGGATTCTGCCGGAGTCGTGGTCGGGGCTTGCTCGAGCGTCGAATAGCGCGCGCCGCCGATCGTGGTGAAGTCGCTCACGCTGCCGCACGCGCAGCCGACGGCACCGGCCAAGACGAGCGAAGGACGAGAGAGGTGAATCATTGATCGGAGGCGTCGGTCGCGCAGACGTCGTATCGAGTCACGGTCCAACGCGGTCCGCTGCAGATTGCGTAGGCGTCGGTGCCGCGTCCGTCGCTGCAATCGTAGTGACAGTAGATGACGACTCCGCCCGAGTTGCAGAGCGAGCCGTCCTCTGGCGTTTCGACGGGACAACGGCTGGGCGGATCACTTCCGCATGCGAGCATGAACGAAGCGAGAGCGAGCGTGAGGGCAAGGGTCCGCCGGATCAAAATGCGCCGACGAGCTGGAGCGCGCCCTCACGCGGACCGGCGATAGGAACGAGCCTGAAAGGGGCATTGTGGAGCGCTGGAACGAGGATGCCCGAAGATGCACCGACGACCGCGCCCGCGATGGCGTCGGTGACGAAGTGGTTGCCTGCTTCGACCTGACCCAGCGTGACGAACGAGGCCGACGCGAGCCCGGCGACGAGCACGAGAACGGGGACGAGCGGTCGCGTCGGTCGTAGGTGCTCGGCAGTGATGAAGGTGGAAATTCCGACCGCGAACGTCACGGCCGCGTGGCTGCTGACGAACGACATGCTCGCGTCCGCGCTGTTACGGACGTCGAGCGGAGCCTTCTCGCCGAAGAGAAAGGGGCGCGGACGACCCGCGGCGATGCTCGCTACGGAAGAAATGCCGACGGCGGTGAGCGCGGACTCGAGCACGACGACCGCGTCGCTCATGGCAGGAACGAAGCGCTCGTCGGCGAAGAGATACACCGCGGACGCGGCGGCGACACCGACGAGACCCACCGTCGAGGCCGTCGACCATGTCGAATCGTAGGAGCCGGCGGTCGTGCGATCGAGCGCGTTGAGCGTGACGCGGTCGCAGAGCGGTGCGCAATACGCCGGCTGCGCGCGAAAGAGCCGCGTCGATGCCATCACGAGGCCGATCCCGACCACGGGAAGATCGATCGACGGCCGGAGCTGATAGGCCGGACCTCGGTCCTGTCGCGGAGGCGTCGGGCTGGTCGGCTCGGCGGCGCGCGCACTCGCGACGGCGAGCGTGACGACGAGCCCCGAAGCGACGAAGACGACTGTGCGTAGCATTATCGCCCCTTAGAAAGTGCCGCTGAGCGTGAGCACGCCGCCGACGGGCCGACCGGGGATTTCGCTCTGGCTCATCGGTTGGAAGCCGACCCAGATCGGTCGCTGTAGGAGCGTGTCGGCGCGATGAAGATGCACGACGAGCACGCCGGTCGCGGCGCCGACGAGTGAGCCTGCGATGACGTCGGTCGGGAAGTGAGAGGCTGCGCGCACGCGCTCGACCGAGACGAACGACGTGAGCGCGACGCCGGCAAGGAGCGTGATCCAGGGTCGAGCGGTGTGCGGGGAGCGCGCGAACGCCAGATAGGTGGCGACGCCGCTGATGGCGCCGACCGCCGAGGAATGGCCCGAAAAGAACGAGAGGGCATTGTCCGTCGTCGTGTCGTCGTAGAGGGCGGGGTCGCCGCCTTGCGCGATGAATTGGTTGCGCTGGATGTATGCGGTCGGTCGTGGCCTGCGGACGGCGACCTTGGCGATGTCGGTGACGCCGCTGGCGAAGGCGATCGCCTCGACGTACATGACCGCGTCGTTGAGCGCCGCTGTTTTTCCGCTACGAAAGCCGGACAAGATCGGGTCGAGGATGGCGAAGCCAAAGGCGGTGTAGAGCCCGATGTTGGAGAGCATGGCAGCGTCTCGTGTTGAAGTTCGGATCGATCTGCTGCGGCCTGATCTCGCCCGTGCTGAGGATCGCGGTCGACAAGAGATCGAACGCGCCGGCGATGCCGAGCATCGCGCCGTCGCCGACAGGATCGACTGCGAAGCGGAGCGGGCCGGGCGGGATCTCTTCGACCGGATGCGGGATGTAGCTCTCCTTGCGCTGCTGCGCGTCCGGCGCGACCGGGGTCGCTTCGGCCGCCGGCGTCTGCGCGAACGCGACGGAAGAGGTCGAGAGCAGCACGAGCGCGAGAGAAAGCGAGAGGTGAAGTCGAGCCATCGGAGGGGACGAACGACCCCAGTCTACCGCTATGTCCGCGAACGACTCGAGCGATCACAAAAAAAGACCTGACGGTCCCGTAGCTCCGCGGCACGAAGGCGCGTACGACGAGGGCGTGCGAGTGCTCCTCGTCGAAGACAGTGCTCGCGTCGGTGAGGCCGTGAGCGTCGCGCTCCGCGCGCGGGGATGGACGGTGGCGACGGCACGCTCACGGAAGGAAGCCGACGAGGTGACGAGCACGCAGTCGTTCGACGTCGCCGTCGTCGACGTGGGCCTTCCCGACGGGTCTGGCCTCGAATGGTGTGCGGCCGCGCGGCGGTCGGGCAGCCAGACGCCCATCTTGATCCTCACGGCTCGCACGCAAGTTCGAGATCGCGTCGCCGGGCTCGAGGCTGGTGCAGACGACTACCTCGGCAAGCCGTTCGCGATGGATGAGCTCGCGGCTCGGGTCGTCGCCCTCTCGCGCCGCGGTCCACATTGGCTCGAGCCGGTCCGGCTCTACGGACGCGTGCGGATGGATCGTGACCGCCGCCTCGTCTCCGTCGACGGCGAGCCACTTGCGCTCACACCACGCGAGCTCGATGTCGTGCTCTTGCTCGCTTGGCGCGACGGCCGCGTCGTCACGCGCGATGACGTGCTCGACGCAGTCTGGGGCGAGGCGACCGAGCGCGCCGCCGCGAGCCTCGAGGTCTTGGTGGCTCGCATTCGACGGAAGCTCGCCGACAAAGGGGTTCGCGAGGCGCTCAGGACGGCACGCCAGCTAGGCTACGCATGGTCACTCGAACGCTCGAAGAACGACTGACCGCGCGCCTCCTGGCGCTCGCGGGTGCCGTGCTCGTCGGCGTCGCCGTCACGGCCGTCGTCGTCATCGACCGGTCACTAGCGGCGAGCGACACCGTCGAAGCGCGCGCGCACGCACAGGGCGCGCACGATGCCCTCGAGCGTGAGCTCGCCGAGGGGGACACGCCGCCGGTCGCGGAAGCCGAAGTGACAGCCGACTCACGCGCTGCCGGATTTCGGCTCGCCATCGTCCATGCTGCTGTGCCGTCGGCCGAGCGGGCTGCGCCCTTCGCCGGCGTCGCCTCCGGAGAATGCAGCTCCTTCGAGGATGAGAGCGGCGCTTCGCTCCGCGCGTGCGCCGCAGGGGACGAGCAGACGAAGGTCGTCGCTGCCCTCTCGACCGCCGAGCATGAGGGAGTCGTCCGGGCCGTCGCCCGCGGCATGATCTTCGTCGTCGGCGCGGCGCTCGCGCTGCTCTGGCTGGCGGTCCGGCGCGCGCTGCGCAGCCCGGTCGCCGAGCTGACGGCGCTCGTGGCTTGGACCGATCGTGTTGCCGCCGACGCGACTCCAGGGGAATTGCCCGAGACGCGAACACGCGAGATCGAAAAGCTCGAGACCGCGTTCGGCGCGCTCGTCGACAGGCTCTTCCGCGCGCTCGAGCGAGAGCGCGCGACGAGCGCCCACGTCGCTCACGAGCTGCGGACGCCGCTCACGTCGATCGTCGTCGAGCTCGACTCTCTCATGACCGATGACCCCACTGTCCGCGCGATGGTCGCGCGGGTGCGCGCCGACGCCGAGCGTCTCTCCGATGTCGTCGAGGCGATCCTGCTGCTTTCCGGCGGCGACCGCCAAGCAAGCGATGTTGTGGTCAACGTCGGTGACCTCGTCCGCGGCCTGGTTTCGCCGCAGACGAATGTCGACGCGCCCGACGAGGCATTGGTCAGAGGAGACGAGCGCCTTCTCAGTCTCGCGGTCCGCAACCTCATCGACAACGCTGGCAAGTACGGCTCCGGGGTCGAGCGCATCGCGGTTGAGCGTGCCGGCTCATCGGTCTGCATTCGCGTCTCCGATCGAGGTCCTGGTCTCTCGAACGACGAGTGCGCGAAGATCTTTGATCGCTATTGGCGCGGGGCTGCCGACGGGGAAGGTCGTGGGCTCGGGCTCGCGCTCGTGAAAGAGGTCGCTGAGCGCCACGGCGGGAGCGCGCAGGCTGAACGTGGCGCCACCATCGGGCTCGAGGTGACGATCGTGCTTCCGTTGATTGCGTGGTCGGATCCGTTAAGGTCGGGTTAAGGTTCGGAGCGTAGCTTCGGGACGTGGCTCGTTCTCGCGTCTCGATGATGGCTCTCGCGCTGACGACGTTGCTCGCGCGCTCGGCGATCGCGCAAGAGAGCGCGCCGACAGTATCGTTCGCGGAGACACTCGCAGACGCCCGGCGAAACGGGCCCGACCTTCGCGTTGCACGCTCACTCGAGACCGTGGCGAAAGCCAATGTTGGCGTCGCCGGCATCTACCCCAATCCGAGCGTATCGGCGGGAACGACCACGCAAGCGGCCAAGCTCTCGGGGACCCTTTCGGTGCCGCTCATCATCTTGGGCCAGCGTGGAGCGGCGATCGGCGCGGCGAAAGCGGAGCAAGCCACGGCGCTCCTCGACACGCGCGTCGCCTGGAACGACGTGAGGCAAGGCGCGGCGCGCTCATTCGTCGCCGCTTGGCTCGCGCGTGGCGTCGTCGGCGCGCGGCGCGAGTCGGCGGCCATCCAGGCCGGGCTCGAATCCGCGATCGTCCAGCGGGTTGAGGTCGGCTCCGCTCCGCAGATCGATGCGCTCCGCGTGCACGCCGAAAAGTTGCGTGCGGATGCCGAGGTCACGGTTGCAGGCGCCGATTCATCAGCCTCCGGTACCGACCTCGGTCGTTGGATTGGATTCACTGACGGCACGTCGGTCGTGACCCGCGGTGAGCCCGAGGCTCCCGCGGCGCCGATACCGCTCGCGACGCTCCTCGCGCGCATCGACGAAGGAGCGCCGGTGAAACGTGAACAATCCGACGTCCTCGCCGCCGAGGCCCGCGCCGATCGCGAGCGCGCTCTCGTTCGTCCGACGATCGGCGTCGACCTCGGCTTCGACGCCTTCGACGCCACGCTCTGTTCTGTCCCCGGCTGTCGGCCGCCGATGAACCTGCGCGGCCAGCTAAGCGTCGAGGTTCCGATCCTCAACCGCAGAGGCCCGCTCATCGATCGTGAGGTCGCGCTCGCGAACGTCGCGCGCACGCGCGTCCAAGCCGCCCATACGACCCAAGCCGCTTCCCTCGTTGCTGCCTATCGAATCTACGAGGGGGCTACGGCCGCACACGACACGTTCGCGAACGCCGTCGTACCCGCGGCGCGCGAGGCAGCGAAGTCGACCGAAGAGGCGTACTCGCTCGGCCGGGCTCAGCTCATCGCCGTGCTCGACGCCGAACGAGCGCTCGTCGACGCCAGGGTGCTCGCGCTCCAGGCCGAAGCAGCTCGGGCGAACGCATGGATCGACGTCGAGCACGCGTTGGGGACGCCTTGAACCGCCCGATTTGTCTCTTCCTCCTCGTTGCGACTGGCGCGGTGGCGAGTTGCCATCGCAGAGCCGCAGGATCGAAAGAGGAAGTCGAGCCTGTCACAGTGCGCTGCGAGACGCCGTCCCGCCAATCGATCGACGTCATGACGACGCTGCGTGGTCGCATCGCAGCTCCGCCCGGGGGTGATCTTCCGGTCGCCTCCCAAGTCGCTGGACGGATCGAGGCGGTCGACGTCCACGAGGGCGACCATGTCGTCGCCGGCACCATCGTCGCGTCAGTCGACGGCAGCACGTCGCGCGATGCGCTCCGCCAAGCGGACGCGAACGTGGCCGAGTCGAAAGCGGCGAAGGGCAATGCGGACGCTACGCTGGAGCGAACGCGTCAGCTCGTGGGGCGTGGAATCGCGGCGAAGCAAGAGCTCGACGACGCCGTCGCGCGTGCCGAGCAAGCGCGCGCCGCGCTCGCGGCTGCGTCGGCGTCGTCCGACCTCGCTCGGCGAACGTTGGGTCGAGTTCAGGTGCGCTCTACTTTCGACGGCGTCGTGACACGCGTTTGGCGCGGCGTTGGGGCGCTCGTCGATGGAACCGCGGCGACACCGATCGTGCAGCTCTCTGCGACGGCGCTGGTGGAGCTCGATGCCGATGCGACCGAGCGTCAGCTAACCGGAATCGCCCCGGGACAAGCCGCGACCGTCTTGCTTGCGAAAGGTGGCGCCCCACTTCTCGCTACGGTGCGAACGCGAGCGACCGCGCTCGACCCTGCGACCGGCCTCGGGTCCGTGCGCTTCGACGTCACGGTCGACAGGCCGCTGGTTCTCGGCGCCTTTGCGATGGCGACCGTCACCGTTGCCAAGCGCGAGGGCGTTCTAATCGTTCCCGCCACCGCGATGCGTGGCCCCATCGCCGACGGCGCCGAGCTTGTCGTCTGCAAGGATGGCAAGGCCGACATTCGCACGGTGAAGGTCGGCTGGCGTGACGACACGCGTGTCGAGATCGTTGAAGGGCTCGCTGACGCGGAAAAGGTCGTTACCGATCGCGCGCTCGGCCTCGAGGCAGGCACCGCGATCGTCGAGGCGAAGTAGATGCGCGCGTTGCTCGAGCTCTTTCGACGTCACGCCGCCGCGGTCTGGCTGGCGACCGCCGCGCTCGTCGCGCTCGGGCTCACGTCGTTGAGCTCGCTTCCGAGCGGCGTTTACCCCGAGATCGAATTTCCTCGTATCGTCGTCGTCGCTCGGACCGGCGGCGCCCCCGCTGACGTCTATCTCACGAGCGTCACTCGTCCGCTCGAGCAGACGCTCGCCACGGTGCTCGGCTCCAGTTTTCTCCCGATACCGACATGTGGCGCGCCCTCCAGCTCGTCGAAGCGCGTGTCGCCGAGGTCCGCGGCGAGCTACCCGCCGGCGCGGAGCTGGTCGTCGAGCGCGTGACGACGGGCTCGTTCCCAGTGGTCACCTTCAACCTCGCCGGTGCGGTCGACCCGCGTGAGCTTCGGGACCTCGCTGACTTCACGATCAGGCCGACGCTCGCCGCAGTCCCCGGAATCGCTCGTGTCGATGTGCTCGGCGGTGACGTCCGCGAGATCGAGGCGATCCTCGATCCCGAAGCGGCCGCCGCGCTCCATCTCACACCCGACGCTGTCGCCGAGAAGCTCCGCACAGCGATGGGGCTCACGGCGGTCGGTCGCGTCGACCGCGACCGGCAGCTCGTCACCGTCGTCGCTGACGCCCAGCCGAAGACGATCGCCGAAATTCGCGAGATGCCAATCGCGACGGCGCCCGACGGTGTGGCCATTCCCCTCGGAGCCGTCGCCGAGGTGGTCGAGGGTCACGTCGACAGGACGGTTCGAGTCGGAGGTCCGCGCGGCGAGACCGTCGGGATTTCGGTCGCGCGTCTGCCCGGTGCAAGCACGGTGGGCGTCGTCGACGGCTGCCTCGCCGCGACGAAGAAGCTCGCGAGCACGTTGCCCGCGGGAGTCACCCTCACGCCCGTCTACGACCAGGCGAGCCTCGTCCACGAGTCGATCGCGAGCGTGCGCGACGCCATCCTGCTTGGAATCGTCCTTTGCGCGATCGTCATCGCGGTCTTTTTGAAGGACATCCGCGCTGGTCTTCTCGCCGGGCTCACGGTGCCGCTCACCCTCGCCGTCACCTTCGCGGCGATGCGTGTGGCGGGGCAAACCTTGAACCTGATGTCGCTCGGCGGGATGGCGGTTGCGATCGGCTTGGTCGTGGACGATGCGATCGTCATGATCGAGGCGATCGCGCGGCGGCGCGAGCTCGGCGAGGACGTCCGCGTGGCGTCGCTCACCGGCGCGCTCGATCTCGCGCCCGCGGTGGTCGGCACGACCCTCACGACCGTCGTCGTCTTCGTTCCGCTCGCATTCCTCCAAGGAGTTGTCGGTGACTTTTTTCGCGCGCTCGCGTTCACGCTGACGTCTGCCGTCCTCGTCTCGCTCTTCGTCGCGCTCGCACTCGTGCCGCTCGCGACCAGCGCGTTCTTGAGCGCACACGCGCCGTTGGCTTCGGCATCGCCCGCTCGTGGCCGCTACGCGCGGGTCCTGGAAAGGCTCGTTTCACGGCCCAAGACGGCCGTCGTCGTGCTTTGCGCCGTGGTCCTGGCCGGCGTGCTCGTCGAGCCACACCTGGAGCGAGGGTTCTTGCCGGAGATGGACGAAGGAGCATTCGTCCTCGACTATTTCTTGCCGGCGGGGACCTCGCTCGCCGCGACCGATGCGGCGGCGAAGGACCTCGAAGCCGAGCTCCGCGCGACGCCGGAGGTCCGAACCTTCACGCGCCGGCTCGGGGCCGAGCTCGGGCCGGCCGCAGCGACGCTCTTGAATCGCGGTGACATCATGGTCGTGCTCGCGCCGGCGAACGAGCGCTCTCGAGGAGTCGACGCGATCATCGCCGACGTCCGTGCGCGGGTCGAAGCGCGCGTCCCGCAGGCACGGGTGGAGTTCGTCCAAGTGCTCCAGGACGTCCTCAACGATCTGTCGGGAAATCCGCGCCCGCTCGAGCTCAAGGTGTTCGGTCCCGACTATGCGAAGGCACACGAAATCGCGGACGCGCTCGCTGCGCGCGTGAAGCCAATCGCCGGCGTGGTCGACCTGTACGACGGCAACGAGCGCGAGGCTCCGGAGCTCCGCTTCGCTGCTCGTCGTGATGCGATCGCGCTCCTCGGTACCACCCCCGACGCGATCGGCGCCCAGCTCGAAGCCGCGCTCCTCGGCTCGAACGTGGGCAGTGTTCGCCGCTTCGATCGTCTCGTCGGCGTCCGTGTCCGCTATCCCGATCCCGTTCGTTACGACCCGGAGCAGGTCCTCCGTATGCCCTACCGAGCTGGCGACAAAACGACCTTGTTCTCTGCGGTGTCCGATGTGGAGACGAGCACCGCGCCCTCGCAGCTCCTCCATGAGGCCATGCAGCCCGTCGTCGCGGTCACAGCCGACGTCGAAGGGCGCGACATCGGGTCGATCGCCGACGAGGTCGAGCGCGTCACGCGCGCCGTTCCCGTTCCGTCGGGCTATCGCGTCGTGCTGGGCGGTCAAGCGCAGAGTCAGCGTGACACGCTGAAGCAGCTCGCGGTCGTCGGCGCGCTAGCGCTCGTGCTCGTGCTCACGATCTTGGCGATGCAGTTTCGTCGCCTCGGTCTCGCATTCCTCGTGCTCGCTTCGACACCCGTAGCGATCGTCGGCGCGCTGGCGACGCTCCTCGTGACGCGCACGCCGCTCAATGCGTCGTCTTTGATGGGTTGCGTCTTGCTGGTCGGTCTCGTGGTGAAAAATGGCGTCCTCTTGTTGGAAGAGGCCGAGCACGCGCGTGATGCGGGTGAAGGGCCTACCGACGCCGTGCTTCGCGCAGCCGAGCGCCGCCTGCGCCCCGTGCTCATGACGACTGTCGCGACTGTCGCGGGGCTCTTTCCGTTGGCGCTCGGCATCGGCGCGGGCGCGGAGCTGCAGCGGCCGCTCGCGATCGCGGTCATCGGTGGCCTCGTCACCGCCACGTTGGCGACGCTCTGTCTTCTCCCGCCGCTAGCCGCCGTCGTGTTGAAGCGTCCGCGCCCCTTCGAAGATCAGAGCGCGCTGCGAACGACGAGCAGCTGACGGTGCGGTCAGCGCTGCACGCTCAGGGTGAGCAGCTCGGTGGCGCCTTCTCACACTCGTCGTCGGCCGTGTCGCACCAATAGCCGTTGTAACAACCATTGTCCTGACAGTCGTCGTGACCGCTCGTGCACGAACGACAGCCCGCCTTTTTGCTCGGACCGATGAACGGACCGCACACGTTCGGATCGGTCGGCGACGGCGTGAAGTCGCGGAAGCACCCGCCGTCGGGCGGTGCGCAGGCGCGCGCGCTCTTGCCCTGCAGCGTGGTCACTGCTTGGCACGAGGACGAGCCTGAGCACGTGTCCGTGCAGGTGGCCGCGCAGTAAAAATCGCGGCCCAACTTCGCGCAGACCTCGGTCTTGGCGCAGTCGTCGTCGGCGGCGCACGGATCGCAATCGAAGGCGATCGCGTGGGTCTGGGTGCCGACGTTCACGCCGCCGTCGATGGTTCCGCCGAGGTCGACGTCCGACCCGCAGCCTTGAACGACGGTCCAGACCGCGAACGACATGGCGGTCGCAGCGGTGCGTCTCCACATCCGCCGAAGCATAGCTACAAGCCGGTGGAGGCGCGAACCTGAGCTGTGTAGGGGCTCGTGGGGTGAGCCGCAAGGAAGCGACGGGCCGCGGCCTTCGCTCCCGCGCCGTCCCCGTCTTTCTCGAGCGCTTCGATTTCGACGACGTCGGCCTCTTGCCGGAACGCGCCGCTCGGATAGTCGCGGCGGTAGCGACGAACGAGGTCGAGCGCTCGCGAGGGGTCGCCATCGGTGACGCTC
>CAJDWT010000136.1_pt1 | contig 28802 bp, 28 predicted proteins | sample 7391671 | NCBI WGS metagenome assembly CAJDWT01 (sample SAMEA7055729, study PRJEB34461) | soil metagenome | biome: terrestrial ecosystem; feature: Peninsula; material: soil | place: Antarctica | collected 2016
AAGTCGCGCTGCTCGTGATGCTCGGGGTCGGTATAATGGTGGCCATCTTGATCGGTGCTGCTCGACCCTGGCTCACGATCGGACCGAACGGCGTCACGTTCCATCGGGGATTGAGCCGCGCTCCCCTCTCGTTCGCCGAGGTCGACTCGATCGGAGGCCGTCGTGCGATCGTGGAGGACGATTCCCGACCTCCCCATCTCCGCATCGCCGCCGACATCGTCCTGAGCGCACGAAACGACGAGGATTCGATCGAAGAGCGTCTCGCAGAGCTCGCCGAGCTCGACAAGGGTGCCTCGTGAGCGACGACGTCTTCGATGAAACGAACGTCGTCGAGCACGCGCTCGCGCTCGGTTTTCCCAAGCAGATGCGCGTCCGCGCCGACCGACGCGCCCTCACGATCGGCGACCATGCGCCGGTCCCGCCCGAGCGCATCGTCCGCGCCTATCTCGTCCCGCCCGAAGACGGAAGGCCGCGCGTCTTCGTCGACGTGAAGCGCGGTCGCCAGCTCCGCATTGACGTCCTCACCCGCGACGAAGGCACCCGGCTCCTCCGCGCGCTCGGTTGGTGCGTCGACCAACGCTCGATCCGCTTCGCCGGCAAAGCGTACACGTGGATGCTCGGCCTCACCGTCGTCGCGTGGTTCATCGTCTCCGGATGGCTCGTCGGTCCGCTCGTGGGCGGGTCCGTCACGCTCCTGCTCTCGATCGCGTGGCTCGCAGCCGCGTTCTGGGCGCTCCGTCCGCGCATCGACGTCGGCGCCGACGGCATCACCATCCACTGCTATCTCCGCAGTCGATTCGTTTCGTACCGCGAGATCGACCGGGCGCGCCTGTCCGTCAAGCTCTGGTTTCTGCCAGCGCGGCGGACCGTCGTCTATTCTCACTTCTTGATCCTCGAGCATGACCGTCACCGGCCCATTACCGTCAAGCTCGACAGTGGCGACAGCTCGCAGCCGTGGACCAAAGGGGTGCTCGATCGCGTGCAGACCGCTCTCGATGCGTTCCACGGCCGCCGGCCGATCGATCTGCCGAACGAGCTCGCACGCGGACGGCGATCGGCCAAAGACTGGATCGCGGCGCTCCGCACGCTCGGCTCGGGCGCGGGTCAGCTCACCTATCGCGTAGCGACCGTCGAGCCCGAGCGGCTCCTTGCCGTCGTCGAATCGCCGACCGAGCCGCCGGCGGTCCGAGCCGCCGCGGCGGTCGCGCTCGCGAAGACGGCGACGATGGAACAGCGCGAGCGCCTGAAAAAATCGACTGAAACGGTGGCTGAGCCTCGGCTTCGCTTCGCGCTCGAGGCCGCGATCGGTGAGGACGAGGAGGCGCTCGAAGGCGCGCTCCACGCATTGGAGGGGTCCGAATCGGACCAGCACTGATAAGATGACCCGATGCGTCTTTTCCCTCTTCTCGTGATCGCTTCGGCTCTCGCGTTCGGCGCGTGCGGACCGAAAGAAGACGACAACACGATCCAGCCGTCGATGCCGCAGCCGATGGCACCGTCGACGCCGTACATGAACGGTGACGACACGGCGATGGCCAAACCGATGCCGTCGCCGAGCTCGTCTTCGAACGAAGAGAACACTACGTCGACACCTACGACCGTCGAGGTCCACAACGACTGCACCGACTCGGTCCCGATCTTCATCGGCGACAAACCGAGGTTCGGGAGCGGCACGAAGGTAGCCCTCAGTGCCGACTCGACGACGAGCGTTCCGCGCAACGGCGACGGCACGGTCACGATCTGGCTGATCGATCAGAACGACAACGGCCTCGCGAGCGTCAATGTCACGAAGCGGATGAAGAAGGTCGAAATCGGCCGCAGCTGCCGCACGATCGATGCAAAATAAGCGGGCGGTGCGAGCCAAGTGAGCGACGACCGCGTCATCGAGGTCGGCCCATTCGAGGTCCCCGATCTTCCGAGCCGCATGGCGCGCGTCTTCGTCCCCGAAGGCTTCGCCGACCAAGGCTTCAAGCCCCTTCTCGTCATGTTCGACGGCCAGAACGTTTTCGACGACGAGCCGTCGTTCTCCGGCGGCTGGCACGTCCACGACGTCGTCGCGGCGATGTCGCCAGACCTCTATTGGCGGCCAGCGGTCGTCGGCATCAACCACACTAACGAAGGGCGCCTCGACGGCCTCGGTCCGTTCCACACCCGCAAGGGCGGCGGCAAAGCCGACAACTTGCTTGCGTGGGCCGGCGCGACGCTCTTGCCGATGCTCCTGGCGCATTTCGAGCTCAGCGGGGGGCCGGTCGGCACCGTTGTCGGAGGCTCGTCGATGGGCGGTCTTGCCTCGATTTATGCACACTTTGCGCGACCGGACCTCTTCGGCGGCGCGATCGTGATGTCGCCCTCGCTCTGGTTCGGCAAAAAGAAGGTCTTTGACTTCATCCGGCACGCGCCCACGCCCGACCCCTCGCGCATCTACCTCGACTGGGGAAGCGGCGAAGGCGAAGAGATGACCGAGAACGCCAAGGCGATGGCCAAGCACCTGCGCTCGCGGGGCTACTCGGACGAGCAGCTGCGGATCGTCGAAGATCCGGACGGCAAGCACAGCGAGGCCGACTGGCTGCGACGCATCCCCGGCGCGCTGAGCTTCATGTTCAGCCGCTGAGCCATTTTGCCGGGGGTGGCCGACTTGCCGAAACGGAAGTCGGGGCCTAGCGTAAGCCTAAACGGATGTGGGCACTTGCACGATCGCACGGGAGGGCTTGGCAAGCGCTGCAAGCGTTCTTGCTTCCGCTCGTCGTCGCGCTCTCGGTGTCAATCGCCGTTTCGGATGCATTCCCGCTCTACGCGCGCATGCTCGCCGGGCCCCAGACACACGTTTGCGCGTGTCGGCTCGAGCGCGGCCAGACCGATTGCGCGTGCCCAATCTGCCATCCCGAGCACGCAGCCGACTACGCGCTCGACGCCGAATCGATCCGCGGCAGATGCGGCAGTGACTCCGTCACCTATGGCGGCAAGCTCGGCCTCGCCGTTGCGCCGTCGCCGGTCGTCACGGTGTCGTTCGGCGCCGTCGCATCGCTGCCGGCGCTCGCCCCTCCTCCAGTCCCTGACGAGCTCATCGCTCCGCCCCCGGTTCCTCCCCCTCGACGCGCGGCGGTCTGACCCCGTCACGCGATTTTTGTCGTCGTCGGTCACGTGAGCGCCCTCGTGCGCGCGTACGGCGGCCTTCATTTCGAGGAAATTTCCCCATGAACAAGGCTTTTTTCGGCGTGATCGTTGGCGGCTTCGCCGTCGTCGCTTGCTCCAGCTCCAGCTCCACCGGCTCCGTCTCGCAAGGTGCCGACGGCGTCACCAAGTGCTCCGACGGCACCGCGTCGTGTGACACGCATTGCGGATCCAAAGTTCAACCGGTCGATCCGGCGGTCTGCCACGACCCCGAAACGGGCGACGACGGCGACTCCGACGCCGGCGTTGACACGAGCGCGAGCGACTTCGGCGCGACGATGTACGGCAGCGAAGGCGACGACGATGACTGCAAGTACCACGTGAAATGGAGCGCGACCGGCGTCGGTGAAAACCAGAACGTCACCTTCCACGTGAACGCAGTGGTGAAGTCCGACGGCAGCCCGCTCACCGGCGCGAAGCCGTACACGGAGACCTTCTTGGATAGCGCGACGCCGGCTCCGGACGCGCCGACGCAGACGACCGAGACCGGCGGAGGCAACTACGACATCGGCCCCATCAAATTCGACAAGCCCGGCAAGTGGACGGTGCGCTTCCACTTCTATGGCGACTGCACCGACGGCAGCGAAGAGTCGCAGCACGGGCACGCGGCCTTCTACGTGACGGTGCCACGATGAAGCTCGCGCGCACGTGCACGGTCGGCTTCATGGCGCTCATGCTCACCGCTTGCTCGAGCTCGGGTAGCTCGTCGTCGAGCGGAGATTTTCCGGCCGACGCTTATGCCACGGCGACGAGCGACTCCGGCAAGTACGACCTCGCGGTACGGTTCGCGCCGGCGCAGCCGCCGACGCCCGGAACGAGTCGCGCGAAGCTCACGATCGTCGACGCAAGGACCCAAGCGCCGGTCGAAGGCGCGGGCCTCTCGGTCGTCCCTTGGATGCCTTCGATGGGCCACGGTGCATCGGTGATACCGACGGTCAGCGAGGAAGGCGGCGGTAGCTACCTCGTCGACAACGTCACGTTCTTCATGCAAGGACAGTGGCAGCTCCGCGTCACATTCAACGCGCCTACGGAGGACCATGCAAATCTCGACATCACGGTTCCTTGAAGGCGCGCTCGCGCTCGGTGTGATTGTCCTCACGCCGCGCGTGGCGTTCGCGCAAGCGTGCTGCGCCGGCTCGTCGGCGCTCACGCCGGGGAGACTTGCGCTCCATGAAGACGAGCTCGTCGGCGTGCAAGCGCGCGCGAGCTCGGCCACAGGCGCATTCGACGACAAGGGAAGCTTCACGGGGACGCCGAGCGGCGTGTCCGAATACGAATTCGAACAGGACGCGTTCGCCGCGGCGCGCGTCTTCGACCGCGGTCAGCTCGCGCTCTTGGTCCCGTTCGTCCAGACCGCGCGGAGAAATCCGAACGAGAGCGAGCTCGGCGGCGGCATCGGCGACGTGAATCTCAGCGTCCGCTATGACCTTCACCTCGCCGGGCAATCGCGCTGGTTTCCCGGCATCGCGCTCTTGGCGGGCGAGACCTTCCCGACCGGCACGTCGCCGAATCGCGCGAAGCATCAGCTCGCCACCGACGCGACCGGAACGGGCGCCTTCCAAGGCAATGGCGGGCTCGCGCTCGAGCAGACCTTCGGCCCGGTGCTCGTCCAAGCCGCGACGATCCTCGCCGTGCGCGCGCCCTACTCGGCCAACGGCATCAACGAAACACTCGGCCCGCAGCTCACGACCCTCGTCGGCGCGGCCTACACGTTCGAGAACGGGGTGGCGATCGCTACCTCGTTCACGTACACGCTCGACGCTTCGGCGACGATCAACGGCGAGACGGCGCAGGGCTCCGCGCGCCACGTCGCCAACGTCGGTCTCTCCGGCCTTTTACCACTCTCCGACACGCTGCGCCTGCAGGGCGGCGTCACCTTCAACCCGCCGTGGACGCCGTTCGGTCGGAACCAACCGACGACCGCCGGCCTCGTCCTCGGCATCATCAGGTCATGGTCATGAAACGTACAATCTCACTGTTTGTATTTTGCACCCTTTTCACGGCGGCATGTGCACAAGACACTCCACCCGCGTTCGCTCGCGCCAAGCTCGCGAATGCGAGCGACGGCACCCTCACGACGTCGAGCCAGGTGGCGAGCGGCGCGAAAGCCACCGTCTTCGTCTTCTATTCCGACGCCTGCCCATGCGTCGCACACCACATCGACCGTCTCAGGGCGCTCCAGGCCAAGTTCGCGCCGGACGGAGTCCGCTTCTTCTTCATCGACTCCGAAGTGAGCGCCTCGGTCGCGCGCGATAAAAGCCTCATCGACGAGCGAAAGCTGCCGTTCCCGATCCTCATCGACGACGGCGGCGTCTTCGCGCGCGCGACAAACGCCGAATACGCATCGTACTCGCTCGTGGTCGATGCGAGCGGGAAGGTCCGCTATCACGGCGGGATCGACACCGACAGCGCGCACATCACCGACGACGCGACGCCGTTCCTCGCGAACGCACTCGAGGATCTCACCGCCGGGCGTGACGTGCGCGTGAAAGAGGGTAAATCGCTGGGATGCAGCTTGGAGCTCCGCTGAGGCGAAGCCGAGGCGCCGGGCGCGGCCTCGTGGCGGCGGTGCTCTCGGCAGCGGTAGCTCCGGCGTGCGGCTCTTACCGAGACCCATGTCGTCGGCGAGGACGCCGCCCGAGGCTCCCGCAGAAGCTGAAGGGCGTGACCCGCTACTTCTGCCACTCGGCCGATTCGGTGACCGGCGCGCACGACGCGGCGATTCACCTTCGGCTGCGTTCCGAAGTAGGGATGCAACCGGCCTTTTTCCTTGGATTTTTACGTAACTCTCGTTTGAGGTGAGAGATGTGACTTGCGCGTTGCGCTCGGTCTGGGAGAAACCGCTCCTTCGTCATGACCGAATCCATCCGTATCTCCGCTCAATCCACGGTCGGCATCACGCTGCGCGAGCACGTGCTCATCTGCATGCGGGCCGCGCCCGGCGCGACCGGCCAGTTCACGTCGCTCCTCAATCACATCTCGCTCGCCGTCCGCATCATCAACTCGCGCGTGCGCAACGCGGGGCTGGCCGGCATGCTCGGCTACACCGGCGAGACGAACGTGCAGGGCGAAGAGGTCCAGAAGCTCGACGAGTTCGCCAACGAAGTCCTCTTGAACGTGCTTCAGCGCAGCGGGCACTGCGGCGTCGTCGCCAGCGAAGAGCTCGAGAAAGCGAGCTTCCCCGAGGCCTCCGGCAAGTACGTCGTCCTCTTCGATCCGCTCGACGGCTCGAGCAACATCGACACGAACGTCAGCATCGGCACAATCTTCACGATCTTGCGTCGGGAGGCCGGCGAGCTCGTCCCGTCGCTCTCAGACGCACTCCAGAGCGGCACCGAGATCGTCGCCGCGGGCTACGCGCTCTACGGCCCGTCGACGCAGTTCGTGCTCGCCACCCAGCAGAGTGTCGACGTCTTCACGCTCGATCCGAACGTCGGCGAGTTCTTCCTCTCGCACCCGAACATCCGCTGTCCGCTGCGCGGGAGCACGTACTCGGTGAACGAAGGAAACTTCGCGCGCTGGGACCAGGGCGTCCAAGCGTGGAACCAGCACATGAAGAGCGAGGACGAGTCGATGGGCTTGCCCTACAGCCATCGCTACGTCGGCTCGATGGTCGCCGACGCCCACCGGACCCTCTTGAAGGGCGGTATTTTTGCCTATCCCGCCGACTCGAAGAGCCCGAAAGGGAAGCTCCGGCTCCTCTACGAGGCCAATCCGTTCGCGTACATCTTCGAGCGCGCCGGTGGCGCAGCGACGACGGGCACCGAGCGCGTGCTCGACATCCTGCCGAAAGAATTGCATCAGCGCACGCCGCTCATCTTGGGCTCGCAGGAAGACGTCGCCACCTACGTGAGGATCACCACGGCGAAGAAATAGCGAACGTCTAGACGGTTTCCGCTCACTCCTGGACGTTGCGGAGGCACTCGTCGATGTCTTCGTTCGGCGTCGGCAACGCGAGGCCGGCGCCGTCAAAGTAGGCGAGCACGCACGTGACGTTGTCGCGCCCGCCGTGCGCGTTCGCGACCTCGATGAGCCGCTCGCAGGCGACGTCGACCGACGGCGAGTTCATCAGGATCTCGCGGAGGAGGCCGTCCTCGACCTCACCGGTGAGACCGTCGCTGCAGAGCAGGAGAATGTCACCGCGGCGGAGCTCGAGCTGCGTCAGCGGGAGCGAGAGCGCGGGCATGCGTCCGATCGCCTGCAAAATGACGTTCTTCTGCGGCGAATGCGCGGCTTCTTCTTCCGTCATCTCGCCGCGGTCGATGAGCGCCTGCACGTAGCTCTGGTCGCGAGTGAGACGCGAGAGAGTTCCGGCGCGGAGCACGTAGGCGCGCGAGTCGCCGACGCCGGCGATCGTGACGAAGTCGTCGTGAACGAGCGCGGCGACAAGCGTCGCTCCCATGCCTTCACGACCGGGCGTGTGGGCGGCTTCCGAGACCTCGACGTTCGCCTGGTCGATGCTGGCGCGGAGCGCGTCGACCGCGAAGCTCTCGTGCAGCTTGTATTGCAGCGTGCGGAGCATCGCCTCGAGCGTCATTGCGCTCGCGACCTCGCCCGCGTTCTCTCCGCCCATGCCGTCCGAGACAGCGAGCAGCATCTGTTGGTCACCGAGCGCGGCCGACTCGAGCTCGCCTATCGCGAGCGCCTGGGCCATCGTGGCGTCGGCGATGAGGAGCGCATCTTCATTGTTCGTGCGCACGCTTCCGACGTCGGAGCGGCCGTACACCTGCATGGTGACCATTTTGTAACGAGGCATGCTCCACCGCATTGATCGCACCCTTCGGGGTCGCTTTCAATGCTCCCGGGGGCTCTCCTCGAAGCGAGGTGCTACATGGGCGCATTGCACCACTGGATCGGCTAGACCCCTCCTAGACTCGCTCCTAGACCCCCTGCGCGTCAGGGGCCCAAATGACCTTGTGCATTTGGATCTGAACGCGCACCGGCAGCGCGTCTTCCAAGACCCACGCCACCAAATCTTTAGGGGAGAGTCGGCCAAAAACCGTGCTCGCGAGGAGCTTCGGCGTGCGCGAAACGAGGGATCTTTCCCGGATCGCCGCGCGCATCCATTCGTAGTCGCCACGGCCGGCGAGGACGAACTTGATCTCGTCGCCGGCGGTGATGTGCTCGAGGTTCGACCAGCGATTGCGCAAGGACTCGCCAGAGCCAGGTGCCTTGAGATCCATGATCTTGTGGACGCGAGGGTCGACCCCGGAGACGTCGGCCTCGCCGCTCGTCTCGACGAGGACGGTGCGGCCTGCATCACAAAGCTCTTTCAAGAGCGGGAAGGCCCCGGGCTGGAGGAGCGGCTCGCCGCCCGTGAGCTCGACGAGGTCGGTTCCGGTCGCGAGAGCGCGCGCTAGCACCTCTTCGCGCTTCATCCGCGTGCCTTGGTAAAAGGCCTGAGGGGTGTCGCACCAGCTGCAACGGAGGTTACAGCCGGTGGTCCGCACGAACGTGCACGGCAGCCCGGCGAACGTCGATTCGCCTTGGATGCTCGCGTAAATCTCGTGGATGACGAGGGTGTCTTCTTTCGCCACGGGAAGGGCTCTTTAGCACGCGTTCATCGTTTTGGCGGTGACGCCGTCGAGGTCTCCGCCGGGAGCAAATACTCCTCCGGCACCGGCGTCTCACCCGCGTCGGCGTCGTAGGTCGGCGCGCTCGCCGGGACCATCACCATCACCGGCTGGTGCGGATGGGTGTAGTGGCGGTGGAGCGCCCAGATCGCACCACCGACCGAAAAAAGCCCCAGCACCATGATCCGGCCGAAATAGAAAATCTGTTGGAGGCGCATCCGTCCCCCGCATGATAACGAACTCGGTCCGGTGGGCTCGCGCATCCACATCGCCGTAGGTTTTGCCGCGCTCGTCGTCGCGTGCGGGGCGACCCCCGTTGCCCGGCGATCGCCAGCCGCGGCGACGGGCAAGAAGCGGACAGTCGCCGTCGCGCCGCCGAAGAATGCATCCTCGTTCTGGCACGGGCTCGAGCTCAGCTACGACCCGGACGTGCAGCCGGCCCTGCTCCCGATCGACGAGGCCGACCTCGTCCGCGAGCAAGGCGCTGCCGCCCAATACGCCCGCCTGACGGCGAGCGACCGCGCGCTTCTCTTGCGCGACGGCTTTGTGCTCGTCCCGACCGAACGCGCCCGCACGCGAATCGGTGCATTTTACACCGACCTCGAGGAGGGCGGGGTGCCGATCCTCCTCACGGTCGACACGTTCTCCGCGCTCGCCCATCTGGGGATTGCGGCCGCGATCGCCGAGGCCGACACCGCCGCTGAAAAACCGGCGCTCGAAGAGTGGCTCACGCGCGTCGAGGCACGGCTCACGAGCGAGCGCAAGAACGCGCCGAGCGACTTGATCGCCGCCTACAAGGTCGCGCTCGGCTTCATCGCGGTCGCACGCTCGCTCGACGACGACGCGTACGTGCCACCGGCCGACGTCGCCGGCCTCGTTACCAAGGAGAAGAGCGCGATAGCCGCGCACCGGTCGGTGGCAAAGAGCCCGCTCTTCGGCGTACCGGTGGATTACCGCGCGTACCCGACCGACCCGGGGCGGCGGTTCCGCGCGTGGCTCGCGCTCGCGCCGTTCTCGTTCGGCAACGGCGAGTCCGACCGGCCCAAGCTCGATGTCTCCAAGGTGCGAACCGCGACGAAGGCTGCGCTCTTGCTCGCCCGGGCCAGCGATCCGCGCGTCGACGCCCGCGCCGCCGCCGCGTACGACCGCGCTCGCTCGATCGAGCTTTTTTTCGCCGGCGCGAGCGACGATCCGAACCTCCATGATCTTGGCGCGCTCGCGCAGAAGGCTCGGATCGACCTGACCGACGGCGCGACGATCGCGAAGGTCGTACGCGTCGATGCGCTCCGCGTGCTCGCGCGTCAGACCTGGTCGGCCAAGCTCCTTCAAGGTGAGGTCGGCGGGTGTGCCCTCCGCGTCCTCGGCTCGCCCGCACCGCCCGACGGTGTCGCGATGCAGTTGCTCGTCGCCCCATCGGTGCCCCTGCGCTTCATGCCGTCGGGGCTCGACGTCGCCGCGTGGCTCGGGAGCGAAGAGGCGCGTCGGGCGATCACGGCGCGCGGTGACGACAAGCTCGCGGGCTACGACCGCGCGATGACGACGCTCTTCGCGACGCGTCCGAACGATCCGCACGCGTCGCTCTACGCGTCGACGCTCGACGCGGTCGGCACGATGCTCGCTCCGTCGGTATCGACGAGCGCGAGCTCGACAGCGCGCTCGCGAGCTGGACCACCTTCCGCAGCGACTTCTCAGGCGTTCGAACGCGCCTCGCGGACGCACCGTCAATGCCGCCAGCGACGCCGCACGCGTCACCTCGGCTCGTGTTCGTGGAGCCGAAGATCGAGGCGATCGCGAGCCTGACCGCGCTCGTCCGTCAGACCAAAGCGGGCCTCGACGCGATGAGCGCGATCGCTCCGAATTCGCAGGCACACGTCGTCCTCGGCGACATCGACCAGCTCCTGACGATCGCCTTCGAGGTCGCGCTCCTCGCCGCCAACGACGAAGCGCCCACCGAGGCCCAACGCGAGACGCTATCGACCCTCCCCGCGTGGATGGACGCCCTCGAGGCTTCGCTCGACGCGTCGACGGTGCACGCGGTGATCGTCCACGTCGACCACTTGCACGCCGAGGCGCTCGAAGAAACGACCGCTCCCGTGAGCTCCGCCTACGTCGTTTATCGCGACCCCGGTGACGGCAGGCTGCTGCTCACGGTCGGCGCACACGTTCCGCACGCTGAAAAGACGCTCAGTCTCGCGCCTGAGCCCTGAAACTTCGCCTTGCGCAAAAGCGGTTTCGCCTTCATTTTCCGGCGTTCCCATAATGACCGCGCCCTCTCGAGCCGAGCACCCCTACGCGTCTTTCGTACATGCCGTGCAGAAGCCGGCGCGCTACCTCGGCGGAGAGTTCGGCTCGTCGAGGAAGGATTGGAACGGCGTGAAGGCTCGCGTCTGCCTCGCCTTCCCCGACATCTACGACATCGGCATGAGCCACCTTGGCTTCAAGATCCTCTACAAGATCTTGAACGACGATCCACGGACGCTCGCCGAGCGCTGTTACGCGCCGTGGGTCGACATGCAGAACGAGCTCCGCGCGCGCAATCTGCCGCTCCTGTCGCTCGAGAACGCGAAGAAGCTCTCGGAGTTCGACGTCGTCGGCTTCTCGCTCCAGTTCGAGCTCACGTACACGAACGTGCTGACGATGCTCGACCTCGGCGGCATCGCGCTCCGCTCCGCCGACCGCGGGGAGGATGCCCCGCTCGTCATCGCAGGCGGACCGACCGCCACGCACCCCGAGCCGCTTGCCCCGTTCATCGACGCCGTCGTCATCGGTGACGGCGAAGAACGCACGACCGAGATCGCGCTCGGGTGGGTCGAGATGAAAGAGAAGGGGCTCACGCGCGCCGAGCGCATCCGTGAGCTCGCCAAGATTCGCGGCGTCTACGTCCCGTCTCTGTATTCTACACACATCGACGCAGCGACCGGCTTTGCCGTCGTCTCGCGGCCGGCCGACGAGACCCTCGCATTCCCCGTCGTCCGCTCGCTCGTGGACGACCTCAACAAGTTCCCCTTCCCCGACGACGGCCCGATCGGCGGTCCCGAAGCCATCTTCGACCGCATGTCGATCGAGATCGCACGCGGTTGCACCGAAGGGTGCCGCTTCTGCCAAGCCGGCATGATCTACCGGCCCGTGCGCGAGCGCGACCCCGATCAGATCGTCGAGACCGTCCTCAGCGCAGTGAGAAAGTCCGGCCAGGACGAGGTCAGCCTGACGTCGCTCTCGACCGCCGACTACTCGTGCATCGCGCCGCTCATCCAAAAGCTGACGGAGAAGCTCGCCTCGCAGCGCGTGTCGCTCGGCGTCTCGTCACTCCGCGCGTACGGTCTCGCCGAGACCGTCCTCGACGACATGCAAAGCGTCCGCGCGACCGGCGTCACCTTCGCGCCGGAGGCCGGCTCGCAGCGCATGCGCGACGTCGTGAACAAGAACGTCACCGAAGAGCAGCTCATGACGACGGCCGAGCGCGTGTTCTCCCGCGGCTGGTCGAGCATGAAGCTCTATTTCATGATCGGCCTGCCGACCGAGGAAGAGGCCGACGTCCGCGAGATTCCGCGCGTCGGTGGCCGCGCTCGCATGGTTGGCAAGAGGGTCAAACAGGAGAAGGGCCAAGGCCCGCCGTCGGTCACCGTCAGCGTCTCCACCCACATTCCGAAGCCGCATACGCCCTTCCAATGGTGCGCGATGGACGGCGAGAAGGACGTGAAGACGAAGCAGAAGTGGCTCCGCGACGAGGCTCGCTTCGCGAAGGTCGAGCTCCGCATGCACGACAGCGAAGGCTCCTGGCTCGAAGGCGTATTCGCCCGCGGTGACCGCACGCTCGCGAACGTGCTCGAGCGCGCCTACAAAGCCGGCGCCCGCTTCGACTCGTGGAACGAGCACCTCGACATCCGCATCTGGACGAAGGCGTTCGAGGATGAGGGTGTAGACTACACTAAATTTCTCGGAACCATCCCGGTGACGGCGCGCTTGCCGTGGGACCACATCGACGTCGGTCTGGAAGAAGGGTTCCTCGCTCGCGAATACCGCAAATCGATGGAGAGCCGGCTCTCGCCGCCTTGCGGAAAAGCGGTGGGCGCGTTCGTGCATCACACGAACCTCGACGACGCCGAAGCCGACGCCAAGAAGCTCGTCTGCTACGACTGCGGCATCGCCTGCGATCTCTCGGCGATGCGCCGTCAGCGGCTCGTCGGCCTCGAAAGCCTCGCTGCGCGTTCGAAGCGCGTACCCACCCCTCCCGCGCCGACGCTCGCGAAGCAGAGGGGACCGTCCGTGCCGCGTGGCGGTCATCGCTATCGCTTCGCCTACACGAAGTGCGGCGCGTCGACATTCCTCTCGCACCTCGATCTCATCCGGGCGCTCCCGCGCGCATTTCGTCGTCACCAGCTCCCACTCGTCTACAGCCGCGGCTTCCATCCGAAGCCGGACATGACCTTCGGTCCGGCGCTCTCGCTCGGCGTCATGAGCCTCGACGAGTTCATCGACGTTCGCATCGACCGCGAGATCGAGCCGAACGAGTGGCTCGCCGCGCTGACCGAAGTCGCGCCCGAAGGGCTCGCGTTCACCGGCGGTCGTCGAATCGCACCTGGCGAAGGGACCATCGCCCACGCAATCGACAACGCGCGCTACGCGATCGTCTTCGCGTCCTCCGTGCTCGCCGACAAGGGCGGCAAAGCCTGGCTCGAGGCGCAGGTCGAAGCGTTCCGCAAACGGGCAGAGCACACGACCATCCGCAAAATCGAAGGCGTCGGCAAGAAGATCGACGTCCGCGCATTCGTCCGCGCGCTCGCGGTCGATTGCGAAGAGGGACGTGCGGCCGTAGAGCGCGCAGGCCTGGTCGGTGAGCTCTCGGTCGTCCTCGTCGACATCGCAGTGCTCGACCGTGGCTCGGCGAAGGTCAGTGAGGTCGCCGAGGCGATCGCCCCCGGCATTGCCCATCGCGCAATCCGCGTCTCGCTCGGGCTCTGGAACGAAGGCGCGATCGTCTCGCCGATCACACCGTTCAACGTCGCCTCCGTCGCCTCCGCGCAAGCGGTCGGCGAAGCCTGAGCGCGGTCAATCGAGCGTGTCGATGCGCAGCAACGTGCTGCCGATCCGGATCTCGTCGCCGACCTGCAGCTTGCAGCGGTTCACGCGAACGCCATTGACCCACGTGCCGACATCGCTGCCGAGATCGATGATCGTCGCGAGGCCTTCGCCGAGCTCGATGACCGCGTGCATCGCGCGAGCCCCATGGTCGTCGATCGGCAGGTGATTTTTCGGGTCACTACCGAGCTTCACGACCGGCCCTTCGAGCGAAACGGTGCGCGGCTCGTGCGAGCCCTTCGTCATGCAGACCGTCAACGTCGTCTTTTTCATGCGAGGCGCTATGTGCCAAGGGCCGAGAAGATTTTGTCGGCGAACGACAGGATGAATGCCACCACCAACAAGAGTAGGAAGATGACCATCCAGCGCGGGAGGGTCACCTGCTCCTGCTTCCTCGGCGCGAGCTCTGGGATCATCGCGCGCGCGTAGCGCAGGTCGTGATCGTAATGGTCAGCACGCAGGGCCTGCGGCTCGACCTCTTTCTCGTCTTCGGAGAGCGGCGGTCCCGGCGGCTGCGGGGGGAGGTACGACATCACGAAAAAGCGTATCACCTTTGCGCGGCTCGACACCTGCTACTCTCGCGCCATGACGCCGCGCACCGAGAAGCTCATTTTCGCTTCGACGTGGCAGAAAAACGCAGGGCCGATCGACGAGGGTCTCGCGAAATTTTTGGAGTGGCTGTCGTCCGAGAGCGGCATCCGGATCTCGAATCGCGCTGCGCTCTCCTACCAGGAGCTCGCCGAGATGCTCCGCACCGGCGGCGCAGACATCGCCTGGCTTCCGCCGATCGTCTACGCGAAGCTCGAGCGCGAAGGGGTCGTCGCCCCAATCGCGAGCCACGAGCGCGCGGCGAGCGCACGCTACGAGTCGGTCTTGATCGTCCGGAAGAAGTCCCAAATGCGTGAGCTCGAAGATCTGCGTGATACGCGCGTCGGTTGGGTGGACCGCTGGAGCGCCTCCGGCTTCGTGCTCCCGCGCATCGCGCTCTTCGCGCGCGGCATCGACCCGCGTGGGCTCTTCGCCGAAGAGCGTTTCTACGGCTCACACGATTCGGCCGTGCGCGCATTGCTCGGCGAGGGCGCAGACGCCGTCGCGACCTTCGCGCGCGCCGACGACTCCGGCGAGCTTCGGCATGGAGGCTGGTCGGAGATCGAGGGCGCGGCCGACCGGGTGCGGGTCTTGGTCGCGTTCGGGTCGCTCCCTGCCGATGTCACGGCGGCGCATTCGTCGCTCGACGACGAGCGCAAAGGCAAGATCGCGCGCGCCCTTGAGAGGGCCTCGTCGATCCCCGAGATCAAGAAGCTGATCGACACCGTGTTCGGCATCGAACGCTTCCAGGCCGGCGGTCTCGCCGACTACGATGGCCTTCGCCGCGCGCTCGAGTCTGCTTACGCGTGCGGGCTCATCGACGAGCGCGTCATCCGATAGCCTTCAATGAGTCGGTCGCGGACGCCCGCTGGATGCGCTCGAGCCTGAGCGCCCTTTACGGCTTGTTTTTCCCTGTCTTCGCGACGCGCGGACCTTTTATGGGCACCGCCTCCGGTCGGTGGAGGCCACGCGAGCGCGTTCGTGCGGTCGAGCGCCAAGAGCGTCTCCTGCGTACGCATGTCCGGGCCACGCCACGTCGGCGGCGCACCCTCAAGCTTCGCCTCGGTCTCGGTCGTGTCGTCCTCACCGGGCAGGGGGTCGAATGGCACGCGGACCATCGGCAGGAGCCCGACCCGCTGCACCGGCGTTCCGTCCGGCAGGGCATAGAGCAACGTCGTCAGCCGGAGCACACCGGTGCGCGGATCGTCGTCTTCGTATTCCTGCGCGCACCCCTTACCGTAGGTCGGGCGTCCAACAGTCGGCGCGCGCCGATACGCGACGAGCGCACCGGCGATCATCTCGGCGGCGCTCGCGGTCGAGCCGTCGACGAGCGTCGCAAGCGGACCGGTCCACGCCTCGTTGTCAGGCGGCTGCGGGGCGGACTCGGTCTCGATCGTTCCGTCACGGCGCTTCAGCGGAAAGAGCTGCGCGCCGGGCACGAACATTCCGAGGGCGCTCGCAGCGCCTTCGGTCGAGCCTCCGCCGTTTCCACGCAAGTCCAAGATCAGACCGGCGAGCGGACGGTCGCCTTGGCGCAGGCGGTGCACCGTGTGTGCGAGCGCATCGCCGAGGTCGTCTCGCACCTCTCGAATGGCGACGACGCCGACGTCGGCGTCGCCGTACGCCACGCGATGCGATTCGAGATCGGGTCGGTCGGTCGCCTCGGCCGGGCTCGGATCGGCGGCCGGGTCGATCGCGAGCGTGCGGAGCGACGTCTCGCCCTCGCGCAGCACGCGCGCTTCGATCGCTCCGTGCTCTTCGGCCACGACGATCCCGAGCTGGTCGACTTGCTCGAGCGAGAGACCGGCGAGCACCATGCGATCGAGCTCGACGACGATGTCGCCGTCGCGCAGCGGCGCGAGCGCGCCCGACTCGATCCGCACGCCAGCCGCGGTGCGCAGCACTTTTTCCCAGAGCGGAGTCGGCGGGTGTGCATCGAGCTCGATCTCGTACACGCTCGATTCTTCGTCGAGCGGCGCCCACGCGCTGTGCGGATCAACGAGCGGAACGTACGCACGAATCGCTGCGGCGAGCACCACGCGCGCCCAGCCTTCCTCACCATAGGGGGGGAAATATCGCTCGTGCGCCGCCTTCACGATCCGCATCGCGTCATCCCCGAGCACCGACTGGATGACGGCGAAGCGGTCGGCGAGCATGTCGACGGTGGCGAGCTCGGCGTGGGTCGTCGTCGCGTCGTCGAGCAGCGGCTCGGTCGCCGCCTTCGTGAAGTCCACCGGGTGCGGATGCGCGTACCGCGCGTCGAAGCGCGCCGTCAGGTCACCGATCCACTTCGTGAGGCTCTTTCCGACCTCATGAGCGGCCGCGCAATCGCCGCGCGTGGTCAGGATCTCTCGTGAGAGCGCGCCGCCGTTCTTCGCAATCACCGCGAACGGCGGTGACGTCGACGAGGCCGCCCAGAAACCGTGCGGGTCGATCCAATCGGAAACCGCGGACGCGAAGGCGTCGCTCCGGACGCGCGGCGGATCGAACGCGAGCTCCTCGTCGACCTGCGTGGCGATGCTGCGTGCCTCTTCGCACGTGATCGCCGGCGCCTCGCCCGATGGGCGCCGGAACGTCAGCTCGTCGGTGTCGGCGACCTCGGGCATCGCCACCCCCGCGTCGCGCACGTCCAGCGCCGCCACTTGGGGTCGTTTTTGCGGCGGATCCGGTGCCTGATGCGGGCGATGCCGCGTGCCGTACCAGCCGGCCGCAGCCACGGTGGCCAAGGCTCCGCAAGCGACGAGCGATGCTGTCCGCGACGAACGCATTCGGAAAGAGGAGCCTAGCAGGCGCCGCCCATAGCTGAAAAATTCGCTTCTTACAGAAGAGCCGCGTGCTCGCGAAAATCGCCGAGCTTGTCGCGCAGCTTGCCGCGCGCGCGCTCCTCGAGCTGACGGACGCGCTCCTTCGACACGCCGAGGAGCGTACCGAGCGCTTGGAGCGTGATCGGCTCGTCGCTCATCAGACGCTTGCGGACGATGAGGAGCTCGCGGTCGGTGAGATCGCGCAACGCTTGCGTGACGGCGGCCGCTTCGTCTTCCGGCGACGAGCCGCCGTCGGCGATACGATCGCCCATCTTCGTTTCACCCGCTGGACCGGCGTCGAGGCTCGCCTCACGACCGGCGAGCACCGGCATCAGCATCTCCACGCGCGCTTCCGAGAGCCCCGAGACTTTGGCGAGCGACTCGACGTCGCGAGCTTGGCTCGTGCGATACGCCCTGAGAGCACGGCGCTCGCCCTTGGTCGTCCCGAGGCGCACGACGCGATAGGCACGGACGACGAACTCGCGAATTTCGGCGCGAATCCAGTACGAAGCGTACGTGGCGAGGCGGCAGTCGCGATCGGCCTCGAATTTCTTCGCGGCGCGAAGGAGGCCGACGTTGCCCTGCTGCACGATGTCCTCGAGTGGGATTCCCCACCGCCGGTACTCGAGCGCTATCGAGATGACGAAAGGCAAACAAGCCTCGACGATCGTCTGTCCGGCTTTTTGGTCACCTGCCTTCCACTTCAGCGCAAGCGCGCGCTCGGCTTCACGAGCGAGCTGCGGACGCGTGGACAGGTTTTGTCGGTAGGCTCGGAGCGAATCGCTCTGTAGCGCGATACCCATGGACGGCGGACCTCCTGCGCCAGCCCCCAAACCCCTCGGCCGCGCGAGCCAAACGAATTGCATGCGCGGTGCCACGCAGCGCGTCACGAAAAGGGCACGAAAACGGGGTGCGTTCTTTACGCTTCGCGCAACGCGGGCGGGAGGCCAGAAACGCGGCGCAAAGTTTGCGCGCCCGCCGTGCTCTTCAGGCCGGCGCCTCTGCCGCTCGTAAAACGGTGCCCGCGCTGCGAAGCAGCACCAGGCATCGTATCTCTTCGTATCTAGGGCTTCATACGTCGACGGTAAGGCCTTCGTATGCCGCAATGACGTTCGAAAACCATTCCTTTGTCCGCTTCTCTTTGTCACGGACGGCGGCGTCGCTCTGCATCGGATCGTGGTGGAAGAGGACGAGCTTCTTCACGTTCGCTGCCTTCGCGAGCTTCGCCGCCTCTTCGATGGTGCTGTGGCCCCAACCGACCTTCGGGCCGCCAGTTCCTGCCGTGCCCGCATATTCTTCGGGTGTGTATTGCGAGTCATAGATGAGGACGTCGGCGTCCTTCGAGAGCGCGCACAGCTTCGGATCGATGACGGAATAGTGCTCGGTGTCGGTCGCGTAGACGACGCTCTTGCCTTCGAGCTCCAAGCGGTACGCCCAGACGCCGTTTGGATGATTGCCGCGCGCGGTCGTCACCTTGAGCGTTTTGCCGTCACCGGCGTCGATGTCGAGCGACTGACCTTCGTAGAGATCCTTGAAGCTCATCGTCGAGCCGAGCTGCGAGAGCTGGACGGGGAAGCTCGGGTAGTCCATCTGGCCGGCGAGCGTCTCTTCGAGCGTGCGCGAGACGTTGTTTCCACCGTAGAGATGGATCGTATTTCCGCCGATGAACGCCGGCCCAAAGAACGGAAAGCCCTGGATGTGATCCCAATGGACGTGACTGAAAAAGATGTGCGCCGTGAAGGGCATCTCTTTCAAGAGCTTTTGGCCGAGCTGTCTCAGACCCGTGCCGCCGTCCAAAATGACCAGCGCTTTCCCGGCACGGAGCTCGACACAGCTCGTGTTGCCGCCGATTTCGACGGTGTCTTTTCCGGGCGTCGGAATGCTGCCCCGCACCCCCCAAAACGTGATTTGCATCGACATCGAGCGGGGAAGAATGGTGGACGAGCCAGCGAACGCCGTCAACATCGCTGGGGGGCAAAAAAGGTAGGATGATGAAGTCGTGATTGCGCTCGTCGTCCTCGGATGCCGTTCGAGCGGCCGCCGGTCGGAGGCGGCAGCGAGGGCATTTCATGCCCTTCCAGGACAATTCGCCTGCGTCGTGGCCAGCGGCGGTCGGGCCTGGGCGTCCGAGCCCGGCGAGCGAGCGGTCGTCGAGGCCGACGCCCTCGCAGCCGACCTCGTGCGACGCGGGGTGCCCGAAACGGTCGTCGTCCGCGAGCGTTGCTCCCATTCCACTCGGGAGAATGCGCTCTATTGTCGCTCTCTCCTCGGTCGTTGGAAGATCGACACCGTGACCATCATCTCGACCGACTGGCATTTGCCTCGCGCGACCGGCCATTTCCAGAGCGTCGGCTTCGACGTGACGGCGGTCGGCGTTCCATCCCGCTTGGAAGACCCGATCGCGCGCCTGATGGTCCGCATCCACGAAGCGGCTGCTATGGCCCTCGATCGGATGGTCCGATGAGGCGGCTAGTCCCCGGGTCGCTCGCGCTCTTGCTCGCGGCGTGCAGCAAGAGCTCCGCGCCCGCAGCGATCGCGCATGGAGACGCTGGCGCCAAGACGGCGAGCGCGGACCTCGCGTCGATCGCCCGCGCCGAAGATCAACGGCGCGCTGTCGATGTCGGCGACAGGGCGCTGACGAGCCATGACGTCGTCGTTCGACGCCGCGCGGCCGAAGCGCTCGCACGCATCGCCGACGACACGAGCGAAGCGGGCCTCCTTCGCGCGCTCTCGGACGAGGACGCAGAGGTCGCGGCGTGGGGCGCGTACGGGCTTGGATTTTCGTGCAAAGGGAAAGAGGACGCACACGTGCAAGCGCTCGCCGCGCGGGCCGCATCGATCGAAGAGCCGTCCAAGCCTCCGCGGATCGATCCGCATCTTGATCCAAAAACCGCGATCGCACGCGCGGTCGGTCGGTGCGGAGGCGTCGCTGCCGAGAAGCTCCTCGTCAGCTGGGTAACCGCTCGCAACGCGTGGTCGGAGCCGGCGACCTACGGGCTCGGCGACATCGGTAACAAGCGCGGCACCCTCGCCGACGAGACGACGACGGCGCTCCTCGACGCCGCGTCACCTAGTGCGAGCGGCGCGCCGGTCGCGACCGCGCTCTATCCATTTTCGCGAACGCCGAAGGTGCCCGAGGCGTTCGCGCCACGCGTGCTCGAAGCGCTCCGGGGTCGGCTCGACGAAGCGGGGCCCGATCGAATTTTCATCGTGCGAGCGCTCGGCCGCATCGGCGCTCCGGCCGCGGTCGATCTCGCGCGGATCGCCTCGACCGAGTCGTTCACGATCGCCGAGCGCGGAGAGGCCGCTCGCGCGCTCGGGACGAGCGGATTGCCTGGAAAACAAGGGGCCTCTGACGCGCTCGGCCGCATCGTCGGTGCCCACGAGGGCGAGCTCTCGGGGGCGAAGCTCGCCTCGCTCTTTTCGATCATCGACACGCTCGTCCACGATCTCGGCGCCGACGCACCCGCCGGATCGATCAAGGCGCTGCAGGCACTCGCCGCGATCCCCGCCGGACCTTCACCCGCCGTGATCGCGCTCCGATGCGACGCGGCCTCCGCGCTCGTCAACAAGGCGTACGACGCGCCGGATTTGCTCCGTTGCGCGCCTGAAGGAAGCTCGCTCCGTGACCGCGCGATCCTCCGCACTCTCATCCGCCGTCCTCTCGTGAACGAGCGCCGCAAGGCGTGGCTCGTGTTCGCACGGTCGGCCGACGTACGTGTACGCGAGGACGCGCTCGAAGCGATCGGCGACCATCCCGAGCTCGGCGACGCTACCCGCACGGCGCTCGCTCTCGCGCTGACCTCAAAGAAAGCCGGCGTCGTGACCACCGCGGGCGACACGATCAAACGGTTCCCCGATCGCGTGCTCGTCGTCTCGGCGAAGGCTCGGAACGCAGCGCTTGATCCGTCATCGCCACCTCCTGCCATCGGCTCGGCGCCGGCGCGCGAGGTCGACCCGGACATCGCGCGAGCGATCGCCGCCGCGCTCGCCGAGCCATGGGCCGAAGATCTCGTCGAGACGCGCATCGCGCTCTTGAACGCAGCCGTCGCGATCGATTCGAAAGGCGCGCGCGAGGCGGCGATGGCCGACTGTCGGGACGCGAACGTCACGCTCCGAGATGCAGGAAAGAAGGCGCTCGCTGCGCTTGGTGAGCCGTATGTCGCGTGCAACGCACCCGACCCCGCGCCGCCGTCCGCGCTCGAGATCGATCATCCGATCGGCCCGACGAAGCTGACCTTCGCGAGCGACGCCGGGCCGCTCGCCATACATCTCGACCCGACGTTCGCGCCAGTCGCCGCTGCGCGCATGAAGTCGCTCGCCGAAACCGGGTTCTTCAAAGGAATCGTCATCCATCGCGTCGTCCCTGGCTTCGTCGTCCAGTTCGGCGATCCACAAGGAGACGGCTTCGGCGGCTCCGGAACGCTCCTCCGCTGCGAGACGTCACCGCTCCCGTTTTTGGCTGGCGACGTCGGCATCGCGCTCGCGGGCCGAGACACCGGCTCGAGCCAGCTCTTCGTCACGCTCTCGCGAACGCCGCATTTGGATGGTGAATACACGCATCTCGGACGCGCCGACGGGGCGTGGGACGCGCTCGTCGAGGGGGACGCGCTCGGCGACGTGAAGGTCGAAGACGACGACGCTTCGAAGTAGAGTGGGCCCCTTCATGTTGCTCGTCATCGACGTCGGGAACACCAACATCGTCTACGGCCTCTTCGACGGCCGGACGCTCGCGCATCAGTTCCGGGTCGAGAGCGGACGCGGCCGCACCGCCGACGAGTACGCCGTCGTCCTGATGCAGCTCTGCGCAATGTACGACGTCGTGCCTGCGCAGGTCCACGCCGCCATCATCGCGAGCGTCGTCCCCGCCCTCACCGACCCTATGGCCGACCTCGTCCGCCGCGCGTTCGGCCGCGAGCCCATGATCGTCGGTCCCGGCATCCGCACCGGCATGGCGATCCTCTACGAGAACCCGCGCGAGGTCGGCGCCGATCGCATCGTCAACGCCGTCGCCGCGTTTGAGCAGGCCAAGGGCGCGGTCATCGTCGTCGATTTCGGCACCGCCACCACCTTCGACTGCGTGACGCCGAAGGGCGAATACTTGGGCGGCGTCATCGCGCCCGGCATCCAGATCTCGGCCGACGCGCTCTTCTCGCGTGCAGCGAGACTGCCGCGCGTCGAGATCGCCCAGCCGCCCAAGGTCGTCGGCAAGAACACGGTCCACTCGATGCAATCGGGCATCGTCTACGGCTACGTCGGCCTTGTGGACGGCATCGTCGACCGCTTGCTCGCCGAGCTCGGTTATCCGTGCGCCGTGATCGCGACCGGCGGCCTCTCCACGCTCATCGCGCCACTCTCGCGCACGATCCAGAACGTCGATCCGGAGCTCACGCTCACGGGTTTGCGCATCTTGCATGACCGCAATCAGGCCTAGACGCACGCCGAGGTCGCGCGCTTGGCGTGAACGCACCAACGTCGCGGTCGGCACGAGCGCGCTATCGCTCGTGGCGATGGTCGGCGTCGGCGTGCTCGTCGGCGCCGAGCCCATCTCCATCACCCGCGCGCTCGGCGACGCCGGCTCGCTAGATCACGCGATCTTGTTCGACGCCCGCCTTCCACGCGTCTTGCTCGGCGCGGTCGCAGGCGGTGGTCTCGCTGCGGTCGGGCTCGCGTTCCAGACGATCTTGCGCAACCCGCTCGCCGAGCCCTTCATCCTCGGCGTTTCAGGCGGCGCCGCGCTCGGCGCGACCGTTGCGCTCCTCGCAGGCCTGACGGGTCTCACCTTCCTCGGCGCGGCATTCGTTCCGGCCGCCGCGCTTGTCGGCGGCCTCGCGGCGACCGCGCTCGTCGCCGCGATCGCGCGTGCGGGTGTCGCCGACGGCTTCGAGGACTCTGGCGCGTCACGCCCTGGCAGCGGCACGTCGATCTTGCTCGCCGGCGTCGTCGTCAACGCGATCTGCGGTGCGGCGATCACCTTCCTCAAGACGGTCGTCACTGCGACCAAGGCCCAGGAGCTCCTCTATTGGCTCATGGGTTTCCTCGACGTCACCTCGATGCGCACGCTGCTGTTCGTCACCGCCTACGTCGCGGTCGGCGGCGCTGTCCTCTTGCGCGACGCACCGCGCTTGAACCTCCTCGCGCTCGGTGACGAGTCAGCCGAGCACCTCGGCGTCGACGTGCGCTCGCTCGAGCGCCGCACGTTCTTCGCGTGCTCGCTCGTCGTCGCGGGCATCGTCAGCGTCACCGGGCTCATCGGCTTCGTAGGGCTGATCGTCCCGCATGCGCTTCGCCGGATCTTCGGCCCCGATGTGCGGGTCACCTTGCCCGCGACATTCTTCGCCGGCGGGACCGTTCTCGTCGCGTGCGACCTCGTCAGCCGCACACTGTTCCGCGTTCTGCACACCGAGCCGCCGGTCGGTGCCGTCACCGCCCTCATCGGAGGCCCTATTTTTCTCGCGCTTTTGAAAAAATCGAACACATAATATTTTTTCAACGCAACTATTTCAGTCGCTTGCCCGATGGGGGAAATATGAAAACGCTACTTCGTTCTTTTGCTGCCTCGACGCTTAGTCTTTCGGTCTTCGCCGTGCTCTCGAGCGCGTGCACCGTCAACGCAAACAATGACGCGGCCGACGCCGGCCCGCAGACGCTCCCGGACGGAGCCGTGGTGCAACCGACCCTCCCGTTCGTTCCTTCGAACGTGAGCGCGCTCGCGGGTCACGACCTCTCGCTCGTCACCGACCTCGTCGTGAATCAAGACTGCAGCATCAGCTCCGACGACGAAAGTTCCAGCTGCGGCAGCGTAAGCCCTACGACGTGGCTCGATCGTCAGAGCGACGGCTCCCAGATCCGCGTGTTCGCGTACAAGTCGATCAACGTCCAGCAGACCGCGCACATGAAGATCGGCGGCAGCTTGCCGGTTGTTCTTCTCTCGATCGGAGACGTCGAAATCGACGGGCAAGTCTCAGCCGGCGGCGACGGCGCAGGCACAGGGCCGGGCGGTTTCTCGAGCCCGGGCGAATTCAAGAAGGGCGGCGGTCCGGGCGGTGGTCCCCCCGGCGTCGTCGGGACCTACATACCGGCGGGGGACAGCATCGGCGGCGTCTCCGCAGGCGGCGGATCGTTCTGCGGCCTTGGCGGTAAAGGCAGCAAAGAGGTCGACCCTTCGAACTCGTCGCCGGCTCCTCTCCCGCCGGCAGCCGCTTACGGCACCGCGAGCTTGATTCCACTCCTCGCCGGCTCGTCGGGCGGCGGAGGCGGCCTCAGCGGTGGCGGCGGCGGCGGCGGCGCGGTGCAGATCATTGCCGGCGGCAAATTCAAGGTCGGTGCGCTCGGCTTCGTGAACGTGGGCGGTGGTTCAGGATTAGGAGCGGGCGAGCTCGGCCAGCAGCAAGCAAGCGGCGCTGGCTCCGGCGGCGCGATCCTCGTCGAAGCGATGAGCGCCGAAATCGCGGGTGCTCTCGCCGCCAACGGGGGTAGCGGCGCCAGCGATAATGGTGACGGTCAGAACGGGACGCCGGACGCGAATCCTGCGGGGGGCGCGAAATCAAAGGGCGTCGTCTCTGGTGGCAGCGGCAGCGCGGCCACCGACCTCAACGGAGGAGACGGTATCCAGGCGGCCGACGGTAGCGCGGGCGCGGGCGGCGCTGGCGCGGGATGGATCCGCATCAACACCCAAAGCGGCGTTGCCACCATCACCGGCGTGGTCTCGCCTTCGGTCACGACGACGTGCGCGACGCAGGGTAAGGTCGTCCTCGCGAGCGGTAGCGACGCCGGCGCGGTGAGCGACAGCGACGCCGGTCACTGAAGACGCGCTTCTCCAAAAGAAAAAAGCGAACCGGACAGGTGCCGGTTCGCTTTTTTTTTCGTGCTGCGTTCGAGGTCAGGGTTGCGTTTGGAGCGCAGCCTGCTGCTGGGCGAGCATCTGACCGATCGCCCGCTTGCGCTCGAGCGCGAAGTTCTTCACCTCACGCACTTGGCTGGTCTCAAGCTTGCGAAGAAGATCGGTGATCTTGTTCATGTCGCGCTGCTGGAAGAGCGCCTCGAAGTAGTTGTGGGCGAGGCGAACGTCCTTCTGCATCTTTGGCTCGTGCGGGGCCAAGAGCTTCACGACCTCGTCGAGGCTGCCGCTCTGGCCGTAGAGCGCCGAGAGACAAAGGAGCGCGAGGACGTCGTCCGGGGCACGCTCAACCGCTTTCTTCGCGAAGCCGATCGCCTTGTCGCGCGTCTTCTCGTCGGCGGCGAAGAAGCCCTGGAGCGCTACGTAAGGGGCCGCGCTCTTCGCGTTCACGGGCGTCGACGCGAGCTCTTCGATGGTTGCGACCGCCTTGTCCTCGCCCCCTTCGTTCTCTTTGATGAAGTTGGTGAGATAGGCCCAGGCGTCGACCGAGCTCGGGGCGATCTGGATCGCGCGCTCGACCGCGTCTTTCTCCCCCTTCAGATCCTTCTTCTCGTGCATCACCTTGGCGAGGTGGAGCGAGGGGAAGGGGTTGTCCTTCAAGATGTTCTGCGCGCCCGTGAGCGTCTTCTCCGCCTTGTCGAGCTTCTTCTGCGCGAGCTGCGTGACGCCGAGCGCGAGCCAGTCTTCGCCGTCGCCACCGAAGGCGACGATCTTGGCGAGAACGGTCTCGGCCTTGGCGTGACGGCCGTGCTTCATGAGCTCTTGAGCGAAGATGCGGCCGCGCATCAGGTCGTCCTGGCCCTCGTTCCAATGCTTCTCGAGGCCGCCGAGCAAATCTTCCAGGCCGATCGCGATCGGGCGACCCTGGTCGTCGGTGACTTGCACTGCGGGGCCGTTGAAGCCGAGGAGCTTCCACACCTCTTCTTCTTTGAGGGCGACCGGGCCGTTGACGATCTGCTTCTCGACCGGCGCGCCGTTCGGGCCGAGCGGGATGAGCACGAGCGCGTTCGACGGAACGCCGTTCGGGAAGGCGCTGATGGGCGCGAGGATGGCTGCGCCGCCCGTGAGCTGGACCTGACCGGGAGCGCCGCCGCTGGAACCAGAAGGGGGCGCGGGGGGATTGTTTTGCGTCATGTTGGGCGAGGACCCTAGCACAAGGATCGCGCGCCGCCTGCCCACGAAAGAGCGCTATTTACGGAGTTTTCTGATCGGGACGGACTTTTGGTTTTCCACGCCCGCGGCCTGGGAATTTGCGGCCAGGGTGCTAGTTCTTTGCCCGCCATGCGCTTCGTCCTTGCGTGCTCGATTGCCTCGTTGGCGCTGGCGTTGCCCTTGGCGATGTCCGCGTGCGGCTCGTCGGACTCGGTCGACAGCGGCCACTGGAGCAACGGCAACGCGGTCGACGCGAGCTTCGACGGGAGCTTGTTCGGCGACGCCTTCCCGACGACCGATCCGGATCCGGACGGCGGCACGCGCTCGGCCCCGTCGTTCGGCGACGACGACGCCGGTACGACGACAACGACGAGCGTGAATTGCAACGGCAAGACGCTCGGCTCGGGCGATCCGTTCATCACGCTCCAGAGCGGAAACCTCACGCGCGACGCGTTCGTCCACGTGCCGTCGAGCTACGACAAGACGAAGCCGACCGAGCTCGTCGTCAACTTCCACGGCTTCACGTCGAACGCCGCCGAGCAGATCTTATTGACGCGCATGAACCGCTCGGCCGACAGCCGCAACGTCATCGTCGTCTACCCCGACGGCATCGGCGCGAGCTGGAATGCGGGCGACTGCTGCGGCGACTCGTGGACTAACTCCATCGACGACGTGCAGCTCACCAAAGATCTGCTCGCCAAGATGGAGAGTGACTACTGCGTCGACCCCAAGCGCATCTTCGCGACCGGCTTCTCGAACGGCGGCTTTTTCTCGCATCGCCTCGGGTGTGAGATGAGCGACGTCTTCGGGGCGATCGCGCCCGTCTCCGGCGTGATGGGCGAAGACCCGGCGAAGTGCACGCCGAGCCGCCCAATGCCCGTGCTCGACTTCCACGGGACCAGCGATCCGGTCGTCCCCTACAAAGGCGGGACGCCGGTCATTCCGATCGACCTCGGCAGCGCGTTCCCGATCTCGTTCCGCTCGGTCCAGACGACGATCGACGCATGGCGCGCGATCGACGGCTGCCTCGGCAGCGGCACGGTGGTCTACCAAAACGGCGACGCGACCTGCACCGAGTACGGCCAGTGCCGGGGCGGCGCGAAGGTCACGCACTGCAAGATCGACGGCGGCGGCCACAGCTGGCCGGGCGGCTTGCCCGTGCCTCCGCTCGGCAAGACGTCGAACGACATCAGCGCATCGGAGACGATCCTGAATTTCTTCGACGCGCACCCGCTCCCCTGAGCTCGGGCCCGAGTCAACGCGCGGAGACGTAGCGGACGCTGAAGAGGACTGAACGACCCGGGATGGGGTAGTCATAGCTGTCGCCGATCGGCTTGGAGATCGGCCCTGACACGCCGTCGTAGTCGCCGGTGCGGAGATCGAACAAGTTGCGGACGTCGAGCGCGAGACGAAGGCCCGGTGCGTGCGGGACGTCGAAGCGCGCGCCCGCGGACTGGAGCGCGCGCGCGGGAACGGGGACATCGCCCAGGCGCCCGACGAAGAGGCCACTGACGACGTCGACGCCATAGCGCACGAGCAGAGGACCGGCGCGGTACGAGAGATCGGTGAAGAGGTCGTGGGCCGGGCGACTGGGGAGCGGCGGGCGCGTGCACGAGCCGGACTCGTCGCTCGCGCACGCGGTCTCGTCGGCGGTCGCGAGATACGTGTAAGATGCACGCAGGCCGAGCCCCCCGAGGAAGAGGAAGGCTTCGGCCTCGACGCCGAGGATGCGCGCCTTGCCGATGTTCGTGGCGATCAGCGCCCGATAGGCGCCCTGGGGGACGAACGCGATGAGGTCGTCGGCCCAATTCGCGAACCCGGCGACCTCGAAGCGGCCGCGGAAGGCGTCGTGCTTCCACGAGGTTCGGGCGCCGGCGTCGGCGACCCACGCGGTCTCGGTGCGGAGCTGATCGTTGCCAACGACGAGGCCGTGGTTGCCATAGCGCTCGATGAAGCTCGGCGCGCGAGCGACCGCGCCACCGTGCGCGGCGACCGTGACGGGTCCAGCGGCGATCTCACTGCCGACGTGGGCGGTCGGACGCGCTTCGGTGCCGGCGACGACCTTCGGGTCGGCGCTCGCGTCGTGCCAGAGATCGATGCGGCCGCTCGTGCTCGCCGTCCAGGCGCGCGTAACGCTGACGTCGAGATCGGCGCCCACGTCGGCGAGAGCACGTGTTGCGCCGAGGTCTTTTTGCGTACCGCCGAAGGTCTGCCCGGGGGCGAAGCGCTCGACGCTGGCGTCGACGGTGGTGGCGAGCGCGAAGCGTTCGGCGAAGCGGCCGCGCCATCCCGCGCCCGTGCCGGCGGCGACGACGCTGCTCGCCGTGTGGAGCGGATCCTGTAAATCGCGCTCGCTGGAGCGCGTGACGACGCTCTCGCGCCTACCCCAACCGCGTAAGTGCCACGCGCCGCCGGCGACGGTTCCGCCGAGCTCGAGGGCTTCGAGCAAGCGTGTGCTCTCGCTGCGGGCGTCGGGGGTCGGAAAGTCTACAGAGCCTGGAATGCCTTGTTTTCTCGCTTGGGCGACGGTCGTGA
>CAJDWT010000019.1_pt1 | contig 28699 bp, 27 predicted proteins | sample 7391671 | NCBI WGS metagenome assembly CAJDWT01 (sample SAMEA7055729, study PRJEB34461) | soil metagenome | biome: terrestrial ecosystem; feature: Peninsula; material: soil | place: Antarctica | collected 2016
CTGTCAACAGCTTCTTGAAGCATACGCATTTCGTTGCGTCGGATAACTTCAGGAGCGTTAAGATCGATGAGCTTCTTTAGGCGGTTGTTGCGGTTAATGACACGGCGATAAAGGTCGTTAAGGTCACTTGTTGCAAATCGGCCACCAGTCAGCTGCACCATTGGGCGTAGGTCTGGTGGGATAACAGGAAGTACCGTCAAACAAAGGCTGTTTGGTCGGATACCAGCCGCTTGCATTGCCTCAAGCACCTTTAGACGCTTCAGAAGCTTCTTCTCGCGTTGGCCCTTAGCACCTTCAACTTCAGCTTGAAGTTGGATAATCAGTGCATCGAGGTCGATTTCGTCAAGAAGTGTCTTTAGTGCTGGGCCGCCCATAGAGACAGTCGCAAGATCTTCGTATTCTTCAGGAAGGTTACGGAAATCAGTTTCACTAACGAGTGCACCCTTAACGAGGCTATCGAGTTGGGCTTTTTTAACAGCAAATGCAGCGTCGAGCTCTTCGATTTCGAGCGAGGCATCGGTGTCGGGAAAGTCGGCGAACAACGTGGCGGCGTCGTCGGTCGGCGTCGACACGAGCGGCTCGGAGAGCGCGGCATCGCCTTGCCCGTTGAGGCGCGCGAGCTCGTCGGCAGTGGCGGATTGCATCTTCGCGGTGAGCGGTGCGCGGAAGGTCCAGCCGAGCCAGCCGAGCCCGCCGAGGAGCGCGACCGCGATCACTCGTCGTCCGTAATTCGTCGGCTTCTTCGGCGGCACCATCATCGGGATGGCAGGTGCGGGGTGCGGCGGCGGCGGGCGAGTCGAGACGTGCGCAGCGGGCGGCGGGGTCGACGTGGTTGCCGGCGGAGGGCGTGACGAAGGCGAGCGGCGCGCGTGCGGCGTGGCCGCGACCGTCGGCGACTTCGCCATCGGCGCCGCCGCCGCGCGCTCACCGAGATCGAGCTTGATCCGGGCCGCGTGGAGCGTCGGCAAGATGCCGCTCGCGTTCTCCATCGTGCGAGCGGCCTGCGCGGCAGCGCGATGACCGACCTTCGTTGCAAACGGACGGAGCGCGCCGGCGAGCTCGGCGACGTCCTGGTAGCGCGCAGCCGGCTCCTTCGCGAGGCAGCGCATCACGATCGCCTCGAGGTCGGTCGGGACCTCTCGCTTCATCCATTTGAGCGGCACTGGCTCGTCGGCCACGATCATCGCGCAGATCGCGCCGGCGTTGTCGCTCTCGAACGGCAAGCGACCGCTCACGAGCTCGTAGAGAATGACGCCGAGGCTCCAGATGTCGCTGCGGCGGTCGACGTTCTTCGCGCTGCGCACCTGCTCGGGCGACATGTAGAGCGGCGAGCCCATCATCGCGCGCGTGGCCGTGAGCGAGGCGCCTTCTTTACCGATGACCGGTGAGTCGGCGGAGAACTTCGAGATGCCGAAGTCGAGGACCTTGATGATCTTCGTGCCGTCCGGACGCTCAGCCAGAAACAGGTTCGACGGCTTCAGATCACGGTGAACGATGCCGCTCTTGTGCGCCTCGGCCATCGCTTCGCAGGTCTGGAGCACGTAGTCGACTGCGTCGTCGATCGGCAGCGGCTTGTCGGGCCCGACGATCTCCCCGAGGTCTTTCCCCTCGAGATACTCCATCACCATGTACGGCGCGCCGCTCGGGAGCTCGCCGACCTCGAAGATACGGACGACGTGCTGGCTCAAGATGCCGGCGGCGGCGCGGGCCTCGCGCTCGAAGCGCGTGACCGCGCCCTCGATCTGCATCGCGGCCGAGAGCATGACCTTGACGACGACCTTCTCGTTCGTCGTGAGGTCACGTGCCGAAAGGATCGCGCCCATTCCGCCGGCAGCGAGATCGGATTCGATCTTGTATTTGCCGCGAATCGTCTCGCCCACTCGGGGAACGGCGTCGTCGCGATCTTCGGGCTCGGCCATCGGGCGCCTGCGAGGATACATGAGCCGGAGCGCCGAAACGGAGTCTGGTTTCGACCGGCCGGTGGGCGTAGCGTCCCTGGCCGGCGTCCCATGACCGAAATTACCGCCGATTCTTCCATCGTTCGGGCGTCGCCGATCGACCCGTCGCGCAAGCTGTACGTCTATTTGTGTGCCGTCTTCGTCTCCTGTCTGATCCTCGGTGACGTCATCGGCGGCAAGACGATCACGACGCCTTTCGGCCCGATCTCGGTCGGGATCATTCCGTTCCCAGTGACGTTCCTGCTCACCGACATCGTGAACGACTTTTACGGCAGCGCCGGCGCGCGCTCGCTCACGTTCCTTGGCTTCTGGATGGCGGTGCTTGCGTATTGTATTTTACAACTATCGACCGCGCTCGGCGCCGACCCGAGCACCTACTTCACGCAGGTCGAGTTCTCCAAGATCTTCGGCGGCAGCGCGCAGCTCTTCATCGCGTCGATCATCGCGTACATGATCGGACAGTTCTTGGACATCCAGGTCTTCCAGTTCTGGAAGGCGCTCACGCAATCGAAGCACCTCTGGCTCCGGGCGACGGGCTCGACGATCTTGAGCCAGATCGTCGACACCGTGACGATCAACGTCATCTTCTGGAATTGGAGCGCGGCCAAGGCGCCCGAGTCGTTCATCGGTAAGCTCTCCTCCGACGCACGCTGGTCGTGGATCATCGCGAAGATCATCCGCGAGTACGGGATCAAGCTCGCGGTCGCGATCTTGCTGACCCCGGCGATCTACGCGCTCCATGGCGTGATCGTGCGCGCGCTCAAGATCGCGCCCGAGCCACACGCATCGCGTAAATGAGCCGCGAGAGGACCTTTGAGCTCCCGAGCCATCGCGTCGTCACGCTGCGCTGGGTGAAGGAGCCGAAGGCCGCACCGAAGCATTCGATCGCGGCGGCGCGCGCCGCGCTCGCGGAGGGGGCGTTCGAGGTCGTCGAAGACGCGCGCGTGTGCGACTCGAAGACGCTGAAGGTCGGCGAATTCCACGCCGTCCGCGCGATCGCGACGAAGCTAGGATGGCTATCGGAAGAGACGATCGACGTCGACTGCCGCAACTGCGGTGGCGAGCTCACGGTCGCGCCCTGCGAGGCGATGCCCCTCGGTCCGTTCGAGGAAAAGGCTCTTCGTGACGACGAGCTCGACGAGACGTTCGCGTTCGGCAAGCCGCACGACATCAGGCCGATCACCATGCCGCGCGGCGGGGTGGCGAAGACCGTGGTGCTCCGCGATCTCACGCTTGAGGAGGCGAAGCCGCTCCACGAGGCGGTCGCCAAGGGGTCGCTCCGCATGACCGCGGCGATCGTGAAGGCGATGGGGATCGTGAGGCTCGGCGATGAGACGGCGGCGCCCGTGATCGCGAAGGCGCTCGACGAAGCAAGCGACGAATCCTGGGAATCGGTGACGAGCCTGTTTCTCCAAGCCCACTATTCGCTGCGTCTCTTCGGTATTTTCGCCTGTGCGACGTGCGGCGCACGAAACGACGTGGACGCGCCCTACGAACGGGAATTTTTCGTCGATCCCGACCTCATCAAGCTCGCGCCTCGAACCGGCGACAAAGCCGAAACTTTTCCGCCACTCGAGCAATTCACCACCGCTGCCGCCGAGGCCGCCGCGCGCATCGTCCCCGACCGACTCCGGGAGCGCATCGTCGTCGACGTGCGAGCAGGTGTGCCGGAGGTCGACGACGGCGGAGAATCGCTGCTCGGCTCGTACGTCCCCGAATTCGAAGGTTCGATGGGCGAGCCCGCTCATCTCGCGCAGATCACCGTATTTTATGCCACCTTCGCCTCGATCTGGCTCGAAGAAGGGGACTTCGACTGGCGAGGCGAGCTCGACGAGACGATCGAGCACGAGCTCGCGCACCATCTCGCGTTCGAGCGTGGCTTTGATCCGACCGACGAGCAAGAGCGGGCCGAGATCGATCGCGAGGCCGAGCGAATCCACGGTAAACGTGCGCTCCGCGTCGCAGATCTCCACACGTTCGGTCGTTCGTTTGGCGATTTCGTGCGGCGAACATGGCCGATCTGGATCCTCCTGGCGATCGCCATGGTCATCGCCATTGTCGGCTCGAAAAATTCTGACTGATTGCACGATTGATTGGGCGAGGATTTGACATTGAAGCCCGCTGTGAAAAAGAATCACTTCATGGCGAAGGCGAAGAATCGGCGCGGCAGCCCAGAGGCGATTGAAAAGAGGAAGGCGGCACGCCTCTTCAACGACGTGCTCGGCGGGCGTGGCGGCGCGTCGAACAAGCTCGACGGTCGGACCGAGAAGCGGCGCCAACGGCTGCTCCGCGAGCTCGAGCAGGGCACCGGTCGCGGCTCCAAAGAGCTGAAGCCGCTCGACGTTCTCCAGCACGTCCACGAGCTGCTCGAGCTCGGCGAGACGCTCGGCACGATCCGCAAGGTCTCGCGGATCAAGAAGATGCCGCCCATGGGCGACGCCGTGGTCGAGGTCGTGCAGCGTCTCCACAAGGCGTATGGCTTCCGGCCGGAGGCGTATCGCTTCGTCGGCCTCGACGACGAGGTCCTGAAGACCGCCGGCGTCCTCACGAGCGACGCTCGCCGCGCTCGCGCGAAGAAATAGAAATAGGAGGTCGAAAAAACCGTCCGTTCTGCCGAAGCTTGCAGCCGGAGCCTGCGCGCTGCTAAGCCGAAGGGCCATGCATCGCGCCCGCACCCGGCTCTCGTTCGCCGTCGCCGCTCTCGTCTTGTCGGCGTCAGCGCTCGTCGCCGTCCGGGCCAAAGCGCAAGGCGACGCCGACCAAGCGCGCCGCGCGCAGGTGGCTGTCCGCTTCGGCTCGCATTCGATGACCGTCGGCGAGATCGAAGATCGCCTCGCCAAGGTGCCGCGCTACCAGCTCACGACCTTCGGGCCGGACGCGGCGTCGATCCGCAAGGCGTTCATCGATCGCGTCATCGCGCCCGACATGTACCTGACGATCGGCGCCGAATCGCAGCACGTCGATCAGCGGCTCACGGTCCAGCAAGCGCTCGCGCGAGGTCGGGCCGAGGCGACCAAGCGCGCCGTGCGGGCGCAGGCGGCGGCCAAGCCGATCACGCCGGACGACGTGCAGAAGTACTACGACGAGCATCGCGCGCTCTACGACGCACCGGAGCGCTACGGCGTCTGGCGGATCCTCTGCAAGACACGCGAAGAGGCGATCGCGGTGCTCGAAGCAGCGAAGAAGACGCCGTCGCCGGAGAAGTTCACCGAGCTCGCGCGCGACCACAGCATCGACAAGGCGACGAACATGCGCGGTGGAAACCTCGGGTTCGTGACGCTCGACGGAGTCTCGAACGAGGCCGCCTTCAAGGTCGACATCGGCGTCGTGAAGGCCGCTGCGGCGGTGAAGGACGGCGAATTCGCGCCCCAGCCCATCCAAGAGGGCAATAGCGGCTTTGCTGTCGTCTGGCACCGCGGCACGGCCGGCGCGAGCAAGCGCACTGTCGCGCAGGTCGACGGCCAAATCCGCGACGCCATCGCGAAGAGTCGCAGCGACGAGGCGCTCAAGACGCTCACTGTCGCGCTTCGCAAGAACGTGACGGAGGAGAACGACGAGCTCCTCAAGTCGATCGACATCTCGCAGAGCGACGGGACGATCGCGCCGCGTCGGCGACAGGGCCAAGTGCCGGCCCTGAAGAGCTCGTTCTAAAGACCTTTGAGCGCCAGCGCGGCAGCAGCGCGCTCGGCGAGGCGCTTCGATTTTCCTTCGCCGTGCGCGAGCTCGCTCGTGCCGACCGTCACCGCGACGACGAACAGCGGGTCGTGCGCGGGCCCACGCGTCTCGATCACGCGGTAAATCGGCGCCGTCATTCCCGCTGCTTGGATTCGCTCTTGGAGGTCGCTCTTCGGATCGCGGTCGCCGAGATAGTCGCTGGTCGAAAGAGGCTCCTCGACGATCGCATGGACAAGCGCACGCGCGGCGTCGATGCCGCGCGCTTCGTAGACGGCGGCGACGATCGCCTCGACCGCGTCGGCGAGGACGTTGGTCTGTTCACGCTCGTTGCTCGCCTTCGCGCCTCGGCCGACCTGGATCGCGGTGCCGAGGTCGATCACCCGCGCCCATCGCGCGAGCGCCTCGGCGTTGACGAGCGCCGACCGCATCCGCGTCAGTGCGCCCTCGTTCGCATTCGGAAAATTCGTCGACAAGAGCTCGCTCACGCACAAGCCGAGGACGGCGTCGCCCAAGAACTCGAGTCGCTGGTTGTCGGCGGCGCGCGATTCGTTCGCGAAAGATGGATGCGTGAGCGCCTCCGAAAAGCGCGGAATTTCCCCGGGACCGATGATCGCCTCGACCTTCGTGAGGAGCGCTTTGCGCGCTGCGATCTCGGGATCCGGAATCACGGGTGTTGCGTCATCGATTGATAGATCGTGTCGCAGGTCTCGGCGAGCTCGAGGTCGAGCTTCGTCAGCCCGTGCGCGTCGTGCGTCGACCAGAGAAAGCGCGCCTTGCCGTAACCGAGCTCGATGTCGGGGTGATGATCCGCCTTTTCGGCGGCGAGCCCGACGCGCACGACGAACGCGAGCGCGGTCGAGAAGTCGGGCAGCTTGTACGTGCGGGCGATCGACGTGGTCTGCGGGCGCTCCCATTCGGTGTGCTGCGCGAGCCACGCTTCTACGACGAGCCCTTCGAGCTTGGTTGGTCGAGTCATGTGGGTGAGAGTGCCCGACGTCGGTCTCACGTTCAAGAGATGGAACTTTCACCCACCTTCGCCCGTCCGATCCGCCGATGCATTATGCTTCCCTCGCCGTGGGAATCGTCGCGTGCCCGTTTTGCCGGGAAATGTTCGAGGAGTCGGAGGCCGAATCGTGCCCGGTCTGCGGCATGAAGCTGGCTCCGCTCAAGGATTTGCCCCCGTCTCATGAGGCACGCGCGGAGGATCCCTTCGTGAATTCGCCTGCGGAAGAGCCGCTTCCGGCGTCCTACATGGGTCGCATGAAGGGTGTGCTGGGTGCTCTCGCGTTCGTGGGCTTAGTCCTCTTCTTCGTGCCGTGGATCCACGTCACGCTCCCGGACTCGTTCGACATGTCGGGCTTCGACATCGCGAAGAAGCTCGGTTGGAGCTGGGGTGCCGGCGTCGCGTGGATGATCCTCGTGCCCACTGTCCTCACCCGGCGGAGCATCGTGAAGATGCGCGGTGCACGCGTCGCAGCCGCCACGCTCTCGATCGTGCCTGCCGTGACGGTCGCGATCTTCCTCTTGAAGCCGCCGCACAGCGCGCTCGTTCCGATCCGCATCGAGTACGCGGCCGGCATTTACGCGACGCTCGTCGTCTCGCTCGTTGCGACGCTCGCCTCGCTCCGACTCGGCGGCCGGCTCGACGACATTCCGGTGGTGCGCGGGTCGTCGTATGGCGAGACGTTGCACTGAATTTCCCGCGAAATTCGACGTTATTGGAATGCGGCGAGGGTCCGAACGTGTCATGGTTGGCGCATGCCGGCGCCCGCGCGAAAAACTCCCGAACGCGCGCCGCTCCAAGACCTCGACGACTGGCTCGACACGACCGACGTCCCGGCGACGGTCGTCTGTGCGCGCTGCGGCTCGGCCGAGTGCGGGGGTTGCGCCGCGGCGACGGACAAGTCGGGCTTCATTTCGCTCGTCGCATGGGAGCGCACGGACGGCCCCGTGCTCGGGCGCCTCTGGGCGACCGCGCGGGCGACCACCCGTGACCCCGATCATTTCTTCGAAGCGCTCCCGCAAGGCCCGATCGCGCCGGCGCTCCGCTTCGCCGTCCTCGCCGAGCTCGTGTCGGCGACGGCGATGCTATTCGTCGTCGTGGCGATGGTGGCGTGCTTCGCGCCCGGCTTCGTCTGGCACTCGATCGTCGACGCCTCCGCGCGGTCGGTCGCGCTGAGGGCGCTCTTCGCTGGCATCCCCGCGCTCGCGGCGCTCCTCGTCGTCGCGCACGTCGCTCACGGCGTCGCGCTCGACGTCGGCACGCCGAAAGAGAAGCGCTTCAAGGGCAGCCGCGGGCACGCCCTCCGGTTCGGGCTCTACGCCACCGGTTGGGACGTCGTCTTGGGGCCGATCGGCGCGGTCGTCGTCGTCGCGAAAGAGGGCTTCGAAGGCCTCCGTGACGTGAGCGAAAAAGCGATGTCGCTCCCGGGTCGCAGCGCCCGCGCCTTCTTGCGCGGCGCCTACGGCCTTTACGGCGAGCCTGCGAAGCGGCCTCTAGGCCTCTCCGTCGCCGCGTCATTCTTCGTGACCGGCGTCGCCGTCGTGCTCACGATCGCCGTCATCGTCATGTTGCTCCTCCCCTGACTTCTTCTTCGGAAGAAGCTCAGTTGCTGGGGAAGACGTGGTCGTGGCCGGCGTCGTCGTGGCAGCCGGCGCACGATTCGATCTTCCCGTCTTGCACGAGCTCGCCTTGCGAGGAGAGCACGACGTAGCGCCAATCACCGTGCGCCGGGTCGTAGCCCTTGGCCATTTTTTCCATCATGAAGAGCGGTCCGGGCGCCTCGTCCGAAGGTGCGACGCCGTTCGCGCGCTCGAAGTGCGCGGTCACGAACCGTGCGCCGACAGGGAATTCGCCGCTCGCCGCGCCATAGGCCGATTTTCCGGCATCGTTGGCGTAGAGCTCGACGTCGAAACGACCGGCGGCATGCCCGCGCGAGACGAAGCGACCGCTGCCGATCTGCAGCATCGTTTTCTTGTAGTCGGAAGGGATGGCGTTCGAGCGTTGCGCGGGCGGTGCGCTCGCGGGCGGTGATGGCGTGAAGGCCTCACCCGCGTTCGAAACGCCGACCGGCGCGCCCGGGTGCGAGGGGCCGCACGCCGGAGCGAGCACGGCGAGGGCGATCAGAAAAAGACGCCACCTTCGAAGGACAATGTCCACTGTCGTGCGTCCGTTAGGCCGGGGTTTTCGTCGGCGGGAGAGGTGAGATCGAAGGCGATTTGGCTCGCGAGATAGAGGATTTCATAGCGGTAGTTGAGCCCCAAAATACCGCGGTTTCGTTGCACGCGAACGCGCTCGAAAGTCACGTTGTTCCCGAAGTCTCCGCTGTTGTCGAGCTGCTGGCCGTTCTGCGTGAGCTTGTTCTTGCAGATCGGGTTACCGCTGTTGGGGTCGGTGCCCTGGTAGCCGCACTGCTGGAGCGGGTCGACGTTCGGCGTGAGGTCGACGATGTTCGAATCGCCGAGGATGTAGAGCCGCTGATAGCCCACGTACGGCGTAACCTGCGAAGAGTCGGCGATCGTGATCGATTTCGAGACCTGGGCGTCGACGCCGATGGTCGTCAGATGGAACTTGCTCGTGCCGGTGAGCGTGCGGATGCCGCCGCCGATCGACATGTCGGGGATGATACCGAGCGCGCCGGTGCGGAACCCTTCGAGGAGCGACCAGCGGACGTCGGCGCCGCTGACCCAGAGGGTCGTGTTCGAGATGAAGCCGAAGGAGCCGGCGACCTCGAAGCCGAACGGAAGGCCTTTGCGCGCCTTGAGCGCGTAGAGCTGGATGATCGAGTCGGGGCTCGCGTTCGAGCTCGGGTACCCCTTCGTGCTCGGATCTTGCGCGCCTTGCGTGCCCTGATGCCAGTACTGCGTTTGGGTGCCGTTGGCGGCGGTGCTCGAGGCGTCGGCGTCGACGTGGGTGTAGTTCGCCTCGAGCGTGAGCGCGAAGCCGCCGATGCCGGTGGTGCGCGCAGGATGGAACGCCGTCGGCGCCATCGCGAAGCCGAGCTGCGAGATCATGTTCCGGAAGGCGATGTTGTCAGGCAGGCAGGCGGCGAAGTTCGGGATGACGCCGGCGTTCACCGCGCCTTGCGGGTTCGAGGCGATCTGCTGACAGGTGAGACCGCCCGGCAACCCGGCGGGTTGGAGCACGAAACGCTCGGGCGCCGGATCCATGCTGCCGGCGCGCGCGGACGAAGACGCGAGCACGAGGGCGAGACCTATTCCGAGGCTGGTCGCCAGGGTTGTAGATAGAGCGCGCACGCGGTTGACCTGTCTGGCCACGCTACGGTTTGGCGGGGCTAGCCGTCCAGCTCGAATCGAAGAAGAGCTGGTCGTCGGGCAAAGTCCTTCGCGCTTGGCGTCTCATTCGCTGAGGGCTTCTCTCGCTGCCTCGAACGCCTCGATGATCCCGCTCGGCGTGGCGCGCAAGGTCACGTAGAGATGGTCGGAGTCGGTCTCGATCGCGCGGATGCCGACGAGCGGCGTCACGACCGCGAGCAGCTTCTTGAGGCGCTTGTTCTTTGCGATCTTCGGCACCTTCATGAGGTCGACGGTGATCTTGTCGTCCTTCGCGTCGACGATCGCCGCCGGCTTCTTCGGCAGCACGCTGACCAGATTGCCGGGCTTCGAGAGATCGAGCGCGCCCGACTTGATGAGCGTCGCCACCGGTGAATCGCTCTCGCCGAGGAGCTGGAGCTTCACGCCCGAAAGACGAATGCCGATGCGGAGCGAGTCGGGGGTGATCTCGACGTCCTCGATTCGGATGGCGGCCTGCGCGCGGAGCGGTGTGCCCATCGCGTCGACTGTGGCACCGAGCTCGAGCGCGGGCGGCGAGGTCGAGAGCGCGATGTCCTTCGGCGCCTTTTTTCCGCCGGCGGCGGTCTCGGCGAAATAGCGGAGCGCGGCGAGCGGGACGCCGAAGCGGAGGCTCATCGCGTTGCGGGTGGCGAGGGCGACCTCGTCGGGATTCTTCCGGATATACCCCCACGCAGCGAGCGCAGCTCCGCGTACGTCGAATTTCATGGGCCTACCGTACCACCACCTGCGTGCGGTCGAAGCGCGCGATTTGAGCGCGAAAACACGCGCGCGACGCGGCTTGGGCGAGCCTCAGACTTTGACGATCGCGTCCCAGTGATCTTTGATCTCTTGGGGCGTCCACACGCCGCCGTCGGCGTCTTTGAACTTACCGGCGGTCTCGACGACCTTGAACGCGTAGAGGCGAGCGCCGGCGACGGCGAGCACGTAGCCGGTGCGGTCGCCGCACAGGTCGGACGCGAGAAAGAGCGCAGCCGGTGAGACGTGCTCGGGCGTCATGGTGTCGACGTTCTGGAACATCGGCAGGTCGTCGGTCATGCGCGTCTTGGCGATCGGCGCGAGCGCGTTGACGGTGATGCGGTGCTTCTGGAGCTCGATCGACATCGTGCGGGTGAGGCCGTAGATGCCCGCCTTTGCGGCCGCATAGTTGGACTGGCCGAAGTTGCCCATCATGCCGGAGACGCTTGTCGTATTGACGACGCGGCCGCCGCCCTGCTGAATGACGAGCTGCCGCACGAAGGCCTGCGAGACGAGGAACGTGCCTTTGAGGTGAACCTGGATGACCGAATCCCACATGGCTTCGTCGATCTTCAAGAACGACTTGTCGCGCAGGATGCCGGCGTTGTTGACGAGGACGTCGACCTTGCCGAACGCCTCGACGCCGGTCTTCACGATCGAGGCGGCGCCTTCGAGCGTGCCGACCGAGTCGTGGTTGGCGACCGCTTCACCGCCGGCCGCTTTGATCTCTTTGACGACCGCCTCGGCCGCGGAGGCGTCGCTGCCGCTGCCGTCACGCGGACCGCCGAGATCGTTCACGACGACCTTTGCGCCTTCCTTCGCAAAAAGAAGCGCATGGGAGCGCCCGAGCCCGTTGCCTGCGCCCGTGATGATCGCGACTTTGCCTTCGAGAATTCCCATGTCCATCTAGTTACCAATCGACCGCGCGCGCGGACAGGCGAAAGTTCTTCCCGAGGGTCGATGGTCGTGGTCGTACGGTCGTGCCGGGTCTGCGGTACGCCCCGGGTGTTCCCGACAAAAAGCGCCAGAATTTGCAGTGGGATCACGATGAACTAGTCTTCGAGGGATGCCTTCGTCGCGGACGATTCCGCTCGCCCTCCTGATCGCTATGGCCGCCTGCTCGTCGGACGGTGGCGGCGCCTCGCCTGCGCCGAGCGGGGTGACATTTCCGCCCTCCTTCATGTGGGGGACGGCGACCGCCGCGTTCCAGATCGAGAAGGGCGATGTCCACACCGATTGGTCGAAGTGGACCGAGCTCACGCCATCGAAGATCAAGAACGGTGACAAGCCCGACGACGGGGGTCCCGACGCGCTCAACCACGTCGACGAGGACATCGGGCTCATGACCCAGACCGGTCAAAACGCGTACCGCCTGTCGATCGAGTGGGGTCGCATCTATCCGACCCGCGCAGCGATGGACGCAGACACGCCGGACGCCGACGCGCTGGCCGCCTACGACAGCGAGATTCAGAAGCTCCGCAATGCACACATCACCCCGATGGTGACGTTGCAGCACTTCGCGCTCCCCGACTGGCTGAGCGACGTCACCCAGCCGCAGCAGCCGCAGGGTTGGGAAAGGCCGGAGACGAAAGATCTCTTCACCCAGTACTGCGGCCGCATGGCGAAGCACTTCGGCGCGCAGGTCGACTGGTGGGTGACGATCAACGAGCCGCTCGTCACGGTGGTGACGGGCTTCATCCAAGGCGGCTCGCCGCCTGGGCTGGCGCTCGAAGCCACCCGCGCGTTCGATGTCGCCCGTACGCTCGCGCGCGCCCACGCCTCGTGCTTCGACGCGATCCACGCCGCCGACACGACCGACGCCGACGGCGACGGCAAAGCTGCGTGGGTCTCGGTCGCCAAGCACGAGCGCACCTTTCATCCCGACGACCCCACGCTCGATGACGACGTCCAAGCGACCGCGCACGTCCGCTACCTCTGGAACCTGTGGTTCTTGAACGCAGTGATTCGCGGCGATTGGGACGACGACATCGACGGGAATTACACCGGCCCCAAGGACGTCAAGGGCGACCCGACGCTCGCGAATCGCATGGACTACATCGGCGTGAATTACTACTCCGACACGATCATCAGCGCGCACCGCGGGGTCGTGATTCCGGTCGTGAATGCGTCGGTCATGCAAGACCATCTGGACACGGGTCGCCCGAAGACCGACGTCGCCTGGGACATCTACCCCGAAGGCCTTCGCTTGATGCTCGAGGAAGACGTGAAGCCGTACGGCCTCCCCGTCGTCATCACCGAAAACGGCATCGCTGACCGCAGTGACACGAACCGCCCGCGCTTCCTCGCCGAGCATCTCTATCAACTGGGCTGGGCGATAGAGGACGGGGTCGATGTCCGCGGCTATTTCCACTGGTCGCTCATGGACAACTTCGAATGGCAGAACGGGTTCTGCCCGAAGTTCGGGCTCGCCGCCGTCGACAAGGCGACCGGCGCGCGCACGCTCCGCCCGAGCGGCAACGAGTACAAGAGCATCATCGCCGCCAAGGGCATCACGACGAAAGACATCGCCGCGCTCGGCGCCTACGTCACCGGCGACTTTTGCCCATGAGCGCACCATGAGCCACAGCATCGACCCCAAATCGAGCAGCCCGCTTCGCGCGTCGACGGCGTGGGCCGAGATGGACACCGGAAAGGTGACGACCAACCCGCTCCTCGCCCCGAAGGAGCTTTTCGGCGAACAGCAAGCGCAGCTCCTCTTGTCGAGCGGGTCGAACGCGGGCCAGGTATTTACGCTCGATCCGTCGCTCGGTGAGCACACGGTCGGCCGCGGGCAGGGGACGCAAGTCACGGTCGAGGACGTCGAGACCAGCCGCTATCACTGCAAGATCGTCGTCGCCGAAATCGAAGGCGAAAGACGCTATGTCCTAGAGGACACCGGCTCGAAGAACGGCACGTTCGTCAACGGCGCGCTCATCGAAGGAAAGTACGTCCTTACGCCCGGCGACCGCATCTACGTCGGTCCGAACATCGTCTTGCGCTTCTCGTTCGTCGACGACGAAGAGCAGCAGCTCGCACGTCAGCTCTACGAAACGTCGACCCGCGACGCGCTGACGAAGGCCTACAACCGCCGTTACTTCATCGAGCGCATCACGTCCGAGCTCGCGTTCGCGCAGCGACACAAATCACGGCTCGCCGTCGTCATGTTCGATCTCGACCACTTCAAAGAGGTGAACGACTCGCACGGACACCTTGCTGGGGACGCCGTGCTCCGCGCCGTCGCGGCGTCGGTGCAAAAGCTGATTCGGGCCGAGGACGTCTTCGCGCGCTACGGCGGCGAAGAGTTCGTCCTGCTCGTCCGGGGTATTTCGCACGAGAGCGTGCATCTCGTCGCCGACCGCGTCAGGACGACGGTCGAGCGCCTCTCGATCCCGTCCAATGGGCTCACGCTTTCCGTCACGATCAGCGTCGGCGTCTCCTCGCTCGACGAAATGCCTCCGCAGACGACGATCGAAGCGCTCATCAATCTCGCCGACGAGCGCCTCTACCGTGCAAAAGAAGGCGGCCGAAATCGCGTCTGCTCCAAGAGCGATTGATCGCCCGTCGAAGTTGAGGGCGTCGGTCCTTGACGCTTCTCCGAGCATTGTGTAGCGAATGAATGGCGATTCATTCTCGAGTCGGCTACAGCCCAACGCGCCCGGAACCGAGCGCCGCATTTCACAGGAGAAGAGCCATGGCCGTGGACGTGAAAAAGCTGTTCAACGAGGAGCTCCCCGCAGCGCTCGCCAAGAATGCCGACGACGCGAAGACGATCGGCGCGAAGTACCAGATGAACGTGACGGGCGAAGGGGAGTGGAACGTCGACGTCTCGTCGAGCGGCCCCGCGTGCAAAGAAGGCCAGGGCCCGGCCGACTGTACGATCACGATCACGTCGGAGGACTTCCAAAAGCTCATGGAGAATCCGCAGGCGAACGGAATGCAGCTCTTCTTCGCCGGCAAGCTCAAGGTCGCCGGCAACCAGATGCTGGCGATGAAGCTCCAGAAGCTCTTCTCCTACAAATGAAGATGCTCGGCTGACCCGAAGCCAGTCAGGACGCGAGCAAGCCTGCTCGCCGCCAGTCAGGACGCGAGCAAAGCCTGCTCGCTATTGAAAGAGAGAGAGCGTCATGACGGCTCTGGCAGGAGTAAAGGTTCTCGATTTGAGCCGGCTCCTTCCGGGGCCGTTCGCTTCTATGGTCTTGGGCGACCTCGGCGCACAGGTCGATAAGATCGAAGACGCGGGCCCTGGCGACTACATGCGCCACATGCCGCCGCAGCTCGAGGCCGTCGAAACCGGACCCGAATCCGGTGGAAAGAAAGCCGATTCGCAGTCGGCGATGTTCCTCTCGCTCAATCGCAACAAGCGGAGCGCCACGCTCGATCTCAAGAACCCCGCGGCGCGCGACGCGCTCTTGAAGATGGTCGCGGGCTACGATGTCTTGCTCGAGCAGTTCCGACCCGGCGTCCTCGCTCGCCTCGGCCTCTCGCATGCGAAGCTGCTCGAAACGAACCCGCGCCTCGTGATCTGCGCGCTCACGGGCTACGGCCAAGACGGTCCGCTCGCGCATCGCGCGGGACACGACATCAACTATCTCGCGCGCGCCGGGCTGCTCGGCTTTCAAGGCCCAGCGAGCGGGGCGCCGCAACCGCCCGGCTTCCAGCTCGCTGACATCGGCGGCGCGCTCTGGAGTGTCATCGGCATCTTGGCCGCCCTCGCCGAGCGCGAGAAGACCGGCAAGGGCAAGGTCGTCGACATCGCTATGCTCGACGCCTCGATGGGCTTCGCCGCCGTGAGCTTCGGCATGCTCGCCGCCGGCGTCCACCCGAAAGCGGGCGACGAAGCGCTCACCGGCGGGCTCGCGATCTACGGCACGTACGCGACCAAAGACGGCCGTGCGATGAGCCTCGGCGCGCTCGAGCCCAAGTTCTGGAACGCGTTCGCCGGCGTCATCGGCCACGCGGCCGACATGAGCGATTTTCTCGTCGGCCCTCACCAGGTCGCGCTCAAAGGAAAGCTCACGACCATTTTTTCCGCGAAGACCCAAGCCGAATGGATCGAGATCGCGATGGCGGGCGACTACTGCCTCGAGCCCGTCCTGGCCGCGAACGAGCTCCAGAACGATCCACAAATCGCCGCCCGCGGCCTCTTCTTCGATCTCCCCTCCCGCTGGGGCAATCTCCTGCAGACGCGCACGCCCGTGACACCGAAAGATGCGAAGCACGCCGAGCCGCCGCTTCAAGGCGAGCACACGCGCGCCATCCTCGAAGAGGCGGGTCTGAGCGAAGAAGAGATCGCGAATCTGACAGGCCCTCTCTAAGCCGAGCTTCGCTCGGCTTGTCTCCCCCACTTCGAATGCTCGCCGCCTTCGGCAGCTCCGCGCGCTTCAGGGAGGAGACCGGAAATGGCGCAGGCACTCTTCCTCAAGCCACGGAGCTTGTTTTCGCAACGTTTGGAGTTGCGTGAGCGATTCGTCGCTTCGGGCCTACCGCAGCAATTCTTCACGAAGGCGCGGCTCGTCGAGAGTGCCTGCGGTTCCAACGGTCTCCCTCCCAGCGCGCGCAGGCGAGCGAAGCGAAGCCGAGCACGGTGTGGGGGAGACAGCTGCCGCGAAGCGGCAGCCAGAGGGGGGCTACATCTTGCGGAGCTCTTCGATGAACTCCCAATCGGCGATCAACCCCTTGCGGAGTAGAAGGGAAAGCAGAGCGGCGAAGAGCTTCTCCCACTTCGCGTCGTCGGCGAGGACGTTGCCGGCCGCTTCATTCCCTTGCGAAACAGCGCGCAGCGCGGCGACGAGATCGCGCGCCGTGAGCCCGCTGCTCGCCTCGGACATCGGCGGGGCGTCCTCGTCCGGCGCGGGCTCGCGCCGCTTTCGGCGCTGCGGAAGGCGAATCGTCGTCCCGTCGAGCATGGTGATCGCGAGCATCGGACCGCCGAACTTCGGCTTGATTTCGATCTCGCGCGCCTCGATCACCGGGTCGGCGTCGGGGCTGTCGCCGCTCTGGCTGCGGAGGATGTCGAGCGAGCCGGCCGGGAGCTCGGCGGTGCTCGACAACGGCATCGACGACGGCGGCTCTTCGATCCTTGCGACCGTCGTCTCCGTCGTCGGCTCGAGCCGCTCGCTCTCGGCGAGCGTCGGCGGCGCGTCTTCCTCTTCGGCCTCGGCTTCGACCTCCTCGAGGTGCTCGGGCGCCGGCGCTGGCGGGGGGATCGTCTTCGGCTTCGGCGGTGGGATCGATTGTGGTTTCTGAACGGGGATCGACTTTGCCTTTGCGGCCGGCAGAGGGGCGAGCGCGAGCATCGACGCGGCCGACGGCTCCGACGTCACACTCCCGTAATAGACGCGGATCGCGTTCCGAATGTCTGACGGCGCCGCGATCATCGGCTTCACCGGCAAGCCGACGGTCTTCGCGATCTCTTCGAGCGCCGCCTCGTTCGACGGATCCGCCATCGCGACGTAGAGCGTGTCCTGCCGCTTCACGCGGCGGACATAGATCGGCACCAGGCAATAGCGGTCGGCGAGATCGCGCGAGATCAGGTTCAAGAGCTGGCGCGAAAAATCGATGTGGTAGAGCGACACCCACGGAACGGCGTGCTGTTGGCCGAGGATCTGGGTGAGCTGGGCCTCGGTCACGAGCCCCATCGAGATGAGGACGTCGCCGAGCTTCTGGCCCGGCTGACGTGGCATTGCGAGCGCGCGCTCGAGATCCTCCGCCGAGATCACGCGCGCCTCGACCAAAAGCTCTCCGAGCCGCATCCGGGACACGCTCGAAGGGTAACGGGTCACCTCGCTCCGAGCCAAAAAGCCGGTCAAAACTGAAGTCGAAATGACGTAACGAAGCAGAAAAACGGTGGCTGGAGACAGTCTGAGCTGCTGTGGTAGAGTGGCTCTCCCTTCTTTTTGGAAGCCGTCTCGTGTCCACGCGAACCTGCCCGCAATGCGGTTTTTCTTGCGACTCTGCGCACAAGTTTTGTCCGTCGTGCGGGTATCCGATCGGGCAAGTGGCGAAAGATTCCGATGATCCACTGATCGGTCGGACGCTCCCGGGCGGCTACGTCATCCTCGAGCTCGTCGGCATCGGTGGCATGGGCCGCGTCTATCGGGCGGAGCAGACGACGCTCGGTCGCACAGTCGCGGTGAAGATCGTCCACCCGCATCTGGTCGGCGAAGAGAGCGCGGTCGCGCGCTTCATCACCGAGGCGCGCGCCGCCAGCCGCCTGAATCATCCGAACTCCGTCGCGGTCATCGACTTCGGCAAGACGTCCGACGGCCAGCTCTATCTCGTCATGGAGTTCTTGCGCGGGCTCGATCTCTCGCGCGTCGCGTACGAAGAAGGGCCGCTCCCGTTCCGACGCGTCGTCGACATCTTGAAGCAGGTGCTGGCCGCGCTGAGCGAGGCGCACCACCTCGAGATCATCCACCGCGACCTCAAGCCCGAGAACATCATCATCGAGCCGCTCCGCCAGGGCGGCGACTTCGTGAAGGTCGTCGACTTCGGCCTCGCGAAGATGAAGGAAGCTTCGAACCAGCCTTCGATCACGAGCCCGGGCATCGTCTGCGGCACGCCCGAGTACATGAGCCCAGAGCAAGGTCGCGGCGATCCGCTCGACGCGCGCAGCGACCTTTACGCGGTGGGCGTCATCCTCTTCCAGCTGCTTACGGGTCGCCTGCCGTTCGAGGCCGACTCACCGACGCAGGTCGTCTTGATGCATCTGTCGAAGGCGGCGCCGGACCCGCGCTCGGTCGCACCGGACCGTATGATCCCGCAGCCGCTCGTCGACTTGACGATGCGCGCGCTCTCGAAGGAGCCCCAAGATCGCTTCCTGAACGCAGACGCGATGTCGGCCGCCCTCGTGCAAGCGCTCGCCACTATCGACGGGCCGGCGAGCGCGCGGTCCTCGACGCAGAGCGCAATTCGCTGTCAGAAATGCGGAGCGATGAACCCGCTCTCGCAGAAGTTCTGCGGTGAGTGCGGCACGCCCATCGGAAATGTTCCGGCCGCGACCGTCCGTCCGGTCTTCGTGCCAACGCCACCGCGTCTTCCGTCGCAGTCGATCGCGGCGGCACATCGGCCGTCGGGCTCGTCGCGCACGCAGCACGGACCGCTCCCTCTCGTCGGCCGCGAGGACGACCTCTTGTGGCTCGAAGACCGCCGCACCGACGCTCGAGCGAGCCTCTCGGCCGCGCGTATCGTCGGCGACGCCGGCATGGGTAAGAGCCGCCTGCTGCGTGAGTTCTTGCTGACGTCGGCTGCGGCCGGCGACGTCGTCGTCGTCACGGGCCCGGATCCGAGCTGGTCCGAGGTCGGGTTCTGGGCTTTGCGGCGCGCGGTGCAGTCGCTCGCCGCTCTTCCAGCTGACGGCGGTCGTCCGTCCGACTGGGTCGCCACGACGCCCGAGGCCCGCTGCGGCATCGCCGACATCTTCCATATCCAGGATGCGGAAGACGTGAATCGTCTCACACCCGACGAGCGCCGATTCGCCGCCGCTGAAGCTCTCCGTTGGGCCCTCGCGCGCGCGAGCGAACGTTCGCGCGGCAAGCGCGTCGTGCTCGCGGTCGACGATCTCCAAGCGGTGGACGGTGGAACGAGAAATGCGCTGGTCGACGTCGTCGCAGAGCCGCCGCTCGTCCCCGTTCTCCTCGTCGCCGCGCACACGCCGGACTTCAATCCGGATTGGCCTTCCCACGTCTCGCCGCCACGTGTCCTCGCGGGTCTCTCCGCGGCGATCGTCACGAAGCTCTTCAGTGTCTCCTCGTCTTCGTCGTCACCTTCGATCGCCGGCGGTCGTGGCGTCGCTCCGTTGTACGTCGACCATTTGCAGCGCTTTTCGCGCGAGCACGGCGGCGGCGCTCCTCCACGCCTGGCCGACCTCATCGCGCTCCGCGTGGAGCGCCTCGGCGCCGACGAGCGCCGCGTCCTCCAGGCGATCGCCGTCTACGGCGACGACGCCGACGACGACGGGCTCGCCCAGCTCTTGCCCGAAGAGCTCGCGTCCGGCTCGAAGTTCGAAGAGGCGGTGGGCATTCTCCGCGGCGCCGGCATGGTCGAAGACCTCGACGGCGGTCGGCTCAAGACGTCGCATCCGCTCCTTCGTGACATCGTCCTCGCGTCGATCCCGGCCGAGGCTCGCCGTGAGCTTCATCGCCTGGCGGCGATCGGCGCGGAAGAGCGTCGCGCGCCGGTCGAAGTGTGCGCGCTCCACGAGCTCCACGCGCAGAACGCCTTCGACGCGCTCCTCTTGCTCGAGCGCGTCGGCGCGCAATGTGCGGCGCGTGGCGACATCGCCGGGAACATCCTCGCGCTCCGCCGCGGCCTCGACCTCGCTCGTCGCGAATTGTTCCGCGGCGAGCTCGACGACCCGATGCGTGCGGTCCTCATTTTCAGCAGGAAGCTCGGTGAATCGCTCGCCGTAGCCGGCGCATTCGTCGACGCCGAAGGGGTGCTCCGTGAGGCGCTCGACATGGCCGGGCCGAGCGGCCAAGACCGCGCACGCGTCCTCGGGGCGCTCGCGCACGTCGCGCACGGTCGCGCGCGCCGTCAAGAAGCGCAGGCCTACTTGCGTGAGGCGCTCGAGCTCGCGAGCCGCGCGAACTCACCAGAGCTCGTGAGCTCGCTCGAAGACCTCCAGCGATCGCTCGCGTCCTAAGGTTTGGCGTTCCGATGCGCGGTCGTCGCCTCGCCGCCATTGCGCTTCTCGTCATCGGCACAGTGGCGTGCGGCGGAAGCGTGCTCACTCCGGCATCGCCGAAAAAGAGCACGGCGCCGACGTTGCCGCCCGGCTTCGCGCAGGTCACGAAGATGTGCGCGCTCCTGACGAGCTGCGCACGTCCGTACGATCCGCCGCAGCTCCGTGACCCTTCAGCGTGCACCGACGAGCTCCTCTTGCGCGGGACTGAAAATGCGGCGACCGGCTGCCTCGCGAAGGCGAGGTCCTGCAGGGAAGTCGAACGCTGCATCGGGGGTGACGCCGACGCCGTCGCTGCCGCGTACTGCGCGGCGCATCCCGGCGTGCTCAGCGCGTGCGACGGCGCACGTTTCGTCACGTGCGTCGACCCGATCGAGGACAGCACCGTCGTCGATTGCTCGAAGCTCGGCGGGACGTGCGGGGAAAATCGAATCGAAGGGGGCCTTGTCGTCCGTGGCTGCGAGTCGGCTTCGCTCTGTCCTGCCGGCGCCCCGGAGATGCGTTGCGACGGTGACCGAGCCGTCGTCGCTTGTCGCGACGGAATCGTCGATCGCACCGTCTGCAAAGCGAGTGAGCGCTGCGGCATTCATCGAGACCCCAACGGAGATCAAGTCGCTGCGTGCTTGCTCTCGAGCGAGACGCGCTGCGTGGCTGAGGGGCTAGCCGAGTGTGACGGCGACAGGCTTGTCGAATGTGTATCGGCGGGCCACTTCGGACGGCTGCGCTCGAGCGATTGCGCCGCTCACGGAATGCGTTGCGCCCTCCGCGGCTCGAGCGCATCGTGCGTCGTGACGGACCCGCCGGCTTGCACGTCGTTTTCTCCGAAATGCGACGGCAATTTGCTCGAATTTTGCGCCGAAGGCGTGGTCGCGAAGGTCGCGTGCGCCGAGATCGGCATGGGCATCTGCGATCCGAGCGCACACGGGCCGGAAGCTGCGTGTCGGTCGCGACCATGAGGTAGACTTGCCGCATGCCGCGCGCCGTGAACCCGAGCGAGGACGACACGTCGCAGGGCAGCGTCGTCGTTCGCGTGCGGCGGATCCACCGGCGAGACCTCAATCGCGTGTGGGAATTCTTGAAGCTCGTCTTTCGTGACGTGAATCGCGAGACGGTCGAATACCAGCGCCCGCGCTCCAAAAGGCGCTTCCTCGAAGTCTACGAAGAGGAAGGGGTCGAGCAGCTCGTCTTCGAGCACGACCATCAAATCGTCGGCTACGCGGAATGTGCGTTCGAGATCATCGGTAGCGACAACTGGATGAACGAGCGCTGGTTCGAGAAGCACGACATGCGGCCGCTCTTCGTGGAAGAGCTCGCCGTGCATCCGGCCTACCACGGTCGTGGAGTCGGGAGCTTCGTGCTCGAGCAGGTCGAGCATCTTGCGCGCGTGCGAGGCTGCACGCATCTCGTGCTCGAGGTCGCCGAGAACAACCAACAGGCACTGAGCTTTTACCGCGGCCGCAGCTTCACCAAGCTCGACGCAGCGATCTTCATGGCGAAGAAGGTGGTTGTCGAAGCAGACCTCCTGCCGCCACGAGAGCTCCGCAAAAAGCGCGCCCCGCCGCCGAAGACCAAGAACGGCGCGAGCGAGCCGTGACGACGCCGACGACTCACATCGCGCGGTGGGATCTCGATAAAACGTATCTGCGGACCGAATTCGACACGCTCCGCGATCTCGTGCGAACCGCGCTCGAGCAGCCGCACGAGAAGCGCACGAATCCGGGCGCCGCGACGCTGCTGCGCGAAATGGTGCGCGCCGGCGTGGCGGTACACATCCTGAGCGGATCGCCAGAGCAGATGCGCAAGCGGCTCGAGTCGAAGCTTCGCCTCGACGGCATCGTGTGGGAGAGCTTCACGCTCAAACCCAACCTCGAGAATCTTCTCCGTCTTCGTTTCCGCGCCGTCAAAGATCAGCTTGGCTACAAGCTGCCCGCGCTCCTCCGCTCGCGCAATGCCGCGACGCGAGGGAAATCGTCGCTGCGTGAGACCCTCTTCGGTGACGACGCTGAAGCGGACGCCTTTGTCTACTCGCTCTACGCCGACGTCGTGTCCGGTCACGTCAGCCCCGAGGCGCTGCTCGAGATCTGTGCACGCGGCCGCGTATACCCCGACGTGATGGACGCTCTCATCGAAGACGCGCGGGCAATCGACCGAATCGATGCGGTCGAGCGCATCCTCATCCATCTCGAGCGCCAAACGTCGCCTGACGCCTTTCGCGTCTACGGCGCGCGCGTCGTGCCCTTCTACAATTACCTGCAGGCGGCGTTCGTCGTCCAAGAAGACAAGCGTCTGCCGCCGGAGGCGGTCCTCCGCGTCGGCGTCGAGCTCGTCGTACAGCATCGCTTCGACGGGGACGCGCTCGCGCGAAGCTATCTCGACATCGCGCGACGGGGCCACCTCCGCGGCGACGCCGTCGAGTCGCTCGCGCGAGCTTACGAAGGCTCGAAAGACGTGCTGCCCGCCACGAAGGAGCTCGGCCGCATGATCGATCGAGCGACCGAAATGGAAAAAGTCGCCCGAGAGAACTACCGCGGCAGCGACCAACCGCTCCCCGACTACACGTCACTCGTCATGCAACACAACCCGCGCCGCCGCCGCTGATCGTTCGACCGCGGCCGTGACTCGGGACCGATGATGAAGGACGCGCGTGAGGCTCTGGCCAACGTGAACATCCGACCGCCTTGGCTCGACCTAGACCCAGCGCTCGACGCAGCCGCGTCTCGAGCACGCGCCCTTCGTAGAAGTCAATCATCGACGATGAACCCTTGGTCGTCGGCGCAGTCAACTCGCTCCGTAGAGCGTGGCGCGGTCACCCCACGCGCGTGACATTCGCCTCGCGTATGTGGTGGCGTCGTCCAGCACCCCTTCCGCTGAGACCGCGTCCGAGCGCTCGCGAATCCAGATCCACTGATAGAGGATGCGAGCGACGGTCCCGTCCTGAACCATCTTCAGCACTTTCGCGTAGCACTCCTTGCCGCGCTCTGTGAGCCGCCAGCGGCGGTAGCGTCGATCAAACACGTTACGATCGAGCCGAACCAGTAGCCCCAACGCCTCCATCGACCGCATCATTTTGCAGACCGTCGAGCGCGCGACGCCCAACATCCGAGCGATTCGAGCCTGATAGGCGCTTCCCTTCAGTCGATGCGCCGCGAGCAGCACGTCGAACCGAGCGGGCGTCAGCCCATGACGCGCGGTCAGGATGCGAAGAAATCGATGGCACCGCCAGTGAGCTCGTTTCAACGCGAACGCGACTTCGTGCATTGGGCTCACGACAAGCAGCAGCCGTGCCACGAACTCCCGGAACATGTATGTTACACATTTATGCCGATTAGAGAATCGAGCCGCCGTTGACCCCCCAAGAATTCGGCTCGAAAAACCTGCGCCCTGGCTAACGATTGGCTTGGGCTTTCGGCGAGAGAGGGCGCTCGCGCCAGCGGCTCGGAGATGTCCCGGGTCAATTTCGGGGTGTCCCGCTCCAGGGCGCCTGAGCGCACCTAAGGAGCGCCGAACGGGCGAGCTCCGCGCGTCGTGGCTAAGCTCCGGCATCGCTGCTGGACGCGGAGTCGTTCATTGACAATCCGCCGCGTTGGCCATTCGAAGAATCGACCGACGTGTCACGTCGGCAAGCGGCGACGAACGAAATGATCTGTAAAACATTAGGCGCACGCGAGATCGTTCGGGTGGCGCGCGCTTTGCTCAACGCGAGGTGCCTTGATCCAAAAGCTCGTCGCCCTCGCGCTCCGTTTGCCGTTCGTCGTGTGGATGGGCGCGCTCGTCATCCTCGTTGGCGGCGTATTGTCGTATCTCGCGCTCGACATCGAGGCATATCCGAACCCCGTTCCGCCGCTCGTCGAGGTTATTACCCAGCCCGACGGCTGGAGCCCCGAAGAGGTCGAGCGCTACATCACTATCCCCGTCGAGATTGGCCTTGCCGGCATGCCCGGCCTCGACCATGTGCGCTCGCAATCGCTCTTCGGGCTATCGGACGTGAAGTGCTACTTCCGATGGGGAACCAGCTACGACGATGCTCGCCAAGAGGTGATCAATCGCCTCGGCTTCGTCGACTTGCCGAACGGCAACCAAGCGACGATCTCCCCGTGGAATGCGATCGGCGAGGTCTACCGCTACACGCTCAAGGGGAAGGGCTACACGCTGCGCGACCTCAAGACCGCGCAGGACTGGGTCCTCGAGCGCCAGTTCAAGCAGGTGCCCGGTGTCGTCGACGTCGTCAGCTTCGGCGGTGAGACGCGTCAGTTCCATGTCGGGGTAGATCCCTTCCGCGTACGCGATCATTCGGTAGCGCTGAACCAGCTCATCACATCGATCCAGAATGCGACGTTGCCACTACGAGCGAAGGTGCAGCTCCACGTCTCGGTATGGTCGGCCACGACGCCGACAACGACGTGGTCCAAGGTATCGTTCTCATGCGCTACGGCGGTGAGACGCCCGGCACGCTCAAAGGCGTTCACGACCGCATCGAGCACATGCGCAAATACCATCTTTTACCGCCCGGTATGAATATCGAGCCGTATTACGACCGCGGCGACCTCGTGAAGCTGACGACGCATACGGTGCTCGAAAACGTGGTCACCGGAATGGTGCTCGTGACGGTCGTCTTGCTGCTCTTCCTCGGCAATTGGCGTGCGGCCGCGATCACGGCAGTCAACATTCCGCTCGCGCTCCTCATCGCCTTCGCCGGTCTAGTAGTGACGAAGACGAGCGCAAACTTGATCTCGATCGGCGCCGTCGACTTCGGCATCGTCGTCGACTCTACCGTCATCATGATGGAGAATATTTTTCGTCATCTCGGCAAGCACGGGAGAGGGACGATGTCCGAGCGTATCCTCGAGGGCGCCCGCGAGGTCGCCATGCCGATGACGTTCTCCACCGTCATCATCGGCGTCGCGTTTCTTCCGCTCTTCACCATGACCGGCGTCGCCGGAGTGATCTTCGGTCCGATGGCCCGCACCTATGCGTTCGCGATCGGAGGCGCGATCCTGCTCGCGCTCTGCCTCACGCCCGTCCTCGCCGCGCGGTTCATTCCCGCGCAAACCGAGGAAGGGGACAGCTTCGTGATGCGCGGAGTTCACAAAATCTACGCGCCTCTCTTCAAGATCGCGCTCGAAACACCGAAGCGCGCCCTCCTCATCGCCGCGCCTATCGTCCTCGTCGGTCTGCTCTCACCACTCTATCTCGGCAGCGAATTCATGCCGAAGCTCGAAGAGGGGCCTCCTCAGCAGAATCTGTGGGTGAGCCAGTCGGGCTCGGGGAGGTTTCCGAGCGCGTGAAATAGGGCAATTTCTGCATGTTCGTAGGTTCGAAAGCCGTAGGCCTTTCGTGTCGTAACTCGGGCCTTGTTGTTGAAACCTTCGGTGGCGCCTTGGGCGAAGCTTCCTCTGGCCGCAAACCAGTTGAGGAGATGGCGTCGATGGGTGCGGAGCGTTTTGGCGACCTTCTTGAATGGGGGTAGTTGCGAGCGCATGGCTGCGGTGGTCCAGCGGTCGAGGAAGTTGCCGGCGTGCATGTCGGACCAGTAGGTCCAGAAGTGTTGGAACTGCTCCATGAGCAGACAGGCTCGGACGGAGCGGAGGTTGATGGTGAGCAGGGTGCGGAGGCTCGAGCGCTCGTCGCGTGTCATGTGGTCGCGCCGCTTGAGCAAGAGCCAGCGCGTCTTGGTCAGGAGCGCAGGCCGGCCGGCGGCCTTCAGACGATGGACCTCGTCGCGCCGGACGTTGTCGACGGCGTCGCCGAGGAGCTTCATGACGTGAAAGCGATCGAGCACGTGGATGGCCGAGCACCGCTCGCGGACGACGGAGAGGAAGGCCTTCCACATGTCGCTGGCGACGAAGATGATTTGCTTGGCGCGCTCGTCGCCGAGCATGTCGAAAAAGGAGTGGAAGCTCTGGGCTGTCCGATCGCGTGCAATATGCAACAAGCGGCGCCGACCGTGATCGAGCTGGTAGACGACGGTCATGTACTTGTGGCCCTTTTTCCAGGCCAATTCGTCGACGCCGATGGCGTGGATGCCGTCGAGGTTGCGGTGCTCGAGGCCCCAGCGTACGGCGTGCTCGACGCAGCGAAAGACCGTGTCCCAGCTCGTGCGAAAGCGGCGCGCGGTCTCCTGCCACGACAGCACTTTTGCCCAGCTCGACAAGAACCACACGAGCGAGTGGGTCGCGTGCGACTTGCCGCTCGCCCACGGCACCGCCTCGACGGTCACGCCGCAGCGCCCGCAGTCGACGCGGAGCGGCACGAACGCGAAGCGCCGCTCGCTCTGCGTGTCGTAGCCAGGCCGTGGGCGAAAGCAGCCCGAGCACAACCCGCGGCTGCCGCGGCGTGGACGGATGTGGACGTGAAGAGCGGGCGTGGTGCCTTTGCCCCATGTCACGTGGGCGTAGACAAAACGGGGGTGCGGCTCGAGCCGGCGCAGGATAGATTCGATGTGCATCGTGTCGGGGGGTTGGTGTGTGAGAACTCTTCTTCTCGCACGATGCACCTTTCTCTTCCAGCCCACGTCACCGGCGCTCGGCACGCGCGTCGCGGGCGAGACGCCTGCGATGATCTCGCGATGCGAACCCGCGCGACGAGCGCCGCGCCTTCACGCCACATTTCGCGTTTTCACGCCCACAGATCCTGCGGAAGAACCCAAAAAGGATGACGCTTGCAACCGACAATCTGACCACGGACGACACGTTCCACCTCGCCATTTGGAGTTCCCCCACTGTTGTGAATCGTTGCGGCCGTCAACCCCGAGCCGACGAAACACTGTGTGGCGAAGAGGGAATTCGTGCAAGCAACACATCCTATTTTTGTCGGAGCGTTCGTCACTTTTCCGTCTACTCCAAAAGGCTTAGCAATGGACTCATCTCGGCGCGTTTTTCCGCGATTTCCGCTTCATCTCGCGGATGTCATGAAGGGCGTGGACGTAAATGGCTAATCGTTCGAGCCCTCGAGCGAGCGTGATCGAGCCCGGTGGTCCGCTGCGTTTTCCCATCAGTGTGACCTCACCGATCGTCGGCATCTTCGGCAGATCGAGCTCACGATTGGGATAGCGCGCGGTGCGTTCGGCTTTGAGGGCTTCGATTTCGTCCTCGCCCAGCTCGACACTCGCGGGCGCGTCCGGCGTTGCGCGGGAGAGATACTTCAAGCGCTCGATCCGCGCTGCAACGGCCGCGAGGATCACGGCCCACGTCACCATCGCCTCGACTGACCGCAGCTGTGCGTCCTCGACGTTGCAGTGGCCCTGCTTCCACGTGCGATGGAATTCCTCGACGCGCCACCGCGCGCGATACGACGCCACGATCGCTGCTACATCCTCATTCGTCGCGATCGGCGCATTCGTATAGAGCAGCCAATCCAAAGGCTCCCCGCGCTTTGCGCTCTTCGTCGTCTCTCGCACCAAAACGGCGTTCACCGTCAGCTCGCTTCCAGCGAGAAGCGGCGTCGCGTGGAGCTTCAAGTCGACGCGTTTCGCTCGCACTTCGACCTTTGCCGTTCGTGCCTTCCGCCCGGTCGCGGCCGGTAGCACAACCTCCTGGGTGAAGCGCGGCTTGTCGAGCTCCAACGTCTCTCGCACGTTGGGTTCCGGCGCATTTTTCGTCTGGCGATTCTTCGTGCCGCGGATCGTGAAGCGACACGGCATATTGAGGAGAGATGTGAGGATCTCACGACTATCACCCTCGCGATCGATCACAAACCACGGCACGACTTCCGCCTCATAGAGCCTCGCGATCGCACGCGCCGCCGCGCGCACGAAGTACGCCCCTTGTTTCTCTTCGAACGGTCGATGGCGATTGCGCTCGATTCGCTCACCCACCGTTCCGCGCGCGTAGTCGCCGCGCACCCAATACCGCTGATCGATGAGGCCGAGCGGCACGCCCGTGGTCGTCACCACGAGCGCATTGCACACCATCAATCCGCGCACCGGGCTGTTGGGCGAGCCGACAGGGCCCAAACCTCTCGTTCCCGCCTCGTCGGTCAACGATAGGCTCGATACGTCCACCGCCACGAGCACCGACTTCTCGCCACGCGCGCGCGTGGCCGTCGCGCGAAACATCGCGCCTGCCACCGCCGCCGCGTCGTCACCGCGCTCGAGAAAATCGTACGTGCCCTCGCGATCCGCCATCCGATCGAAGACTACCGCCACCCGACCGTTCGCGCGCGATGCGGCTCCCGCCGCGATCTTCTGAAGTCGACGCGTTCGTCGAATATCGCCGAGCTGCGCGTGACCGAACTCTTCCGCCGCCCACTTCTCCGCCGATCGCGTCGTCATCCAACTTCGACGAGATCTTCCACAGGAAATTCGAAGACTTCGAGGACAATGGATACAGAACTAAGC
>CAJDWT010000083.1_pt1 | contig 28263 bp, 21 predicted proteins | sample 7391671 | NCBI WGS metagenome assembly CAJDWT01 (sample SAMEA7055729, study PRJEB34461) | soil metagenome | biome: terrestrial ecosystem; feature: Peninsula; material: soil | place: Antarctica | collected 2016
GGCGGAATGCTCGGCGCGCCTGCTTCGTCCGGCGGCGCGACGATATGGAGGATTTCCATCGGCTTGATCTTGCCGTAGCCGACCGAGACGAACATCTCCTCTTCGCTCGAGACCTTCATCTCGTCGAAGACCTTGCGGAGCTCGGTCTCGTTCTTCAGGAGCTTGGCGAGGCTGACGCTCGCGCGATGGAACTCACGCTCGACGAGCTCACGACCGAGACGCAGCGACTTCTCACGCTCGGCGGCGCGGAGGTAGTTGCGGATCTTCGCGCGCGCACGCGTGGTCCCGACGAAATCGAGCCAGTCCTTCGACGGGTGCTGCGTGTTCGACGTGACGATGTCGACGACGTCACCGCTCTTCAGCTTGTAGCGGAGAGGCTCGAGCTTTCCGTTCACGCGCGCGCCGGTGACCTTCTCACCGAGCTGCGAGTGGATCTGGAACGCGAAGTCGACAGGCGTCGCGCCGCGCGGGAAGACGCGGACGTCGCCCTTCGGGGTGAAGACGTAGACCTCGTCCTGGAAGAGGTCGACCTTGACGCCCTCCAAGAACTCGGCCGGATCTTTGAGCTCCTTCTGCCACTCCATCAACTGCCGGAGCCAGCCGAAACGCTGCGCGTCTTGGTCGGCGATGCCGCCGCCCGCGCGCTCCTTGTACTTCCAGTGCGCCGCGATACCGCGCTCTGCGACACGATGCATTTCGCCGGTGCGGATCTGGATCTCGATGCGCTCGCGACCCGGGCCGATGACCGTCGTGTGGAGCGACTGGTACATGTTCGGCTTCGGCAGTGCGACGTAGTCCTTGAAGCGACCGGGGAGCGGCGTCCACTTGGAGTGGATCACCCCGAGCGCGGCGTAACAGTCCGACACGCTCTCGACGATGACGCGGAACGCGATGGTGTCGTGGATGTCCTCGATCGTGCAGTCTTGCGCCTTCATCTTGCGCCAGATCGAATAGAGGTGCTTCGCGCGGCCGGTGACGTCAGCGGCGAAGCCCTGTTCGGCAAGGCGTGAGCTCAACGTCTTGCAGACGTCGGAGATGTAACGGTCACGCTCCTTCTTCGTCTTCATTGCCGCGCCCTGGACCTCGGCGTAGCCGTCGGGCTCGAGGTAGCGGAACGAGAGATCTTCAAGCTCGCTCTTGAACGCCTGGATCCCGAGGCGGTTGGCGAGCGGCGCGTAGATCTCCATGGTCTCGCGGCTGATTCGCTCTTGCGCTTCCGGCTTCATGAACTGCATCGACCGCATGTTGTCGACGCGGTCACACAGCTTCACGAGGAGCACGCGGATGTCGCGCGCCATCGCCACGACCATCTTGCGGAAGTTCTCCGCCTGACGGTCTTCCTTCGACGTGAAGTTGATCATCGAGAGCTTCGTCACGCCGTCGACGAGGTTCGCGATCTCGCCTCCGAACTCACGCTCGATGTCACCGATCGACGCGAGGGTGTCCTCGACGACGTCGTGGAGCAGGCCGGCGCAGACGCTGGCGGCGTCGAGCTTGAGCTCGGTGATGATGCCGGCGACGCGCGCAGGGTGAATGAAGTACGGATCCCCGCTCTTTCGCTTCTGCCCGGAGTGAGCTTGGAAGGAGTAGGCGTAGGCTTTTTGAATCAGACTGCCGTCGACCATCGGTTGGTACGACTGCACGCGTTGGATCAGGTCTTCGGCTTGGAGCATGAGCTCTCGACTGAGAAAACTAACACCGTGCTAGACCTTGAGCAATGGTGGCCAACAGCGTAAACCGAACCCAATACCTCGACAAAACGAGGAAGAAGGCCGGCGTCTACGTCCACTTTCCGTGGTGCCTCGCCAAGTGTCCGTATTGCGACTTCGTGAGCTATGCGGCGCCTCGCGAAGACATTCTGCACGAAAAATACGCCGATGCGGTGCTCCGCGAGCTCACCGCGCGCGCCCACGTTTTGGACGGCTTCACCATCGATAGCGTCTTCTTCGGCGGCGGCACGCCGAGCCTTTGGGAGCCCACCGCGCTCGGTCGCGTCCTCTCCGCCGTCCGCTCGACGCTCGACTGCGCGCAGGATCTCGAGGTCACGGTCGAGTGCAACCCGACGTCGCTCGACGGAATGCGGGCTGAGGCCCTCGTCGGCCAAACGGTGAACCGCTTCTCGATCGGCGTGCAAGGGCTCGACGAGAAGCGACTGAAGTTCTTGGGACGCAAGCACGATCCGGCCGGCGCGATGACCGCGCTTCGCGAGACGCTCGACGTCGCCGCCCGCCACCAAGGCGTGCGCGTGTCGGGCGACTTGATCTTCGGCGTCGCCGACGAGGCGCCGGAGGAGTCGCGCGCGGAGGCGAGCACGCTCGCCGATCTCGGGCTCACGCACCTGTCTTGCTACGAGCTCACGATCGAGCCCGGTACCCAATTCGGCGAGCTTGCCAAGCGCGGAAGATTGCCGCTGGCCGACGACGGACGAACAACCGAGGCGTTCCTCGCGATCGACAACGCGCTCGCGAGCCGCGGCTTTCGTCATTACGAGATCTCCAACTACGCGAAGCCGGGAAACGAAGCGCGACACAACCTCGGCTACTGGCAGGGTCATCCTTATCTCGGCCTCGGCACCGGCGCGTACGGGACCGCTCCGGGTAAAGACGGCGGCCCGAGCGTCCGCTATCGCAACGTCGTCGATCCTCTAAAGTATATGCAGAATACAAATAGCATTCGCGCGGATGTCGTTGGGGAGGGCGACGGACTCTCGATCTCGAGCGAGCCGCTCGACGGCGAGACGCTTCTCCGTGAGCGCATCATGCTCGGCCTCCGCCTCGAGAGCGGGTTCGATCTCGCGCAGGCCGCGGGCGAGCTCGGGGTCGAGGCCTGGCCGAAGGAGCGCGTACGGGAAGCCGAAAAGCTCGTCGAAAAGGGCAGGCTCGAGAAGGAGGGCGACCGTCTCCGCATCCCGAAACCGTTCTGGATTTACGCGAACGATACCGCGGCGCGTCTATTTTAAAAGCACTTCGAGGCCCTTGCGCTCTGCGCGGACGCGCTAGAGTACGCGCGCTATGCGCCGCATTTTCCTGCTCTCGCTGGTCGCTCCCCTCGCCCTCTTCGTCGCGTGCAGCTCGACGCACGGCTCCGACTTTTCGGGCGGAGACGGTGATGGCAGTGGCGACGCCGGCAGCAGCGGCAAGGCGCCTGGCGACGGTGGCTCGCTCTCGGGCACCGACGGCGGCGGCAGCGGAACCTCGCCGACCGACGCGCCCGGTGAGGTCTTCGGCCACTCCGACACGACCCTCTTCAAGCTCGACCCGTCGACGAAGATCGTCACGAAGGTCGGCGAATTTTCCTGCATCGACCAGGTCTGCAACGGCAGCGGGATGTGGGACATCGCGCTCGACAAGGACGGCAACATGTACGGCTCGCTCGACGTCCAAGACTGCTCGGGCGGCGGCGGTGAGCACGGCTCGCTCGTCAAAATCGACAAGACGAACGCGTCCTGCACGATCGTGAAGGCCTCGGGCTCGACGCTCCCGAACTCGCTCAGCTTCGTCCCCGCCGGCACGCTCGACCCGACAAGCGAGGTCTTGGTCGGCTACGACGGCGCCGACTACAAGCGCATCGATCCGGCGACCGGCAAGGCGACGACGATCGGCAGCCTCAACCCGAACGCGACGGGCAAGACCTGGTACTCGTCCGGCGACATCGTCTCGATCATCGGGGGCAAGACCTACCTCACCGCGACGCTCGACCCCAACAGCAGCGCGAGCGATTCGATCCTCGAGGTGGACCCGGTCACGGGCAAGGCGCTCACCGATATCGGCACGGTCGGGGCGCGCAAAATCTTTGGCCTCGGCTTTTGGGGGGGCACCGCGTACGGCTTCGACGCCGCCGGGCAGCTCTTGTCGATCGACCTCACGACCGGCGCCGGCACGCCGATCCCGTTGACGTCGTCGTTCGGTGCGCTCTCCTTCTACGGCGCAGGCAACACGACGGCCGCGCCCTTGACGACGCCGCGCTGAGCGGGGCCCGAAAGCTGGTATTCTTCCCGGACCGCGCATGTCCGAACAGTGGGACTACCGCCCCGGCACGCTGATCCCGGGCACCAAGTACCAGGTCGTCTCCCGCATGGGCGCCGGCGGCATGGGGACCGTCTACGAGGTCGAGGACGTGAGCGTGGAGAAGCGCTTCGTCTTGAAGACCATCCACGTCAAGTACGCCGCCCACAACGTCGCGGTCGAGCGCTTCGTGCGCGAGGCGAAGGCGCTCGGAAAGCTCGAGCACAAGAACATCGTCCAGGTCGTCACCGCCGGCGTCACGACCGACGCGCTCCAACTCCGCTACTTCGTCATGGAGAAGCTCACCGGACATTCACTCCGGACGATCCTGCATTCGAAGGGCGCGCTCGCGCTCGATGCGGCCTGCCGCTTCATGATCGAGCTGATGAGCGCGCTCAACGCCGCGCACGACGCGGGGATCATCCATCGTGACATCAAGCCGGAGAACATCTTCATCGCGCGCGACTCGGTCGGTGTGACGACGCTCAAGCTGCTCGACTTCGGCATCATGACGAGCACCGGCACGCGTACGACCGACCGCAAGGGGTTCATGGGAACCGCGCGCTACGCCGCGCCGGAGCAGATGGATGACAAGCACGAGGCGACGCCGCAGTCCGACCTCTATGCCGCGTCGCTCGTCTTCTACGAGCTCGTCTGCGGGTCGGGGCCGTTCGACGAGCTCGAAGAGGTGCCCGAGCTCCTTGAGGCGCATCGCGTGAAGCCTCCGCCGTCGCCGGTGCTCTTCCGGCCCGACCTCCCACCGTCGCTTTCGAAGCTGATTTTGCGCGGTTTGGCGAAGAACCCGGCCGACCGTCAGCCCGACGCATTCTCGTATGCAGAGGACGTAGAAAGAGAGCTCCGCGCGCTCCGCGAAGGATCGCCGAGCTCGCGCCGGCAGGAGGCGCTACGTCCAGGCGAGGGGGGCTCGCAGCCATTCGGCGCGCTGCCCGCTCCGCTCTTGAAGAACGAAGCGACGACGCTCGACGAGGTCCCGCCCGCGTTCGGCTCGGTCGCACCGGCTGCGCCCGCCGCGAGCCCGGCTGTGAGACGGGGCACCCAGGTCGCCGCTCAGGCAGCGCCGCAAGACGTACCGATGCTCTCGCACACCGACATCGATCGACAGGCCGCGGCGAGCTTCGCCCGGGCCCACGGCGCGACGCCGCCGCCCCCGATTGTCGAAAAGAGCGAGACGATCGGCGCGACCCATTCGACGATGCCCGGTCTGCCGACCGGCAGAGGACGCGCGTGGATGCTGGTTGTGCTCGGCGTGGTGGTCTTTGCCGTGGCGCTCGGGTCGATCGAGCTACTCCAGAAGAAGGAGTCTGCAACGGTCGTCGGTCCGAGCGCGAGCGCAGTGGAGACCGCGAGCGCGGCTTCGACCGCATCGACCGCATCGACCGCATCGACCGCATCGACCGCGACCGCGACCGCGACCGCGACCGAATCGACCACGATTACGACTACGACTGCGACTGGATCAAGCGCTCCGACCACGTCGAGGCATCGGCATGGCGTGAAGATGACGGCGCCGCCGGTCGGGTCGGGGCTGCCGGGGTCAGGGCTTTGAATCAGTCGGCGCAGGCGTAGTCGCTGAATTCCCAGATGCCGCTCTTGCTGCAGTCGATCATCACGCCGTCGGGCATCGAGCAAGCGCCGTAGTCGCATGACTGGCCGATGTCGTTACAGGCGCTACCGACGCGCGGGCGGTCGGCGGAGCAGCCGGTCTGCGGCGTCTCGCAGCGCCACTCTTTCGGGAGCTTGCCGCCGTCGGGGTTCACCTGGACGGGACCGTCGACCTGGGCAGAGCAAGCGCAACGACCTTGGCCTTCGTACGAGCACATGCGATCGGTGTCGCCACACGTGGCGCCGGGCGTGATGTCGCTGCGCGCGCCAGGACAACCGTCTTCGGTGCCGTGGCAGAGTGGCCGCGGTACGGCCAGCGGGACCGTCCATTGCCCGTGCTCGCAATCGACGGACGGGTTGTCGCACGCTCCGTTGCTCGTCCCATACTCGCAATGGATACCTTCCGGTGAGCACGCTCCGCTCGTCTGCTGCGTCGCCGGGCATGCCTTCGCGTTCCCGCCTCCACCATCGCCGCCAGCGTCCGAGCCATTGCCGCTCCCGCCGTCGGCGGTCGAGCCCCCGTCACCGGAGACCGCTCCACCGCACGCGGGAATCAAGAGAAGCGGAGCCGAGAGCGCGAAGAAGGCCCACGTGAGCGTTTTCATGAGAGAGCGACATAGCAAAGCTAGAACCAACGAAAGAGGCCTCTTTTTGCCCGCTCTTGGGACCTTCGTTGTGCCATCTGAGGATGCGACCACGACTGCGATGGCGCGCTCGCTTCGGGGTATCGTTATGCGGCGGGGGATGCTAAATCCGCGGGCCATGATCGTTCGACGTGCAGCGCTCCTCGCAGCGCTCTTCGTTCCGCTCTTCGTCCCGCTCTCCGCGTCCGCGAAACCGCCGGCCTCAACCGCCAAGCCGGCCGCACCGGCGAAGCCGAAGGCAGGCGCGTCCGCTCCCGGGGCATCGGCCAAGCCGACTGCAGCCACGACCGCGAAGCACGCGGCCAATGCCGCTCCTGCAGCCGCGCCCACCACGCATGCTGTCGTGGTCCCGCCGCCGGTGAAGCTCGACGTGAAGCTCGACGTCCGCAGGAAGACGCTCGCGAACGGCCTTCGCGTCGTCATGGCGCCGGACTCGACGTCGCCGACGGTCGCGGTCGACATCGTGTACGACGTCGGCAGCCGCGTCGAAGAACGTGGCCACTCGGGCTTCGCGCACCTCTTCGAGCACATGATGTTCCAAGGGTCGGCCAACGTCCCGAAGGGTGAGCACTTCAAGCTCGTCACCTCGCACGGCGGCACGCTCAACGGCACGACGAACCAGGACCGTACCAACTACTTCGAGATGCTGCCGCGGAGCGAGCTGCCGCTCGCGCTCTGGCTCGAGGCCGACCGCCTGAAGTCGCTCGACGTGTCGGAGGCCAACTTCGAGAACCAGCGCGCGGTTGTCAAAGAGGAGTACCGCATGCGCGTCGAGAATGCGGCATACGTCCCAGCCGAGATTCGCCTCCAAGAGCTCGTCTATCAAGGCTACTGGCCGTACGAGCACTCGACGATCGGCTCGATGCGCGACCTGGACGCCGCGCAAATCGACTGGGTCCGCGCGTTCCACGACGCGTACTACGCGCCGAACAACGCCGTCCTGTCGATCGCGGGCGACTTCGATCCGGCCGAGGCGATGACGCTCGTCGAGAAGTTCTTCGGCCCTGCGAAAACGGCGTCGACGCCGAAGTTCGACGAGACGCAGCAAGTCCCGCCGCAGACCGCGCCGCGGGACGAGGTCGTCGAGGACGCGCACGCGAAGCTGCCGGCCTACTTCGACGGCTGGCCGATCCCGAAGACGCGCACGCCCGAGCACTACGCGCTCGAGCTCGCGGGGATGATTTTGACCGACGGCGAGAGCTCGAGGCTCTATCGCTCGCTCGTGCGCGAGCGCGCCGTCGCGGTCGGCGTGCAGGCCGGAACGAACGATTTTCGCGGTCCGGACTGGTTCGAGCTCGAGGTAAAGCTCGCGACCGGCGCCAAGCTCCCCGACGTCGAGAAGGTCGTCGACTGGTCGCTCGGCCAGCTCGCGACCAAGGGTCCGACCGAGAGCGAGATGAACAAAGCGAAGACGCGCTTCATGTCGCACTTCGTCATGGGGCTGCAGTCGAACTTCGCGCGGGCGCAAAAGCTCGCCGAGTTCGAGGTCTACTGGGGCGACGCCGACCTCTTGAACCAAGAAGCAGCGAAGTACCTCGCTGTCACGGCAGCGGACGTGAAGGCCGCCGTCGCGAAGTACCTCATCAAAGAGCATCGTTCGCGCGTAGAGGTCCGCCCGGCGGCCGACTCCGCAGCCCCCCCACCGGCCCCCCCGCCGGCCCTCCCGCCGCCTCCGAAAGCGACGGCGGTCGCCCCGCACGGGCCGCCGACGCCCCCGCCGCCGAAGACTCCTGTCAAGCCCGCGCAACGGACGGTGAAGAAATGAAGACGCTCCGTTTGGCTTGTTTTTCCCTCGCCTCGCTCGTCGCAGCCTGTGGCGGCGCCGCCGGCACCGCCGGTCCGCCGCACGCCGACATTCCCGTTGGGGTGAACGCTCCGCCGTCGAAGCTCGCGGCGACGGCGAAGGAAGCGCCTCCTGCTCCGCTCGCATCGAAGGGGTCGCCGTTCCCCGCGGTCACGCACGACAAGCTCCCGAACGGTCTCGAGGTCGCGACGGTGACGTCGCACGCGCTGCCGATCGTCCAGCTCCGCCTCGTCGTCCACGCCGGCATGGGCTACGCGCCCGCGCACCCTGGCCTCGCCGCGATGACGGGCGACATGCTCAAGGAGGGCGGCACGCGCACGATGACGAGCGCGACGCTCCTCGAGAAGGTCGAATCGCTCGGCGCCGACCTCGGCATCGATACCGACCAGGACGCGACGACGATCTCCATCGGCGTCACGAAGGACAAGCTCGCCGAGGCGCTCGGCATCTTGGCCGAGGTCGCGAGCGCACCGCGCTTTGACGAGAGCGAGTTCAAGAAGCTGAAGAAGCGCTCGATCGACGAAGCCGAAGACCGCGCGCGCTCGAGCGGTGGCTGGGGCGCAATGCACGCGCTCATGAAAGAGCTCTACCCCGCGAGCAGCCCGTACGCGTCCTACGGCGCTACGCCCGCCGAGCTCTCGAAGATCACGAGCGCGAACGTCAAGGACTTCTACAAGAAGTTCTATACGCCCAAGAACGCGACCATCGTCATCGCTGGCGACATCGACGCCTCCGCGGTCGATACCGCGAAGACAAAGCTCGGCTCTTGGAATGGGGCCGCGCCGCCGGCGGTCGAGTTCCCGGAGGCGACGACGCCGAAGGGGACAAAGATCATCCTGGTTCATCGCGCGAAGAGCGCGCAAAGCGACATCTCGGTCGGCGCCCTCACCGCCGAGCGCTCTACCGCCGACTGGCCGACCATCCGCGTCGCCAACCAGATCTTGGGCGGCGGCGTCGCCGGTCGACTCTTCCTCGACGTGCGTGAGCAGCGCTCGCTCGCCTACTCGACCGGCTCGCGCATCTTGGAGCTCGCGCACGGCAAGCAGCCGTTCATCGCTTACGCCGGCACGCAGACACTCAAGACTGGTCTCGCGATCCAAGGCATCTTGGATAACCTCGAGAAGATCAAGTCAGGCGTGTCGGACGCCGAGCGCTCGACGGCCTCGAACTACTTGAGCGACATCTTCGCGGTCCGCATGGAGACGATCGGCGCCATCGCCAGCATGGTCGCTACGCAGGTCGAGCTCGGCCTTCCAGACGGCTACTGGGACCAATACCGTGCGGCGGTGAAAGAAGTGACGACCCAGCAAGCCTCGGACACGGCAAAAGCGCTCGTGTCACAGCCAGGCTGGCTCATCGTCGTCTCTGGCGACGCCGACATCATCGGCGCTCCACTCAGCCACTTCGGCGACGTCAACGTCGTCGACCCCGAGCACGAGTTCAAGCCGATCAAGACGATCCCCGCCAACCCGCAAGCGCCGCTCGAAATCGCGAAATAGAAGGCGATGGTCGATGGTCGATGGTCGATGGTCGATGGTCGATGGTCGATGGTCGATGGTCGATGGGATGGTCGATGGTCGATGGTCGATGGTCGATGGTCGATGGTCGATGGTCGAAAATTGTGGGCGCCGCGCTGCATAGCAAGCCAATTCGACACTTCGATGTCGTTTTCGACATGATGATCGGGACCGGGCGACGGCGCCTTCCCTCCTATGGCTTCTGATAGGCTCGTTTTCGTGAACGATCGCTTTTTGAAGGCATGCAGACGCGAGCCCGTCGACCGAACTCCGGTGTGGTTCATGCGCCAGGCTGGGCGCTACATGCCGGAGTACCGCGCATTGCGTGCAAAGTGCACGCTCTTGGAGCTCTGCAAGAACCCCGCGCTCTCGTGCGAGGTCACGCTCCAGCCTCTCGCGCTCGGCGTCGACGCAGCGATCTTGTTCGCCGACATCCTCTTGCCGCTCGAACCGATGGGCGCCCCCTTCGAGTTCGCCAAGGGTGAAGGGCCGGTCTTCGCCAACCCGATCCGCACGCGCGCCGACGTCGACGCCCTGCGCGTCATCGAGGCGGACGAGATGGGTTACATCTACGACGCGATCAAGGCGGTCAAGCGCGAAATCGGCGGCAAATTGCCGCTCATCGGCTTCGCCGGCGCGCCCTTCACTCTCGCCTCGTACCTCATCGAAGGCGGCAAGAGCGCGCACTACGAGAAGATGAAGCGCCTGATGGTCGGCGAGCCCGAGACGTGGGACGCGCTCATGACCAAGCTGTCGGAGGTCGTCCGCCGCTATCTCCGCGCGCAGATCGATGCGGGCGCCGACTGCATCCAGCTCTTCGACTCGTGGGTCGGTCAGCTCTCTGCCGACGACTATCGCCAGTACGTGCAGAAGCACGTCGCCCACATCTTGAAGGACATCTCGGGCAGGGGCGTGCCCGTCATTCACTTCGGCACCGGCACGTATCACCTGCTCGAAGCGCAGCGCGAAGCCGGCGGCGACGTCATCGGCCTCGACTGGCGCACGCCGCGCACGCCGCTCGACGAAGGGTGGAAGCGCGTCGGCTACGACCACGGCGTGCAGGGCAACCTCGACCCGACGCTCCTCTTCGTGGACCACGACCTCGCGAAGATGCGCGCCAAGAAGATCTTGGACCTCGCCGCGAGCCGGAACGGTCACATCTTCAACCTCGGCCACGGCATTTTGCCCGAGACGCCGGTCGACAACGTCCGCAAGATGATCGACTTCGTCCACGAATACAGCTCCAGACGCGTGTCGGGTCCGCGCGCTGACGAACGGAAGTAACGGTGAAGAGCGCCGTCATCCTGACCGCGCATGGCACGGTCGAAGACCTCGACGACCTCGCGCCGTTCATCGCGAACATCCGTCGTGGGCATGCCCCTCCGGCCGCGATCGTCGACGAGGTCCGTCGACGCTACGAGGCGATCGGCGGAAAATCACCGCTCCTCGAGCACACGCGTGCGCTCGCAGAGAAGGTCGAAGCGCGCCTCGGCGTTCCAGTGAAGATCGCCATGCGCCTCTGGCACCCTTACCCGCACGAGGTAGTCCCTGCCCTCGCCCGAGAGGGCGTGCGCCAGATTGGCGTCGTCCCGCTCGCGCAGTTCTCGTCGTCCATCTACGTCGACGCGATCGCGAAGGCCGCCTCCGAGGTAGACGCGGCGATCGTCGTGAAGGGCCCGCCGAACTGGGGGTCGAACGAAGGGCTCGTGAAGGCGCAGGCCAAGCGCGTGCAGGATGCCATCGACATGCTGTCGCCAGAGGCGCGCCTCCACGCGATGATCTTGTTCTCGGCGCACAGCCTTCCGAAGTTTCTCGTCGATCAAGGCGACACCTATGAGAAGGACTTCCGCGCGAGCGTCGACGCGATCGTGAGTGAGCTCGGCCCGGACGCGCCGTCGCACGTCGTCGCGTTCCAGAGCCAAGGGCTCTCGGCACCGGGCGAGCGCCAGGTCGTATGGCTCGGCCCCGAGCTGGCGCCCACCTTGGATCTTGCGAAGGCCCGGGGCGCGAAGCACGTGGTCTTCGCGCCGGTGGGTTTTCTCGCCGATCACGTCGAGGTCCTCTACGATCTCGATCTGGAGGCCGCTGGTTGGGCGAAGGACCGCGGCCTTGGATTTTCTCGCATTCAGTCGCTCAACGCCGCCGACGATTTTGCCGACGTCGTCGCTTCGCTTGCAAAACCGCTGCTCGAGCCTACATCCCCAGGACAATGAAACGCGTCGTCGTCATCGGTGGCGGAATCTTGCCGAGGAGGCGAGCGCGACGAAGCAGCGCATCGAGGTCTTGGTCCTCGAGTCGTCTTCGCGGTTTGGTGGCAACATCTCGACCTCGCACGAAGGCGACTTCGTTCTCGACGGCGGTCCCGATTCCTGGGTGACGAACAAACCTGAAGGGACTGCGCTCGCGAAGGCGCTCGGCCTCGAGGGCCAATTCATCTCGACGAAGACGGAGAACCGCAAGGTCTACATCGTCCACGACGGACAGCTGCATCCGATGCCCGAAGGTCTGGTCCTCGGGATTCCGACGCGCATGATGCCGATCGCGAAGACGCCTCTATTTTCCGCATTGGCGAAGGTCCGCATGGCCATGGAGCCGTTCGTCGCCACCGGTGATTTTTCGGGCGATAAGGACGAATCGATCGGCAGCTTCATCGAGCGACGCCTCGGGCGTGAGGTCGCCGACCGCCTCGTCAGCCCGCTCCTCGGCGGCATCTTCGCCGGCGACGCCAGCACCATATCGGTCCGCGCCGCCTTTCCCCAGCTCGTCGAAGCCGAAAAGAAGTACGGCTCTCTCGTCAAGGCGGTCCGCGCCCAGAGGCGCGTGAGCGCGAGCCCGACCTCGTTCATCTCGCTCAAGGGCGGCATGAGCACGCTCATCGACGCGCTCGTCGCCGACGTCACGCGTCGCGGCGTCGTGGTGAAGAAGGGCCTACCGGTGAAGCGAGTCGCCCGGGTCGCGGACGGCTACGCCGTCGAGCTCGAGAGCGGCGCGGTCGAGCTGGCCGAGGCGGTCGTCGTCGCGACGCCGGTCCACGTCGCCTCGATGCTCGTCGAGGCGCTCGACGAGAGCGCGGCCCGTTCGATCCGCGGGGTGATGGGCACCGTCTCGTCGGCGACAGTCTTCTTTGGCTTCGAGCGCGCGAGCGTTCATCACCCGCTCGACGCGACCGGCTTCATCGTTCCCCGTACCGGCACCGAGGAGCTCGTCGCCTCGACCTGGGTTTCGTCGAAGTGGGACGGCCGCGCGCCCGACGGTCGGGTCTTGATCCGCGGCTTTCTGGGCGGCGCCGGTCGTGAGCACACGCTCGAAAAATCCGACCAAGAGCTGTCGACCCTCGCGCTCTTCGAGCTCCGCAAGCTCCTCCCGATCTCGAAATCACCCTTGTTCTCACGGGTGTTTCGCTTCGACAAAGCGAGCCCTCAGCCGCGCGTCGGCCATCTCGTCCGCGCGCGGGAGCTCCGCGAGAAGCTCGCCGTCCACAACGGCCTCTTCGTCATCGGTAACGGCTACGACGGCGTCGGCATCCCGTCGTGCATCAGGGCCGCGACCGAGACGGCGAAGAAGATCGTCGTCGGTTGACGGGCGCCCCTCAGAACTCTGCGGGATCGGTGTACGTCCCGAAGACGTCGCGCAAGACGTCGCAGATCTCCTGCTGCGTCGCGTAGGCCTTGGCCGCATCGATGATCGGGGGCATCAGGTTCGCGCCGGCAGAGCCTGGCGTGGCCTTCGCGGCGGCGCGCACGGCGGCGAGCGCGGCCTGGACCCCGCCGGCATCGCGCTTGGCTTTGACGGCCGCGAGATTGGCGATCTGCCTCTTCTGCACCTCTTGGTCGATCTTGAGCAGCGGGATCTTGGCGTCCTCACCACCTTGTGAGGAGTAGCCGTTCACGCCGATCATGATCTTCTCGTCCGCCTCGAGCTGACGCTGGAAGCGGTAGGCGCTGGCCGCGATTTCGCGCTGCGGGTACCCCTTCTCGATCGCGCTCACCATGCCGCCCATCTCGTCGATGCGGTCGATGTACGCCATCGCCTCGGCTTCCATGCGGTTCGTGAGATCTTCGATGAAGTAGGCCCCGCCGAGCGGATCGATCGTCGACGCGACGCCGCTCTCCTCCGCGATGATCTGCTGGGTGCGGAGCGCGATCGTCACCGCCGCCTCGGTCGGCAAGGCGTACGTCTCGTCGAGCGAGTTGGTGTGGAGCGACTGCGTTCCACCGAGCACCGCGGCGAGCGCCTGGAGCGCGACGCGCACGACGTTGTTGTATGGCTGCTGCGCGGTCAGCGACACGCCGGCGGTCTGCGCGTGGGTGCGGAGCTTCATCGATTCGGCCTTCTTCGCGCCGAAGCGGTTCTTCATGAGCGTGGCCCAGAGGCGGCGGGCGGCGCGGAATTTCGCAATTTCTTCGAAGAAATCGTTATGGACGTCGAAGAAGAACGACAGGCGCGGAGCGAAGTCGTCGACCGGAAGCCCGCGCTCGAGGCAGCTCTCGACGTAGCCGATGCCGTCGGCGATCGTGAACGCGAGCTCCTGCGCCGCCGTCGCTCCGGCTTCGCGGATGTGGTAGCCGCTGATCGAGACGGTGTTCCAGCGCGGCACCTCCTTCGCGCAAAACTCGATCATGTCAGTGACGATGCGCATCGCGGGGCGCGGCGGCACGAGCCACGCGTGCTGCGCGATGAACTCCTTGAGGCAGTCGTTCTGGACCGTGCCGCCGATGGCGCTCCGCGGGATACCGCGCGTGTCGGCGAGCGCGATGTAGAACGCGAGCAGGACGATCGCCGGTCCGTTGATGGTCATCGACGTCGTGACCTCGCCCAGCGGGATCTGGTCGAACAAGACCTCCATGTCGCGCAGCGTGTCGACGGCGACGCCGCACATGCCGACCTCGCCGAGCGAGCGCGGGCTGTCGGAGTCGTAGCCCATCAAGGTCGGGAAATCGAAGGCGGTCGAGAGACCGGTCTGCCCTTCACGAAGCAGGTAATGAAAGCGCTCGTTCGTCTGCTCGGGCGTGCCGAAGCCGGCGAACATGCGCATCGTCCAGAGGCGCGAGCGGTACATCGTCGGCTGGACGCCGCGCGTGAACGGGTACTCGCCCGGCAGACCGAGATCCTTCGCGTAGTCTACATGCACGTCGGCAGGCGTGAGGACGTCCGGCACGTCGATGCCGCTCCAGGTGGAGAAGTGCTCGCGGCGCGGCGGCAGCTTGGCGTTCGATTTAGCGACCGCGCCGGCGCGCCATGCGTCTCGCGCCTGCCGGAGCGCGTCCAAGTCGCCGGGAGATTCGCCCTGCGCTGAGTAGGCGGGGATCTCCATCGTCGTGCCCGTGCGGGACGAAGAGGTGCTCGCGCTCTTGGGGATGCCGACGTCTTGAGCCATGCCCCGAATCTACTCGATTTCTCGAGAATTTCGAGTTATCTGGCCTTCAGCTCAATCGACGGTCGCGGCGTCTTTGGCCGCCGCAGCAGCCGCAGCGTCTTTGGCCTTGTAGCTCTTCAACGCCTTCAGCCGCGAACGGATGAAGAAGACGGCGGCGAGGATGATCACCGCTGCGATGACGGCGTCGAATTTGTGCATGAACTGCTTGAGGGGCGAGTGCTCTTCGAGGAGCCGGATGCCGAGCTGCTGACCCACGTAGCCGAGCAAGAGGCACCAGGGGAGCGAGCCGATGAACGTGTACGCGTGGAATTTCACGCGGTTCATGCGCGCGACGCCAGCGGGGAACGCGATGAACGTGCGGATCACCGGCAAGAGACGCGCGACCAAGACGATGATGTGGCCCCGTTTGGCGAACCACCTGTCGGCGATCGCCAGCTCGTGCGGGCTCATCAGAACGTACCGACCATACTTCTCGATCGCCTTGCGACCGCCGGTGGCGCCGACCCAGTAGGCGATCTCGCTGCCCAGGTTGCAGCCGAGCGCGCCCGCGATCGCGGCGATGAAGAGGTTGAAGACCGGCAGCTGGATGTGGAACTGTTGCGAGAGCGCCGCGTTGACATCCGGGTGCGAGAGCGCGCCGGCGTACGGCATGATCAATTCGCTCGGAAGCGGGATGCACGCGCTCTCGATCGCCATGAGCAGGGCGATACCGAAGTAGCCGAGCGTCCCCATGACGTAGACGCAGAACCCACCCAAAACCGTGAAGATCGCCTTGACCATGCGAGGCGACGCTCTAGCGGCTTAGGCCAGCCCGGTCAAGCGAAGGGCGATCGGCGCGCGGGAAGCGCGACCGGAAATCACCCTTTTTTCGGCGGCTTCGAGCCTGGAACGGGGAGCGGCGTGAGGCCGATGCCCGGGATCGTCGGCTCTTCGGCGAACGTGTCGGATTTATCCTTCGGCTCTCCGACTACGATCTTTTCGGGCGGGCCGGCTTTCGCGGCGAGGTCTTCGACTTCGCTCTTGGCGTCGTCACTTTTGGTGGAGGGCTTTTTCTCGCCCTCCGCGGCGCGGTCGGCTTTGGGGGTGGTGACCGGCGTGGCGATCCCCGTCGGGGAGTCGTCGCTCGCCGGGACTGCGTCGAAGCGGCCGGTCGAGCCCGCGCCGATGTCGAAATCGGCGACGTCCTCGATCTTGATGAGGACGGCCGTGATGTTGTCCTCACCACCATGCTCGTTCGCCTTGGCGATGAGCTCGCGGCAGGCGTCGACGATGTTCGGTGAGCCCGTGACAATGCTCTGGATCTCGTCGTCCTCGATCATGCCCGACAGGCCGTCGGAGCAGAGGATGTAGCAGTCACCCGGGAGCGGGTCGTCGTGCTGGAGATCGACCACGACCTGATCCTGCATGCCGAGCGCGCGCGTGATGACGTTTTTCGGGAGCTCGCTCCGCTGCTCCTCGGTCAAATCCGGCATCGCGAGGAGGTAGTCGTTGATGAGCGAATGGTCGCGGGTCAGCTGCTCGATCTTGCCGCCGCGGACGCGATAGCAGCGCGAGTCGCCGACGTGGCCGATGAACATCCGCCCTTTGCTCGGGCTGAACATCGCGCCGACGACGGTGGTGCCCATGCCGTGGTACTCGCGCGAGCGGGTCGAGCGCTCGAAGATCTGACGGTTGGCGACCCGGATGCCCGTGAGGAGGCGGTTCTCTTCTTCCGACAGGTTGGTGTCGAAGTGGAAGGGCCACGTGACGTCGTCGTTGGCGGTCGACTTGAAGAACTCGCTGATCGTCTCGGTCGCGAGCTTGCTCGCCACATCACCGGCGCGGTGACCGCCCATGCCGTCGGCGACGACGTAGAGGTCGTACTCCTTGAGCACGACGAACGAGTCTTCGTTGTGCTCGCGCTGGAGCCCGACGTCGCTCAAACCCGCTGCGATCGCTCGCCTCAAGGAATGCAACCCTCCAACCTTAGGAAGGATTTCATCGAGCGGTGGCCGGTGTCAACCAGCCGCGGCAGCAGGTGCATGCGCAGCAAGCACGTGGGCTCGGAGCAATCAGACTTCAAGGATGTCCTTTTCCTTCGCCGAGATGAGCGAGTCGACGGTTTTCTGGCCGTCGGTGATCGTTTCTTCGGCCTTCTTCTTGGCGCGATCGACCTCGTCGGCGCTGGCTTCGCCGCCTTCGTCGAGCTCCTTGAGGAGGTCGAGCGCTTCGTGGCGCGCCTTGCGGATCGTCACCTTGCACTCCTCGCCGTACTTGCGCGCCACCTTCACGTACTCCTTGCGGCGCTCTTCGGTGAGGGGCGGGAGCGGAACGCGGATGATATCGCTGTCCGGCTGCGGATTGAGGCCGAGATCGGACTCGCGGATCGCCTTTTCGACCGCCTTCATCGCGGTCTTGTCCCACGGCTTGACCGTGATGAGGCGCGCCTCCGGAACGCTGATGTTCGCCATTTGAGAAAGGGGCGTCATCGTGCCGTAGTAGTCGACCCGGATCGTCTCGAGCAGAGATGTGTTCGCGCGGCCGGCCCGGAGCTTGGCGAGGTCGCGCCGCAGCACGTCATGCGCCTTCCCAATCGACGATACGAGGTCCTTTTGAACGTCGTCCAGCATAGTGAATGCGCACCTTAGCCTCATTTGAGGGGAAACTTCTACGGCTCCTTTAGGGCCCTCCACGTGTAGGCTCCCGGCGCTCGGATGTTGGCCCAGTCGAAATGCGGAACTAAGCCGAGAATAAGCAGGACACGGGGTGCGTCTATCGTGAGGATGAAGCGGCATTTTCATGGTCGCCGAGGCTCGAGGCTCGGACGGGTTTTGCCTGGGGCGGTGGCCCTCGGGTTGGTCGCGTCCATTCTCTGCGCGAGATCGCCTGAGGCAGAAGGCGCGCCCGGCGGGTCCACCTCCGCTTCGCCCGCGCCAACGTCGTCGCTGGCGTCGTCCACCGGTGACGTGACGACGACGGTCACGCCGCCCGTCGTCGACGACGTCGAACAGATGTGTGCGCTCCTCACGTCGTGTGACAACCTCCCGATCCCGCCGTCGCTCATCCCGAAAGACTTCACGAGCTGCATGAAACAGATGCAGGCCGACATGACGTCGCCTTCGGCAGTGATCTTCTCGCTCACGCTCCGCGAGTGCGGCCTCCGCGCCAACTCGTGCAACACGCTCCGGGCCTGCGCGCTCCGCGGGGCCAAGCCGGACGTTTGCACCGGTCGTGGGAAGACCGCCCCCGCCGGCTACTGCGACTCCGACGGCCGCGCCGTCAGCTGCTTCCACGAGAGAGTGATCGCCGTTCGTGACTGCCCGCGCGGCGGCGAGCAGTGCGCGGTGCGCGAAGGCGAAGCGCTCTGCACGCTCGGAGCCTGTCCTGCCGATGTGAAAGAAGGGGTGCCTTCGACGTGCTCAGCGTCCGGCAAGCGCATCTTGAAGTGCGAAAAAGGGCGCCTCGCGTCGCTCGACTGCGCCGCGTTCGGTCTTCGGTGCGCCGCCGGAGCCGACGGAAAGCCCGGCTGCGCGACCGCCGCTCCCGCGTGCACGAAGGACGCGAAGCGCTGCGACGGCAACGTCGCGATCGGATGTTTCAACGGCCACGAGACCCGCGTCGACTGCGCCGCCGCCGGCCTCATGTGCAACGGCGCGCCCGGCGCGGCGCAGATCGGCTCCTGTTACGCGCCCGCGGCCGACGCCGGCAAGTGCGACACTGCCACCGCAGCGGTCAGCTGCAACGGGGCGACGATCACCTACTGCGCGAACGGCAAGTCGCGCAGCTACTTTTGCAAATCGATGGGTTTTGCGAAATGCGTCAAGGACGGCAAGGGCGCACGCTGCGCCAGCTGAAACCGTTCTAAAGTAGAGAGCGATGCGTATGTCGCGCCTTTCGTTCTTTTTCGCCGTCGTGCTCGGGTTGGCCACGACCTCGTGTCGAGGCTGCTCGAAGAAAAGCCCAGATCTCTCTGCGCCGATCGTCGAAGCGCCGGTCGCCGCGCCCGCCCTTTTGCTCGCCGAGATGACGGTCGAAAACCCGGATGCGTTCTGGGGGAAGCTCCAACATGGAATGGGCGGCCTCGCCGGCTTGATGCCGGCCTCAACGGGCGGTCTGCTCGCGTCGCTCGTGTCGCTCGACTCCGCCGCCGGTCCGATCGTCGACGGCGCATCGCCCGCGTATGCCGCGATCGTCGGCACCACCACGACGAAGCGGTGGGCAGCAGCGGTCCGCGTCACGGACCTGCCGCACGCGCGGCAGGCGCTCTTCGACGGTCCGGCCGCCAAGTACAATGCGGTCGACGACGGAGACTTCGTTCTCCTCACACTGAAGGCGCCCCCGGCGACGCCCGCGCCGTACACATTTGCGATCTCGAGGACGGGCTACCTCGTCGTCGCGAAGACGAAGGAGAACGTCCAAGAGATCGGCCCCTACCTCGTGCGCACGATGCCGACCCACCCGCGCGCGACGGCCGACGCGACGCTCGACGTGCCGCACGCCGCCCTCGCCGGCCCTCTCCACGACGGGTTGGTGGAGAGCTGGAGCGAAAGGAAGCAGGACCTTGCTCTTTCGGCGAAAGACGAAGCCGACGCGCACGGACGCGAGGCCGACTTCGCCGACCCGGCCGGCATCTTGGCCGCGTCGGACCAGGCGATGCAAAAGCGCCTGAGCGCGCTCGCGGACGTGGCGTCGATTCATGTCGACGTCACGGCGAATGCCGATCTCCTCGACGCCGAAGCGATCCTGACGCCGAGCGACGGCAATGGCCCAGCCGCGCAATGGCTCGCGACGACAAATCACGGCGACCTCACCCCTCTGCTCGAGGCGCCCCAAGGATACGGCGGTGTCCTGTGGCGAACGAGCGACGCCGACCGCGCGAGCTTGGCGGCCGACGGTGACCAGCTCTTTCGACAGGTCTTTTCGCACAAATTGGACGAGACCGAATTCGCGGCGGCACATCAGGCCTTGGCCGATTGGGCCGCGGGCGTAGGAGATCATACGGTCGTCACCGCCAGCAGCGCGCCCGTGTTCTCGGTCCGCGTGACGACGCCGACGAGCCACCCGGTCGAGATCGCCAAAGGCACGCGCGAGGCGCTCGAGCTCGTCCGAAAAGCGCTCGAGGGTGGGACGTTCGAAAGCCTCGTCGGCAAGCCCAACGTCGTCTTCGGGACCGACGACATCGTGGGGGTGGGCAAGGCGCAGACAATGACCGTCTACCGCACCGACCAGCCGAACATTTCGGCGGCCTGGCTCACGCAGGAAGGCAAATTCAAGCTCGTCTTTGCCAGCGATGCCTCTGCCGCGCTCGGCGCACAGGACAAAGCGCCACCTTGGAAGGATGACCCGCGGGTGGGGCCTCGGGCGATCGCGCTCGGCGCAAACGTCGGGCTCGCGGTCGTCGCCAAGCCGCTCGCCGCCGATCCCAACGCCTTTGCCTTGGCGTCGTTCGGGCGCGACGGAACCCGCGGTAAGATGACCTTGAGCGTCTCCGACGTCCTCGTTCGGGAGGCGCTCACCACGTTCGACGAATGACTTCGGTGGCGACGCTCCGAAAACGTGCTTGCACGACGGAGTAGGGGTAGCCTCACCCCCCATGCAGCGTCGTGTCGCTTTCTTCGTCTTCACCTCCTTTTTCGCGCTCTTTGCCGTCGCCGCTGGCTGCGGTCGCTCCACCCTCGACGGCTACGACCTCACGCGCGACGCGAGCGTGAAGGACGGCGGCACCGACGCACGTCCGGACGGCGCCCCGACCTGCAACCCCGCGACCTGTCCGGACGGCTGCTGCGACGAAAACGGAACGTGCGTCGCCGGCGGAAGTAGCATCGACGCGTGTGGCGCTGGCGGCGGGGCGTGCGTCGATTGCGTCGCCCAGGGCTTCGACACCTGCGATCAGACGACGCATTCGTGTGCGCGCTTGGTCGACACCTGCGATCAGGCGACGTGCCCGAACGGCTGCTGCCTCGTGACGCCCGGCGGAACGCTCTGCGAAGACGGCACTAGCCGTGACGCGTGCGGTAGCAACGCCGCCACGTGCACCGACTGCGGTGGCGGCGGCAACGCGTGCGACCCGACCACGCGCGCGTGCGTCGCGGCGAAATGCGATTCGTCGACCTGCTCTGGCTGCTGCACCGCGAGCGGCGAATGCCACACCGGCACCGACCAAGCCTTCTGCGGAAGCCTCGGCGGCACGTGCGTCGACTGCACGTCCGGCGGCGGCTCGTGTGACGCATCGGACGCCGGGGTCGGCGGCTCGTGCGTCGCCACCCCGCCGTCGTGCAACTCGACCACGTGTGCGGACGGCTGCTGCGTTGGCGCGGACACGTGCGTGCACGGCGCCATGCAGACCGACAATGCCTGCGGCCTCGGCGGCGCGCAGTGTCAAAATTGCGCGAATGCGGCGAAGGTCTGCTCCGGCAACGTCTGCACTGTCATTCCCTGCGCGCAAAGCTGCGCGACGAGCAACGGCTGCTGCGCGGCGGACGGCACCTGTCACGCCGGCTTCTTGTCAAACGCGTGCGGCCAAGGCGGCGCGGCCTGCACCGACTGCGGCGCCCAGACGTGCGACGTCAATACGCGCTCCTGCCAGAGCACGACGACTTGCCCAACCGCGTACCCGAGCTGCGCGGGGGGCGTCACGACGACCGCGCCAACGACGACCAAAGCGTGCTCGACCGACGATCTCAATAACGCGGCGACCGCCTGCGCGTCAGGTGCGCACACGAGCGGCTGCAACGATTTCTTCTCGTTCGAGACCGCGAGCAATCCGTCGTGCGGCTCGTGCCTCACCCAATTCAACTACGACTTCGTCGAGGGTCGCGGCATCGCCAAATGCGTCGCACCCGTCGCGTCCACCGCGTGCAACCACAACACGGGCTGCGCGGCCGACTGCACGAGCTCGAGCTGCTCGAGCTGCGGCGCCACGAACGAATCGGCGTGCGAGAGCCAGGTCCGCACCGGCCAGTGCCTCACGTACTACACGCAGTCTCTCTGCGCAGCGCAGGCGTTCACGAGCCCGAGCGCCAGCTTCTGCAACCCGCTAGGCAAGACCTACGGCGCTTGGCTCCAAGGCGTCGGCGCCAAGTACTGCGGCAACTGAGATGAGCCGACCGGGGTACGACGAGGTCGTTCTCCTCACTGGCTTTCCCTCGTTTTCCGCTAGGAAAATGGCGGAGGAGCTCCTGAAAGACCCGCGCGTGCTCGTGCACGCGGTCGTGCGCGAAAAGCTCGCGATCGACGCCGAAGCGGCGCTCGACATGCTCCCGCTCGAGCAACGACGTCGCGTCAACGTCATTGAAGGCGACGCAGCTTGGATGGACCTCGGCCTCTCGGGCTCGGAGCTCCGTTCGCTCACGGGCGAAGTCGATCGCATCCACCATTGCGCGCGCGTCTCGTATCTCGGCGCCGATCGCGCGACCGTCGAGCACATGAACGTGAACGGAGCGCGCGAGATCCTCGAGTTCGCGGAGGCCTGCCACGACCTCAAGTCGCTCGTCTTCCACTCGTCGACGTTGGTGTCGGGCAACCGCACGGGCCTCGTTCGTGAGGACGAGCTCGACAAGGGCCAAAAGCTCCGAAACGTCGTCGAGGAGACGAGCCTCCGCGCCGAAGAGATGATGCGGGCGGCGATGCCGAAGATACCGATCGTCGTCGTCCGGCCGTCGATGGTCGTCGGCGACTCGCTCACCGGCGAGGTTGATCGTTTCGACGGCCCCTATCTCCTCATCCTCCTCCTGCTTACCGCGCCGCCGGAGGTCGCCCTCCCCCTCCCCGGCAAGGGCGACGTACCGCTCCATTTGGTTCCGGCCGACTACGTCGCCAAGGCGGCCTCTACGATCGGCCGAGACCCACGCGCGCCCGGTCGCACGTTTCATCTCGTCGACCCCAATCCGCTCACTGCGCGCCGCGTGTTCGAGCTCTTCGCGCGGGCCGGCGGAAGGCGCATGCCACGCGGCTCGATTCCGGCGAGCTTCACGAAGGTGCTGCTCCGCACACCGGGGATCGACCGCTTCGTGAAGAGCCCGCGCGCGTTCCTCGAGACGCTCACGACGCCGGTGTCATACGCGACGTCGCAGACCGACGCGATCCTCGCTGGCTCGGGCATCGTCTGCCCTCCCTTCGAGACCTACGTCGACAAGCTCGTCGAGTTCGTGCAGGACAAAATGCGAGAAAAACGGCTCCGCGCCGAGCGCGACGAGCACGACCCGCTCGCCCGTCAATCGAAGCTCGAGGAGAGCTGACGATGCCTTCCGCGAAGCCGATGATCGGCCCTGGCCTCGTTTCACGCGCCGTCCGCGTGATGGCGAAGGACGTCGTTTTCGTCAAGGGGCTCATCGAAGCGCACGAAGGCGTCGCCGTCGTCTTCGCCGAAAAAGGCGGCGACCTCACGATTTGCGCGCCCGTTTCGCTCGAGGCGATGCTCGATCAGATCGTCGACGATCTCTGCGCCGAGGTCGGCGCGATGAAGCTCTCGCCGCCTCCGGGCGACTGATTCAAGGCGCGGGGGGCGGCGGCGGGATGCTGGCGCCGCCGAACGCGTTCTTCTCGTCGAGCTTCGACAAGATCTCTTTCGGCGAGAGACGCTGGATCGTGATGCGGAGATCGCCGGCGAGGTCGCCTTCGACCGCGAGCCGCGGACCTTCGCCGCGCTCAAGCTCGATGCGCACGGCGTGGAGAAACGGACGGTCGAGCGCGTTGCGCTCTTCGAAGAACTTGTTCGTGCGAGGATCGCAACCGCGCTCGTCACCGAGGACGGGATGACCGACCTCGGCGAGACGTTTGCGGACCAGGCCGTCGGCGCCCTCGGCCATGCCGTCGACCGTGACGCGCACGATCGAGTGACCACTGGCGACGGCGAGCCGACGATAGCGAACGGTCGCTGGCGGGCCGTGCTTTGAGCCGCGAGCGATTGCCCCCTTTTCGCGGGTGATGCCGCGGCAGGCGGCGACGAACGAGATGCGCGTCGAGCCGGCCTGCAGCCACGCCCGATACGACGCGACCTTGTCTTGACTGCGCGCGAAGAGGACGACGCCGCTGACGCCGAGGTCGAGCGACGTGAGCGGCGACGCTTGGTCGGCCTCTTCGAGCTTGCGGACCCGCGCCTCGAGGGCGCGCATCGGCTCGTGGGCCTCTTTCGAGACGACGAGGACGTCCTCGTCGCGGAAGAGGACGTGTGGCGGCGGCGGATCGTGTCGACGGAGAGTCGCCACGGTCTCTATCTCCTCGGTGAGCGGCATCATATCGACCGGCTGGAGCTTGTCGGCGGCGAAGCCGCGGAGCGCGAGATGCGCGAGGTCGCGAGCGAGCGTCTCGGGATCGCACGAGACGTAGACGACGACGGCGGGCCCGAGGTCGGCGATGCGCTCGCGCGCTTCGGGCGACATTCCGCGCCGTGGTGGGTTGACGATGACGGCGTCGAAGCGCCTTTTTTTTGCGGCGAAATCGCGCATCGCGCGAGCAGCATCCGAAGCGAGCGCACGGAGCTTCACCTTCTGCGTGCGTGCCGCTTCTCGCGCACGGTCGACCGCGGGGGGAAACGACTCGACGAGCTCGACCTCCGCCCCTTCTTTCGCGAGCGCGAGGCCGATCGCGCCGGAGCCGCCGTAGAGGTCCAGGACCTTCGGCATCTTGCCATTGCGCAGACTGGCGACCGCAGCGATCGCCGCATCGTGGACGATGCCCGCTTGCTCACGGTGCGCCTGCACGAACGAGCCGAACGTCGCGAGGTGGGTCGAGCGACCGTGCGCGTCGGCCGCTTGCATCGAGCCGGTCAGGTGGGTCGTAACCTCACCCAAGACCTGTGGTGATCCGACGTTGCGATAGTTCACTGCGACGCCGCAAACCGATGGCTCCTGCTTGCGGAGGAGCTCGGCCAAGCGTTGAAGCTCGCTCATCTCAGGCGCGGTCTGGCGGTCGACGACGAACGTGACGAGGACGCGCGCTTCGGGGTTTTGGACCTCACGCAGGTCGAGGGCGCGGAGCGCCTTGGCGGTCGGGTCAGTCGCTACGAGCTGGTGGACGGCGTCACGAACGCGAACGAGCGCGGGGGCGAGGACACGACAACGCGGAATGTCGACGACGCGATGGCCACCACCCTTCGCGAACAGGCCTATTTTTCCGTCGCTGGCGACGATGAGCTTCGCACGGCTACGGTAACCCTCCAGCGTGCTCGCGGGAGCGACGGGCTCGATCGCGGGCGCAGCCCCGAAACAGGCGAAGGCCTTGCGGACGCGCTCGGCCTTGAATGCGAGCTGGGCACCATAGGGCTCGTCGATGAGCGGACAGCCGGCGCATTCGAACGCGTGCTCGCAAACGACGCGTGTGGTGGCGTCGGACGCGAGCCTGGGATTTGAGTCATCGGCCATGAGAAGGCCGTCATCTTAGTGCAGCGCGCCCGCGTTGTCGCCAGAGCGCGCGTTCGAGGAACGCGGCTTTGCTCGGAGGTGACGAGAGGTGCCGGTCAGTGAATGAGGATCGCGCCCGGCCAGCGGTGCGAGCCGGTCGCGTTCTTGGACGAGATCGAGAAGAGCGCATAGCCCCCGAAATTCTTCGGCGGCGCAGCGACCACCTTGACCGTCATGTTGATCTTCGTGCCGTTGTTCGCGGTCGCTTTGTCGAGCTGGATGTCGAGCGATGCGGTGCCGCCGTATTGCTGCGCGTAGTCGGTCGCGCGCAGCGCCCAGTCGTCGGTCGGCGCGTCGGAAAACGCCGTGAGCTGGATCGTCTTCGTGTCGCCCACCTTCATGCTGGCGAGCGAGTTGGACGCGTACGCGGTGTTGAAGTACGCCTCGTTCGCCGGCGCCGGAACGCACGGATCATGGCTCGCCTTCGCCGCCGTGTTCGACCACGAGCGTTGCACGGCGAAGCCCGATTCTTGGTACTCGTCGTTGCGACCAACGCAGACGTCGCCGACCTCTCCGCCTTCGATCGACCACGCGAGATTGGTCATGTAGTAGGCGATCGTGCTCTGGCTGCCGACGTGCGGGTCAGTCGCTGCTTCGATGAGCTCGTGGCTCGCGGCCGCCGAGGTGAGACCGCCGCCTACCTCCCAGTGACGACGGTGCAAGTCGATGGGATGTGCGTCGAGGTGTCGTCGCCGGAGATCGATGATGTGGTTCGCATCGAGGACAGCTATGGACGGGCCGGCAGCTCGGCTCCCTGAGCCGGGACCCGCCGAGTTCTCCACCGTTTCCACAGGCCGACGTGGATAATCGAACAGGTTTTCGCCGTCGCGGTCACGGCTATCTCGCCGATCAGCTACGCCGCGGGGAGGTCCGCCGGCGCGAGGTGCACGACCGGACCGGCATCGCCTTGACCGACGCAGCCCCCCGATGAATCGCAGTAGTCGGCCCGGACCGCGTCCCACCACGGCGTCTTCGTGATGATTTGCCCGAAGCGTTCGAGGTCGTCGCGCATCGTGTCGCCGTCGACCGTAATCGTGACGACGTGCATCGCGTGCAGGACGGGGCCGCCGTTGTAGTTGACGATCGGAATGGCCGGATGCTGCGAGGGGTAGGTCGAGTCGATGGGCCCGAGACCCGCATCCACACCTGCGTCGTCACCCACCGACGCGCCGGTGTCGGCGACGTCACCTGCGTCCGCGGACGGAGCGCTCGAATTCGAGTCGGTCGACCCGCCACAAGCTGCGAAGGCGAGGACCGGGAGCAAGGCAACGAAGGGGAGTGCGTGACGGAGAATCATTGGGGCTGACGACCTCATGGGGGGGCCCGTGCGTTTCGAACGCGCGGTAGCTAGCGCGCGAGTCAGCAAGAAGCGAGCCTTCGTTGCGGATGGAGTGCGCCGTTGTAGGTAAAGTGTGCTTCCTCGATTTCCACCGTCACTGCATGAAAAAGTCGAATCTTTTCAGCGATGTGCGTTCCCTGACAGTGCTCAAATGTAGGTCGTGCATTTGGTAACGGCGCATGGGGCTTCGAGCCTGTCCGATACGTGTGATAGGGAGCTTGGTTTCATGCCTCGGCCGCTCCGCGTTTTGATGGTCTCGGCTGAGGTCGAGACGTTCGCCCGGACGGGGGGCCTCGGGGACGTTGTCCTCGGTCTTTCCAAGGCCCTCGGTCATCGCGGCGCCGACGTCGCAGTGGTCACCCCGCGCTACGGGATCACGAAGGTTCCGGCCGATGCGGTCTGGTGGTGGGACCCGGTCGTCGCCCGCGTCGGTTGGGGTCGGCGCGACGAGCGGCGCCTGGGTGTGCTCGAGACCAAGATCGGCGACAACGCGCGGGTCTGTCTCCTTGCCGACTCGCTGCTCTTCGACCGCGCAGGCATCTACGGCGACGCGAACGGCACCTTCGGCGACAACGAGCTCCGCTTCGCGGTCATGTCGCGCGGCGCGCTCTCGGTCGCCGACCGCATTTGGGGCTCACCGTTCGATGGAGGCGGTCCAGACATCATCCACGCGCACGATTGGCATGCCGCGCTGTCGATCGTCTATGCGAAGGGCGCGATGGGCGACGCCTGGCACGACGTGCCGTGCGTCTTCACGATCCACAACCTCGCCTACCAAGGTGTGATGAGCTTCGGCGCGCTCGACGAGCTCGGCATTCCGCGCGCCCTCTACCGCGACGACGTGCTCGAGAGCTTCGGCGCGGTGAACTTGATGAAGGGCGCGTGTGCGCTCGCCGACCGAATCACGACCGTCAGCCCGACGTACGCGAACGAAATCCGAACGCGTGAAAATGGATTCGGGCTGGACGGCTTCGTACGGGATCGCTCCTATAAGACGCTCGGCATCGTCAACGGCATCGATCCAGAGCGCTACGTGCCGGACTACTCGCCGGAGGCGGCGCGCAGCGCAAAGCTCGAGCACAAGATCCGGCTCGGCGAAGAGCTCGGGCTCGATCGCGACGACCGATCACCCCTTTTTTCAAGCGTTTCGCGCCTCACGTCGCAGAAGGGGATCGACCTTTTGCTCCGATCACTCGAGCCGCTCGTCCAGCGTGGCGCGCGCGTCGTGCTCGTCGGGACCGGAGACCAGGCGCTCGAAGAAGGGCTCCGTCAAGCCGCGGCTCGTTTCCCCGGCCGCGTCGCCGCTCGCGTCGCGTTCGACGAAGGGCTCGCCCGCCGGACCTATGCCGCGAGCGACTTCTTCGTGGTCCCGTCGCGCTTCGAGCCGTGCGGCCTCACGCAGCTGTACGCGATGCGCTACGGCGCGATCCCGATCGTCACCGACGTCGGCGGATTGCACGACACCGTCATGCCCTACGAGCCCGCATACGATCGGGGCACGGGCTTCGTCGCTACTTCGCCAACCGCGACCAGCCTCGTCGTCGCGTTCGACGACGCGCTGACGGCCTGGGGCGAC
>CAJDWT010000067.1_pt1 | contig 28096 bp, 19 predicted proteins | sample 7391671 | NCBI WGS metagenome assembly CAJDWT01 (sample SAMEA7055729, study PRJEB34461) | soil metagenome | biome: terrestrial ecosystem; feature: Peninsula; material: soil | place: Antarctica | collected 2016
AGGGGGACCGTCATATAGCCCCTAACCACCACCAGTGCAACGTTCATTTACGAGGCCGTCGAAGCATGACCCGATCCGCTCACGGACGTTGGTTGCGCATCCTCCGACAGGGCGCATTGCGCGTTCGAGCCGAAGGGTCGAACGAGGCGGTCACTTCGCGTCGGCAACGTCGAGATGCGCTTGAATTTGCGAGAGAGAGAGGGCGTAGTCGTAGACCGCGACCTCGTCGACGCTCCCGCCAAATGAGTCCCGCGGTGAGCTTGGATTGCGGCATCCGATGCCGAGCTCACCGCTGTGGGTCGAGAGGAGGCCAGTGTGGCCGCTCGTATTTCGCAGGACGGCGTTCACGTAGATCGTCACCTTTCCGCTGCCGCCGTCGTAGGTGCCGACGACCTGCGTCCAGGTGCCGATGGCCGCGGTTGGGCCCGCCGAAGTATGCGAATACGCGCCGAAGATGAATGCGCCGCTGTCGACGTCGGCGTTCCAGCCGTCGATGTTTGGATAGAGGGAGGTCGGCATGTAGAGCGACCAGCCGTAACGCGGGTAGGGATCGGGGTTGATGAGCTCGTCGGAGACGAGCCATCCGTTCGCGTCACTCTTGCTCGGGTTCACCCACGCCTCGACGGAGAAGGAATGACCCTTGGCGAAGAGGTACTTGTCGCCGCCACCGATCGAGACGCAGGAAGAGACGCCGTCGAAGGAGACGCCGCCACCGACTCGTCCCGCGACGCCGAGCGCGGCGGCGCCGACGAGCGTGCCGTCTCCGCCGCCTGGGACGCGGCTCTTGGTCGTCTTGCCGCTCGTCTCTTCGAAGGACCAATAGCCGAGCGGGTGATCGGCCATCACGGCTTTCACGTAAGGGCTGTCGGTCGTCACCGCGCCATCGCCGAGGGCGCTCGTGTCGAGCTGGCCGGCGTCGAGCAGCGCGCTGTCGCCTGGCGCACCGTCGCCTGGCGCACCGTCAAGAGCTCCGACGCTGCCTGCGTCGCCGCCCTGCAGATCATCGAGCGCCACGAAGAGCGAGCAGCTCGGAAGAACGCCGAGCGCCAATAACCCGACGAGGCGCGTGCGACGCATTAGGGAAATGGTACCACGATGAGCTGCTACGCGGCGCCAACGGGACCCGCGACGCGGCCTTGCGAGGCAACGCTCGGCGGAAATGCGGTGGGTCTTCTATTTTCGCCCTCAATGGCCGCCGGCAGGCGCTTTGCCCTTCGCTTTGCCGAGAAAAATGACGAGTGGCAGCGAGATGATGATGAAGACCGCGACGAGGTGGAACATGTCCTCGAAGCTCAAGATCGCCGACTGGATGCTGACGATGCCGTCGAGCGCGCGGTACGCCGCGTGCTTCGCCGTGAGAGCGTCGAACCCCTTGGCCTGGAAGGCGCTCGTTAGCAGGTGGACGCGGTCGAGGACATTGACGTCCGAGACTCCGAGCTTCTCGACCAAGACCGCACGGTGGAACGCCTCGCGGCGCGAGAGGATCATCGTGAGCAGCGCGATGCCGATCGAGCCGCCGAGCTGGCGCGTGAGGTTGTAGATGCCGGTCGCCGCAGGCATGTCCTTCTTCGGCAGCGGTCCGATCGCCGCGAGCGAGAGCGGCAAGAACATGAGGGGCGTGCCGAGGCCGCGGATGATGAGCGGCCAATAAAGCTCCTCTTTGCCGGTGCTCGGATTGATGCCAGCGAGCATCACGATCGCGATCGCGAGCACGATGCCGCCGATGGCGATGAGCACCCGCCCATCGACGAACTTGGTGAAGCGGCCAACGAGCGGCATGACGAACGCGGAGGCGAGCGCGCTCGGAAAAAGAAGCATGCCGGTGTCCTCCGACGTGTAGCCCAAGATTTGCTGCGCGAAGATCGGCACGGCGAAGAGCGCTCCGTAGAGGCTCATCCCGAGCACCGCCGAGAACACTGAGCCGGCGGCGAGCGAGCGGTGCTTGAGCACGCGGAGATCGACAACGGGGAACTTGATATTGAGCTCGCGCCAGATGAAGAGCGAGCCGCCGACGACGCTGGCGACGAAGAGCGTGATGATGAACGGCGACTCGAACCAGTTGTCCTCTTGACCTTGCTCGAGCATCGTCTGCAGGCTGCCGATCGCGACGACGAGAAGGATGATGCCCCACCAATCGACCGGGTTGTTGTCCTTCTCGTGCTCCTCGTCATGGGGGAGGAAGATCGTCGCCATGATGACGGCGCCGATGCCGAGCGGGACGTTCACGTAGAAGATCCAGCGCCAGCTCAGGTTCGTCGTGATGTAGCCGCCGAGCGTCGGGCCGATCGCCGGGCCGGCGATGGCGCAGACGCCGAAGATGCCCTGGGCGGTGCCTTGCTCCTCGGGCGGGAAGTTCTCGAAGAGAATCGTCTGCGCTTTGGCGAGGAGGCCGCCACCACAAAGACCCTGGAAAATACGCGCAAAAATGAGGATGTGTAGCGACGTCGCCATGCCGCAGAGCATCGACGCGAACGTGAACATCACGAGCGAGAAGATGAAGTACCGCTTCTTGCCGTATTTGTAACCGAGCCACGCGGTGAGCGGCAGGATGATGACGTTCGCGATCGCGTAACCGGTGACGACCCAACCGATCTCGCTGAGCGTCGCGCCGAGCGCGGCTTGCATGTCGTTGAGCGCGACGTTGACGATGCTCGTGTCGACGATCTCGAGCATCGCGCCGAGCGCGGCGCTCACCGCGATCATCCACTTGAAAATGCCGGTCCGAGGCGGTGCTGAGCGCACGCGCACCGGAATGGCTGCTGCCGTCACCATGACGTGTCCTTTTCGCGTGTTTCTCGGCGCGTCTACTTCCGCGTGTCGACGGTGGCGTCGACGCTCATCCCGGGGCGCAGATCCACACCCGCCGGAACGTCGTGAAGCTTGATCTTCACCGGAACGCGCTGGACGATCTTCGTGTAGTTGCCCGTCGCGTTGTCCGGCGGCAGGAGCGTGAAGCGCGAGCCCGTCGCGCCCGAGAGGCTGTCGACCTCACCGTGCAGCGTGACGCCGCCGAACGTGTCGACCTCGATGTTGGCCGGCTGCCCGACCTTCATCTTGCCAACCTGCGTCTCTTTGAAGTTCGCCGTCACCCACGTCTCTTTCGGGATGATCATGACGACGGTCTGACCGGTGCCGACGAGCTGACCGACGGCGATCGTCTTCTTCGATGCGATGCCGTCGACCGGCGCGAGGATCTGTGTGTACGAGAGGTCGAGCGCGGCCAAATCACGCGACGCCTGGGCGGTCGCGACCTGCGCGTGCGCCACCTCTGCTTCGGCGTGCGCACGTGCGATCTGCGCGTCGACCGCGCTCACTTGACCGAGCTTGCCGCGCGCCTCGAGGACCTGCGCCTGCGCTTGTGCGGTCGAGGTCTGAAGGACATGGAGGTGCGCGTTTGCTTCCGTCAGACGAGCGTCGGCGGCGTCGAAGGCGGTCTGCGAGTTGTCGAGTGATTGCTTGGCGATCGCCTGCGACGCGAAGAGGCTCTTGGCGCGTTGGAGATCGGTGGCCGCTTGATCATGCGCCACCTGGGCGGTCGCGACCGCGGAGCGGCCTTCGGCGATCTGTTGCGCGGTCGACTTCACGCTGACCGCGGCGCCGCTGAGCGACGCTTCGGCGACCGACTTTTGTCCTTTCGCCGAGGCTACGGTGACCAGCACTTGCGCGTCGGCGGCGTCGGCCGAGGCCTTCGCCGACGCGAGCGCGGCGTCGGCCTGTGCGAGCTTGGCTTGCGGATACGCGGGGTCGAGAAGGGCGATGACCTGGCCGGCCTTGACCTCTTGGTTGTCCTGAATTTTGACCGCGATGACGGTGCCCGACGTCTTTGCCGGAACCGGCACGACCTCGGCGTCGACCTGTGCGTCGTCGGTCGATTCGCGGCCGATGTGCGTGACGTAGTAAGCGCCGCCGGCGACTGCGCCGATCGCGAAGACGCCGAGCATGATGCGGAGGCTCTTGCTGCCGCCCGCCGTCTTTTCTTTCGGTGCTTCCACCGCCTGGGTCCCCGTTCCCACGGGTTCCGCTGCCGCCTGGCTCACTTTCGAATCCGCCTTTCCGCTGCTTTCTTACCGAATGCTTTGAGCTTCTCGGCCGACGCGCGCTCGGCCTTCGTGCGCCGTTTGGCGCCGTTCAAGAAGAGATCGACGATCATCGCGGCCTTCGCCTCGGGCGATTCGCCGAGCTCGAACGCGCCGAGAGAGAACGAGCGCACCGTGCCGAAGAGCAACCCGGAAAGTAGCCCCGGCTCGACGTCTGCCAAGACGCCTTCCTCGATTCCTTCACGGATGACGTCCCGCATCTGCGCCTTCACCTGCTCGAGCGTCTTGCGATCCTTCTCGCCCAACGCCGAGCCGGCGGATGCGCTCACGACGCCAAAGAGCCCGTTCTCCATCGCGATTCGATAGAAGGCGCGATGCTGCTCGACGTAGGTGAAGAGGCGCGTGATCCGGGCGACGAGCTTGTCCTCGAAGCCGGCCGGATCGTCGTCGCGAGGTGCGAGGTGCTCGCCCATTTCGGTCGACCGCTCGAGCATGAGCGCGCGGAGGACGTCGTCCTTCTGCTCGAAGTGCTTGTAGACGGTGCCGACCGCGAACCCACCCCGCTCGGCGATGTCCTGGATCCGAGCGGCAAAAAAGCCTTTCTCGGCAAAGACCTCTTCGGCCGCGCTCAAAATCGCATTGCGATAGAGCGACTTTGCCTCTTCGCGAACCTTTCCTCGCGGAGGAATATTCGAATTCACACCGTGAATATGAATTCACGAACCGAAATAAGCAAGCATCCGAACCCCCACTTCGCACTACTCAACAAAGCCGCACGAGCGACACGTTGACGACCGCGCGGGACGCCCAAGAGCGAGCGAAGCGAGAGCAGGCCATCGCAAGCGAGGAGCGAAGCGAACGAGCGCCCTCCGCCAGCGATCTTGCTCCTCGTTTTGAGCAAAGCGAAAAACGAGTCGGCGTAGCCGAGCGTGGGGAGGCTCATTTTCCGCAGGAAAATGAGGGGCCTGCCAAGGCCCACAAGGGTCGAGCGCCGCTACGAAATGACCTCGCGGTCTACTTGCGAGTCGCCGGCGAAGCGGTCGTGGGCTTCGCCGCCGGAGTCTTCTCGGCCTTCGGGGGTTTATCCTGGTCCAAGATGATGAACTGAACGCGGCGGTTACGCGCCTTGTTCGCGGTCGTCACGTTCGGGACGAGCGGCTTGCTCTGGCCGTAGCCGCGCGAGACGAGGCGGTCGGCGGCGACGCCGTGCTGGACGAGCCATTCGCGGACGGCGTCGGCGCGTTGCTCGCTGAGGATCTTGTTGTGATCCGGCGTGCCGGTGTTGTCGGTGTGGCCCTGGACCTCGACGCGTTTGATCCACGGGTTGCGGATGAAGGCGTCGGCGAGCTCGCTCATGAGGCCGAGCGATTCGGGGAGGATGGTCGCCGAGTCAGTCGCGAACTGGACCTGCTGCTTGATCTTGATCTCGTCCTTCGCGATGTTGACGAGGGACTTCTTCGGGCGCTTGCGGACGAGCACCTCGACCGTGTTCTCCGTGCGCGGCTTCACGTCGAACGGCTGCGTGAGCGCCATGTAGCCGTCGACCTCAACGGTGAACGACGCGGCGCCCGGGCCGACCTGCTCGGCGCGGAAGTTACCTTGGCCGTCGGAGACGAGGTCGGTCTGCTTGCCAGCCGAATCCTTGAGCGAGACCCGCGCGCCGCCGATGCCCGTGCCGCTGTCGGCGTCTTTGACGTGACCGACGACTGTGCCCGTGCGCGGGAGCGCGTCGAGCGCGCAGTCGATTTGCACTTCTTGTGCGCCGCCGATCGGAGCCGACGCCGGCGCATTGGCAGGTTGGCTAGCGCCCGGCTGCTGCTGCGCGACGAGCGTGCCCGAGCACTGGCCGTCCTTGTAGCCGTCGCTCTTGACCGTGAAGTTGTACTGGCCCGCGGGGAGCATCTGGGTGACGAAGCGACCGTCCGAGCCGCTCGCGAGCGACGTGATCTCCGGGTGATTCTCCCAAACGATGAGCGCGTTCTCGAGGCCGGCGGTCTGCCCCTTCTCGTGCACGAAGCCCTTGATCCGGCCGGCGTTGGTGTCCTGCGCGACGAGCTTTTCGACGTTCTTGATGACGGTCGTCGGCGGGCGATCCTTCGTGTCGATCGCCCAGCCGGCGCCGATGTAGAGGGTCCACGGCGCTTGCGGCTGGAGCTCTTCGACGAAGTTGCCGGTCCCCGAGACGCCGATGTCGAACGCGGCGAGGACGCTGAACCCCTTCTTCCACGGGAAGAAGCGGCTGCCGAGGGTGAGCTTGCTCGGAACGACGGTGTCGTTGGCGAGGCACTGGTCGCCGGACGGATTGTTCGCGTGGCACGCGTAGCTCTGTCGGTTGCTCGGGACGAGCACGTCGTATTCGACGAACGGACGGACGCGGCCGTCGACGAAGAGCGACTCGGCGCCGAGCGAGAGACCGAAGTGGTCGACGCGATTCACGCCGAGCCCGTAGCGCTCGATGCGGGTCGACGGACCGCCGATGTTCTTCTCGTGCTGTCCGAGGACGTCACCGGTGTTGTCGAACATGTAGTCGGCTTGAAAGCTGATTCGCGGCGCCCAGTCCTTCTTCATCGCGCTGCGAAGATCCATCGTCGCGACCGGGCCGAGCTTGAAGCTCGTGCCGCCGCCGTCGAGACCGACCGCACCCGTGCCGTTGATGAGCCAGAGCTCGGCGAAGCCGCCGACGTAGAACGTCTTCGAGAGCGCGCCCGCCGCCTTCAAGCCGAAGTCGGTGTCGCCGAGCACCTGGAGGAGCGTCGGGTTGTTCTGGTCGTCCGAGTTCGCGATCGCGCTGGTCGCGCCGTAGGCCTCGAGCCACTTCAAGATCGTGACGCTGAGCGAGAGCGTGCCGCCGATGTGATTGAGCGTGTCGCTCGTCACCTTGGAGCCGGGGTTGCGCGGATCCTGACACGGGTAGTCGCTCGAGCAGAGGAAGCCGGCCGAGTAGTACTCGGTCGTGAATCCGATGCGGAGCTGGCCGGGCGCGCCCGTCTGCGCCGTCTGCATGTGGAGGAGACCGGTGCCGCCCGAGAGCGTGTTCGATTCGCCCAGCTTGCGGTCGCGATCGGCCCACTCATCTTCTTCGGGAGTAGCCGCGACAGCAGGCGCCGCTTCGGACGAGCTCGATGAGCTCGTCGTCTGCACGCCGTTGTCCGTCCCGCCGCTCGCACCGAACGAAACGGTGCTGTTTTGCGCATGCGCGGAAGGCGCAAATGCGACGGCGGCGAGGACCGCCGGAGAAAGAAGACCAAAGAAGCGGTTGGAACCAGCCGATTTGCGCGCCATCGGCTCTCGGTTGTACACCTTCTTTCGTTCGAACTACAAAGTTGTCGACTCCAATGACCGCCTCCTCCCGCCCGCCGCCATCGCCGCGCCCTTCACCGGGTACCCCTTCCGCACGTCCTACGGCGGGGCGCGGGGCCGCTCGCGGCCGGATTCTCATCGTCGACGACGAGGCGAACGCGCGCTCCGCCCTCAACGAAATCCTCCACGACGAAGGGTTTTCAACCGAGATGGCGGCCGACGGATTCAAGGCGCTCGGGAAGCTCGAAGACTTCCACCCGGACGTGATTTTGACCGATTTGAAGATGCCGGGGCTCGACGGCATCGACTTCATGGAGAAGGCCAAGGCGGCCGCCCCAGGGGCCGTGTTCGTCGTCATGACCGCCTTCGGGACCATCTCGAGCGCCGTCGCCGCCGTGAAGAAGGGGGCCGAGAACTACTTAACGAAGCCCCTCGAATACGAGCAGCTCGTCGCCGTGATCGAACGTGCGATGGAGAAGGCGCGGCTCGTCCAAGAGGCCCGTCAGCTCCGCGACCGACTGCGTGAGCGCAACGCCTTCGGCCTCATCGTCACCCACGATCCGAAGATGACCGAGGTCCTCGAGCTCGTGCAGCAGGTCGGGCCGAGCCGCGCGAGCGTCCTCATCTCCGGCGAGAGCGGAACGGGCAAAGAGCTCATCGCCGAAGCAGTGCACTCCGCTTCAAACCGCGCGCAGAAGCCGTTCGTGCGCCTCAACTGCGCCGCGCTCGCCGAGTCGCTCCTCGAGAGCGAGCTCTTCGGCCACGAGCGCGGTAGCTTCACCGGCGCGGTCGGTCGGCGCGAAGGGCGCTTCAAGCAAGCCGACGGCGGCACCCTCTTCCTCGACGAGATCAGCGAAATATCGGCTGGAACGCAGGTGAAGCTCCTTCGCTTCCTCCAAGAGCGCGCGTTCGAGCGCGTCGGCGGAAACGAGACCTTGAAGGTCGACGTGCGCATCATCGCCGCTACGAACGAGAAGCTCGAGGACGCGATCAAGAAGGGAACCTTCCGCGAGGATCTCTTCTACCGCTTGAACGTCGTCGCGATCGAGCTGCCGCCGTTGCGCGAACGCAAGGCCGACGTGCCCGCGCTCGCGAGCTTCTTCCTCCGCCGGTATGCGGCTGAGAACGGTCGGGCGATCGACGAGATCTCGCCGGAGGCACTCGCGCGGCTCGCGTCGTACGCGTGGCCAGGCAACGTGCGCGAGCTCGAGAACGTGATCGAGCGCGCCGTCGTCCTGTGCGAGGGCAGTCGCATCGAGGCCAGGCACTTGCCGCCGACGCTCGTCCCCGAAAGCGAGCGCCACGGCGCGCCGCCGATCCCCGGCTCCACCATCGCAGAGCTCGAAAAATACGCCATTTTGAGCACGCTCGAACAGTGCGGCGGGTCGACGAGCAAGGCGGCGCTAGTCCTCGGGATCTCGACGCGCAAAATCCAGTACAAGCTCCACGAGTACGGCTCCCCGATCGCGAGCGCGTACGACAAGGATCCGACGTGATGAACGGCGGATCGTTCGACAAGGACCCGACGTGACGAGCATTCTCCTCGCAGACAAGCTCGCGAAGACGTTCCGCCGACCGTTCTCCGGCCGCAAGGTCGAAGCCGTGGTCGACGTCAGCTTCGAGGTGAAGAGCGGCGAGACCTTCGGCTTCTTGGGGCCGAACGGCGCCGGCAAGACCACGACGATCAAGATGTTGACCGGCCTCATCGCGCCGACTGGCGGCGCGGCCTCCATCTTGGGCGAGCGCGTGCCGTCGCCACAGGCGATGCGCAAGGTCGGCTTCTTGCCCGAGAACCCGTACGTCTATCCCTACCTGACGCCGCGCGAGTTCGTCTCGATGTGCGGGCGGTTGAGCGGTCTGTCCGGAAAATCGCTCTTTGCCCGTGTCGAAGCGGTGTTGAGGCGCGTCGGCATGGCCCACGCTATCGACCGGCCCGTGCGCGCGCTCTCGAAGGGGATGCTCCAACGCGTAGGCCTTGCCGCGGCGCTCGTCCACGAGCCCGAGCTCTTGATCTTGGACGAGCCGATGAGCGGCCTCGACCCCGTCGGCCGCAAAGAGGTGCGTGACCTCATCGTCGACGAGCGCAAGGCCGGCCGCACTGTCTTCTTCTCGACTCACATCTTGAACGACGTCGAGATGATCTGCGACCGCCTCTGCATCTTGCGTGAAGGTCGCGTCGTCGTCGCCGGCAACGTCCGTGAGCTCCTCGGAGAGAGCAAATCCAAGGAAATCACGCTCGAGAATGCATCATCCGAATTGCGGAGCACGCTCGAAGAGACTGGGTTCATCGTCCGTGAGGTCGCCTCTTCGCTCGTGCTCGACGCCGTCGGCGACGAAGCTGTGAAGAGCGTGCTAGAGCGCGCGCTCGCGTCCGGGGCCAAGGTCGCGAGCGTCGCGCCGAAGCGTGAGTCGCTAGAAGAAATCTTCGTTAGGCGAGCGCTCTAGCGGGCTCTTGGCAGAGCCGCGCTTCGCGCTTTTCACTCTAGCGGGCCCCTCGCGGGGCATGCTTCGCGCTTTTCACTCTAGCGGGCCCCTCGCGGGGCCCCTCATTTTCCTTCGGAAACTGAGCCTCCCCCCGCACGGCTTACGCCGAGCGCTTTGCAGAGCAAAGCGCGTTCAAGATCGCTGACGGAGGGCGCTCGTTCGCTTCGCTCCTCGCTAGTGCTTGCCTATTCTCGCTGTCGCTCGTCCGTCAATGAGCGAGCGAAGCGAGGGTGGGCCATCGCAAGCGAGGAGCGAAGCGACCGAGCGCCCTCGGCCGGCGATCTTGCTCGCGGTTTTGTCCGGAGCGAAGCGGAGGCAAAAGCGCTTCGCGTAAGCGAGGCGTGGGGAGGCTCATTTTCCGAAGGAAAATGAGGGGCCCTGCAAGGGTCCAACTAAAACCGACCGATCACGCCGACGATCCCGCCGGGCCTACCGTCGAGCACGGGGGCTGCGTTCAGGTGCCAGTCGATCTTCGCCGCGTCTCTCTTCGGGATCGGGCGCTTCTGCATGTACGTGACTTCGGGCTGGAACTTTGCGTTGGCTTGGATGATGCCGGCGACCGCGGTGGCGACGAACGCGCCGGCGAAGCCGAGGTTCACCCAACGCCACGTGACGGCGGTATCGCGCGCGTCGTTGGCGTTGGCGGTGACGGCCGGATTGCTTACCGTCGGATTGTTGCGGTAGATGGCCTGCGCCTGTGACGCCTTTGCAACCGAGACGACCTCGGCGATGCCGGCCGTCACGGCGAACGCGCTCTCCGACCCGGCGAAGAACCAGCCGAGTGTCGTCTCTCCGTTCTGGAATTGGCCGGCGCCGAAGGGGACGAATGCGATCCAGCGCGAGTGATGCTCGGTAATCGGTTGCTCGGCCGCCATTTTTTCGAGGAGCGCGACGCGGGCCTCTTCACGGGCGCGGGCCTCTTCTTGGCGGTGGCGTTTGTCTTCGGCGCGGCGTTGCGCTTCAGCGGCCTGCGCGTCGAGCTCGTGCTTGATGCGCTCGCGCGTGTCGGTGAACGTGTCGAGGACCGCGACCGGGAAGGCGAGCGGGTCAGGCTCGTAGCGCTGATCGCGTCGGAGGATCTGCTCGAAGATGTGCTCGGCGTCTGCCTTCTTGTTGAGGGCGAGCTCGGTCGCACCCCAATACATGTAGGCCTGCGTCATGATGTTCGGGTCGTGGATCGTCCCGCTCTGCGGATCGAGCATCTCGCGGAAGCGCTTCTCGGCCTCGACGTACGCCCTGCCGCGGTAGGCGTTGCGACCCTTGTCGAGCTCGGCCTGGTCGTCGGCGCGTGCGCTCGCCGAGAAGGCGAAGACGACGGCGAGAGCGAGAGCGGCGATCGGACGACGCATGCGCGAACGGCCGATCCTATTCCGCTGAGCCCGAAAGCGCTCCTATTTTGCCGAGCTCGACTCGTTCAGTTCGGCGCTGCCATGTCGGCCGAGGCTTCTTTTCCGGCCTGGAGCCTTCCGGTCGCGGTCCGTTGCGACGGGTATTCGACGACGTGGACGACCCGACGCGCGCTGTCCATCGGAATGGTCGCCGGGACGCCGGCGCTGATCGCGATCGTGGGCTCCTCGACGATGCGATAGCTCGATCCTGAGTCGGCGTTTTTGATCGTGAGCGTCGCCGGCAAGATGCGCATCGCGACGTCGATGGTCTCGTCCTTCTCACCGATGCCGAACACCTTCTCATAAGGCGCGCATGCGTCGGCCTTGCAGGTGAAGGTGAGCACGTGCTTGTCGCCGTCGAACGTCACATGAAAGCCGCGTTGCGCGTCGGCGGCAGGCGCGCCGTCGACCGCGATTTGTACGCCGAACTCGGGGCGGAGCGTGCCGATTGTCACCGTGCGCTTGACGTTCGCGCGCGATGGGAGGGGCTTCGGGATCGGCATGAGGACGACCGGAATCGAAGCGGACGGAGCCGCGCTCGCCGTCGACGCGGTCGATGTCTCGCGGGCGCCGATGTCGACGCCCTCGAGGCCGACCGGGACGAGCGAGGGGATGGGCAGGGGCCCTCCGAGCGAGGTGTCGACGATGGGCTTGTGCGCGTATCGCGTCACGGTGAACGCGAGCGCGCCGAGCGCTACGGCGCCGAGGATCGGCGGCGCCACTCGCTTGACCATCCGTCGACGGCCGTCGGCGCGGTGCATGTTCGTGACGATGCGCAAGAGCTCGCGATCTTCGGGCGCGTACGCGAGGGCGCGGTTGTAGTCGGCAGCGGCAGCGACTGCGTTTCCTTCTTTGCGCGCGACGTCGGCGAGCTCACAGAGCCGAGTGATCGTTACTTTGGCGTGTCGTGCGGCGAACCCTTCGGGGTCGTCGAACCAAGCTTCGAGCTCGCCGCGTGGTGACGTCACGCCCAGTCGTTTGAGCTCCGCACAGAAGGCCTCTTTCATCGCGATCGCGTCGGGGAAGCGGTCCTCGACTTTGTTGGCGAGCGCACGGTCCAAGATCTGGCTCCAGATCTTTCCGACCTCCGGGCGCTCGCGCTCGGCCGGAGGATAGATCCCTTCGAGCACGCGACGGAGCACCTGCGCGGGGTTCGACCCTTCGAAGGGCAAGTGACCCACCATGCACTCGTAAATGAGGACGCCCATACTGAAGACGTCGGCGCGTGCGTCGACGTCGTTGCCTTCGATCTGCTCGGGCGCCATGTGCGCGGGGCTGCCGAGCACTTGGCCGGTCGACGTCACGCCTTGGGCGTCGAGCAGCTTGGCGATGCCGAAGTCGGTGAGCTTGATCTTCAAGCGGTCGCCGATGCTGTCGGCCGGTGTCGCTCGCGGCTTTGAGGTCGGTGGCGGCGTCGAGTGGCCGGTGACGTCGCTCGTTGCGCTGCGGATGTGCTCGATCATCACGTTTTCAGGCTTGATGTCGCGATGAACGACGCCGCACCCGTGGGCGTGCGCGAGCGCGCCGAGGAGCTCGATCCCGAAGGCGGCCGCGACCTCCGGCGGCATGGGCCGACCCCTTTGCAGCGCTTTGCGGAGCGTGTCGCCGCGCACGAGCTCGACGACGAGGTAATGCTCGGTCTCTTCCGGCGCCGAGACGTCGAAGACCTCGACGATGTTCGGATGGCGGAGCTTGGCGACCGCCTTTGCCTCGACGAAGAAGCGATGAGCAACCTCGGGTGAATCGCGGAGGTGCGGATGGATCACTTTGATCGCAACGTCGCGCGCGAGCCGCGGATCGTGGGCGCGATAGACCGTCGCCATGCCGCCATGGCCGATCTCCTCCTTGACCTCGTACTTCGCGAGCACGGGGACACGGGTCTTGAGAGGTCGCGCCTCTTGAACCATCGCCTTCAGAGTTGCACGCTTTGTGGCGACCCGAAAGTCACCTCGAAAGGAGCGGGGAAAGGCCTCGCTCCGACGAGCCCAGCCCTGCTCAGCCCTTCAGCCCGAGCCTCTTCAAACGGCTCCTGAGCGTGCTCTCGGACAGGCCGAGTGAGCGCGCGGCGCGCGATTGATTGCCTTCGGCGCGAAGCAGCACCTGGACCAGGATCTCTCGCTCGAGGTCGTCGAACGTGGTGCCGGTCTCCGGCACGCGCAGGGTGATCGTCTGCGGGTCGGTCGGCGCGGCCGCCGGAAACTGCCGCGGCGAATTCATGCCCGTGATGCGCACGTTGCCCGACGACGGATTGTTCCCGGCCGCGGCCATCACGCGCTGCGACGACGCGAAGCCGCCGCTCGTGAACGAGGTCGACGGCGGCGGGGGCTCGGAGGTCCGCTCGACGTGGGCGGGCAAGTTGAGGTCCGGAACGTCGACCTCCTTGCCTGAGTGATAGATGACGAGGCGTTCCATCACGTTGGAGAGCTCGCGCACGTTGCCGGGCCAGTTGTGATTCTCGAGCGCGTGCCAGGCGGCGTCGCTGATGCGCGGGAGGATCCGACCCATCCGACGAGCCGCATTTTCGAGCATCGGCGCGCCGAGGCCGCGGACGTCTTGCGTGCGATCACGGAGCGGCGGGATGAAGATCGGCGCAACGACGAGGCGGTAATAGAGGTCGAGACGGAACGTGTTGTTCTGCGCCTCCTGCAAGAGATCGCGGTTGGTGGCCGCGATGATGCGGCAGTCGACGGTGCGGGGCTCGCTTCCGCCGACAGGCCAGATCTCCCGCGACTCGAGCGCGCGGAGGAGCATCGCCTGCAAAGGGAGCGGCGCCTCGCCGATCTCGTCGAGGAAGAGCGTGCCGCCGTCGGCCAATTCGAAGAGGCCGCGGCGTGAGGCTTGCGCACCGGTGAAGGCGCCGCGTACGTGTCCGAAGAGCTCGCTCGCCAGAAGCTCGGGGGGGAGCGCCGCCAAGTTTTGCGCGACGAAGCGGCCGCGTTTGCGCGCGCTGCGCTCGTGGATCGCGGAGGCGACGAGCTCTTTACCGACGCCCGTTTCGCCGTAGAGGAGGACGCTCGCGTCGGTGCCCGCGACGGCGATGATCTGCTCGAGCACGCGCGCCATCGCGGGTGAGCCGACCTGCAGGCGTGGTCGAGGAGTCGCCGCGCGCGAGACCGATTCGAGGTCGTCGGTGAGCTTCGCGTTCGCGTGTTTCAGCTCTTGGACGAGGCGCCGATTTTCGAGCTCGAGCCGCCGCGCTTCGACGGCGCGCTGGATCGTGAGCTTCAGTTGCTCCGCTTCCCACGGCTTCTGGACGTAGGCGAAGAGGTGGCCGAGGTTCACGGCCGCGGCGAGGTCGTCGTGATCGGTGTAGCCGGTCAGCAAAATGCGCTGCACGTCGGGGAACGCCGCGTACGCTTTGGCGAGCAGCTCGCTGCCGCGCATGGGGTCCATGCGCATGTCGCTGACGAGGACGTCGAAGCCCGGCTGCTCCTTCAAGAGCGCCAGGGCCTCGATGCCGCCGGGCGCGCACACGACGTCGAAATCGCCGGCGAACACGGCGGCGAAGACCTCACGAACGTCTTCTTCGTCATCGGCGTATAGAACGCGGGCGCGCGACGGGACCGTCATGTGGGACGCACCATACCACTAGCCGTGCGCCGGTTGGCGCCGAGAGCGCGCCGGGACATCTGGTCCGTCCTTACGCTGTAGCGCGGGCGCGGAGCTCTTGGTCGAACATCCGGAAGGCGCTCTCGTTCGGCCAGGTCGGCGCGTCTTCGATCAGCGCGAGGGCCGCGTCACTGTTGCCGCGATCGATCGCGATGACGGCGGCGGCGTAGCGCGTCGCCCAGTGAATCAGCGGCGAGCTCTTCGACGCGCGGCGGAGCGCTTTGAGGTCGCCCGCGCCCGCCTGATGGGCGAAGGCCCGCGCGAACGCGTGCATCGCCTTGCGAAGGCGCATGATCCGCGCGCGCGCGAACCGCCCGGCTGCGCGCGGAATCGGCAATTTCTCGAGTGATTCGGCCTTCTCGAGGGCGGCGCTGCGGTCGCCTTCGAAGGTGTCGAGGAGCGTTTCGACGAAGAGTCGTTGCTCGAGCGCCGCGTCCCAGGCGGGCCCCTTCCGCGCGCGCTCGAGCGCGGTCCGCGCCGCTTCGATCCATCCGCACGATGCGTAGGCCGTCGCCATCATCAGCGGCGTCATCGTTTCAGGGAAGGTGACCCGGGCCATCGTCGGGCGCCACGTGCCGAGCACTTGCTCGACGTCGCCGCTCATCAAGATGCGGCGAATGCGTCGGCGCGCGAAGTAGGCCGGCACGAGAGCGACCAGGAACGCCAGCATGCACGGCACGATGAAGCGGCGATCGTCGTACGCGAGCCGCGCCGCGATCGCGACGAGAAGCGCGCTCGTGATGAAACGAAACGTGACCCGCCGCGAGCTCATGGCTTGCAGCTTGACGGCGGCGGCCCAGAATCGTCGTCACCTGCATCGTAGTCTTGGCACGAATAGGACGTGGACGAGCCGCTCGGGCAGCAGGCTTGAGGCGACGCCGCCATGCTGCAGTTGTTGCCGGTGGTGCAGTCGCCCCCGCAGGTCGGTGGAACGTTGGCTTGTCACACTGCTGCCCGGCGGTGCACGGCGCGCAACTCGTGCCGCAATGCGCCTCGCTCTGATCGATGCAGCCTGTGTCGTCGACGGCCGGGCAGAAAACCTTATTGCCGTTGCAGCTTGGAGCGACGCACGAGCCGGAGGCGCTGTCGCACATCTTGCCGTCCGCGGCGCAATCGGCGCAGCTCGGTCCGCATTTCCTGTTCGTGTCGGCGACGCACTGCGGGCCTGAGCCGCCCGCGCACTTCGCGAACCCGCTCGCGCACGTCGTGAATGTGCATTTCGTAGTCGCGCCGCTGGTGGTGCACACCGCGTCGGTCGCGTTCGGGAACTGCGACATGCACGTGTGACCGCACACGCCGCAGTTTTTCGAGTCGATCGTGAGGTCGACGCATTCACCCGCCGTATCGTTCGGGTTCGTGCACGCCATGCTGCCGCAGCAGTTGGTGTGCGCGCAGTTGAGCGAGCACGAAGGGCCGGTGGTCCCGTTGCCTGGGTCGCAGAAGGGAAGCCCTGCGTCAGGGCAGTCGGTTGCGCACGAGCCGCACGAGTGCTTGCCGGAGAGCGACGACTCGCAGCCGTCGGCGGGCTTGTGGTCGCAGTCGTCGTAGCCGCTCGTGCAGTCGCCGAGCGTGCACACCCACGTGTCGTCTGACAGGCCGCACTTCGAGGCGCCGTTGTCGAGCTGCTTGCACGGGTTGCATTCGCCGCCGCAACCGACGCTCGGGTCGTTGACGTTGACGCATACGCCGCCGCACTCCTTTTCGCCGCGCGTGCACCCGCCTGCGTCGGTGGGCTGCACCGGGCCGGAGTCGGTCACGACGGGCGCGTCGCTTCCGATCGAGGCGTCGGAAGACGCGAGCACGCCGGCCTCGTTTCCGAGGATGGCGTTGCAGCTGACGACGCCGGCGACGGCGCCGAGCGAGGCGAAGAGAGCAGCGAGAAGTGTCCGTTTCAAAAGTTGCCTCGCAAGCCTAGCGATGCCCCATGTTGACCGAAGCTGGCGTCGGGGCCGACCTTCAAGGAGCCGGCCGTCGGCGCCGCGTGCGAGCGCGGAGCGGTCGCCCAGAGCACGACGCCTCCGGCGGCGAGCACGGCCCCGGCGATGAGCCCGATGCTCGCGATGTTTCCGTCGACCGTCGCCGCGTGGCGTGCGTCGACACCCGCCTGCGTCTTGCAGGTGTTGGTGGTCGCGTCGCAGTCGCCGTCGTTCGCTTCCGCCTCTTTGCCCTTCGAGATGAGCCCGAAAGCGACGCCGACGCCGAGGCCCACGACGCCTACGCCGGCGAGCGCCAGGCCGACGGTGCGCTGTGTCTTGCCGTCTTTTTGTGGCTCGGTCGGCGGCGCGAGGATGACGGTCTGCGGCTGCTCTTGCGGCGGCGGGGCCTCGACCGGCTTTGGCGCGTCGACGAGCACGGGGATCGTCGTCCTCTGATTCTGCTTGGGAAGGACCGTGACCTTGCCCGACCACGGCTGCTTGCCGTCAGCGGACGCGGCAAGCGTGTGGTCGCCCGGATCGATCGGGATCGCGCTGCCCCACTGCGGCGGGCCGATGACGACGCCGTCGCGTTTGATCTCGAGGCCCGCGTAGCCGCGCACCGCGCTCGCGTCGACGGTGAGATGCGGCATCACGATGAGGAGCTTCGCAGCACGTGTGCGCGCGTCCTGCTCGCGGCTCGATTGGCCCGCGGTATGCGCGGCAGCGGCGACCTCGTCGAAGGCGGCCCACGCGCTCGCGGTCTTGCCGACGTGCTCGTAGCAGTCGCCCAAGTTGAAGAGCGTGCCCATGCCGGGGTCGAGGCGCTGGCTCTCTTCGAGCTTCGGACACGCGCTCGTGAAGTCGCCCTTCGCCATCAGCTTGCGCGCGTCGCTGAAGAGCGACTGGGCAGCGGCGGTGTCGGCGGCGAACGCGAACGAGGAGACCAAGAGGGTCGACGCGAGGACGCCCGCTGCGAGCAGCGACCGCCGGGGAAAAACCATCATCGTCATTTTCGGTCGCCCCAAATATCGGCCGACGCGGTCTGCGCCGGCGCGGTTGTCGTGGCTCCGCTGGACGCCGAGGCATGGGCTGTTGGCCCGGCGGCCGCCTTCGCGTGCGCCTTCTTCCCGCCGGCGGTCTTCGCGCTCCCCACGGGCTTCTCCGTCTCGACGGCCGCAAGATCTCCGGCAGCGTCGGCCGGGGGCTCCGCGGGCTTTGTGAGCGCCGCCGGCGCGGTCTCGGTTGGTGCCGCGCTCGGTTGCTCCGGCGCGACGTTCACGTTCGCGTTCGCGGCGGCGTTCGCTGCCGCGGCGTGCAGGGCTGCAGTCGACGTCGGCGCTTGGTCGAGGGCGCTGTTCTTGAACATGATGCCGACACCGACGAGCAGGAGCACGAGCCCGAGGGCGATGCCCCAGAAGACGCCACCCTTGCGTCTCGGCTGCGTCTGCGACGGCGCGTTCGGATCCGTCCACGCCACGCCTTTGGCCGCGTTGCCCGTCGTCGTCGCGAGGGGCACCGACGGCGTGAGGAGCGAAGCGTGCGAGATGTTCGGGTACGACTGCGGCGGGATCGTGAGCGCGCGCGGCACCGTTTCGGTGTTGAAGTCGACGAACGAAGGGCGGAGGACGCGACCGACACGCTCGGCCGACGAGCGACCTTCGATCGAGCCGAACGGAGCCAGCGCGTGCGCGAGCTGCGCGATGTTCGAGTAGCGGTCGTCGGCCTTCTTTTCGAGGCACTTCAAGATGACCGCGTCGAGCTCCGGGGGGACGTCTGGACGGAGCGCGCGGACCGACTTCGGCATCTCTTCGAGAATGGCGGCGCAGATCTGCGGCATCGACTCGCCGTCGAACGGCACACCCGCGGTAAAGAGCTCGTAGAGCACGACGCCGATCGCCCAGACGTCGGCGCGTGCATCGACGTCGCGGCTTGAACGCATCTGCTCCGGCGACATATAACGAGGCGAGCCCATCACCGTGTGCGTCTTGGTGATCGAAAGATCTTTGCCCGTCTGGCCGACGTCTTTCAGCTTCGAGATGCCGAAGTCGAGCACCTTGATGCACGCCGTTCCGTCGGCGCGATAGGTGAGGAACAAGTTCGCGGGCTTGAGGTCACGATGCACGACGCCGAGCATGTGCGCTTCTGCGAGCGCTTCGCAGGCCTGCAGCACGTAGTCGATGCCTTGCGGAATGGGCAGGACGCCATGCTTCTCGACGAAGGTGTCGAGGTCCTGACCGACGAGCATCTCCATGACCATGAAGGGGGCGCCGGTGTCGTGCTTTCCGATGTCGAGGACGCGCACGACGTGCTCGCTCTTGATCTTCATCGGCATGCGCGCTTCACGGACGAAGCGCTCGGCCATCTCGGCGCTGTCGGTCGCGCTTGCGTCGAGGCGGAGGAACTTGATCGCGAATGGCTCGTCGAGCTGCAGGTGCTTCGCCTCGTAGACGAGCCCCATGCCGCCTTCGGCGATCACGCGAACGATCTCGTACTTGCCGGAGATCAAATCTCCGACGGACGGGAGGCCTCCGGGGGCCGAAGTAGCAGGTTGCGCGTCGCCCATGGTTTCTCTTGTGCCCCGACTCAGGGGGCTATCTACAAGTATCTCAGTCGCCCCAGCTGCAGGCAACCGGAAGGGGCGTCATTTTCTACCTGAGCCGACTTGTTTTCAGGACGGGCGGCGAGGGCGTCCAGGGACGAAGTCGGGGCTTGGGCCCGGGGTCAATCGCGAGATGGCTTGTTGTCGCCGATGCCGTGGCGACGCAAATAGCCGCGGACGTGGGCGCGTTCCATCGCCGCCCGACGGCCGATTTCCGATACGTTTCCATTACATTCGGCATAGAGCGCGGTGAAATAGTCGCGCTCGAAGCGGGCGAGGACCTCGCGCTTGGCGTCCTGGAACGTGCGGCCGCGGGTCGGCGTCTGCTCGCTCGCCGTGCTGGTGAGCGGCGAGAGGTGCTGCGCGATGTCGAGCGGGCCTTCTTTGCCGAAGGCGAGCGCGACGGCGACGACATTGCGGAGCTCGCGGACGTTGCCCGGCCAGTCGTGGCACAAGTCGCTCCGGAAATTGCCTTCGTTCACCTCGCGCACGAGGTCGCGGCGGGTGGCGGCGATGACGCGGACGTCGACCGGGCGATAGGTGTTGGAGCCGACGCTCTTGATGCGTTGCTCGGCGAGCGCGCGGAGCAGCTTCGGCTGGACGTCGACCGGCAATTCGCCGAGCTCGTCCAAGAAGATGGTCCCGCCGTCGGCCTCGGCGAAGGGCGAGATGCGCTTGTCGATCGCGCCGGTGAAGCTGCCGCGCTCGTGACCGAAGAGCGCGCTCTCGGCGAGAGAAGCGGGGATCGAGCCGCAGTCGACGACGACGAACGGCTTGTGCGCGCGGTTGCTCGCTGCGTGGATGGCTTGGGCGACGAGCTCTTTACCGGTGCCGGTCTCGCCGCCGATGAGGACGGTGAGCTCGGTGGGTGCTGCCTTGCGGAGGCGCTCGAAGACGGAGCGCATGACCGCGCCGGAGCCGACGAGCGGGCCGAACTCTGCCTCCTCCGGCACGTTGACCTGCTCCGGATTTGCCGGGAAAAACTCGATCGACATGTCGCCGCACAGAATCAGCGTGGGCTTGAGGAGGTAGACCTCGCCGATGCGGGTGTCGCCGACGAACGTGCCGTTGCGCGAGCCCAAGTCACGGACGCGGACGCCGCGTTCGGTCGCGACGAGCTCCATGTGGACGGCGGAGACCTTGCGGTCCTCGAGGACCAGGTCGCAGGCCTCGTTGCGCCCAACGACGAGGGTGTCGGCGCCGATTTCGAGCTCCGGCTTGTTCGCGGAACCCTTAGAGATCTTCAGCCTTCCGCCGCGAACTTCGAATTTTCCCTTCGCGACGATGGTCTGATCCACGGCCTATTCATAACACGACTCGGCCGACCCCCGGCAACCCTCCTGACGATGGCAGAGTCCCTCGCAGGAGGGGCGTATTCAACGATGCGACGCGCTTCGAGCATGGTTTCTCGGTCGATCGGCGAGGTCGCGGGAGCGGGCCTGGCGCTCCTTCTTGTCGCGTGCAGCGCGGACGCCGAGCACCGGTCATCGGCCGCCAATGCCTTCGGAAAGTGAGCTTCGCCGCCCTGCGCTGAGACCGGCGCGTTCGCCCTCGTCGGCTTCAGCGTTGGCTTCAGCGTCGGAAGGGGAAGCTGCCCGCCGACGATGCGCTCTCGCTGAACGTGCCCGCGGTCTCCGACTCTTCTTGGTCGACCAGGCTGTCCGATCGACGCCGCGCGGATTTCGGGGCTGAGCGCGGAGCGTTGCCCATCGCTTTGCAGACGCGTCGCCATTCTTCGAGCGCCTCCGACGCGCTCGCGAAGCGGCGGTCGCGGTCACGCACCATCATGCGTTGGAGGAACCGCTCGATCGCCTGCGGCCACTCGTCTCCGGTCGTCGCGGTGAGCGACGGCGGCTCGCGGTCGAGCTTGAGCGCGATGAGCGTGAGCGCATTGGCGCCTTCGAACGGGAGGCGACCGGTGAGACAGCGGAAGCCGACGGCGCCGAGCGCGTAGAGGTCAGCGCGCTCGTCGACCCGGGCCGAGCCGCGCACCTGCTCTGGCGCCATGTAGGCGAAGCTGCCAAGCGTGGCGTCGAAGGCCGTCAGCGACGGCTCGCTCTTTCGGCTCGCGCGGCGGATCTTCGAGATGCCGAAGTCCAAGATGCGCGTGCGCTCGTTGTGACCGACATGATGCTGCGTCGTCCGGACGTTCGCGCGGGACTCGATGAAGAGGTTCGCCGGCTTGATGTCGCGATGGATGATGCCGGCCTTGTGGGCGGCTTGCAGACCTTGCAGCGTGTCGTCGACGATCGGCGCGACGTCGGCGAACGAGAGGTACATCTCGCGCCGTAGACGCTCGTCGAGCCCTTCGCCGGTGAGGCGCTCGAACGCGATCCAGAGGCGACCGTTCCGATCCTTGCCGGCGCCGCGGATGGCGGCGACGTACGGCGACTTGATTTTGGACGCGATGGCGGCCTCCCGGTGGAAGCGGGCGACCATGTCGGGATCCTGCGCTGCGCGATCGTGCAGGACCTTCAGCGCGATCTTCTCGCCGTCCTTGCCGTCCGCCGCATACACCTCGCCCATTCCTCCGCGACCGAGGAGACGCAAGACTTTGTAGCGGCCTCCGACAAGGGCGCCGATGAGCGATTCCGACTCGCCGGGCATGCGCGCACCTCTGAATCTAGCATGAGCCGGCTCTTCGCATAGGAGCGATTCACGGGTCGCTCGACCCCTCCCATTTTTTCCGTCGGGCATTTTCCGTCGGGTCTGCTTTTCCTTTGGGGCCTTTGGTCTTACGCTGCCGCGCGGAGGCATTCAGACGATGCGCACCTTGAAGGACGTCGAAGCGTACCTGGACAAGCTCGGTCGCCGCCACGATCCGGTCGAAGGCGAATCAGCCACGTTTCTCGTCCAGTCGAACGGAGAGATGCCGCCGATCGCCGTACGTGTCGATTCTCCGCTCGTCGTCGCGCGCACCTACATCGGCGAGGCGCCGAAAGACGATGCGCTCAGCCTCCAGCTTTTCCGGAAGCTGCTCGATCTGAACGCGCGCGCGCTCGTGCACTCGAGCTACGGGCTCGAGGGAAATCAGATCGTCCTCTCGAGCGCCCTCGAGCTCGAGAATCTCGACTTCAACGAGCTACAAGCGACGCTCGACGAGATCGATCTCGCGCTCGCGCAGCAGGTTCCCGAGCTCTTGGAATTGTCGAAGAAGAACTGAGAGAACGAAACGATCATGGGCATTTTTAGTCGGCTCGCACAGCTCATCAAGTCGAACTTGAACGACCTCATCTCCAAGTCGGAAGACCCGGAGAAGATGCTGAACCAGGTCGTCATCGAAATGAACAACCAGCTCGTCGAGGCGAAGAAGCAGGTCGCCTCCTCGATCGCCGACGAGAAGCGCCTGGCCAAACAGGCCGAGCAAGAGCAGGCGAACGCGGCCGAGTGGGAGCGCCGCGCGATGATGGCGCTCCGCGCAGGCAACGAAGAGCTCGCGAAAGAGGCGCTCAATCGCAAAAAAGAGCACGACGCGCTCGCCGTCACCTTCAAAGAGCAGTGGGAGAAGCAGAAGGCCGCGGTCGAGCAATTGAAGCGTGCGCTCCGCATGCTCAACGACAAGATCGAGGAGGCGAAGCGAAAGAAGAACGTCCTCATCGCCCGGAAGAAGCGCGCCGAAGCGCAGAAGGCGATCCAAGAGACGATGAGCGGTCTCCGTGACCACTCCGCGTTCGAGACCTTCGAGCGGATGGAAGGGAAGATCGATCAGATGGAGGCCGAGGCCGAGGCCGCCGGCGAGATCCAAGAGGAGTTCACGGGCGACGTCTTGGCCTCGCGCTTCAAGAACCTCGAGAAGACGGCGGGCGCCGAAGAAGACTTGGTCGCTCTCAAGCGGAAGATGGGGATGTTGCCGCCGGAAGAGGCGAAACCCGAAGAAGCGCAGGCGCCCACGCGCGTTGAAGAGACGGTCCCCGGCACGACGAAGCAAGAGCAAGACGAGCTCGCCGCCGCGCTCGAAGAGATGGAAGTAGAGCAGCAGGCCCAAGAGAAGAAGGCAGCACGCTGAGCGCCTCCGCTCCGCACTCCGAATCCGTCGAAGCGCTCGTCGCGCGACTCGAGGCCGACCCGAAGAAGGGGCTGACGGCAGCGAGCGCGCGCGCGCGTCTCGAGAAGGACGGACGGAACGAGCTCCCACCTGCGCCGAAGAAGAGCGCGCTGAAGCGCTTTTTGGGCCAGTTCACCAACCCGATCGTCATCACGCTGCTCGTCGCGGCGGTCATCGCGCTCGTCGACGGCGCCCAACGCGTCCACGAGCCCACGCTCGTCCGCTACGGCGACGCGATCGCCATCTTCTTGATCGTCGCGCTCAACGCCGCGCTCGGCTTCTACCAAGAGCAGCGAGCCGAAGCCGCGCTCGACGCGCTTGAGAAGATGCAGACGCCGAACGCGAAGGTGGTGCGCGACGGCAAGACCGCCGTCCTCCCGGCCGGTGAGCTCGTCGCCGGCGACATCTTGGAGATTGAAGCCGGCGACTCGATCGCCGCCGACGCTCGCGTGATCTACGCCGCGAATCTCGCGGCCGAAGAGTCGGTCCTCACGGGCGAATCGGTGCCCGTCGGAAAAGACACGAGCACCACCGTCGCCGCCGACGCGACCATCGGCGACCGTTCGAACATGCTCTTCGTCGGCACGTCGATCGTCCGCGGCAAGGGCCGCGCGCTCGTCACCGGCACCGGCACGCGCACCGAGCTCGGCAAGCTCTCGACTCTCATCCACTCGGTGGGTGACCAAAAGACGCCGCTCGAAGAGAAGCTCGACACCTTCGGCAAACAGATCCTCTGGGCATGTCTCGCGCTCAGCGTCCTCATCTTCATCCGCGGCATGGTGAAGGGAGATCGCAGTTGGCACGAGCTCTTGCTCGAAGCCGTCAGCCTCGCGGTCGCGGCGATCCCCGAAGGTCTCCCTGCGATCACCACCATCACCCTCGCGCTCGGTATGCAGCGCATGGCCAAGCGCGGCGCGATCGTCCGTAAGCTCGCCGCAGTCGAGACGCTCGGCGCGGCGACGGTCATCTGCACGGACAAGACCGGCACGCTGACGCAGAACGAGATGACCGTGCGCGAGGTCTACGCCGGCCACGTCCACTACGAGGTCACCGGCGTCGGTTACGCCCCCGAGGGCGAAATCAAGGCGAAGGGGGCGAAGGTCGCGCCCTGCTCGGAAGGCGTCGACAAGCTCCCGAAGGCGCTCCGTCACCTGCTCGAAATTGGTGCACTCTGCAACAATGCGAGCCTCGAACAGAAGGACGACCGCTGGGTCGCGCTTGGCGACCCCACCGAAGCCGCGCTCATCACGCTCGCCGACAAGGGCGGCATCGAAAAGGACAAGCTCGATGGAAGCCACGAGCTCCTGAAGGAGCTCCCGTTTGACAGCGATCGCAAACGGATGACGGTCCTCACGCTCGACGCCAAAGGGCGCGAGGTCGTGTACTCGAAAGGGAGCGTCGACATCCTCTTGCCGCTCTGCGTGTCGTTCGAGTCGGAGAACGGGTACGAGCCGCTCACCGACGCTGACCGCACGAAGATCCAGGACGACGCCGACGCGATGAGCAAGAAATCGCTCCGCGTCCTCGCGGTCGCGCGCCGCATCTTCGCCGACAAGGCGAGCGGCAGCGAGAGCGCGAGCGACGAGGATCTCGAGAGCGAGCTCACGTTCGTCGGGCTCGTCGGCATGCTCGATCCGCCGCGCGACGGCGTGAAAGAGGCGGTCAAAGCGTGCGCCGACGCCGGCGTGCGCGCCGTCATGATCACGGGCGACCACCGGGTGACCGCCGTCGCGATCGCGCAAGAGCTCGGGCTCTGGGAAGAGGGCGCGCTCGCGCTCACTGGCTCCGAGCTCGACAAGATGAGCATCGAACAGCTCGAGGCGAAGGTCGACCACATCCGCGTCTTCGCGCGCGTCACCGCCGAGCAGAAGCTCAACATCGTCAAGGCCTACAAAGCCAAAGGCCACGTCGTCGCGATGACCGGCGACGGCGTGAACGACGCGCCCGCGCTCCGCGAGGCGCATATCGGCGTCGCGATGGGAAAGAACGGCACCGATGTGGCGCGACAGGCCGCCGACATGGTCATCGCCGACGACAACTTCGCGACCATCGTCGAGGCCGTGCGTGAAGGCCGCGCGATTTACCGCAACATTCAGAAGTTCATCTACTTCCTGCTCTCGTCGAACGCCGGGCTGATCGTCGCCGTCTTTGTCGGGTCGTTCATGGCGGTGCCGCCGCTCACGCCGCTCATGATCCTCTGGATCAACCTCGTTACGAACGGCCTACCGGCTCTCGCGCTCGGCGTCGACCCGCCAGACTCGACCCAGATGCACGAGCCCCCCCGCAGGGCAAAAGGCCAGCTACTCCAGAAGCGGGAATACATCAACATCGGGCTCGTGGGTGTCTGGATGGGCGCTGCCGCGCTCCTCTGCGCGGTCTGGCCGTGGGGGACCATCGGCGGCCCCGGGCTCTTCGAAGAGCGCGCTGCTGCGTTCTCGCTCCTGGCCCTGTCGCCACTCTTCCATGCCTTCAGCTGCCGGTCGGCCAACTTCTCGATCTTCCAGCTCCGGCCCATGATCTCGAAGCCGCTCGTCCTCGCGGTCGCCGCCAGCGCCTCGATCCATCTCGTCGCCGTCTTCGTGCCGACCTTGCGTCCGGTCTTCCGGACCTACTCGATGGACCCGATGCAATGGCTCATCGTCCTCGCCCTCTCGGCGTCGATCATCCCGGCGGTCGAAGTGGTGAAAGTCTTCCAACGGTCCGCCGCAAAGGCAGCCGGGTGAGGTAGATTCCGTGCCCATGCGCGGCAGCGTCGTGTGGGCACTCTTGGGAACGGTCGGCCTCGTCGGATGCGGCGGTGGCGGAGGGGCGGGCGGAGCCAACGCGAAGACGGGCGCTAACGGCGGCGATTCGATCGCCGATGAAGCGGCGAAGAGCGGCGGTATCGGCGCAGCCAGGCTGGGCGGCACGACGACGCAAAGCGGACCGACGACGGCCTCGTCGCTTGCGCTCCAAATGGTCGATCCTGGCTCGCCGGTGAAGCTCGACGGCGTGCCCAGCGAATGGCCGGCGCGTTTCCCTGCGTCGACGACGGTGAAGGGCGACGGCTCCGCGATCGGCATGAACGCCGCGCTCCAGTACGACGAGCAGAAAATCTTCGTCGCTGCCGAGATCACCGACGCGGCCTTCAAGGTCGGCGTCGACCATGCTGCGCTCGTCCTCGCGTTCCCCGTAGGCGGCTCGTTCGTTTCCTACGAGGTCGCGTTTTATCCTGGAAAACCGGGCGAAACCGCGGGCTCGGTGAAGATGAAAGGCCGTGACGTCGCCGGCGCGAAGATCGTCGAAGCGCCGGCGAAAGGCGGGCTCACCTTCGAGGCGTCTGTCCCGTGGTCGACGTTCGCCGAAGCACGCACGACGCGCGTCGGCCTCCGCGGCGTCGTCAAATACGTCGACGGCGACAAGAACGTGATCGCGACCGGCGAAACGAGCCCGCCCGCGAGCATGCCGCCCCTTCCGACCGAGCCCGAGCAAGCGATCATCGAGGGACTTATCCAGGCGAAGAACCTCCCTTCGACGCCGAAGCTCGACATCTTCGCCGACATCACCGGCGATGCGATGAAGGAGCGCATCTCGGTCTACGGCCACTTTCTCACCGTGTGTGGTCCGTCCTACCGCGGCGGCAAAGAGTTCTTCGTCAGAGATCTTGGTGCCGAGACGCTCTCGCTCGAGGCCAAGAACGCTACCGGAGGCGCCAAGGAGGACCTCCTCCTGCGCCGTCGCATCTCGCGCCCGAACGGCGGCACCCGCGACTGGTTCGACGTCTTCACGTTTCCTCATGACGAGGCGGAGAGCGCCTTCTCCCACGAGATCGAGGTGACCGCGCCCGGCGGAAAGAAGGTCGTGAACGCACTCCGCATCGGTGACAGGGAGATCGACGTGACGGTCGACCTGGCCACCGGCTGGGACGCCGCCTCGTACAAAGAGCCGATCGTGGGTGACGCCGACCCGATCCTCTTGCCGTGGGGCCCGGTCAAAGAGCAGATCTACAAAGCGCAGGGGGGCAAGTTCGTGAAGACGAAGGAGGTGCCCAACCCGCAAGCGGTGAAGACCACGCCAGCTGCGCGCGAAGCGTTGCCGCAAGACGTGCCGACGCCGCCCGTGCAGAGGACGCCGTCGACTTCCGAGCTCGGCAAAGAGTTGCTTGCACAATACAAGAAAGACCACGGCGTCCCGGCGAGCGCTGTACCGACGACCGATCTCCTCGTGTCGGTCGCCGAAGACTCGAGGCCGGAGCGCGTGCTCGTCTATGGGCGCGACCTCGTCGTCCTCGGCCCCGGGTTCCGCGGCGGCACATCGTATGCGTACCTGTCGCTCTCGCAATTTTCGTCCGACGCCGACGTGAAAGAAGTGACCGCGCGCGACCTTACTGGCGATGGCGCTGCCGACATTCTGGTACGGGGTGTCCGTCACGTCGCGCAGCCCTCGGGGCCGCCGGTCGAGAGCGACCAGCTCTTCGTCTACCGCCTCGCCGGCGGCGGTGCGATCAATCGCATTTTTTCGATCGAGACCGCGCGCGAGCTCCAGGGCAAGCGCGTCCAAGGGCTCGTTCAATTCATCCCGGCCAAGAGCGGCAAAGGGTTCGACGTCCTCGCCGCCGCCGGCAGGGCGACTGGCTACACGAAGGAGACCTTCCCCTGGACCGAGCAGACGCCCGGCAGCGGGACCACCGAGCCGCTCTTGCTCCCTTGGGGTAGCTTGAAGACAGCGCGGTATGCGTT
>CAJDWT010000091.1_pt1 | contig 27789 bp, 26 predicted proteins | sample 7391671 | NCBI WGS metagenome assembly CAJDWT01 (sample SAMEA7055729, study PRJEB34461) | soil metagenome | biome: terrestrial ecosystem; feature: Peninsula; material: soil | place: Antarctica | collected 2016
TGGTGCATGCGCTCGAGCGCATCGACGATCCGATCGGTCTTCATCGGTACCCGCCTCGCTCAGAAATTGAAAACGGAACCATGCGTCTATCCTGCCTCGAGCTTTTGATGAATCGACTTCTTCGACTGTCCAATTTCCGCCGCCCCGCTGCTTCATCGCATCACGAAGTGCCTGGCGTTTCCACGCGCAACGCCCCGCGCAGACGAATGCGGCGATGACCGCGAACGTCATCTTGCGATCGCGCCAACGAGCGTGCGGTCGTAAAAAATGACCATGGAACGCAACGCTCACGCTCCGTAGATTCCAGAAAGATGAAGTCACGCAGCGCGGGCGTTTTAGGCGTTTTGGCGATCTTGCTGGTTTGGACGGGGGGGTGCAGCTCGAGCAAAGGGAGCGGCTCGGGGGTGAAGCCGTCGTGCGCAAAAACCGAGTTTACCTGTCGCTGCGAAAACGAGCCCTTCACGCTCGATACCGGGGAAACCGCCACCGACGACTGCAGCTCGTTCACGTCCAGCACGTGGCGATGCACGTTCGATCTCGACACCTCCGGACAGAGCACGTCGTGCGAGTGCGCCAAGTACGCATGCGCGCTGAACGGTGACGACTGCGTCTGCGACTTCGCGACTCCGTACGGAACCGTGGTCTCGTCGTGCGACCTCACTGATGTGGGCGGCGACAAGGATGCCACGTGTTGTGTGTATTCAAATCAGTCCTGCCAGTGCAACAACAACGGGATTGCACACGGCTGTGTCGAAAACGGCACGAGCTGCTCGACCTCGTCGTACGTCGAGGCGCCGGCGCCCGAGCATACGGCGCCGACCTGCAGGAGCGTCGTTTGGAAAGCGCCGAGCACCAGCAGCGGCGGCGGTGGTGGCGAAACGTCGAAGCCAGACTGCACTAGCGACTCGCAGTGCAGCTCGTCGTGCGGTGGTGATTGTTACGAGTGCTCATCGGGGAGCTGTAATTGCGGTTACGAAGGATCGGACGGGTGCGTATTTTGATCACGAATCAATCGAAGAAAATGGGTCTTTTGTGCGTTGCAACGTTTGCCGGCATCGTCGGCTGCAGCTCGTCGAGCAGCGACGCAGGCGGGAGCACCGGCCCCGGCGCGGGCGGGGGCACCGACAGCAGCGCGTTCTCGGGGACGCTCGAAGGGCAATCGCTCAGCGTGGTCGACGGTCTGTTCTACCTCAACGCGCCGTACACCAACGGCGACGGCACCAAGCAAAACCAGATCACCATCAAGCTCACCAGCTATGCGAACGCAAAACGACTCGCACAAAGCGAACGAGACCTACGCGAAGATCAAGCTCAAGACCGTGAACAGCGACGGCCATTTGATCGTTGCCGGGACCTACACTCTCGCGGCCGACGACAAGGCCATCGGCGACTACGCCGAGGTCGAGGTCAAAAAGCTCGATGCCACGTGCAACAGCACGAAAGGCCACGCCGACAGCGGCACCGTCACCGTCTCGTCGGTCACGAGCTCCGAGATCAAAGGCACGTTCGACGTGAAGGCGGGCAGCGAGAGCGCGACAGGTAGCTTCGACGTGATGATCTGCGGCAACGGAAGCAGCGACGGCGGTGGCATCACCAGCAGCTGCCTACCTTGAGATAAGAGCTGATTTACGCGCTCGTGCGGCCGAGCGCACGGCGCGAGCTCGCGCCGGTCTTCTGCAAGATCGACGCGAGCTGGTTGGCGACCGTGCGCGTGGACGTGCCGCGGCGCGCAGCGATCTCGTGGTTGGAGAGGCCACTCGACGCGAGCACGGCAACATCGCGCTCGCTCGCCGTGAGCAGATCGAGGCCCTTCAATGAGCCGGTGACGCCGCGCAGACCTGCGGCCAGGCGTACTGCATCGTGCACGCTGCGCATGCCGAGCTTGTCCACCACACTGGCCAGGGCTTGCGAGACGCTTGTGGCGCGGCGCCGTCTCGCAGACCTCGTACAGCCGCTTGCCACCAGGCTCGGTCCGCTCGAGCAGCGACACCTGGCCGGCAGTGAGGGCATGCCATGCCTCCAGGGCGCGTTCACCGTCGCCTCGATTCGCACGCAGGCGCGCGCGCTCGATCGCGTTCACGTGGCCGGTGACTTCCTCCCGCGCTCGTCGATCGAGCGCGTCGCTACCGAGGTCGAAGCGACCGCTCGGCGACACGGTGCCGAGCACGCTGTCCGGTCGCAACCGCGCACGCATCGAGGCTTCCAGGTGCAAAGCGACACGCGTCAGCTTGGCGCGTTCGCGGGTGCTCACGCTCCGCCGTTGGCGCATGACAGCCAGCGCGAGCCCCACGCCGGGCTCGGGCTCGGTGACGAGGCCAAGCATGTCCTGCGCACCGAGCGAAGCGAGCAGCGCTAGGTTCTCCGACAACGGCAGACCTTGCAGCTCGCTGTGCATGACCACCGGCCGCGGCGTGACGAAATACGTGACGTACAGTGCGGGATCGAACCGCGAGGCGACGGCGCGCATCATCACAAGCGCCACCTCCCTGCTGTTGGGTATGCCCGCGACCTCCAGGAGAGCGCAGCTCGAGCGCTTCGAATCGTACATGACCACGCCGATGCCGGGGCGTTCGTCGAAGAGCGGAAGCATCGCGTCGACGACGTGCCGACCCCAGTCGGCGAGACTGCCGCCACGTTGTTCGTACAATCGTTCCAGCGTGGCGACCACGCGCGCTTCGTTCACGATCCCCATTTTGTTGCCCCGCACACGTCGCAGAGCGTCCCGTCCAAGATATCTCACGTCGCGCCTGCTCGTCGACCCAGCTCACGACACGAAACGCCCAGAGCGCGCGGGCGAAATTGGACGAATGGTGGCCTCCTCATGGTTGCCCTGATTCAAACGGCGCTTTCGACGGCACTCCGAACGACTTTGATTGGCGGCGAGCGGGTCCGCGATATGCGGTGGAGTGGTTTTAAGTCATCCATGTGGGGCAATGTATAGCCGGGGCGAATACCCCCATTCCTCACGGAATTACCGTGCCATTGCGTCCCAGGACGTCTTTTCGCAGATTTACAACTACCGGGGCATAGATGTAGGTCTTGGTATCCTTCGTGCTCATGCGGCCGACCATGAACCGTTCGGTCCTCCTCTCCTCGTTCTTGCTCGGCTGCCTCGCCCTCGGTGCCTGCTCGGCGCCCGCTGACTCGTCGGTCGACGAAGACAGCGACGAAGCGCTCACGAGCCTCACGGCGCTCTCGCGTACCTTGCGGCTGCAGTCGCAGGTCTTCGTGTCGCCGGATGCGAGCGACTACGAGATCCTGGCGGCGGCGAAGAAGCAGAATCAGTCGGCCTTCGGCGCGCTCCGGACCGCGTCGGTCGGCGTGAATGACCGCGAGCTCAAGACGATCGACGCCTCGACCTTCGTCAAGCACAAGGTCACCGTTTACGACGTCGCGAGCGGCGATACGACCGGCACGCCGATGCTGCGCGTGACCTACAAATACACCGACCACGCCGTCGTCCCGAAGACGATGTCGAAGCGCTCGGCCCTCCCGCTCGCGGTCCTCTCCGGCAACTACTCGTCGCAGCTCGATCGCATCACGAAGGAGTGCACGGCGAACGACAGCGAGGCGAGGGAGTTTCGCAATTCGATCTGGTACGTCTTCGACCCCTCGCTCTCGAGCTGCAAGACGGCGATGACGGCCGAGCAGAAGATCATCGACGCCGACCACGAGAAGATCACCGACAAGAGGGGCGTCCCGCTCTCGGAGGTCGATCGCCTCTACGCGCCCCTCACGATGAGCCTCACGCGCGCCAAGCTCAATGGAACGGCGACCTATCCGGAGTACGACCGCCTCTACGCCGGCGGCGTGCAGCCCGGCAAATTCGTCATCGGCATGGTCAGCGGCATGATGGCCGACTGGGCCGCGGGGGAGCACCACGACACGATCGAGGACGCCGGCTACGACATGTGGTTCGGCGGCCTCCGCGAGATCTTCAACGCGCGCCCCGGCTTCAAGCTCGTCAAGACCGAGCCGGCCGAAGACTTCACCAAGTTCACGGTGAATGGCAAGACGGTGAGCGTCCCCGGCGGCATCGAAGACATCATGAAGTGGGAGCTCGACCGCACCGGCTACCCGGCCGGCCTCAGCTACACCGACCAACATGCATTGCGGGTCGCGGCCGGAGAGAAGATCGTCCGCCACTGGCTCACGTTCGAGGTCCCGGTCACCGCGCAGGTCGGCACCGCGCAACCGCAGACGGTGACGATCCAGCTCAACTCGTACTTCGGTGCAGAGACGAGCTCGGCGCCGCACAAGCGCGCGATCAAAAACAGCGACGTCTTCGTCTACAACGGCCACTCGTACATCGGCTACGGCCCGCTCGACCCGTCGAACTTCTCGGAGAGCGACTTCCCGGACAGCTACCAGGTGATGGTCGTCAATGGGTGTGTATCCTACAACTATTACGAGAAGGACTATTTCCCCCTCAAGAACGGCGGGACCAAGAACCTCGAGCTCATCACCAACGGCCTCGAGAGCTGGGTGAACGAGAGCGGTCCGGCGATGGGACGGCTCGTCGGCGCGATGATCGACGGCAAGCAGGAGAGCTACCAGAACATCCTGAAGGCCGGTCAGTTCACGAGCTACGGCTACGACTGGGGCATGGATGCTTTGCGGGTCGTCGACGGCGAGCTCGACAACAAGTACGACCCGCGGAAGACGGCGATCAAGATCACCGCGAAGTAAGCGTCTCGATTTCGTCTGAGGAGCACCCAGCCTCCCTCGCCCTTGCTCGAACGAGAAGGGTAGGGAGGCTTTCTCCTAGGGTGGGCTTGGTACCGAGCGCCGACCGCGGGCGGAGTTCTCAGGCCGCGTTGACGATGCGTTCGACCGCGACGGCGGCGGCGCTCATCTTGCGAACGCGACGACCGAGCGCGGCCAAGAAGACCGGCCCGTCGGCGAGCGCGATCTCGCGCCCGAAGAAATCGGTGCCGCGCGTCGCCTCTTCGAAGTGCTCGGAGGGCTCGCGCCGGACGCCGCCTTTGGCGATCTTGGCGAGACCGGCGAGCTCCGACGGCATGCCCATCCCGGCGACGATGCGCCCTTCCTCGTCGACGAGCGCGACGGCGTGGACCTCGCTGCGGTCGGCGAGCGACTCCATCAAGTATTGGAGGGCTTCCTCGCGCTCGATGCTCCGTTTGACTCGGCGGTTGTCCATGCGTCGATGCTCGCAAGCGCGAGCGCCGACGGCCCACTTTTCAGCGCACCTTGGCCTACATTTTCACGCCAATCGTAGGACGCGGAACGGCATCCAGATGACCGCGCGGACGAGCGCGAGGACCTCGTGGACCGCGAAGCCGAGAAGGCGAAACGGCAGCAAAATCAGCCAAATGAGCGGATAGAGGACGACCGCGAGGAGCGCGAGCGGCCAGCAGACGACGAGGAGGAGGCACCACAAGACGAACGTGCGCATGCAGGGGACTTCGCTCGGACGGCTGCCGAAATTTCAACAATCGTCACGTAGGATGCACGGCTATGCGAACGGCATTGCTCCTCGGCGTCGTCCTTTTCTCGATCGGCGGCTGCAACGGCGGCAAAAAGCTTCAGGGCTTCGAGGGCGACATCACGATGCTCACGACCTCGGCGACCCAGAGCCAAGAGATGACCCTCGAGGTGAAGAAGGACAGGATGCGCTTTGATACGTCGTCGCCCGACGGCCCGGTGCACGGCGTGCTCGACCCGACCGCCAACAAGGTCACGCTCTACTCCGACTCGACCAAGACGTTCACCGATCTCGATTTCTCCGGTGCGAAGGGGGAGAGCAACACGAGCGGCGACACGAGCAACGTGAAGCAGACCGGCAAGCACGAGACGATCGCCGGCTACGACTGCGAAGACTGGACGGTGAGCGATCCGTCCGGAAAGCGCACCGAGCTCTGCGTCGCTCAAGGCCTCGTCTACTTCGATCTGGGGAGCCTACGCGGCGGCGGTCAGACGATGTCGCCGCTCGCTAAGGAGTTCAAGGACAAGCGCTCGTTCCCGCTCCGGTCAGTCGAATTCGACGCAAGCGGCAAGGAGCTCACGCGGTCCGCGGTCACCAAGATCGAGCCGAAGAGCATCGACGACGCGCGCTTCCTCCCGCCAGCGGGGTACACGCAGGTCTCGCTCAAGCGCTGAACGGTCACTTCGGGTCGTCGCAGGCCATGGTGGTTTTGTCGGTGCCGACGAGGTGCGTCGCTTTGCAGCCGCCCTTTCCCGCGCATGCGTTCGCGACCGCGAACTTCTGACCGACGCACGTGAGGTAGCTCTTTCCGTCGGTCGAGCACGCGGTGCGCGCGCTGTCGAAGCAGGGGTCGCCGACGTCTGCGATGTGGTCGTCGCACGAGAGGATTTTCTTGCCGCCGCCTTTGACCGTGAGCATGCAACCGCTCGGCCCTTTGCAGCTCGCAACGACGACGAACTTGCCGCCGATGCAGCGGACCTCGGATCTGTGATCGGTCGTGCAAGCGTCGGCTTCGCTGTCGCACGGATCGTTCGGATCGGCGAGCGTGTAGTCGCACGAGACCGTCTTGCCGTCGGGCTTGACTTGGCAGCCGCCGGGCCCTTTGCACGTGTTGGCGACGACGAACGTGTCCCTCGATCCGCACACGAGCTCGAGCTTCTTGTCGACCGAGCACGCCGCCCGCCTGCCATCGCAGGCATCGCCGGGCTTCGCGTACGGCGTCGACGAGCCCGTTCCGCGGGCGGTGATCAGCGCGACGCCGACGACGAGAGCGGCCACGAAGGAGACGCCAACGAAGATCAAGAGGGCGATTGACGCTTTGCGCGGAGCCGCGGGCGCGACGTAGCGGTTCGCGAGAGGAATGCTCGGCGGGGGCGGCGGATGAAAGCGCGTCCAGATCTCGAGCGGGAGCAGCGTCTCCGTCCCGCAGTAGCTGCAGCGCGGCGTCTGCGTCGACCCATCGATGGTCAAATGCGCGCCGCAGGTCGGACATGGAAACGTCGCCGGCCGCCCATTCATGATCGGAAGAGTAAGCGAAAGTTTTCACGACCGGTCCACCGAGTTAATCGCGATCCACCTCGCGAGAAGACCCCCTCGAGCGCGCGACGCCACGCGAGAAAGGGCAGGGCGCCCGTGGATCGTCCGAGCGTGGTTTGGCGCCATTTCGCCGTCAATTGGCGCATTTATGCGGTTTGGTACGGCACGCGCATTGAGGAGCCTCATGGTCACTCTCCGCAAGGCATCGCTGGTCGCATTCGGGCTCTTGGTCGGCACCGTCGGGTTCGCCGGCACCGGCTGCTCGTCGGACCCCGGCGCTGAGGGCGACACGGGCTCGTCGGCGGACGATATCGACACCTCCACTATCGTGGCCCGGGCGCAGGCATGGTCGAACGCGAAGCTCAAGTACTGCCAGGCCCCGAACGGCGCGCGTGACTACGACAGCGCGTGCTCGAGCTACTGCAACCGGACGGACAACAGCGAGTGGGACCCCTACCGCTCCGACTGCTCGGGGCTCATCTCGTGGGCGTGGGGGCTCCCGGCGCCGGGTCGGGTGACGAGCCAGTTCGCTCCGTACAAGACCGACGTCTCGACGCGCATCAACGGCTCGGACCTTCGCCCCGGCGACGCGCTCAACCTGATCCCGAACAGCGAGCACATCATGCTGTTCGTGAAATGGGTGACGAAGGGCTCGCGCGCGACGTTCATCGAAGAGCCGGGCTGCTCGGCCAACCCGAGCTACGCGCACACGTTCGACTCGAACGTGTCGATCAGCGGCTCGTCGGTTTACGTCTCGTACGAGGGGTCGACGTTCGCCGCCATTCGTTTCAACAAGAGCACCCTGCCGAACGCGTCGGCCAACGGCTACCTCGACGTGGCGAGCTGTACGACGATCACCGGTTGGTCGGAGGATCCGGACACGGCCTCGATGCCCGTCGCCGTCGATCTCACGTTCGACGCACCGGCCGGCAAGGCGGGCTCGGGCACGATCAAGCTGTCGGCGAACGTCAAGCGTGACGACCTCTGCAAGGCGCTCGGCTCGTGCAACCACGGCTTCACGACGGCGATGCCGACAGGCGTGAAGGACGGCAAGAAGCACACGGTCTACGCCTACGGTCACGATCTCCAGGGCAACGCCGCGCACATCCTCACGAACGCGCCCAAGTCCTTCACCTGTGCGCCGCCGGCGATCCCGACCGGCGTCAAGCGTCACGTCCTCAGCGCGGCCTCGATGAAGTCGTGGAAATTCGACCCGCTCCTCGATGTCGCGCACGAGCCGAAGGCTTCGGTCGACGCGATCGTCGCCGGCCCGGATCTTCAGGCTGCTCCGACCGTCGTCCAAGTGAAGGGCGACCCGGCGATCTACGTGATTGAAGGGACCGCGAAGCGTCACGTGCTCTCGACGAAATCGATGCAGGCGTGGGGCTTCACCGCGACCGCGATCGACGCGACCAAGCTCGCAAGCTTCACGGCGGGCCAAGACTGGCCCTCCGCGCCCTTCGTCGTCCAAGGCGAAGGCGAGACCGCCGTCTACGTCCTCGACGCCGTTCCGCCGGACACCACAGGAACGGTTACCGGCAACGGCACCGACACGAACGGCGACGAGACCGACACGCCCGACAACGGCGCGACGGCCACCGACGACGGCAAGACCGACGATCCGGCGACAGGCCAGCCCAACAACGACGCTCCGGCGAGCGCGGCGGACTCGGGTTGCTCGGTCAGCAACGCACCGGGCTCGAGCGGCAACGCGGCGCCCTTCGCGCTCCTCGCCGGCCTCGGTCTCGCGATGGCGCTGCGCGGAAAGAAGAAGAGCCGCAAGGACTGACCCTCGGCTCGGTGACGATGCGGCCGGTGTCCTCGTAGGAGGCGCCGGTCGTTCGCTTTTGTGCCCACGCTTTGTGCAAGAGCGACTTCGGGATTACGTTTTCGAGATGAGCGAAGGGATCGACCTCGAAGAGCTCGCGCGTGACGTCCTCGCGCCCGAAAATGTCCGGCTCGATCGGCTCGAGCGCGCGCTTCCGCAAATCCGGAGCGTGCTCGAAGGAGAGGACGACGCCGTCGCGCTCCAAGCGAGCCTCGCGTGCCTCTTGTGGGAGGCGATGCCGCAGACCAATTGGTGCGGCTTCTACCGGCGCGTCGGCCCGGCGATGCTCGCGGTCGGGCCCTACCAGGGGAAAATGGGCTGTTTGCGCGTCGCCTTCGATCGCGGCGTGTGCGGTGCGGCGGCGCGCACGCAAGCGGTCCAGCGCGTCGCCGACGTGCAAGCGTTCGCCGGTCACGTCGCGTGCGACGATCGCACGCGCTCCGAGCTCGTCGTCCCCGTCGTCTCCCAAGGCGATCTCCGCGCCGTGCTCGACCTCGACTCGCCGTTCCTCGACGCCTTCGGCAGCGAAGAGAGCGCGCTCCTCGAAGCGCTCATCCGCGAGACGTTCGACCGTCCGGGCGTCGTCTGGTGAGCGCCAGCGAGCCGCCGATCGGGGAGGTGCTCGCGAAGCCGAGCTCATGGATTTACTTGCCGCGAAGGCTTCGATCGACGACCTTTCGCTCCGCGTGGCTCGCAATGTGAAGGGTGTCCTGTTCGCCGACTACGTGCGCATGATGCGCGCGTGCAAATCGGTCGATTGGTCGCGGACGCTGGCTCCTGCCGACCTCGCGTACCTGCACGCGACGATCGCGCCGGACGGCTGGTATCCGATGGAGACCTTCGAACGCTTCGGCGACGCGATCCTCGCGGAGGTCGCGGGGAGCGATCTCCAAGCGGTGCGCTCGTGGGGCCGGTTCTCGGTCGACGCGCTTACGGCGAAGTGGCCGCAGCTCGTCGCCCCCGGTGAGGCGGTCGAGACGCTCATGCGTTTCCGTGTCCTCCGCAGCACGTTCTTCGACTTCGAAGCGCTCACGATCCCGACGCTCGTCGACGGCCAGGCCGACATCGTGATCGCCTACCAGATGGGCGCGGTCGCGGAAGAGGCAGCCTGCTACCAAACGATGGGCTTCTTCGAGCGCCTGCTTGAGCTCGGCGGAGCGACGAACGTCTACGCGCAGTTCGTCCAGCGCTCCTGGCGAGGCGACGAAAAAACACGACTCGACATCACCTGGGACGCCTGACGGCTGCGCCTGCGGGCAGGGCGGGTTGGGCGGCGGGCAGGGTAGAGGGGCGGATGAGCTCGAAATGAAAAAGGGCCGCCTCTTCGGCGACCCTTTCTACTGCATGCGCTACTGCACTGGCTGCTACTGCACTGCCTGCTGCTCGCGTTCTCACTCGATCACGATTTTCGTGACCCCAATGGGACTTGAACCCATGTTCCCGACGTGAGAGGCCGGTGTCCTAACCGCTAGACGATGGGGCCTTATTGCTTCGTTCTGCCTGCCTTTTGCCGCTAAAAGTGAAGGTAAGGAGTCGAGAGCGCCTGCTGGGGAACAAGGATTCGAACCTTGATAGCCAGTGCCAGAAACTGGCGTCCTGCCATTAGACGATTCCCCAAGAACTGCATTTGGGGGCGCTCGCGACGCGCACAATACTTTCGGCAGCGGGACTGTCAAGGTGCGAAATCCATACGGTTCTCGAATGGAAAGCCCTTGACGGGCAGGGCTCGCAGCACGACTTTCACGCGCGTGTGAGGGCGACCTCCGCAAAAAGACAACTCTTTCGGAGGTCTTCATGTCCCGCAAAATCCGCCCCTGGGGCGAGCACATTCTCGTCAAACGCAACGAATCGAAAGAGCAGTCAGCTGGCGGCATCATCATCCCCGACACCGCCAAAGAGAAGCCGGTCTTCGGTGACGTCATCGCGGTCGGTAGCGGCAAAGCGCTGAAAAAGACCGGCAAGCTTCGCCCGCTCAGCGTCAAAGCGGGCGACAAGATCCTCTTCAGCGTCTACGCGGGCACCGAGGTCACGCACGACGACCAAAAGCACGTGATGATGGAAGAGAGCGACATCCTCGCCATCGTCGAGTGACTAAAATTCCGTTCCTTTCAAAGTCGCATCGAATCTCAGGAGACCAAGCTTCATGACCGCAAAAGAAATCGTCTACAGCCGTAATGCACGCAAACGCATCCTGCACGGCGTGAACATCCTCGCCGACGCGGTGAAGGTCACCCTAGGCCCGAAGGGTCGCAACGTCGTCATCGACAAGAGCTTCGGGGCGCCCGTCGTGACCAAGGACGGCGTCACCGTTGCGAAGGAAATCGAGCTCTTCGACAACTTCGAGAACATGGGCGCGCAAATGGTCCGTGAGGTCGCGAGCAAGACGAGCGACACCGCCGGCGACGGCACCACGACGGCCACCGTGCTCGCGCAGGCGCTCTACACCGAGGGTCTCATGCTCGTCGAAGCGGGCCACAATCCGCTCGATTTGAAGCGCGGCATCGATGCCGCCGTGACGGCGATGACCGCCGAGATCAAGAAGCTCTCGACGCCGACGAAGGACAAGGCGCACATCGCGCAGGTCGGCACGATCAGCGCGAACGGCGACGCCGAGATCGGCACGAAGCTCGCCGAGGCGATGGAGAAGGTGGGCAAGGAAGGCGTCATCACCGTCGAAGAGTCGAAGACGGCGGAGACGACGGTCGAGGTGGTCGAGGGCATGCAGTTCGACCGCGGCTACCTCTCGCCCTACTTCGTCACCGATCCGGAGAAGATGACCGTGGTGATGGAAGATCCGGCGATCCTCATCTCGGAGAAGAGGATCTCCGTCATGGCGGATCTCATCCCGATCTTGGAGCAGATCGCCCGTGACGGCCGCCCGCTCCTCATCCTCGCCGAGGACGTCGACGGCGAAGCGCTGGCGACCCTCGTCGTCAACAAGCTCCGTGGCACGCTCAAGGTCTGCGCGGTCAAGGCGCCGGGCTTCGGCGATCGCCGCAAGGAGATGCTCGCCGACATCGCGACGCTCACCGGCGGAAGTGCCGTCAGCGAGGACCTCGGCGTCAAGCTCGACAGCATCACGCTGAAAGACCTCGGCCGCGCCAAGCGCGTCACGGTCGACAAGGACAGCACCACGATCGTCGAGGGCGGCGGAGACGCAAAGGCGATCAAGGCCCGCGTCGAGACCGTGCGCAAGCAGATCGAATCGACCACCAGCGACTACGACCGCGAGAAGCTCCAAGAGCGCCTCGCCAAGCTCGCCGGCGGCGTCGCTGTCGTGAAGGTCGGCGCCTACACCGAGACGGAGATGAAAGAGAAGAAGGCGCGCGTCGAAGATGCGCTCAACGCCACGCGCGCAGCGGTCGAAGAAGGAGTCGTTCCCGGCGGCGGCGTCGCGCTTCTCCGCGCCTCGCTCGTCCTCGAAGGTCTGAAGGTTCCGGAAGAGCAGCGCGCGGGCGTCAATCTCGTGCGCCGCGCGGTCGAAGCTCCGATCCGTCAAATCGCGAAGAACGCCGGCGTCGAAGGCGCCGTCGTCGTCGAGAAGGTGAAGAACGGCAAAGGCGGCTTCGGCTTCAACGCCGCGACCGACACGTTCGAGGATCTTCTCGCAGCTGGCGTCATCGACCCCACGAAGGTCGTCCGCTCCGCCCTCGAGTACGCGGCGAGCGTCGCTTCGATGATGCTCACCACCGAGGCCATTGTGGCCGAGCGCCCGAAGAAGGCAGCGGCGGGCGGCGGCGGTGGAATGGGCGGCATGGGAGGAATGGGCGGAATGGGTGGCATGGGCGGAATGGGCGGAATGGGCGGCGACTTCGACATGGACTGACGAAGACGACGTTTTTCCGCTGAAACGAAGGCGCCCGGGCTCGCAGGAGCTCGGGCGCTTTTCATTTCATGGCTGCAGAGGCCCTTCGCCGGCGAGCCCTCCGGCCTCTCCCTCTGCGTCGTCGGCATGCTCGCCGGCCTCCCATCCCTTTTTGACTTGCGACAAACGCGCACGGTATTCTCACGCTGCGTGAAGACCGACCCCAGCGAGCTACGTTTTGGACGAGAGCTCCGCGCAGGCGACGTCCTGTTCCGCGAGGGGGAAGAAGGGCGTGAAATGTTCGTCATCCAAGGCGGGCGGATCCAACTTTTCAAGCGAGTCGGTGAATCCGAGCGTCCGATCGTCGTCTTAGGGCGGGGCGAATTCTTGGGTGAAATGGCGATCTTGAACAATAAACCGCGCAGCGCCACGGCGCTCGTGCTCGAGGACGCCACCGTCCTCGTCATCGACCGGCGTACGCTCGAGGCCATGGTCACGGCCAACGCCGAGATCGCGCTCCGGTTGATCAAGAAGCTCGCCGCGCGGCTCGATGCCGCCGACACCCTCGTGGACATCCTGATGCACCCCGATCCGCGCGCGCGGGTGATGATGACGTTGAAGCGTCACGCCGAGACCTTCGGCGAGCAGACCGACGACGGAATTCGCCTGAGCGTGACCGCCGGGGCGATCGCGGCCGAGGTTGGCGTCGACCTCGGCGTCGTGATGGCGGTGCTCTCCAAGCTCGAACGCCTGGGAATCGCCGTCCAAGAGGAGGCGGGTGGGGCGATCGTGATCACCGACGCCGGTCGTCTGCTTGAGTTCTTGGAGCTGCTCGAAATGCCGCGTAAGTTCGAGGCTGCCTCGTAATGGACCTCCGCGTCATCGGCTGCCACGGCGGCGAAACTCCACGTCATAGAACGAGCGCGTTCGTTTTGAACGACCGCATCGCCATCGACGCCGGCTCGCTCACGAGCGGGCTCGAGCTCCGCGCGCAGTGCGCGCTCGAGGCAGTGCTCGTCAGCCACGCGCACCTCGACCACATCCGCGATCTCGCGACGATCGCCGACAATCGCGCCCAAAATGGCTGCGCGCCGCTCACGATCGCGGGGACCAAAGAGACGATCGTCCTCTTGAAGAAGCACTTCTTCAACAACAAGCTCTGGCCGGACTTCACCAAGATCCCGAGCGCGGCGCATCCGACGATCGAGTTTTTGCCGCTGAAGCCGGAGGTCCCGGTCAAAATCGCTGGGCTGACGATCCGGGCGATTCTGGTGAGCCACACGATCGAGACCTGCGGCTTCGTCATCGAAGGCAAAGACGGCGCAATCGCATACTCGGGCGACACCGGACCGACCAAGCGGCTCTGGGAGGTCCTGAACCAGACACCGAACCTCCGGGCGATGCTCATGGAAGTGAGCTTTCCAAACCGCGAGCAGCGGATCGCGAAGCTGTCCGGTCATCACACACCGCAGACGCTCCTGCCCGACTTACGTAAGTACAAAAACTCCAAAGAGCTCGCAACGTTGCTCTACCACATCAAACCTGTTTTCGAGGCTGAGGTAGAGCGCGAGTGCGCGAAGCTGAAGGGGCTCAACTTGACCGTGTTGCGGTTGGGCGAGCATTACATTCTGTAGCTACAGGCGTTCGGTCAGGTCTGGATTTGTCGGCGAGGTTTTGAGATAACGCTCGACCCCCTGTGAGCACCGACGAACTAGAGATTAAAGGGCTGGACGACGATGCCGAGGGGCGGATGGTCGTCGCGGAGGAGCTCAAGCTACTCCGGACGGTCAAGGGTGCGCTCGCGTCGGCCAAGAAGACGACCGCGCGCGCGGCCGAGGGGCGGACGCTCGACGAGCACCGTCTGCTCGATCTTCGCGACCAAGCGGCGACGGCCAAGCCGGAGGATCTTCCGGCGCTGCTCGACCAGATGCACCAGATCGGCGCGCTGTATGCCCAACGAGGCAAAGGCACGGTCGGCTTCCTCGACAAGGCGAGCCCGTACTTCGGTCATCTGCGGCTCGAGGAGAACGGCAAGCGGCGCGACATTCTCATCGGGGCGCGGTCCTACGTCGACTCCGACGCCGGCGTGCGCGTCGTCGACTGGCGGCACGCGCCGGTAAGTCGCATCTATTACCGCTACCGCGAAGGGGAAGACTACGAGGAGGAGATCGGCGGCCGGGTGATCGAGGGCATCGTCCTCGCGCGGCGCAGCGTGACGATCAAAGACGGCGAGCTCGCTCGGGTAGCTTCGCCGGATGGCGCGTACGTCAAAGACGCGGAAGGGACCTGGCATCGTGCGACGGTCGCCTCCGCGCGCCTCGTCACGAAGTCGACGTGGGACAAGGAGAAGGGCCAAGGCCCGTCGCTCACGGCCGCCGGCATTTCGGCGCGTGAGGACAAGCATTTGCCAGCGATCGCGGCGCTCCTCGACCCCAAACAGTTCGACATCGTCACGCGCGCCGACGGCCTGCTCGTCGTTCAGGGCGGCGCGGGCAGCGGCAAGACCACGGTCGGTCTGCATCGCGTGGCGTACCTGGCGTTCTCCGATCCGTCGCGCTTCCGCCCGGACCGCATGATGATCGTCGTTCCGCACGACGCGCTCCGCCACTACGTCGCACGCGTGCTGCCGTCGCTCGGTGTCGAAGGGGTCCGGATAACGACCTTCACGCGCTTCGCCGACCGCATCCTGCCGGACCTCTATCCGAAGATGCCGACGCGCCGCTCCGACGAGACGCCCGCCGTGAAGGTGTCGGTCCCGTGGATGTTCACCATGTATCCCGCCCAGACCGCGAGATCGGGATTGGTCTCGCGCCTCGCGAGGGCGAGCCGCGCGTCGCTCTCGGCAAGCGCGTCTCGGGCCAGGCGAAGCTCCGGGCGGTTCGACAGCGCGCGCAAGCGACACGGAGCGCGATCGAGGGTGTCGGAAAAGAGCTCCGGCATCGCTCGCGTGGCGTGCTCGCGGTGTGGGACGAGCTTTTGACGTCGCGCGAGCGGCTCGCGAAGATCTTCTCGGCGCTCGAGCCGGGCGAAGAGCGCTTCTCGAGCGCGCAGCTCGACCAAATCCACGAATGGTGCTTGAAACGCGCACGCATCTTGTCCGAGGGTGAGCGCGACGGCGACGAGGTCGGGCTCGATCCGGAGGACGTGCCGATGCTGCTACGTCTCTGGCAGGTCGTCCGCGGTCCGCTCTCGGAGCCGAACGGCCAGCCGATTCGCTTCTCGCATCTCTTCGTCGACGAGGTGCAGGACGCGACGCCGATCGCGCTGCGCGTGCTGCTCGACATGACGACCAAGGATCGCAGCGTGACGCTCGCCGGCGACACCGCGCAGCGCATGCTGACCGAGGGGGACGAGCGCGGCGAGTTCGATTGGACCAAGCTCTTGTCCGAGCTGAAAATCGAGGCGACCGCGGTCTCTCCGTTGCGCGTGAGCTATCGCTCGACCGCGGAGATCACTACGTTTTCGCGCGGCGTGCTCGGTCCGCTCGCACACGAGGGTGACGAAGAGCCGATCGTCACGCGGCACGGTCCGCCGGTCGAGCTGTTCACGTTCTCGAGCCCTGGCGAATGCGTCGCATTTCTCGCCGACGCGCTCCAAGAGCTCGCGCGCATCGATCCGTCCGCGAACGTAGCGCTCATGGCGCGTTTCTCCGAGCAAGCAGACGTCTATTTCGAAGGGCTCGCGCGCGCCGAGGTCCCGCGGCTCCGGCGCGTCGCGCATCAAGACTTCACCTGGGAGCCCGGCGTCGACGTGACGGACGTCCGCCAAACCAAGGGCCTCGAATTCGACGAAGTGGTTTTGCTGGAAACCAATCTGGCGAGCTACCCAGAGTCAGCTCCAGCCCGCCACGCGCTCTACGTTGGCTCGACCCGCGCAGCGAACCAGCTTTGGTGCACGACGTCGGGGGCGGCGTCCTTGCTCGTGACCAAGGCGTTGGCTGCTTCGGAGGACGGCGGCGTAGTTGAGCCGACTCCCTGACCCTGGAAAGACGAAGAGGGTTACTCGGTACGAACATGATCTCGCGCCTGCTTCGTTAAGTCGGCGAGGAGAGCGCTCCCGACGCCTTGAACGCCACGTTTCCGTTTAGTTTACATAATGCATCTTATGCGATCCTCTGCCGACCATGCTGGACTGCGATGATGCCGCTCGAATCATCGCGATGCACCCGCGTCGTCAGTGGCACGGGTACGTCGTGTACGAGACGCCGCTGTCGCTTCGCATCGCGGTGACGAGGCCGGCGCCGTCTTGCACGGCGAAGTCGCGGTAGCTCTCCCACGGCGGGTTCTCCACGGCGAGCGTGAAGCTTGCGCGAATGGCGCCGGTCGCCGGGTCGAGGCAGACGGCCCAGTTGACGTAGTCGGCCTGTGACGAGCCCGCGAGGAACACCGCCCAGATCGTTCCGTTCGACTCGCTATCGAGGAAGCCGACGGCAGACAGCGCCGAGCCGTAGCGGAGCTCACGCGTCCAGCGGTGCACCGCCTCGCGATCGGCGAGCGTGATCCAGGCGCGGCCGTCGTCCTCGCTGGTGATGCCGGCGGAGACGAGGGAGCTGCCGTCGCGCGTAGGAATCCCCTCGATCTGGGTGCGATCGCCCGCGCTGCCGTCGGTCCCACCGAGGCGAAGCAGCGGGCCGCCGCCGTTTTGCTCGACGAGGACCTCGCCATCGGACACGAACATGCGCGAGACGTCGCTTGGATCGTCGACGCCCGAGCCATTGAGCGGCAGGTGCCCGAAAACGTGGCCGTTGCGATCGACGAGGGTCACCTCTTTCGCGCCCTTACGATCGAGGACCGCGAGCGAGCCGTCTTTCATCGGCGCGATGTCGTCGGCGTGCTTGCCGGGCAGCGGGATCGACGTCCCGTCGGCGCGAAGGATCCGGGAATGCTCCTGATCGAGGATGACGAGCCCATCGGGCCCCGCGATGAAGCTCGCGGGGGCGATGGGCTTGCCGTCTGCCGTCGTGCCGCGACCGAGCGCGCCGGGTCCGTCGCCGAAGGCGATCTGCTTGACGCGATCGTTCGTGGGAGCGGAAGGCGCGACGGTCGCCGTGAACGTGTACGCGGGCGCGACGCCCTCCGGCGCTGATGGAGCGGAGGGCGTGACGGCCGCCTGGCTGCCCTTCGCGTCAGCGTCGTGCTTCGAGGCGCTCTTCGCCGGCCACAACGCGTACGCGGCGACGAGCGCGACGACAGCGATGGGGACGGCGACGGCGATGGCGCGCACGGCTCAGAGCGTAGTCGGCATGAAGACGTAAGGCGATCCGCACGTCTTCTTGATGCTCCCGCAGAAGTCCGAGCACGCCCGCGAGGAGCTCGAGTCTACCGAAATCTCGATGTGGCCGTATTTGCTGTTGTAGCCGCACTGACCGCGGCGCCACCCGATGATGCTGCCCTTCGGGATGTTGGTCGGCGTCACGTTGATCTGGCTGAATCCGACGGTCTTGTCGTAGCTCGTGTGCGAGGCCATGTACTCGGAGATGTCGATGGCGTTGTTGCGGTACCACGTGACACCGCTCGGCAGAATCCCCGATGCGACGACCGAGTTCGAGACCTCGAGCGCGCAGTAACCGCGGGCCGAGTGGCCGTCCTCGCGGAGCGCCTTGCTCGCGAGCTTGTTTGCGCGTGACGAGCTGTAGCCCGCGATCGATCCACTGCTCGCCTTCACGAGGTAGCCCGTGTAGGCCCAGCCGTCGTAACCGTTGAAGCGAAGGGCCACCCACGCGTTACCGCCGCTCGTCGTGCGCACGGTCACGAGCGAGCCCTGCGGTATCACGCGAAGCACCTTGCCGTTCGTCGACGCCGTGGCGCGCAGGTTCAAGTTCGCGGTCGTGCGGAGCTGTGTGCCGGCTGGGTAGGTCGGGCCCGAGTGGTTGAGAGGGTCGTCGGTGCTTGCAACGAGGTTCGAGTCGTCGTCCTCCGAAGGAGACGCCGAGCAACCGAAGGTGCACGCGCCGAGCATGCCGGCGAGAACGAGGAGGAGAGCGCCGCGGGATGTCATGCCCTAGCCCTCTTCACGCGGCGTGCCAACGCGTCCCATCCTAGATTTCCCGTAAAAGCTCCATGAATGAAGCGCGAGACGCACCGCTCATTCTGGATCATCGGCAAGCCGCATTGGCTTCGCGGTGACCCAGTCGTGAGCGCTCGCGATGCCGCATCGCGAGACGTCGCGGACCCGCGGGGCCCGCAGCGAGACCGCGTTCTACGAGAAGGCGATCGCAAGCACGATGGCTGAGCCCCAGCTACGGCGGCGAGATCTGGACGCCGATGAACGTCCCGTAGTTCGTGAGCGCATACGCCCGCAAACCGAACGCCGCCGGGGTCTGAGCAAACCCGCTGCCCAAATCGATCCCGTCGATGACGGCGCCGTTGCGCGGCGAAATCAAGAAGAGGCCGTAGCGTGAGGTTCCGACCAAGATGGCGCCTGCGATAGCCACCGGCGCGGTGACGCCGCCTTCGGGGACTGGGTTTCTCCAGAGCTTGCGGCCCGTCGTCGGGTCGAGGCCCCAGAGACCGGTCGGCCCGCTCGATGCGATGAGGACTTTGCGCTCCGGAACGATCGGGCCGTCTTTGTCCGGTCCATCCGGGTTCGGTGCGTGCGCGGGCTCTTTCCAGAGCGTGAGCTCGGTCACGCCGAGCGCTTTGTCGTTCGACCAGACGCGCGCGCCGGTCTCGGCGTCGAGCGCGTAGACCCCGGCGGCGTAGCTCGCGACGTAGACGACGGCGGTCGAGCTCACGACGTCCGGGACCGGTGTCGTGTCGACGTCGAGGTAGCGCGGCGCGACCCCGCCGGACGCTTGCTCGGCCTCGGCCGACAGATCGACCGGCGTCCAACGCTCGTCGCCAGTCTTGGCGTCGTACGCGTCGACGTGGCCGTCGGAGTATGCAGTATACACCTTCCCGTTCGCGAAGGCCGCGCCGGCATAGCCCGCGATTTCCATCCCGAGCGCGGGCGTGCGGTGCTGTTGCCAGAGGAGCTTGCCGCTCTTGCGATCGATCGCGTAGAGCTGATCGGCGGCGTTCGTCACGTAGAGCACCTCGCCGTCGTGGGCGGGCCTCCGCGCGACCTCGGCGCCGGTGAAGAAGCGCCACGCGAGCGAGCCGTCGAGCGCGTGGACCGCGTAGAGCGCGCCGTCGTGCGATCCGAAGTACAGCATGTCGAGCTCGGCGTCGTAGTACGGCTCGCTCTGCACGTAGCTCAGCGTCTCGAAGCGCCAGATCGTGCTGCCGTCGCCGGAGCGCATCGCGTAGAGCGCGTGGTCGGACGAGCCGCAGAAGACGCGGTCGTGGATCGGATCGATCTCGGCCTTGCCGCGCTCCCAGTCTTCGCCGACCTTCTTGGCTTCGGCGGTGAGCGGCCGATCGACCAAGACCTGCATCGCGCCGCTCGGCCGATGGTACCAGAGCGGCACCTCGGGATTGACGCGATCGTTGACGGATTCACCGCGAAAACAAGCGGATCCGACGATGGACAGCGTGGCCGCGAGGGCGGCTCGCGAGGCGCGCTTCACGGATGGCCGCCGCCCCCGCCCGCCGACTGCTGCTGCTTCTTGAGCCGCTCGATGAGCTGACGCATCTGCGCTTCGGTCATCTGGTTGCCACCTGGGCCACCCAGCTTGCCGGGCTGTTTCGGCGGGAGCGCTGTCGGGTCAAGCGCGCGGAGGCGATCCTCCGAGAGGTTCTCGAGATACGGGAACGGATGGTTCTCACCCGGCTTGGTCGTCGCTTCGTAGACCTTCTTGAGGAGCGCCTTGGCCTGGTCCTTATCGCCCTTCTTCTCGAAGATGCGCGCCTGGTGGTACTCGCCGAGCTCTTGAAAGCCCATGACGTCGGTGTTCTCAAGCTCGCGGAACGTTTTGAGCGCCTCGTCGAGGGCAGCCGCGTCGCCATCGACCCCTTTTTGCTCGTACGCGAAGCCGAGCAGCTCGAGCGAACGGCCCTTCACTTCCGAATCGACCTGCGCGAGCGGCGATGTTTTTACGTCGTTCAGCGCGGCGATAGCGTTCGGCAGATCATGCTTGTCGAGCAGCAGCGCCCCTTCGTTCAAGCGCGCGAGATACGACGCGCCTGTTCCCGGGTACTTGGTCGTGACGTCACGGAACTTCGCGAGGGCGGCGTCTTGTCGCTCGGCGACTGTCTTGAAGATCGGTGAGGTGTCCTTCGGGCGATTGTCGTCGTCGTCTTCCTTCGACGGGTCGCCGATTCGGCCTTCGGCGTCTTGCACCGCGACATCGAGCGCCGTCGAGGCGGCCGTATTTTTTCGATGCTGCATCCAGAAGCTCACGCCGATGCCAATGCCGGCGAGCACCGCGACGGCGGCCACGATGCCGGCGACCTTCGCGTTGTTCATCAGCCACTTCTGCACTTTGCCGGCGGTCTCGAGGAGCGCGTCGCCTTCGAACGGCGTCGCCGAAGCGACGCGCGACCCCTCTCCGCGCGCGACCTTCTTCTTGCGCTTCTCCGGCCCCTTAGAGCCGATCTTGTCGAGCCGCTTGGAGGCCGCCGACTGCAGGCCGGCCTTCCCCCGCCCCTTCTTCGACTTCATCTTTTCGCGGCGCTCGTGGAGCCGCTCCTCTGCCACGCGAGCGGATTTGTCGTCCTCGTCGTCCTCGCCGCCGAGCGCCTCGAGGCGCTTCTGGATCGCCTCCGGGGACAGCCCTTTCTCCGGCGATTTCGCGGCGGGCACGATACCGCCCTCCCACGCTTCATTGCTCGCGGCCAGCTCGACTTCGGTCTCTGGGACGGAAGCGCCCGGCTTCGGGTCTGCTGCGGTTTCAGACGCGCCTCCGGCCTCGTTCTCGTCGGCCGCCTTTTCGCCGGCTTCCGGATTCGCTGCCTTGGCTTCGTCTGCTTCGTTTTTCGGGTCTTCGGCCACTGGAATTCGCCTCGCGGTCCCTTTTATTGTGCTGGGCGGTGCGGGTCAATCTCGGGGTACGATCCACAGCCCTTGGATGCCGCTCGCCGCGGTGAGCTCGACGGTCACGTTCGGCCCCACCGCCGGCCCGAGATCGAAGGCCGCGAGCGCCCCTTCCGCTTTGATCGACGCGCCGATCGGCTTCTTTTCTGCGGTGCCGGTGATCGCGTCCCCGCTCGAGGCAGTCATCACCAAGAGCCGCAGCGGAACGTGCGCTGGTACCGTGACCTTCGTCGTCAGGTTTTTTTGCGGGGCGTCGGCCGACCACCCGCCGTGCGCTGCCGTTAGCGCGTTTGCCGCCCGTAAGATCGCGACCGACTCGAGCATCGGCTCGTCCGCCCCCGCATGCTTGGCGAGCGGCGCGAGGAGCTCGGCCCCTGCCCCGAGCGCCGCGAGCGCCTTCGCCTCGTGCGGGCGTGTCGTCACGTAGCGCTCGACCGCGAGATGCTCGAGCAGCGGCTCCTTGGCGTGCGGGTCGCCGATCGCCCCGAGCGTGTCGGCGACGTACGGGCGGAGGCGCACGTCGTCGAGCGTCGTGATGAGTGCTGGCACTGCAGTGGTGTCTTTGATCGTGCCGAGCGCCTTCAGGACGTCAAGGGCGCGGAGGAGCGGCAGCTTCGTCCCTTCGTCACGCCAGTAGGCCGCCAGATCCGGCGCGCCACGCGCGTCGCCCTGCTCTGCGAACGCGAGCGCGGCCGCGCGACGGAACGCGGGCCGAGGGTCGGTCAGGAGCTTCGCCGCCTCGGGGGTTGGCGCTTCGCCCATGCGCACGAGCGCGAGCGCGCACCACGCAGCCACGTCCGGATCGGCCGATTTGTCGCCGAGCGCACGCCTCGCCGAAGGCGCCGCGCTCGCGACGTGAAGGTCGAACGTGATCTCAGCGGCCTTCAGCCGGATGTCCGCCCGCGCGTCGTCGAGCAGCGAGGCGACGTCGCTCGAGGCGCTCGCATCCCCTTGCGCGCCCCGCCGGAGCGCGTCGGGTAGCTCCGCGCCTTTGCCTTCGAAGCGCCCGGTGTCGCGGACCGTCGCTACTCCGAGCGCCCGAAGCGCCTTCACTCGCTCCGGCTCGTTCGGCGCCAGATCGCGGGTCTCGTGCGGGTCTTGTGCGACGTCGTAGAGGGCGCAGGCATCGACCGCACGCTGACAGACGAGGCGCTCGTTCTTCTTTGCGACGGTCGTCATCGTGTCGGTCTCGACGAACGCGAAGCCGTCGTCCGGCGCTCCCTCTTTCGCGATCGCCTGGCTATCGTCGCGTCCACGAATGCGGGGCGCGACTGGAATGCCGAGCGCGGAGAGCACTGTTGGCAGGAGGTCGATGGTCTGCACCGGCGTCTTCACCCGATGCGGGACAAGGTTCGGCGCGACGACGACGAGCGGCACGCGCACCTGCTCTTCGTACGTGGTCGTGCCGTGGTAGCGACCGCCGTGATCGCCGAACTCTTCGCCGTGGTCTGCGGTGACGATGATCACCGCGTGCGGCCTCTTCGCGCGGACGGCGGCGACGATCCTTCCGATCCCTTCGTCGGCCTCGGCGATCTCGCTGTCGTAGGCGTCGATATCGGTCGGGTGCTCACCGCCGAAGCGATGGTTCGGGTGCATGACGTACGGCTCGTGAGGCTCGAAAAAATGCACCCACAAGAACAGGGGCGCGGTCTCGTCGGCCTGCTGCAAGTAGCTGTCGACCTGCTCGGCGCGGAGTGAAGCGTCGGCGAACTCGACCTTGGCATACTCGAAATCGAGCTTCGAGCTCTCGAAGCTCGTGAACTTGTCCTCGTCGATGAAGAAGACCGCCGGTGGGTAAAATGCGGCCGTTCTGTAGCTGTATTTCCGCATGATCGACGCCCAGGTCTCAGAGTCCTCACCGAGGCCGAGCGCGAGGAGCGGGCGCATGTACTTGCCGGTCATGAGCGAGGTGATCGAGTACGACGTGTGCGGCGTCGGACAGTAGGCCGCGTCGAAGACCACGCCGTGTGCGGCGAGCTCGTCGATGTGAGGAGAGGTTGCGCGCGCGCTGCCGTAGACGCCGAGGTGGTCGGCGCGGAGCGCGTCGACCGTGAGGAGCACGATGTCGTCGCCGGTCCAATCGAGCTGGCGCGCGGTCGGCTGCGAGGGCGTGACGGCCGATGCATCGTCGTCGTCCAGAGGCGGAGGGGCGACGGCGGCAGCGAGCTCGACCGCGCGACCCATGATCGGCGCGTGCTCGAGCAACACGATGCGCAGGTTGTCCACGGTCGCGAGCTTCTTCACCGCGTGCGGCGCCCACACGCACGAGGCGAGCGCTGCTACGAGGAAGACCGCGGAGACGAGCCGAGAGCCGGCGATCCACGTCCCGATGAGCGCGCCCGACAGCAGCACCAGCACGAACGACAGCGCGTGAAACCCAGGGTAGAGGCGCGGGAGCACGAAGGCGTCGGCGCACCAGAACGCGGCGGCAAAGACGAAGCCGAGAGCCGCGCGCGTGCTCGCACGGGCGCGTGCGATCGGCCCGGCGAGCACGTAGCCGCCGGCGAGCGCGACGAGCGCCGCTCCTGCGACGAAGCCGGCGCGGAGCTTCGGATCGGCGAAATGGCGCCCGTGCGAGCAGTCGAGCGCGGCCCACCCGGCTAGCCACGCGAGCGTCGACGCGACGAGCAAGCGCGCGAGCCCATCTTCACCGACACGAGAAAACAAGGGCTTCGCGAGCGCGAGGACGACCGCGAGCGGCAAGAGCGCAGCGAGCGCGACCGGGGTCACGAGCGTGCGGGCGAGCCCCATCTCCCACGTGGCGACGAAGAGGCGCCGATAGCCGATGCCGACCGCGAGATGCTCGGCGGCGAGGAGCAGGCCCCATCCGCCGAGCACGGCGCCGACGTCCCGGAGAAAGAGAAAGAAGCGTCGCACGGCGGCTCTCTCTTACCTCAACCCGCTTCTGCTCGGACGACGAGCGCGCGCTCGACCCCGGCGACGAAATGGGCGAGCGCCCGATGCTCTTCGTGTACGAGCGCCGGATCGGCCGCCTCGATCGCCTTCGCGTCCGCTTCGATCCGCGCGAGCCACGCCGGTGGCGCGGCCGGATCGAGGTAGAGGAGCTCTTCTTCGGCGCCCGACTGACGGGTACCGCCGAGATCTCCGGCGCCGCGGAGCTCGAGATCGGCCTTGGCGACAGTCGCGCCGTCGGCGTGATCGCGCAGGATTTTGAGCCGCTTCACCGCGACCGCCGTCATCTTCTCGTCGTGCATCAAGATGCAGTGACCCGGGCGCTCACCTCGTCCGACGCGACCGCGCATCTGATGAAGCTGCGCGAGGCCGAAGCGATTGGCGCCGTCGATGACCATGAGAGTCGCCTCCGGGACGTCGACCCCGACCTCGATGACCGTCGTGCCGACGAGCACCTGCGCTAGCCCCGAGCGGAACGCGCGCATCGCTCGCGTGCGCTCGATGGCCTTCATCGCGCCGTGGACGAGCGTGACTTGCACAGGGGCGAGAAGCTCGGAGATCTCTTTCGCGCGGTCGATCGCGCCATAGGACGGATCGCCGTCTGCTTCTTCGTCATCCACCTCGATACGCGGCGCGACGAAGAAGACCCGCTCACCGCGCCCGACCGCGGCCTTGATGCGCTCGAGCACCTGGTCGAAACGTTCTCTCGAAACGATTTCGGTGACGACGGGCGGTCGTCCTTTCGGGCGCTCCGCCAAGTTGCTCGTGGCGAGCTCTCCGCGGAGCGCGAGCGCGAGCGAACGCGGGATGGGCGTCGCGCTCAAGGTCAGCAAATGCGGCACGAGCTCCGAGTCGCCTTGTTTCTTCGAGAGCGCGAGCCTCTGCGCGACCCCGAGCCGATGCTGCTCGTCGACGACGACGAGCCCGAGCTTCTTGAACCTCACCGATTCGCGGAAGAGCGCGTGCGTTCCGATCGCCACGCCGACCGAGCCGTTCGCAAGCGCTGCCTCCAGGTTCTTCTTTTCGGCAGATTTTGCGCCCGACCCGACGAACGCGATCGCGACACCGGTCGCACGCGCGAGCGGCGCCACCGCGTCCATGTATTGCTCGGCCAAGATCGTCGTCGGCGCCAAGATCGCCGCCTGCGCCCCGTTCGCGACGCACTGAGCGACGGCCGCGAGCGCGACCGCGGTCTTTCCCGTACCGACGTCACCGAGCAAGAGCCGACGCATCGGCTTGGGCATCGCGAGATCGTGGTGCACGGCGGCGATCGCCTTCGTCTGCGCGTCGGTCAGCGCGAACCCGAGCTCGACCTTCAGGCGCGTGTAGACCGAGCGATCGAGCGGGAGCGGCAGCGCCCTCTTCTTGTTCTCCCCCGCTTCGCCGCGGATGCGGTCGCGGGCGCGGGTGAAGGCCTCGACCCACGCCAGCCGCTCGAGCGCGGAGCGGCGCGTCTCGATCGAAGGGACGAGCGGCCTCCCCTCCCCGTCTTTGGCGAGATGAACGGCGCGGAGCACGTCGGCGATCGCCGGGAGCGACTCGCGCAGGGCGATCGCCCTTGGGACCGGATCGGGCAGCGCCGGGAGCTCGGTGAGCGCGTGCGCGATCGCTTTGCGGACGATCCCCGCGGGCGCTCCGAGCCGGGGCCCGACCGGGACGACGGTGCGAGCGGCCTCGACGTCGAGCATGACGTCGGGGTGGATCATCCGCGGCGGCTTGTTTTCTTCGATCGCGAGCTTGCCCGAGACGATGCATCGGACGCCCGGCTTGCACATCGCGAGCACGTTGTGCGCGAGGAAATACCACCACGCTGTCACCGACGCGTTCCCGTCCTTGAACACGACCCGGAGCGCGCGCCGACCTCGCATCGACACGACGTCCGCCTTCCAGACCGGCGCCGCGAAGACGACCCGCTCGTCCTCGGCCGATGCCTCAAGCGCCTCTGCGAGCGTGACGGGCTCCCGGCGGTCGTCGTAACGCGTCGGAAGCTGGAAGAGGAGATCGGCGATGGCCGCCACGTTCACCGCCTCGAGCTTTGCGCGCACGTTGGGGCCGATACCCGGGAGCGCGTCCACGGGCGCGCGCCAATCGAACGCAGGCGGCGCCTTCTTCGGCTTGTCGGCTCTCCGTGGCGTTGCCGCCGGCAGTGGGCCGCCGAAGAGGATGCACGCGCGGACGAGCGCCTCGATGCGCTCTTTGCGCCTCGGGTCTTCGTCCTTCGCCAGCCCGCGCAGGAGCTTGTCCCACGCGTCACGTTGAGCTCCGGGGACGACGCTGTTCATCGCCGCCGCCGCGTTGCGCACCCGCACGAGCGCTTCGTCGTCCGGCCGGCCTCGTTCTTGAAGTGACAGCCAAGCCTTCGCGAGCTTGGCGGCCCGGGCAGTGAGCGCGCCGGGCTTCGCGCCGGCCCGCGGCACGCTTGTCTTCACCCGAAGCTGATCTCGAGGACCTCGTAGACGCGCTCACCGCCGGGCATCCGCATCTTGACCTCGTCTCCGACCTCTTTGCCGAGGAGCGAGCGCGCGAGCGGGCTCGTGATGCTGATGGTCCCCGCGTTCAAATCCGCCTCTTCGGCACCGACGATTCGGTAGGCGACCTCTTCGTCGTTCTCCATGTTCGTGAGCTTGATCCTAGCGCCGAACATGATCTTGTCGCCCGAGAGCTTGGCGGGGTCGATCACTTCGGCGAGCGCGATTTTCACCTCGATATCCTTCACGCGCCCTTCGATGAACGACTGCTTGTCGCGCGCCGCGTGGTACTCGGCGTTCTCCTTCAAGTCGCCGTGCTCGCGTGCGACCGCGATCATTTGAATGACCTTCGGGCGCTCCACGCTTCTCAGGTTATTGAGCTCGTCGCGCAACTTCGCGTAGCCTTCCGGCGTCATCGGGTGCTTTTCCACGCCCGGTTTTTACAATGCCCATCACAGGATCGCACCCCGAAAAAGGGATTCGCATCGAGCTCAGCCTCGTTTCCCCGCGTCATTACGACGGGGCAATCGTGACGCCTGACGCTCGCTTCGCCGTTACGGCGGACGTCGCCGAGGACGGAGGAGTCACGTTTTGTACCGATGCCCCGAAGGAAATGGCCGAAAAGGCACGCCTCGTTCTGCGCACCGCGGTGAGGCACGCAGCCCAGGACAAAACCGAGCTGCCGCGTCGGATCGTGCGCTGGCGCGGCGACAAATGAGGTAGGAAGAGCCCATGCGACGGGTCTTGAGCGGAATTCTCTGCGTCGTTGCGCTCACTTGCGCCGCTGCGTGCGAGGAGCCGCCGGCGAAGACCTCGCTCAATTACACCGCCGACGCCAAGCGCGCTTATGACGACGCGCTCGGCGAATTCAACGCGCACA